>Ga0155082_101_pt1 | contig 161477 bp, 148 predicted proteins | sample RifCSPhighO2_01_FD_106050 | JGI IMG/M metagenome (GOLD analysis project Ga0155082, IMG submission 106050) | Sphingomonadales bacterium RIFCSPHIGHO2_01_FULL_65_20 | reverse complement strand
TCGGGCGTGATCTTCGTCGCCACCGATCGCCTGCGCGCCAATCCCGGCGGCGCGGTCCATGCCTTCTGCCACTGCCTGCCGGGCCTGTGGCACCAGATGAGCGTGCACCTGTCCGCCGCTGTCTGCCTCGACTGGGCGGCGGCGATGATGCACCTCACCGTGCCCGATCTGCTCGCCGCAGCAGAAGCGGAAGGCGCAGACCAGGGCAACGAGCTGTTCCTGCCCTACCTTTCGGGCGAGCGCACCCCGCACAACGACCCGCATGTGCGCGGCGCGTTCCTGGGCCTTGGTCACGACAGCAGCCCGGGGCGCATGGCGGCGGCGGTGCTGGAGGGCGTCGCCTTCGCGCATGCCGATGGCCTGGCCGCGCTCCAGGCCGTCGGAACCCGGATCGAGAGCCTGTCGGTGATCGGCGGCGGCGCACGCTCGGCCTGGTGGGGCCGCATCTTCGCCTCGGCGCTCGATGTCCAGCTCGATTATCTCGACGGCGGCGAGGTCGGCCCGGCGCTGGGCGCGGCGCGGCTGGCGCAGATCGCCGCGACCGGGGCCGATCCTGCCAGCATCTGCACCCGCCCGCCGGTGCGCGAGAGCATCACGCCCGATCCCGAGCTTGCCGAGCGGCTGGCGCCCAAGCTGGCCCGTTTCCGCGCCGCCTATTCCGCCATAAGAACGATCTGAGAGGAAATCCCCATGTCCGCCGAATATTTCGCCGCCTTCGATACGGTCCGTTACGAGGGACCCGATAGCGCCAATGACCTCGCCTATCGCTGGTACGACAAGGACCGGGTGGTGATGGGCAAAAGGATGGAGGACCATCTGCGCTTCGCCGTGTGCATGTGGCACACCTTCTGCTGGCCGGGCAGCGACGTGTTCGGCGCGGGCACCTTCAACCGCCCCTGGCTGCAAGGGCCGATGGATGCGACAAACGCCGCCGCCAAGCGCGAGGCAGCGCTCGCCTTTGTCGAGAAGCTCGACCTGCCCTTCTACTGCTTCCACGATGTCGACGTGATGGCCGATGCCGAGAATATCGGCGATTTCCGCAGCAGCTTTGCAGAGGCCGTCGATCATCTTGAGGCATTGCAGGCGCAGCATAACCGCAAGCTGCTCTGGGGCACCGCCAACCTGTTCAGCCACCCGCGCTACATGGCGGGCGCGGCGACCAATCCCGATCCCGAAGTCTATGCCTGGGCCGCCAGCCAGGTACGCGATGCGCTCGAGGCGACGCATCGCCTCGGCGGCGCGAACTATGTGCTCTGGGGCGGGCGCGAGGGCTATGATTCGATCCTCAACACCGAGATCGGTACCGAGCAGGAGAATTTCGGCCGATTCCTCAGCCTCGTGGTCGATCACAAGCACCGTATCGGCTTTACCGGCACGATCCTGATCGAACCCAAGCCGCACGAGCCGACCAAGCACCAATATGATTTCGACACGCAGACCGTCTACGCGTTTCTGAAGCGCTTCGGGCTGGAGAACGAGGTCAAGGTCAATATCGAGGCCAACCACGCCACCCTGTCCGGCCATACCTTCGAGCACGAGATCGCCATGGCGCGCGCGCTCGGCATTCTGGGTTCGATCGACGCCAATCGCGGCGACCCGCAAAATGGCTGGGATACCGACCAGTTCCCCAATTCGGTCGAGGAACTGACCCTCGCGATGCTCGAGGTGCTGCGCGCAGGCGGCCTCGGTAATGGCGGCTTCAACTTCGATGCCAAGGTGCGCCGCCAGTCGATCGACGCGGTGGACCTGTTCCACGGCCATATCGGCGGGGTCGATACCATCGCCCGCTCGCTGCTACGCGCCGCCGCGATCATCGAGGACGGACGGCTTGAGGCTTTCCGCGCCGAGCGCTATGCCGGATGGAAGGGCGAACTGGGCCAGATGATCCATGCCGAGGGCACCACGCTGTCGGCCATCGCCGATCGCGCCGTCAGCGCCAACAGCGCGCCCGAGCCGAAATCGGGCCGTCAGGAATATTGCGAGAATCTGGTCAGCCGCTTCTGACCTGAGCGGGCGCAACCTCATGCGGGCCGGTTCGTAAGCCCTTCGAACCCCCCGCATAAGGACAAAGCCCCCATGACTCTCAAGGCCGTCGCGATCAACTGTACCCTCAAGCGCTCGGGCAAGGAGAGCTCCTCGACCGATGCGATGATCGAGCTGATCGCGTCGCAGCTCGCCAAGCACGAGGTCGAACTGACCGAGACGATCCGCATCGCCGATTACAACGTGCTGCCCGGTGTCAGCTCGGACGAAGGCGATGGCGACGAATGGCCCGATCTGCGCAAACGCATCCTCGCCGCCGACATCCTGATCTTCGGCACGCCGATCTGGATGGGCCAGATGTCGAGCATCGCCAAGCGCGTGCTCGAACGGATGGACGCGTTTCTGGACGAGACCGACGAGACGGGCCGGATGCCGAGCTTTTCCAAGCTTGCGGTCGCGGCGATCGTCGGCAACGAGGACGGCGCGCACCGCATCTCTGCCGATCTGTTCCAGGCGCTGAACGATGTCGGCTTCACCATCCCCGCCGGGGCCGCCTGCTACTGGGTGGGCGAGGCGATGGGCAGCACGGATTTCCAGGACCTCGACGAGACCCCGGAAGCGACGTTCGAAACCGCGCGCATGCTCGCCGCCAACACAGCGCATCTGGCCGGACTGCTCAAGGCCAAGCCCTATCCGGGCGACGAGGAGCATGACGACGAGAGCTGATCGCGGCGGCGCATGACCGTCACGTCCCCAGTTGCGCGATGGGTTAAGCTTGTATAAGCATACCATCAAAGCAGGAGAGGCGTGATGGTTTATGTGCTGGGCGGATACCAGAGCGATTTTGCGCGCAACTGGGCGCGCGAGGGGCTTTCGATAGGCGACGGGTTCGTCGAGACGGTCCGCCAGGGACTCGATGCGGCGCGGCTCGATGCCGACGAGATCGAGAGCGGCCATGTCGGCAATTTCGTTGGTGACCTGTTTGCCGGGCAAGGTCTGCTCGGCGGGTTCTTCGCCTATGTCGACCCGGCGCTCGATGGCCTTCCCACCTCGCGCCACGAAGCGGCCTGCGCCTCGGGCAGCGTCTCGGTGCTCGCCGCCGCGGCCGAGATCGAGGCGGGGCGCTATGACCTTGCCTGCGTCGTCGGCATCGAGATGATGCGTAATGTGCCGGGGCAGAAGGCAGCGGAAAATCTGGGCGCTGCCGCCTATCAGGGGCGCGAGTTCGCCGATGCGCAGTTCCTCTGGCCGCGCGCCTTTTCCGACCTGGCCGAGGAATATGATGCGCTGTACGGCCTCAACTATGATCATCTCGGCCGCATTGCCGAGATCAACTTCGCCAATGGCCGTCGCAACCCCGCCGCGCAGACCCGGCAATGGCAGTTCGGCCCGAAGAGCTTCACCGAGGATGACGAGGCCAACCCGGTCGTCGAGGGGCGCACGCGCAAGAACGATTGCGGCCAGGTGACCGACGGAGCGGCAGTCGTCTTCCTCGCTTCGGAAAAGCGCGCCCGCGAATATGCGGCGAAGCGCGGCATCCCGATGGAGCAACTGTCGCGCATCGCCGGCTGGGGGCATCGCTCGGCGGCGCTCGGCTATCGCGACAAGCGCCGGATGGCGGGCGACAGCGAATATGTCTTCCCCCAGGTCAAGCGCGCGATCGACGATGCCCGCGCCCGCGCAGGCGTGTCGGGGGTCGAGGCGATCGATGCGGTCGAGACGCACGATTGCTTCGCGATGACCGAATATATGGCGATCGACCATCTCGGCCTCACCGCGCCGGGCGAGGCGTGGAAGGCGGTCGAGAATGGTGATATCGAGATTGGCGGAAAGCTGCCGATCAACCCCTCGGGCGGGCTGATCGGGCTCGGCCATCCGGTGGGCGCGACGGGCGTGCGGATGCTGCTCGACGCGCACCGCCAGGTCACCGGCCAGGCGGCGGACAATCAGGTCGAGGGCGCGCGCCGCGTGCAGACGCTCAATATCGGCGGATCGACCACCACCACGGTCAGCTTCATCGTGGAGCAGGCGGCATGAGCGACACCCGTTTCAACCAGTTCAAGCAACTGATCGCCGCCTGGACCCGCAAGGATGCCGAAGCTGTGCTCGCCATGCTGCACGACGATGTCGTCTGGCATTATGCCGCCGCGATCGCCCCGCCGGCGCGTGGCAAGGCCGAGGCGCGCGCGTTCATCGAACGCTTCGGATCGACGATTGCCGAGGTCAACTGGCGCATCTTCGCGCATGCTGAAACTGCCGACAGGCTGTTCGTCGAGGGCGTCGACGAATATGTGACGACCGACGGCGTCCGCGTCGCCGCGCCCTATGCAGGGATCATCGAATATCAGGGCGACAAAATCATCGGCTGGCGCGATTATCTCGATCGCGCCACGGTCGATGCTATCAAGGCGGGCAAGCCTTATCCGGCCCAGGTCAAGGAACTGATCGACCGGCCGGCGGCATGACCACGACGATGCTGGCCGATGCCCCGTTTCGCGAGGCGGAGTTCATGCCCGTCGATCTCGATGTCGAGCGGCGCGCCGATGGCACGATCATCCTGAAAAGCCGCGTACCCGTGCGCGCGTTCGATGCGAACATCCCGCGCGCCTTTGCCGAGCGCGCGGCGCTCAAGGGCGATGCCCCGGCGATCGGCTGGCGCGGGGCGGACGGGCCATGGGCCTTTCGCAGCTACACGCAGATCAAGCGCGACATGGATGGCGCGACGCGCTGGCTCGCCGAGAATTTCCCGCGCGGCACGCGGCTGCTGATCATCGCCGAGAACAGCCTGCCAGTCGCGGTGATGACCTTTGCCGCCTGGGCGGCAGGCATGATCATCGTGCCGGTGAGCATCGCCTATGGCCTGGCGGGCGGCGATCATGCGCGGCTGCGGCACGTGATCGCGCGGACGCAGCCGGAGGTGATCCTGGCCGAACCGCACCCCGCCATCGCCGCCGCGCTCGCTGCTGTCGCACCGGGCGCACGCATTATCAGCAGCGATCCTGCGCCCTTCGTCGGTGCCATTTCCTATGCCGATGTCATCGCGACCGATCCCGGCACGGTTGCCGAAGCGGCCATCGCCGCCGTCGATCCCGACGCCCCGGCGATCTACATGCTCACCTCGGGCTCGACGGGCCTGCCCAAGATCGTGCCGCACAGCCTGACCGCGCTCGCCGCGTGCGGGGCGCAGGGGCTGGACATGATCGGCAAGGCCGCGGGCTGGGACGATGTGATGCTCGACTGGCTGCCCTGGCACCATGCTGCGGGCGCGTCGGTGATGCGCACCTGCCTGCTCGAGGGCGGCACGCTGCACATCGATGCGGGCAAGCCGCTGCCCGGCCTTTTCGACCAGACCATCGCCAACCTGCGCGAGATTTCGGTCGCGTATTTCAACAACGTGCCCACCGGCTATGCGATGCTGGTCGAGGCGATGGAGCGCGATGCCGAACTGCGCGCGCGCTTTTTCGCCAAGATGCGGCTGATGCTCTATGGCGGCGCAGGGCTCCCCCAGCCGGTGTACGACCGGTTGCAGCAACTGGCGATCGCAGAGACCGGCCACCGCATCCACATGACCACCGGCTATGGCATGACCGAGACCGTCTCGGGCTGCATGGCGATCCATTTCCCCGCAACGCGCGTCGGCATCGGTCTGCCCGCGCCGGGCCTGTCATTGAAGCTGGTGCCGTGCGACGGGCGCTACGAGGTGCGGCTCGCCGGGCCCAATGTGATGAAGGGCTATCTTGACGAGCCCGAGAAGACCGCCGCTGCGTTCGACGACGAGGGCTTCTACCGCACCGGCGATGTCGCGGTGTTCCATGACGAGAGTGACTACGGCCAGGGCCTCGCCTTTGCCGGGCGGCTGGCCGAGGAGTTCAAGCTCGCCAATGGCAACTGGGTTTATGGCGGCGCGGTGCGCGAGAAGCTGCTCAAGGCCTGTGACGGGCTGATCGCCGATCTGGTGCTGGCCGATGACGGCAGGCCGTATCTGGCGATGCTGGCCTGGCCCAAGCCCGGCGCGACGCTCGATGCCGTCGCGGACGCGGTGCGCGTCTATAATCGCGAGGCGCGCGGCGGCGCGGTGATCCGCCGGGTCGCGCTGTTCGACACGCCGCCCAACCCTGCCGCGCACGAGCTGTCGGACAAGGGCACGATCAACCGACGCGCGGTGCTCGACGGGCGGCGCGACTGGGTCGAGCGGGCCTTTGCCGATCCGCCGGACGAGGGCGTCGCGATCACCGGCTAGGGCGCTGGAAATACTCAAAAATCGGGAGAAAACGGGATGCTGACGATTCTGGCGATCAATGCGGCTGTGCTCGCCGCATGCTTTGTCGCGCTGTGGCTGATCTGTCTGGGGACGCGCGATGTCACCCCGGTGGACAGCTTCTGGGCCTGGGGCATGCTGGTGATGGCGATTTCCACCTATGTCCAGGCCGAAGGCGATCCGGTGCGGATGGCGATGCTGCTCGCCATCTGCGGACTTTGGGCGGCGCGGCTGGGGACATTCATGCTCTGGCGCTGGCGCAGCCATGGGCCCGATCGGCGCTATTCGGCGCTGCTCGGCAAGGCGCAGCAGCACAGGGGCTGGAGCTTCGCGCGCGCCTCGGGCCAGCTGGTGTTCTCGACGCAGGCGCCGCTGCTGTTCGTCGTCTGTCTGCCGGTGCAACTCGGCCAGATCGATGCCGCGCCGCCGGTCGGAACGCTGGGCTATATCGGCGCTGGCATCGCGCTGTTCGGTATCGCGTTCGAGACGATCGGCGATGCGCAGCTCGTCGCGTTCAAGGCCAGGCCCGAGAACCAGGGCAAGCTGATGACCAGCGGGCTGTGGCGCTATACCCGGCACCCCAATTATTTCGGTGATGCGACGACCTGGTGGGGCCTGTGGCTGATCGCGGCGGAGACTTCGACGGGTCTGGCCGCGATCGTCGGCCCGATGCTGCTCACCTGGACGCTAATGAAATGGTCGGGCGCGCCCACGGTCGAGAAGCGGCTGGCCAAGACGCGCGAGGGCTATGCCGACTATGTCGCGCGCACCTCGGGCTTCATCCCGATGCCGCCCAAGCGCGGCTGAGCGCGACGGGGGTCAGTTGGTCTCGGCCCGCTGACCCAGCCGCTCGGCAGCGGCGCGAAAGCCTGCCTCGATCTCGTTCACGATCGCGCTCACCGGCTCGACGCTGCGCACCGTGCCAACCCCCTGACCCGCCGCCCACAGATCCTTCCACTTGGCATGCGGGTCGCCGCCATAATCGCGGGTTGCGGGCTTGCCGAGATCCCTGGGGTCATAACCGCAGGCGACCAGCGAAGGGATCAGCCAGGACGCGGGCGTGCCGGTGATCGCCGGGCTGACCACCAGATCCTCGATTCCGCTATCGACCACCATCTGCTTGTAGCCGGGCACCGCCATGCTCTCCTCCGCCGCGAGGAAGCGCGTGCCCATATAGACCAGGTCCGCCCCAGCGGCGATCGCGCCGGCCAGCGCCGCGCCATCGGCAATCCCGCCGCCGACGCAGATGATGCCGTCGAACTCGGCGCGCAGCGCGGTGATGAAGGCGAAGGGCGAGAGAAAACCGGTATGCCCGCCCGCCCCGGCCGACACGCAGACCAGCCCGTCCGCGCCCGCCGCGGCCGCCTTACGTCCCAGCGCCACCGAGATGACATCCGCCAGCACGATGCCGCCATAGCCATGCACCGTCTCGACCGCCGACGCCGGGCTGCCGAGCGCGGTGATGACGACCGGCGGCTTGTGCTTCGCGATCAGCGCGAGGTCATCGGCAAGCCGCTGGTTGCTGCTGTGGGTCACGAGATTGGCGGCCCAGAGCCCGGGCGCGCCTTCCGTCTCCGCCGCGATGCGCGTCATCCACGCGTCAAGGTCCGCCGCCGTGCGGCAATTGGGCGTGGGGAAAGCCCCGATGATGCCGGATCGTGCCGCCGCGATCACCATCTCGGGACCGGAGACCAGGAACATCGGCGCAGCCACGACGGGCAGGCGCAATTTGTCGATCAGCATTCAGATACGCTCCACTATGGTTGCGACGCCCACGCCCTGCGCCCCGGTCGCGACGACCAGGCCGAGCGTGCCACCCGAGTCGGTCAGCGCGTCGATCAGGGTCGAGAGCAGCACGCCGCCGGTCGCCCCCATGGGATGCCCCTTGGCGACATGCCCGCCGCTGACATTGACCCGGTCCGGATCGGGCGCGCGGTCGCGCAGGAACTTGGCGTGGGTGACCGCGAAGGCCTCCATGAACTCGATCCGGTCCATGTCCGCGAGCGTTAGGCCCGCTTTGGCCAGCGCCTTGTCCATCGCGGCAAAACCGGCGGTCAGCGAATCCCAGGGATCGCCGCCGACCTCCTGATGCGCGACGATCCGCGCGATCGCGCCCTCGCGCGGGCCAATCAGCGCCAGCGCCGCGCCGTCGGTCATCGGCGGCGCATGCGCGACCGTGTGACGATGGTCGATCTGACGGTCGCCGAGCAGGCTGCGATAGGCCTCGGCCAGCGGCGGAAAGGCAGGCGGCAGGGATTGCAGCCGATCGAGCGTCATCGGCCGCACCGCCTCCTCGCGGTCGAGCCCGGCGACAGCGATACGCGAGGCGATGAGGGCCGGCCTATCCTCGGCCGCAGCAGCACGCGCCTGCGATACCAAAGCGACCTGATCGAGCTCATCGCGGGTGATCGCTTCCTTCTCTGCGAGCAGATCGGCGGCGAGCGCGACCTGGATATAGCGCCGGTCGGGCGGCATGTCGGTCGCGGTATAATAATCGGCCTTGTCGGCCATGAAGGCGACCTTCGACAGCATCTCGACCCCGCCGCCGAGCGCCCATTGCGCCTGGCCCGAGGCGACCGCCGCCGCCGCCGCACCCACCGCCGACAGGCCCGAGGCGCAGAAATTGTTGAGCGTGTGCACCGCGACGCCATCAGGCAACTCGGCCTTGAGCTTGGCTATCAGCGCGATATGCCCGCCCTGCGCGCCGACCTGGCCGACACAACCCAGCGTCATCCGCTCGGCGCGCCCGCGCGGATCGTGCCCCCGCGCCTCCATCGCATCGACCAGATGCGCAACAAGGCCATGCGGCGTTTCACCGGCGAGCCCGCCATCGGGCCGCGCCTTGCCGCGAGGGGTACGCAACGCAACATGCAGATAGGCCTCACTCATGCCGGGGCTCTCCACGCACTGGGCGGCTGAAAGGCGAACAGGCCGGGCGGCGCGGCGATCACGGCGGGGATGGCGTTGATCGCCACCGCCACCGTCGCATCGGTGAGCGCGCGCGACGGCGGTGCGTTGGGATCGGATTCGGTAATGTCCATGGTCAGATGGATATTGGGCCGCCCCTCGATCCGCACGTCCCAATGCCCGCGCCCGCCTTCGTGCAGGCCCGGATCGGCGGTCCACAGGATCGACAGGGTGAAGCGCGCGCCGCACGCATAATGCGCGGTCCAGCGCCATTCGGTCGCGGCAACCGTGCCCTTTGGAATGGTCCCCGCCGGAATGACAATATCCGCCGGGGCGAGCGTGAGCTGATGATCTGGTTCGATTCGCTCAACCGATGTACCCATCTGGTACCCGGCAAATACCAGCACTTCGGAGAACAGCGCGCGATACAGCTCTGCCAGCGGCCCGGTGCGGATGTCGCGCACCGCAGGATCGCTGCCCAGCCCCATCAGCTCGAAGACGAAGGCCGCGCTCGCCATGGCCGAGGCGTCAACGGTCTCGCTGACCCGGATATGCTCGATCTCGACCGACATCGCGGTGGCCGCGAGCGCGATCCGCTCGACGATCATGCCGGGGCTGACCCCCACGCCTGCCAGCGTCGCCCCGCCCTCGATCGCGGCGCGATGCAGCCGCTCGGCATAGTCCGGCCCTTGCGCGGCGGGCCAGTGAAAACCGGCGGTCGAAATGACATTCTTGCCCGATCGCAGCAGCGCCTCGACATCGGGGACCAGCGCGTCATAGGGCAAGGTGATGCGCGGGGTGTGGATCACGACATCGGCCTTGGTCGCCAGCGTCTGTGTCAGGTCGTGCGTCGCCAGCACCCCGGTCAGCGGTCGCCGCGCGATCTCGCCCGCATCCTTGCCCGCCTTGGCTTCGGAATAGACATGCACGCCTGCCAGCGTGAGCGCGGGATCGTCGATGATCCGGCGCAGCGCCGTGCGTCCCATCGCGCCGGTGGCCCATTGAATGACACTGCAGGTCATGCCCGCCCTCCCCTTCTGCCGTCTCTTCTGGAAGCCGAATAATCGCACTCCGCGCCGCAGCTCTGGCTTGCCTTGGGCTTAGGTATCTTTATGAAAGTTGTAAAGCACAGACAGGAGAGAGCGATGTTTCTGACCCCGGCCGAGAGGATTGCGGACTTTGAGGCACGCGGCTGGTGGGAGGGGAAAAGCGTCGATGCGCTGTTCCGCGCAGCGGTGGCCGAACGCGGCAATGCGCTGGCGCTGGTCGATCCGCTCAACCGCGAAACGCTGGACGGATGCGTGCCCGAGCGGCTGAGCTGGACCGAACTCGATGCCCGGGTCGATGCCATGGCCGCTGCGCTGATCGCCCTTGGGCTGAAGCGCGACGACGTGATTGGCGCGCAGTTGCCAAACACCGTCGATGCGGTGATCCTGTTCCTCGCGGTCGCGCGGCTGGGGCTGATCATCAGCCCGATCGTGATGCAGTATCGCGAGCATGAGCTCGGCCATATCCTGTCGCTCACCGATGCCCGCGCCTTCGTCACCGTGCCCGCGTTCCACGGCCATGATTATGCGGCGATGGCGGCGGGGCTGATCGCCGGACGTCCGGGCATGATGCTGCTCACCATGGGCGCGGCCGAGCACGGCACCGACCTGAAGGCGCTCGGTGCCACGGCCGATCCGGCGAGTGTCGCCGACTGGTGCGCCGCGCAACCGGTCGCGGGGGGCGAAGTGCTGACCATCTGCTGGACCTCGGGCACCGAGGCGCGGCCCAAGGGCGTGCCGCGCGATCACAACCACTGGCTGCTCAACGCCAAGGTGGTGGTCTGGGGCACCGGCATGCAGCCGGGCGATGTGCTGCTCAACCCCTTCCCGCTGGTCAATATCGCCTCGATCGGAGGGCTGATGCTGCCCTGGCTGGAAGTGCGCGGCACGATGGTGCTGCACCATCCGTTCGACCTTGGCGTATTCCTGAAGCAGATTGCGGCGGAGCGCGTGACCTATACCATCGCCCCGCCGGCGGTGCTCACCGCCTTGCTCAAGCAGCCGCAGATCACCGCCTCGGTGGACCTTTCGTCGCTGCGCGCGATCGGAAGCGGTTCGGCCCCGCTCACCCCCTGGCTGATCGAGGGCTGGGCCGACAGCCATGGCATTGAGATCTGCAACATCTTCGGGTCGAACGAGGGCATGGCTTTGATGTCCTCGCCCGGCGACGTGCCCGACCGCGCCGAGCGCGCGCATTATTTCCCGCGTTTCGGCGCAGAGGGGGTGGAGTGGGACAGTCCGGTTTCCGCCGTGATGCGCACGAGGCTGGTCGATCCCGATAGCGGCGCGATCATCACCGAACCTGGCCAACCGGGCGAGATGCATATCGCCGGGGGCACCGTCATCTCGGGCTATTGGCGCTCGCCCGAGCTCAACGCCGCGAGCTTCGACGGCGAATGGTTCCGCACCGGCGACCTTTTCGAGATTGCGGGCGAAGGTGGACTGTCGCGTTTCTACCGCTTTGTCGGGCGATCGAAGGAGATCATCGTGCGCGGCGGGGTGAATATCTCGCCGGCGGAGATCGACGAGCTGCTGGTCAGCCTGCCGAACGTGCGCGAGGCGGCGAGCGTCGGCATTCCCGACGCCGATCTCGGCGAGCGGATCGCGGTGGCGGTGGTGGTCGATGATGGGGTCACTCCGCCCGATATCGCAGCGGTTGGCGCGCATCTGGCAGCGGCGGGGGTCGCGGTGTTCAAGCGTCCTGAGCGGCTGGTGGTGCTGCCCGCGCTGCCCCGCAATGCGATGAACAAGGTGGTCCGCGCCGATCTGCGCGCAGCGGTGCTGGCGGCGCTAGGGGGTTAGGCCGCCGCCGCCATCAGCCGTTCGCGCCGCGCGGCCTTGTCGCGTTCCAGCACTTCGCGCTCGACCCAGTGCGAGTGCGTGCCGCTGCTGATCTTGTGCGGCAGCGCGATGCGACAGATGGGGCCATCGGCAAAGCGCTTGCAGTCGATGATGATGCACTCGGACGTGCCCTGGTTCTCGTCGATCACGAAGCTCACCAGATAGCCGTCATCCTCGTCCTCGGCGCCGACGCGCGGGGCGAAGGGCGCTTCGGAAGCATAGCGCCCCTCGGGCAAGGTGATCGTGGTCGATTCACCCGTTTCCAGGTCGTGCTTGACGAAACCGTTGAACAGGAACCAGCCGGGCTTGGTCGTGGTCGAATAGGCATAGCGATAGGGCTGCGCCAGATAGCGCTGGTTGATCATGCCGAATTCGACCAGCTGATCGCCCAGCGACTGCTCGCGCGTCTCGCCGGTGCGAAGGTTGAAGCGCCAGCGGTGCAGCGTGGGGCGGAAGCTGTTCTCGTCGATATGCGCCATCATCGCGCCCAGCCCGCCATCGTGCGGCAGCGGATCGGGCGTGGGATTGTTCTGGAAATAGCCGTCGAGCACCACCTCGTCGCCCTCTTCCCAGGCGTTGAGCCAGTGCAGCACATAGGTCGGCGCAGCATCGAACCAGCGGATGTCGCTGGGATCGTTGCGGTTCACCAGCGCGAAGCGCGAGGGCAGATCGTGCAAGCGCACCGCATGAATGTTGTGCTCGAGCAGTCCCTCGTCCCAGAAGACCGGGAAGTCGTTGAGGATCGCCCAGTTCTCGCTGAACGCCATGTCGTGCGGCAGGCGCGGCCCTGGCAACGGCACCGGGCTGTAATTCTTCAGCCGGCCATCGGCATCGACCACGCCGTAATGCATGTAGGGCGCATGCTTGGAATAATTGAAGAACAAGAGCTCGCCAGTGCGGTCGTCGACCTTGGGATGCGCCGAGATGCCGTCGATCGGCACCCAGGGCGCGGGCCCCAGCTGCTCGAGCGTTTCGGGGTCCATCACATAGCCTTCGCCGCATTGGTAGAAGGTGGCGATCGCCTGGCCCGCATGGACGATGATGTCGGTTGAGGCGCTGTCCTTCAGGCTGCCATGCGCGCCGAAACCGGGGCGGCGCGACAGGCTGGGCTTGTCCTGCAGGCCGCCCCAGAGCGATCCGCCCGCCTCCTGCTCCGCCTGGAAGCAGCGCGAGCGGACGAAACGGTTGCGATAATGCGCCTTGCCGCGGCGGAAATCGATCTGGTGGATCATGCCGTCGCCGTCGAACGGGTGATATTTGCCCAGCGGCTGGTGAATCTGGTTCTCGGTATTGCGCAGATAAATGCCGTCGAGATCCTCCGGGATCGCGCCCTCGATCACCTCGAGGTCATAAGCGTTGACCTCTTCATATTGCGGGGTCCATGCACCGGTCAGATAGGGGTGGTTGCTCGGCTGAAGCGTGCTGCGGATTGCGGGCAGCCGCTCGATTGTCATGGCCATGTCCTCGCCTCTTCCCTGGCTTTTTCGATCCTGTTGCTTCGGATAGCAGAATGGTCTGGTTACGCAAGTCTCTTTGCGATACACCGTGCGTGCAGGCCGGGATCACCGGCCGCATCAACCGGAGGATGCTATGAATCGATTTCGTTCCGCCGCGATGGCGCTGACTATTGCCGCTGGCCTGATGCTGCCGGGCGCGGCGCTGGCCGAGACCGCCCCGGCACCCGCCGCCCCCAAACAGGAGAGCTCAATGACCGACCCCAAGATTGCCGTAGTCGAAAAGATGATCGACGCCTGGAACCGCCGCGACTGGAAGCTGGTGGGCGATCTGTTCGCCGAGGATGGCGTGCTGCATTCGATGATGATCGAGCCGGTCAACGGTCGCCCCGCCATCGCCGAGCGGATCAATGCGCTGGGCGCGGGCATCGAGAGCATCACGCTGCACATCCACAATATCGGCCGCATCGGTGATGTCGTCGTGATCGAGCGCACCGACGAGTTCGTGTACAAGGGCCACCACGGCAAGGTGCCCGTGGTCGGCATTCTCGAGGTCGAGGGCGATCATGTGAAGGTCTGGCGCGAATATTACGACCGGGCCGAGCTGCTGCGCGAAATGGGCATCGGCGAAGAATTTCACAAACCTGCCGCGGCGCATTGAATAACAAGGGCATGCCGGAGCGAAAGGCTCGACGTATCGCTCCGGCGTGCTTATTGTGGCGGGCGTGACTGTTGAACCACAACTCATTCGTACCTGCTCGATCTGGCGGGCGCTGGAAGTGGTGGGCGATGCGCCCACGGTGCTGGTGATCGAGGCGATCTGGCTGGGCACCCGGCGCTTCGATGCGCTGCGCAAGCGCACCGGACTGCTGAAAGCCCTGCTCAGCGACCGGCTCAAGCGGCTGATCGCCAATGGCATGATCGAGAAATGCCCCAGCAGCGACGGCGGCAACCGGCACGAATATGTGCTGACGCAAAAGGGCCGCGATCTCTACTGGACTTCGCTGATGCTGCTGCGCTGGGAACAGCGCTGGGGCGCAGGCCGCACCAAGTTGAAGGTCGAGCTGACGCACAAGAGCTGCGGCCATGTGTTCGAGCCCGAGCCTGCATGCAAGGCGTGCAACCAGACGATCGATGCGACGCAAATGGAATGGGAACCCGGCCCCGGCGTTGGCATGATGGAGCCGGTCTATTCGCGCCGCCGCCAGCAGCGCGAGACCACCGAAAGCGCGGCGACCCTGTTCGACGAGGCCGCGCGGATCATGGGCGACCGTTGGGCTAGCCTGATCATGCGGTCGATCTTCACCAACATCAACCGGTTCGACGACATCCGCCGCGACACCGCGATCGCCACCAACATCCTCGCCGAACGGCTCGCCTGGCTGACCTCGATCGGGGTGATCCGGCAGGAGCAATATATCGAGAGCCCGCCACGCTTCGAATATCGCCTCCGCCGCAAGGGCGTCGATTACTACCCCGCGCTGCTGATGCTGATGATGTGGGGCGACAAGTATTTCTGCTCGCCCAACGGCCCGCCGGTGCTGCTCACCCACCGCAATTGCGGTCACAGGCTCGAACCCCAGGTGGTCTGCTCACACTGCCGCCAGCCGCTCGAGGCGCATGATGTCGACTTCCGCCTCATCGAGGTGGCCGGGGCGGAGGACGAGAGGCAGCCGGTTTCGGCGTAAAAGTACGATTCGCGCACCACATTTCTCATCGTCACCCCCGCGAAGGCGGGGGTCCCGCTATTTCGGATAGGGTGAAGAAAGCGGGACTCCCGCGTTCGCGGGAATGACGAAACCGCGCCGCGATGGGGTGAGCCACGACAACCCTGACCGCACCCGCAATTATCACTTTCATTATCATACCAAACTGGTTAGCCTCTTCTTAGCGGGAGAGAGAAAGCCATGGATTCCAGCGTCGAGCGCGCGGTCATCGTCACGGGTGCGGGCAAGGGCCTGGGCGCCGCCTTTGCCAAGGCATTGGCATCCGAAGGCACGGCGGTGCTGGTCAACAACCGGCTGCGCAAGGGCCAGCCCGACAGCGCCGGAGCGGTCGCGGACGCGATCCGGGCTCAGGGCGGCCGCGCCATTGCCAACTATCAGGATATTGCCGCCCCCGGCGCGGCGCAGGCGCTGGTCAAGGCCGCACTCGAAGCGTTCGGGCGGATCGATGCCATCGTCTTCAACGCCGGGATCATCGGCCCGGCGGCCAAGCTGCCCGATATGGACATGGCGGCGCTTGGCGAGGTGCTGAACACCAATTTCCTCGCCCAGGTCGCGCTCGCCCAGGCCGCGCTGCCGCATCTGCTGCAGGGCCCCGCCGGGCGGATGGTGTTCGTATCCTCCTCGGCCGGGTTGCACGGCGTGCGCGGGCGCATCCCCTATGCCGCCAGCAAGGGCGCAGTGAACGCCATGGCGCTGACCCTGGCCGACGAACTGAAGCGCACGCCGATCAAGGTGAACGTGCTGTGCCCCTATGCGTCCACCCCGATGACCGCGCAGGATGGCGTCGCGGGCGATCCCCGGCTCGATCCAGCTTATGCGGCAGGCATGGCGGCCTATCTCGCGAGCGAGGCGTGCAGCGTCAACGGCCAGATCTTTCTCGCCGGGGGCCGCCGCTATCGCCGGGCGCGGATGGTCGAGGGGCGCGGGGCCTCCGCCGCCGATGACAGCAGCGCCTGGGTGGCAGAGCATCTCGACCAGATCGCCGCGATGGACGGCGCACGCGAATTTCCGGGCGCCGAAAGCGCCTTTGCCGATCTTTATGCAACCATAGACACAAGCCATATCGGAGGATGAGGATGCGACTAACCGTGGAACAACTGCTCGACCGGCAGGAGATAGAAGACATATTGATCGGCTATGCGCGCGGGGCCGACCGCGCCGATGTGGACCTGATCCGCGCCGCCTATCATTCCGACGCGATCGAGGATCATGGCGGGGTCTATGTCGGACCCGCTGCCGATTATGTCGCGCTGATGGCGAAAATCCTGCCCACCGCGCCGCTGATGTCGCACCTGTGCACCAACATCTCGGTCGAGTTCGTCGAGGCCGATCTGGCCGTCACCGAATGCTATTTCCTCACCTTCTCGCGCCGGGAGGCCGAGAGCGGATCGTTTGACAGCCTGACCATGGCGCGCTGCGTCGACCGGTTCGAGCGGCGCGACGGCGCATGGAAGATCGCGCATCGCCGCCTGGCGTGGGAATGGAACCACGAAATGCCGATCAACGAGACCTGGGGTCGCGGCATGATCATCCCCGATATGGGCAAGGCCGTGCGCGGCGCGAAAAAGCCCGACGACATTCTGTACGGTGCCTGGGCGCGCCAGCGCAGCAAGACGGAGGCCGCAGCATGAAGATCGAAGGATGCACCGCCATCGTCACCGGGGCCAATCGCGGTATCGGCTTCGGCTTTGTCGAGGAACTGCTCGATCAGGGCGCGGCCCGGGTCTATCTCGGCGCGCGCCAGCTCGCCGATGCCGAGGAAGCCGCGCGCAGCACGGGCGACACCCGTGTCGTGCCGATCCAGCTTGACGTCACCAAGGCGGAGGATGTGGCAGCGGCCGCAGCCCGCTGCACCGATGTCGATCTGGTCGTCAACAATGCCGGCGCCTTTCACCGCCAGACGCTGCTCGAGGCCGAGAACATGAGCTTCGCGCGCAACGAGATGGACACCAACTATTTCGGCATGCTGGCGATGGTCCGCGCCTTTGCCCCGGTGCTCAAGGCCAATGGCGGCGGCGCGATCGTCAACGTGCTGTCGGCAGGCGGCATCTGCGCGGTGCCGAACATGGGCGGCTACAGCCCCAGCAAGTTCGCCGCGCGCGCAGCGAGCGACTGCCTGCGCGCTGAGCTCGAACCGCAGGGCACACATGTCGCGGCGCTGATCGTGGGATCGGTGGATACCCGCATGGCCGAGCATGTCACCTGGCAGGCCAAGTCGAGCCCGCGCGACATCGGCAAGGCCGGCCTGATGGCCGCTGCGCGCAAGGTCGACGAGCTCGATACCGACCCGCATGCCGAGTCCGTCCGCGCCTTCCTGGCGCGCGATCCGTACACATTGAAGCGCTCGATGGCCAAGGCGCTGCACGACGGGAGGCGCTGATATGAAATATGCCAACACGCTGGAGACGATGCTCGCCAAGCAGGACATTGCCGACTGCCTCGCCCGCTACGCGCGCGGGGTAGACCGCGCCGATGGCGACCTGCTGCACAGTTGCTATTTCGACGACAGCATCGAGGAGCATGGCAGCACCTATTCCGGCCCTGCCCGCGCCTATATCGACGGCGCGATCGAGCGGATGCAGGGCGGCGACGTGATGGGGCACTATCTGTGCAACCTGCATGTCGAGTTCGAGAGCGAGACGCTTGCCTATGCCGAATGCTATGTCCTCACCTTCGCACGCTTCAGCAAGGCGGGCGAGAAATGGGACACGCTGACCGGCGGGCGCATCGTCGACCGGTTCGAGAAGCGCGACGGCGAATGGCGCATCGCGCACCGCAAGATCACGCTCGACTGGAACCGCGACATGCCGATGGCGGAAACCTGGTGCCTGGGGCTGTTCAAGCCCGAGGACCCGCGCATGCATATCGGCGAGAAGGGCAAGGGGGACCTGAGCTACAGCCGCTTCTGAACGGATCCATCCCAGCATAACGAAAAGGGCAGCCGGGTCGCACCGGCTGCCCTTTTCTTTGCCTCGATCAGGCGTTTCAGAACTTGACCGAAACCTCTGCACCGTATTGGCGGGGGGCGCCCAGACGGCTCACCTCATCGCCGAAGAACGCGATGATGTTGGTGCGATACAGCGTATTGGTGAGGTTGCGGCCCCAGAGCGAGAAGGTGATGTTGCCATTGCCCGGGGTGAACGAGACGCGGCTGCCCAGCTGACCATAGCCGCCTTCGCGCTGCAGATTGTCCGGTGCCCAGAACAGCCGCGCCTGGTGGCTGTAATTGACGTTGAAGCGCAGCGCGTCCGACCAGTCGCCGATATCGGTCACGAAATCCGCCGCGACATTCCACTGCGCCTTGGGCGTGCGCTGGAGGAAGTTGCCCGAATTGTCGTTGCCGAGCGAATCGATGAAGGCGATGTACTTGGTATCGAGCAGCGTCAGCCCGCCCGACAGCGTCAGGCCCGTCGCCACCGCCACGGTTGCTTCGGCCTCGATACCCTGGATCTTGGCGTCCGCTGCATTGTCGGTGATGTTGCACAGGCACGCTGCAGAGGTCTGGGTGACCTGCAGGTTCTTATACTTCATGTCGAACACCGCGACGTTGAGCCGCAGCCTGCGATCGAACAGGTCGAGCTTGCCGCCAAGTTCGAAGCTGGTCACCGTTTCGGGGTCATAGCTGGAAACCGCTGCTGCCGCATTGGCCGGATCGTCCTCGAAGCCGCCGCCCTTGTAGCCGGTCGAGAAGGTGCCGTAGAACAGCATGTCATCATTGGGCTTGAACTCGATCGTCGCCTGCGGCGTGATCTCGCTCCAACTGTCCGAATAGCGCGCGGTGAAGCTCTGCCCTTCGCGGAAGGTGCCCGCGAGCGGGGTCAGCGCGACCTGATCGTTGGGATTGAACTTGTCGCCGCCCTCGGTCGCGGTACCCGTGACCGTGCCGCCCTTGCGATCCTTCGAATAGCGGATGCCAGCAACAATGCGCAGCTTGGGCGAGAAGCGATAGCCGAGCTGGCCGAAGAACGCATAGCTCTCGTTCGTCGCGCGGTTGTTCCAGCGGCTTTCGCCCGACAGCGTGGTCAGCACCGTCAGCGGCACCTCGGCCCAGAAGCGGTCGAGCTTGGTCACCTTGTCATGCTGGTAATAGGCACCGAAAATCCAGTCGAAGCCGCGATCGGACTGCTCTTCGGAGACAACGCGCAGTTCCTGACTGAACTGGCGGATGTCCTCGTCCTCGTTCACCGGGAAGGTGAACAGCGTCGGCGAGATGACGCCAAAGCCGTTATCGGGGCCGATGCCGGTCTGGTCGTAGACGTTATACGCCTCGCCCTTGCGATAGCCGGTGATCGACGACAATGTGCCGAAGCCACCCAGCCCCTGGTCCATGCGCAGCGACAGGCCCCAGGCCTCGCGGTTGAGCTGCTGCGGCGTATCGGCGGTGTCGCCCTTGTAGCGCGGCCATTCGGGCAGGCCCTCGCGCAGCTTGAGCGGGCGGCCGCGGATGGTGCCGATGGCGGCGCGCGCCGCGCTCCACGGGCCGGACCCTGCCGCAGGGCCATCGATCGCGACCGAATGGAAGCCGTTCGATTTGTCCTTGGTATAATCGAACACCAGCCGCGCGGTGAAATCGCTGTCGTCGGGTTCGACCATCAGCTGACCTCGGAACTGGATGCTGTCGACATCGTCGAGATCGACATCGTGCAGCAGATCCTGGTTGAAGCCGTCACGGTTGCGATACTGGAAGCTCAAGCGCCCGGTCAGCGGCCCGCTGATCGTGCCGGTAATGTGCCCGCGCGCCAGCTTCTCGTTGTAATTGCCATAGGATACCGCGAGCGATCCGCCGGTATCGGCCTCGGGCCGCGCGCTGTAGATGCTGATCGCGCCGCCGACGACGTTGCGGCCCAGCAGCACGCCCTGCGGCCCGCGCACCACCTCGACGCGCTCGATATCGTACATGTCGAAGTTGAACAGGCCCGAGCGGCCGACATAGACGTCATCGACGAAGATGCCGATCGACTGGTCCGCCGAAGGGCTGTCGAGCCGGGTGTTGGTGATGCCGCGGATGTTGAATTCCTGGTCGATCGGCGACAGCGCGGTAAAGCTGAGCGACGTCGCCTGCCCGGCCAAATCCTCGAAGCTGAGGATGCGCGCGGTCTCGATCGATTCCGCACTGAACGCCGAGATGGCCGCCGAGGTGTCCTGCACCGTCGAATCGCGCCGCTGCGCGGTCACGACGATATCGGCAATCTGCGGCCCCTGGGAATCCTGCTCGCCGGCATCCTGCGCGCTGGCGGGCGTGGCGACCGCTGCCATCAGCGCCAGGCCGATCGCGGTCATCGAAAAACGGTTGAATCGGCAACGCGCAACAAGATTGTGCTTCAGCATCAATCAGTTCCTCCCCTCAATGCCAGCGCTTGTCGCCGGTCACTTGCAATACTAGACCTATGATAAAGGTTCGTCAATGCAAGTTACTGTTGCCGTTACGGGAACATGGCAAAACGCCCGGCCAGCAGGGCTGACCGGGCGCGGGGAACAGGCAAAAGGAGCTAACAACCCTTCAGACGGGCAGCCCGACATAATTTTCGGCAATCGCGGTCTGCATCGCGGATGACCGGGACAGGTATTCCATCTCCGCCACCTGCATCTGCCGTTCGAACGCGTTCTGGTCGGGAAAGCTGTGCATCAGCTTGGTCAGCGACCAGCTGAATCGCTCCGACTTCCAGATGCGCGCCAGCGCCCGGTCGCAATAGCCCAGCAGCGCGTTTTCGTCCTTGCGCCGGTAATGCGCGATCAGCGCATCGGAAAGATAGAGCACGTCGGACGCGGCCAGGTTCAGCCCCTTGGCGCCGGTGGGCGGCACGATATGCGCCGCGTCGCCCGCGAGGAACAGGCGGCCATAATGCATCGTCTCGAACACATAAGAGCGCAGCGGCGCGATCGACATTTCCAGCGCCGGGCCGCGCGTCACGCCATGCTGCGAGATAGTGTTGAAGCGCAGCTCCAGCTCGTCCCACAGCCGGTCCTCGGGCCAGTCCTCGATCTTCTCGGTCAGTGGCACCTGGATGTAATAGCGGCTGCGCGTCGGCGAGCGCATCGAGGCGAGCGCAAATCCGCGCGGGCCGTTGGCATAGATCAGCTCGTCATGGCAGGGCGGCACATCGGCGAGGATGCCCAGCCAGCCGAACGGATATTCGTGCATGTATTCGCGCGCCAGGTGTTGCGGGATCGCGCGGCGCGACGGGCCGTGAAAGCCGTCGCACCCGGCGATAAAATCGCACTCGAGCGTCGCCGGCACGCCATCCTTGGTGTAGGTCACCTTAGGATGCGCGCTATCGACGCCATGCAGCGCGAGATCGGCGGCCTCGAACACGATCTCGAGCTCGCGCTGCGGCGCGGCGGCGATCAGGTCGCGGGTCAGCTCGGTCTGGCCATAGACGACAACGGTCTTGCCGGTCAGCGCCTTGATATCGATGCGGACCATCTGGTCCCCATCGGCGAGGTTGAAGCCGTCCTCGACCATGGCCTCGCGGTTCATCCGTTCGTCCAGCCCCAGCCGGTGCATGAGGTCGGTGGTCACCGTCTCGAGCACCCCTGCGCGGATGCGGCTCTCGACATGATCGCGGCTCGCGCGTTCGAGCAACACGCAATCGATGCCTTCCGCCTTGAGCAGATGGCCGAGCAGCAGCCCGGCGGGGCCCGATCCGATGATCGCGACCTGGGTGCGGCGCGCGGTCATGCCAGCAACTGCTGTTCGAGTTCGCCCAGCACGCGGTAGCAATCCAGCACCTGTGCGACCGAGCTGTTTGGCTCGCGGCCTTCGCGGATGGCGGCGATGAATTCACGGTCCTGCAGTTCGATGCCGTTCATCGAGACATCCACCTGGCTGACGTCGATCGGCTCTTCCTTGCCGTTCACGAGGTCATCATAGCGCGCAATATAGGTCGCGCTGTCGCCGATATAACGGAAGAAGGTGCCGAGCGGGCCGTCATTGTTGAAGCTCAACGACAGGGTGCAGATCGCGCCGCTCTCGCTCTTGAGCTGGATCGACATGTCCATCGCGATGCCGAGCTCGGGATGATGCGGGCCTTCGAGCACATTCGCCTTGACGATGCGGCCTGCCTGATAGGCGAACAGATCGACCGTGTGCGCGGCATGGTGCCACAGCAGATGGTCGGTCCAGCTGCGCGGCTCGCCCTTGGCATTCATGTTCTTGCGGCGGAAGAAATAGGTCTGCACGTCCATCTGCTGGACGTTGAACTCGCCCGCCTTGATGCGGTTGTGGACATATTGATGGCTGGGATTGAACCGCCGGGTATGGCCGACCATGCAGACCAGGCCGGTTTCCTTCTGCTTTTCGAGCACCGCCTGGCTGTCCGCCCAGCTGTCGGCCAGCGGGATCTCGACCTGCACGTGCTTGCCAGCATTCATGCACGCGATCGCCTGCTCGGCGTGCATCTGCGTCGGGGTGCAGAGAATCACCGCATCGACATCGTCGCGCGCCAGCGCCTCGTCGAGCTCGGTCGTGGCGTGGATTGCGCCATATTTCTGCGCCACCGCCTCGGCCTGTTCGAGGCGGCGGCTGACGATCGAGACGATCTCGACCCCATCGATCAGCTTCAGGCCGTCGAGATGCTTCTCACCAAAGGCGCCGGCACCGGCCAGGGCAATTCTCATAAATCCTCCCTCTCCCCTTCAGGGGAGAGGGCCGGGGAGAGGGGGAGTCTCGATCCGGCCATGGTTTCAGGTTGAATGACGGGAAGCTCCCCTCTCCCAACCCTCTCCCCTGAAGGGGAGAGGGCTATGAACTAACTTGGCACAAGTACGATATGGCCGATGGCGGTGTTGCTGCAGGGCACGTGATAATGGCGGTGCAGCGTCTTCACGCGCTGGCCCAGCGCACCGCGCATGATCAGCCACATCACCATCTCGATGCCCTCCGATCCGGTTTCGCGCAGATATTCGATATGCGGGATATGGCGGACGGCATCATCGTTCGCCTCCAGCAGGTCGAGAAAGCGGTTGTCCCATTCGGGATTGATCAGGCCCGCGCGCGCACCCTGAAGCTGGTGGCTCATCCCGCCGGTGCCCCAGATCTGCACGTTGAGGTCTTGCGGAAAGCTTTCGACCGCGCGCGCGATCGCCTCGCCCAGTGCCCAGCAGCGCTTGCCCGATGGCGGCGGATAGGTGACGACATTGACCGCGAGCGGGATGACCGTGGTCGGCCAGGCCTCGCATTTGCCGAACATCATGCTCAACGGCACGGTCAGGCCGTGGTCGACATCCATCTCGTTGATGATCGTCATGTCGAATTCGTCGAGGATCAGGCTCTGTGCAATATGCCAGGCGAGATCGGGATGGCCGATGACATCGGGCACCTTGCGCGGACCCCAGCCTTCGTCCGCCGGCGCATAGCGCTCGCCGCAGCCGATCGCGAAGGTCGGGATGAACTTCATGTCGAAGGCGGATGCATGGTCGTTATAGACCAGGATCACAACATCAGGCTTTTCCTGCTTCTCCCATTCGCGGGTCCAGTCGTACCCGGCGAAGATCGGGCCGAAATAATCGTCGCGCTCCTTGCCCTGGTCGTGCGCCACGCCGAGCAGCGGCACATGGCTGCTGCCCACACCTGCGGTTATCCGGGCCATCTATCGTCCCTCCCTGATCGAACGAACGCCTTCGGGTGAGCGGCCGCCGTCGAGCATCATCTGGCGATATTCGGGCCAGCTCATGTTGGTCATGGTGCTGACCGCCTCGGCAAAGGCGATACCGTCGGTGGAAAACAGCTTGGACAGGAAATAGATGTTCCCGCCCATGTCGAGCAGCGCATTGTAATCGCGCGCCAGCACCGCGAGCTTGGCCTCCTCGCTGATCGCCCACTCGTCCAGATAGGCGCGCTCGTCGGCCTTGAAGCGCTCGCGGTTCTCGGGCTTCATCAGGCTCATCGCGAACTGGTTGAGGTGATAGCCCTGCCGCGCGCGCTTGGCCGTGAACACGCGGGTGCCGGGAATGTCCTCGAACTCGGCGAGATAGGCGTGGATGTCGGTATGGGTCACAGTCCGCGCTCCTTCAGCAGGGCATCGAGCCGGGGGAAGACGCGGCGGGCATTGCCCTCGAAGATCATGTGCCGCTCGGCATCGCTGATCTCCAGCGCGTCGACATAGCGCTTGGTATCGTCGAAATAATGGCCCGTGGTGGGGTCGATGCCGCGCACCGCGCCGACCATCTCGCTGCCGAACAGGATGTTCTTGTTGTCGATCACATCGGCGAGCAGATCGATGCCCGGCTGGTGGTAGACGCAGGTATCGAAGAAGATATTGTTCATCAGATGCGTGTCGAGCGCGGGCTTCTTGAGCATGTCGGCCAGCCCCCGATAGCGCCCCCAGTGATAGGGCACCGCGCCGCCGCCATGCGGGATGATGAAGCGCAGGGTCGGGAAATCGGCGAACAGGTCGCCCTCCAGCAGCTGCATGAACGCGATGGTGTCCGCCGCAATGTAATAGCCGCCGGTGGCGTGCATCGCAGGGTTGCAGCTGCCCGAGACATGGATCATCGCCGGAACGTCGAGCTCGACCATCTTCTCGTAGAACGGGTACCAGTAGCGGTCGGTCAGCGGCGGATGCTGGAAATGGCCGCCGCCGGGATCGGGATTGAGGTTGCAGCCGATGAACCCGAGCTCGGTGACGCAGCGTTCGAGCTCCTCGATCGACCCGGTCATGTCCGCCTTGGGGCTCTGCGGCAGCATGCACACGCCGACAAAGGTTTCGGGGAACAGGCCGACCACCCGCGCGATCAGGTCGTTGCAGCGCCGCGCCCATTCGCGCGCCACCGCCTCGTCGCCGACATGCGGAGCCATGGCCGAGGCGCGCGGCGAGAAGATCGTCAGGTCCGCGCCGCGTTCCCTGATCAGGCGCAGCTGGTTCGCCTCGATCGTCTCGCGGATCTCGTCGTCGGAAATCTCGGGATAGGGCGGACAGACCGTCCCCGCCTTGAATGCGGCCTTCTGCTCCTCGCGCCAGGCGTCATGCGCCTTGGGCAGGACCGTGTAATGGCCGTGGCAGTCGATGATCAGGGTCATGCGCTTCTCTTGAGCTGAGGAATGTCGAGGGCGGCAAGCTTGGCCTGCAGGCCATCGGGCGGCGCGATGCGCTGCGTGCCCATGTCGCGCTGGCGCTGGATCGTGCCGCGCGTCATGACGGGATCGACGCCGAGGTCCGCCAGCGTCGCGGCAACCTCTTCCATCTCGGCGGCGCGGCGCAGCCCGTGCGCCATCATCCGGTCGAGATTGTAATCGAACCGCTCGGCCCAGCTTTGAGGCTTCCAGCTGGCATCGAGCGAGGCGGTGACGGCATCGAGCACGCCCGCCTGGGCTGCTGCGAGCGCACATTCGGCGGAGAGCGCCTCGAGCCCCTTGACCATCACCGAGCGGATCATCTTGATCGCGCTCGCCTGACCGACCGCGTCCCCGGCGATCGACACTTGCGCAAAGCCCAGCGCGCGCAGCGCCTCGGCAGCGTCGGCGGCATGCGGGCCGGAGACCAGCAGCGGCACGTTGCGGCGCTGGGGCAGCACGGGAGCCATCACCGCGACATCGGCATAGCGAGCGCCCGCGGCCTCGATCGTCGTCGCCGCCTCGGCCTTGCTGGCGGGGGCGATGCTGTTCATGTCGAGCCACAGCGCGCCGGATCGCAGCATCGGCGCATAATCGCGCGCGGCTACAACCGCCTGATCTGCCGTAACCAGGCAGAGCACGACCTCTGCCTCCGCGAGCGCTATGGCGACATCCTCCTCGCCATGCACCCCTGCTTCGGCATAGGCGGCGAGCATGGCGGCATGATCCGACAGGCTGTCGGTCTTGCGATCGAAGGCGCGCGCGCCGGGCCAGGCAAAGGCCCTGCCCGCTTCGCCAAAGCCGATAAAGGTCGCACTGAACGTCATGCCAGCGGCCTAGGCGATGGCACGCCCCCGCCACCAATCCAATTGCGCCGCCGCTTATTGGTTTTCGTGAAGTCTGGTTTCGTGCGACGCCAGGTGGATCAGGTCGATCAGCCGCTGCTGGGCCTGGGTCGGTCGCCAGCCGCGCCGCGTCGTCAGTCCGATCGTGCGCACGCTGCCGGGCAGATCGACATCGATCCGCACCAGCATCTCGGCCTCGAGCTCGACCGAGATCTGGTCGGGCGACAGCAGCGTTAGCAGGTCGCTTTGCATGATCAGGCCGCGGATCACCATCACCGACCCGCATTCGACCGGCACCGGCGGCGGGTCGCCCGCGAACAGCGCCTGCCAGTGCGCGCGCAAGGGGGTCCCCTGCGGCCCGACCACCCAGGACTGCGCCTGCAGTTCGGCGAGCTCGACCCGCCGCCCGGCGAGCGGATGGCCCTTGCGCGCGAACACTGCGAGCCGATCGGTGAACAGCGGCACCTGTTCGACATCGGACGGGGGCGTGTCGCGGAGCGCGCCGATGGTCACATCGATGACGCCATCGAGCAGCGGATCGATCAGCTCGCGCCACGAGCCCTCGATCACGTCGACCACCGTGCCAGGACAATCGTCCAGAAAGCGCGCGATCGCGCGCGGCACGACGAGCGCGCGGCTGAGCGGCATCGCGCCGATGGCGATGCGGGTGGCCGGATGCGCCTCGCCCAGCGCTTCAGCGATTCCCGCGGCAAGCTCGCCCGAGGCGAGGCGAACGCCGCGCGCCATCGCCCGGCCTGCCGGGGTCAGCGCCATGCCGCGCCCGCGCCGCTCGGTGAGCACCTGCCCGCTGATCTGTTCGAGCTCGCGCACCGCACGATGGATGCCGGGTTGCGAAAGCCCGCTCGCCAGCGCGGCGCCGGCAAAGCCCTGCGCATCGGCAAAATGCAGGAACGCCTGAAGCTGGGTGGCGGTCATCAGCTGCTCGGGGCGCGAAAAGCCGCGCGTGCCCGCCCTGCCCTGCCGCCGGACCGCAGCGGCCAGATGCACGAACGCCCGCTCGACGCGTTCGGACAGCGCCTCGCCCGCCAGGGTCGGTTCGACCCCGCCCGAATGGCGGTCGAACAGCAGCACGCCCAGCTGGCGCTCGAGCTTTGCCATGCCCTGGGTCAGCGCCGGTTGTGACAGCCCCGCCGCCTCGGCCGCGCGGTTGAGGCTGCGCAGCGCAACGACGCTGACCAGCGCGCGCAGATGGCGCAGATTGAGATCGAAAGGCTGGATCATGGATGCAACACATAGCAAAAACTTATTACCCGTCCACAATCTGGATTGGCATGAGACCGGTGCGCGGGGCCACGGCAGCAGCACAAGGAGCATCGCCATGGGAATTGTCGTCCAGAATATCGAACGCACCGATCTTGCGGTGGTGGATGGGCTTGGGAGCGCAGGCGTCGCCACCGTGCACGAGGCGCAGGGCCGGATCGGCCTGCTGGCGCACCATATGCGGCCCATTTATGCGGGCGCACGGATCGCGGGCAATGCCGTCACCATCTCCGCCCCTCCCGGAGACAACTGGATGATCCATGTCGCGATCGAGCAGTTGCAGGCTGGTGACATCCTTGTGCTGGCGCCGACCAGCCCGTGCGTCGATGGCTATTTCGGCGACCTGCTGGCGACCAGCGCGATGGCGCGCGGTTGCCGGGGGCTGGTGATCGATGCCGGCGTGCGCGACGTGCGCGACTTGACGCAGATGGGCTTTCCGGTCTGGTCCAAGGCGGTGTTCGCGCAAGGCACGGTCAAGAACACGCTGGGCAGCGTCAACGTGCCGATCGTCTGCGCGGGCGCAGGCGTTGAGCCGGGCGATGTGATCGTCGCCGATGACGACGGCGTGTGCGTGGTCAAGCGCGCCGATGCCGCGGCGGTGCTGGAAAAGGCGCAGGCGCGCGAGGCCGCCGAAGAGGCCAAGCGCCAGCGGCTGGCGGCGGGCGAGCTGGGGCTCGACATCTACAACATGCGCCCCAGGCTGGCCGAGATGGGGCTGAAATATGTCTGACGCCGCCCCTGCCATCGCGAAGGCCCGCTGCATGTGGATGCGCGGTGGCACGTCCAAGGGGGGCTATTTCCTCAAGGACGACCTGCCCGCCGACACCGCGGAGCGCGACGCGTTCCTGCTGCGCGTCATGGGATCGCCCGACCCGCGCCAGATCGACGGCATGGGCGGCGCGGACCCGCTGACCAGCAAGGTCGCGGTGGTGAGCAAGTCCGATCGCCCCGGCGTCGATGTCGATTACCTGTTCCTGCAGGTGTTCGTCGACCAGGCGATCGTCACCGATGCGCAGAATTGTGGCAATATCCTGGCCGGTGTCGGCCCCTTCACGATCGAGCGCGGGCTGGTCGAGCCGAGCGGCGATGTCACCCGCGTCGCTATCTTCATGGAGAATACCGGCCAGGTCGCCGTCGCCAGCGTCGCCACCCCCGGCGGCACGGTGCGCTATGACGGCGATGCCGTGATCAGCGGCGTGCCCGGCACCGCCGCGCCCATTCCGCTCGCCTTTCGCGATACCGCTGGCTCGTCCTGCGGCGCGCTGCTGCCCACCGGAAACCGCGTCGACGAGATCGATGGCGTCGCGGTGACGATGATCGACAACGGCATGCCCTGCGTCGTCATCGCCGCCGAGGATATGGGCATCACCGGCTATGAGGACCGCGACACGCTCGATGCCGATACGGAAATGAAGGCGAAAGTCGAAGCGATCCGCCTCAAGGCCGGGCCGCTGATGAACCTGGGCGATGTATCGGCCAAATCGGTGCCCAAGATGATGCTCGTCGCTGCCCCGCGCGAAGGCGGTGCGATCGCGGTACGCTCGCTGATCCCGCACCGCGTCCATGCCTCGATCGGCGTGCTCGGCGCGGTCAGCGTCGCGACCGCCTGCCTGATCGAGGGATCGCCCGCGGCCAAGGTGGCTGCAGTCCCCGATGGACTGACCAAGACGCTGGGCGTCGAGCACCCGACCGGCGTCACCGAATGCATCGTCACCGTCGACGAGAACGGCCAGCCGGTAGAGGCGGGCATGCTGCGCACCGCGCGCAAGCTGATGGATGGAGAGGTTTTCGCATGAGCACCACCGACGTCGATGGCCGGATCCGTAGCTGGACCCTCGCGCCGAGCAAGCCGCGCTTCACCCCGCCGCCGGGCGCGGTCGATGCGCATTGCCATGTCTTCGGCCCGCAGGCGGCGTTCCCGTTCAGCCCCAAGGCGAAGTATCTGCCGCAGGACGCCGGACCCGACGCATTATTCGCGTTGCGCGATCATCTGGGCTTTGAGCGCAACGTCATCGTCCAGGCGAGCTGCCACGGGACGGACAACAGCGCGACGCTGAACGGCATCGCCCGGTCGAACGGGCGCGCGCGCGGGGTCTCGGTGGTCGATCCGGCGATCTCGGACGCGGAGCTCGATGCGCTCCACGCAGGCGGGATTCGCGGGGTGCGGTTCAACTTCCTCAAGCGGCTGGTCGACGATGCGCCGAAGGACAAGTTCCTCGATGTCGCACGGCGGATCGAGCGGCTCGGATGGCATGTCGTGGTCTATTTCGAGGCGGACATTCTCGAGGAATTGCAGCCCTTTCTCGCCGCGATCCCGGTGCCGATCGTGATCGACCATATGGGCCGTCCCGATGTCACCCAGGGGCCGGACGGCGCGGACATGACCGCGTTCCGCCGCCTGCTCGACACCCGCGACGACATCTGGACCAAGGTCACCTGCGCCGACCGGCTCGATGCCGCTGGCCCGCCTTATGCCGATTTCGTCCGTTCGGTACGCCCACTGGTCGAGGCCTATCCCGACCGCGTGCTCTGGGGCACCGACTGGCCGCACCCGAACATGGAAAAGGTGCTGCCCGATGACGGGCATCTGGTCGACACCATCCCCGAAATCGCGCCCACGGCAGAGCTGCAGCACAAGCTGCTCGTCGCCAATCCGATGCGGCTCTACTGGGCCGACTGAGGCCGGGTCAGAAGCGGTCGAGATCGTTGGCGAGCGTTACCGGACCGGTGAAGCGCTTTCTGATCTCGGCAATATAGCCCTTGGTCCGCTCCGGATCGGGCGTGCCTGCGGCAAAATGCGTGATCACCAGCGCCTTCACCCCTGCCCGCGATGCCAGCTGGCCCACTGCATCAGGCGTCAGATGGTGCGTGGACAGGTGCTGTTCGAGCTGCTGCTTCGCCTGCGGCGGCATGTCGGGCGAATTGCGCGCGACATTGGCCATGGTGCCGCCCATGTCGATCATCTCGCTGACCAGCAGGTCCGCGCCTTTGGCCAGCCTCTCCACCGCCGCGCTGGGCCCGGTATCGCCGGTATAGACGATCGAGCGCGATCCCAGATCGAAGCGGAAACTGAACGATTTGTAGTTGCGGTCCTCAAGGCTTCCCGGCGCGAAATCGTAATGCGAATTCTGCGCGGCGGTGACCGAGAATCCGTCGACCGCCATCCGCTCGCCATCGCTCAGCTCGATCACCCGCACCGTGTCAGCAGGCGGTGCCCAGGGCTGGCCGGGAATGCCATAGCCGACGCGCGCGGCGGGCTGCATCGAGGCGACCATGCCGGCGACAAGTTCGCGCGTGCCCGGAGGACCATAAACGGTGATGGGATCGCGCTGGTTGGTCTGGTTGCGCAGTGCGAGCACGGCGGAAAGCCCGCCGGTGTGATCGGCATGCAGATGGCTGAGAAACACCGCGCGCACCCTGGGCAACAGGATGCCGGCACGCGCGAGCTGCTGCACCGTGCCGTCGCCCGCATCGACCAGATAGACCTTGCCCTGATGCACCAGCGCGTTGGCGGGCTGCGACCGGTCCGGCGAAGGCACCGGGCCGCCCATCGTGCCGAGGGTGATGAAACCGTCCGCGCCCGGCACGGGCTGGGCCGCGACCGGTGCTGCGGCCAGAAGAACCGCCAGCACCGGTGCGGCTGTCCAGCCCCGCATCAGAAATTGAACCCGACGCGCACGCCATAGGTCCGCGGCGGACGCAGCGTCGCCACCGGGAAGTCGAGGATCGGGCGGGTGCCCGCACGCGCCAGCACTTCCTCGTCGGTGATGTTGTTGATGAACGCGGTGATATTCCAGCCGCCGCGATCTTCCAGCGTCGCATAGGCATCGGCCATCGCGAAGCTGCCCTGGCGTTCTTCCGGACGGAAATTCGAGTTCATGAAGCGGCTGCTCTCGATATTGCCGCGCGCGCCGAGGATGAGATTGAGGTCGCCGGTCAGCTCGAACGTGCGCTCATAGCCCAGGTTCAGCGCCCATTTCGGCGAGTTGACCGTCGGGCGGCCCGAACAGTCGATGTCGAAGAAGCGCGCGGTGTTGACGCCCGGATTGGCAAGACGGCTGCCCAGCGTGGTGCATCCCGTGGTCACCGGCGCTCCGGTGGGTGAGAAGTTCGCCGTGGTCAGGCGGTCATATTTGCCGTTAAGATACTGCACGTTGAGGCTGAACAGGTCGTTGCGGCTCGGCGCGAACCGGGCCTCCAGCTCGGCACCATAGATGCGCGACTTGCCCGCGTTCACCGTGGTCGAACCCTGCGCAAAGATGCCGCCAGCGGTCCGCACGCCGCCGACAAAGGTGATCTGCTGGTCCTTGTAGTCCCAGTAGAAGGCCTCGATGTTCAGCTGCAGCTTGTTGTCGAAGAAGCGGTTCTTGGCACCCACCGTGAACGCGGTGAGGTTTTCGGGCGCGAAGGTGTTGTTCGGCGGCTGGGCGACGAAGAAGCCGCCCGACTTGAAGCCGGTCGCAGCGTTTGCATAGACCAGCGACTGCGGACCGGCATCCCATTCGAGACCCGCCTTCCAGGTGAATTTCTCGAACGACAGGTCGCCGGTGAACGGCGCGCTGAGCGGCGGATTGATCGGGCCGGGCAGACCGCCCGAGGCGACCGAGGTCAGCTGCTTCTTGTCTTCCTTCGTATAACGGCCACCGGCGACGAGACGCAGCGTATCGGTGATGTCGAAGGTCAGCTGGCCGAAAGCGGCAACGCTTTCGGTGCTCAGACGCGGGGTGAAGCGCGTGGTCGAGATATTGCCCTGGCGGAAGAAATTCTCGGTTTCCTGGTTTTCGCCGAAATAGAACAGGCCGACGACATAGCGCAGCCGCTGGTCCTCGTTAGACGCGAGCCGGACCTCGAGCGAGCTCTGCTCGGCAACGTCGCGGATCGTTCCGGCAAAGCCCGGCAGATAGGTCAGAACGTTCACATCCGATCGGCGATAGGCCGGAATGAAGGTCAGCGTGCCGAAGCCCATATCGCCGGTGATCGTGGCGCTCACGCCGATGAACTCGTTGTCCAGGAACCCGTCGGTGCCGGGCAGCGCGACGCAGCCGCTGTTGACGAAATTGCCCGGGCCTCCGCAGAACGGTGGCGCGAAGATGCCCGATGCGAGCTGGCGGATGGCGGCCCGTGCCCGCGGATCGGAGATGCTCACGCGGTCTTCCAGCGCGGGGACCGTGTAGCGAGCCTCGGGCAGCAGCACCGCGCCCGCGCCCTTGCCGCCCTGATTGTAGTAATCCGCGACCAGCAGCATCGACCAGCGATCCGACGGTTCGATCAGCAGCGACGCGCGGAAGGCCTCGCCCTTGTCATCGTCATAGCCGTCCGAGATATAGCCATCGCGATCGACCACCTGGCCCGCGAGGCGCAGCGCGACCGTGTCGCCGATCGGAATGTTCAGCGCGACGACCGACTTCTTGCTGTCGTAATTGCCATATTCGAAGAATCCCTCGCCGCCGAACGTGCCCAGCACGGGCTTTTTCGGAATGACGTTGATCGCGCCGCCGGTGGCGTTGCGCCCATAGAGCGTGCCCTGCGGACCCTTGACCACCTCGACACGCTCGAGATCGTAGAACACGCCTGCCGGCGCGGTCGGGCGGCCGACATAGATGCCGTTGAAGTTGAACGCGACCGCGTTTTCAGCGAACGAGTTCTGCGAATTGGTGCCAACGCCGCGCAGAAAGAAGCTGGTGGTCCCGCCGGTCGGCTGGACGACCAGCGAGGGGACCAGACGGCCGAGATTGGCGGTTTCGGTGATCCCGGCATTGACTAGATCCTCGCCGCCCACGGCCGTCACGGCGACGGCGGCGCGCTGCAGGCTTTCCTCGCGGCGTTGCGCAGTCACGACGATCTCGCCCAGACCCTGGTCTTCGGTGGCTTCGGCTTGCTCGGAAGCGGTGGCATCCTGTGCGATGGCGGTGGCGGGAACGCTCAGAGCCGCGAGCACGGTGGTGGCCAGCAGAAATGCCTTCATCATCAATCTCCCCAAAAGCGCGCGATGCCTGCACGGGCACCCGCTGTATCGGGGAGATGTTTACGAGAAATGCTAGCCATAGGTGAAATCTTTTGTTTTAATGATAATCCAGCAATCACACTGATAGGTTAACCGCATGCGCTTCAAGGGTCTCGATCTCAATCTGCTCGTCGCCTTCAGCGTGCTGATGGACACGCGCAGCGTCTCGCGCGCCGCCGAGCAGCTCAATCTCAGCCAGCCCGCGATGAGCGCGGCACTGGGGCGGCTGCGCGACTATTTCGGCGACGATCTGCTGGTGCTGCAGGGCAAGCGCATGTTCCCCACCCCCTATGCCGAGTCGTTGGTGCCGATGGTGCAGGACACGCTGCGCCGCATCGATGCGCTGATCACCACCTCGACCAGTTTCGACCCTGCCACGTCGCAACGCGTGTTCCGGCTGATCGCGTCGGACTATATCACCGCTGCGGTCATCGCGCCGCTGTCGCGTCGCCTGGCGCATGTCGCACCGGGCATAAGGCTGGAAGCGGTGCTGCCCTCTGACGGCAGCGCGGATCTGATCGCGCAGGGAGCATTCGACCTGCTGATCACGCCCGAGGAGTTCATCAACCCCGGCCAGCCCGCCGAACTGCTGTTCGAGGAGCGCCATGTGATTGTCGGATGGAAGAACAATCCCGTCTTTGCCGGCGAGGTGACGCTGGAGGATGTGCTGCGCGCAGGCCATGTCGGCATCCAGATGGGCAACCAGCGTACCAGCGCATTTGCCGACAGCATCATGGAAAAGCTGGGGCATTTCCGCCGGATGGAGATGACCGCCTCGTCGTTCACGGTCGTGCCCTGGCTGATCATCGAGACCAATCGGCTCGCTTTGATGCACGAACGGCTGGCGCGCGTGATGGCACGGATGTTTCCGCTGGCGATCGCACCCATTCCCTTCGAGTTTCCGGCGATGCGCGAGATGATGCAGTTCAACCATGCCCGCAGCGCCGATGAAGGGCTGGCCTGGCTGCGCGGGGAGCTGCGCCGCGACAGCAAGCTCGATTGACACAATCCATTTGCAGAACTGATACCTAGGCATAAATACAATAAGATTTACAGATTTATAGCTCTCCCCTTATCTAGGCCGGGATGAACAGGCCCGGCGACGCAATGCCGGGCGGGGAGAGGCATATCGGCATGAAGGACATGCGAATCTTGATCGTGGGCGGCGGGATCGGCGGACTGACCTCCGCCATCGCATTGTGCCGCAAGGGTTTTGAAGTTGAGGTGATCGAGCGCGATCCCGACTGGTCAGTCTATGGCGTCGGCATCATCCAGCAGGGCAATGTCGTCCGCGCGATGACCGAGCTGGGCCTGATCGACGATTATATCAACGCAGGTTTCGGTTTCGATCGCGTCCAGGTCTATATCCCGACCGGCGTGTGCGTTGCGGACATCCCGACGCCGCGCCTGGTCGAAGGCTATCCGGGCAATGTCGGCATCGGCAGGCGGGCGCTGCACAAGGTGCTGGGCGACCGCGCCAAGGAAGCGGGCGCGGACATCCGGCTGGGCATCACCATCAGCACGCTGGTCGACGATGGCGAGGGTGTTGCGGTCACCTTCAGCGACGGGTCGAGCGGCATCTTCGATCTGGTGGTAGGGGCGGACGGGCTCTATTCGCAGACGCGCGGGATGATCTTCCCCGATGCGCCCAAGCCCGAATTCACCGGCCAGTCGGTGTGGCGCTACAATTTCAAGCGGACCCCCGATGTCATCGGCCTGCAGGCCTATGAAGGCCAGACCGGCATCGGCCTCGTCCCGCTCTCGGACGAGCTGATGTACATGTATGTCACCACGCCCGAGCCGGGCAATCCCTGGTACGCCAAGGAAGATCTGGCGAGCACGATGCGCTCCAAGATCGCCGGCGTGCCTTCGCCTGCCATCCAGGCGCTGGTCGGCCAGATCACCGAGGATGACGAGGTGGTCTACAAGCCGCTCGAATGGATGTTCCTGGAAGGCGCCTGGCACAAGGGCCGGGTCGTGCTGCTCGGCGATGCGGTGCATGCCACCACGCCGCATCTCGGCCAGGGCGCCGGCATGGCGATCGAGGACGCACTGGTGCTGGCGGACGAGCTGGTCAAGGCCGACACTCTCGATGCAGCGCTTACTGCCTATCGCGACCGCCGCTTCGAGCGCTGCCGCTATATCGTCGAATCCTCGCGCGCGATCTGCTTCGGCCAGATCGGCAAGGGGCCGCTCGTGGACAATGCCAAGGCCACGCAGGAAATGTTCATGAAGGTGGCAGAGCCGATCTGACGCTCGCCCCTTTTCAGTCAAATCAAGGAGTTAGAATTATGGCACGTGTCAGCGAAATTCGCCATGTCGGCTATGCCGTGACCGATCTGGCCGCCGAGGCCGCCTTCTATCGCGACGTCTGGGGCCTCAAGGAAGCAGGCGAGAAGGACGGGATGCTGCACTTTGCCGCTGAGGGCAATGACGAGCTCTATGTCGTGCGTCTGCGCGCATCCGACACGCAGCGGATCGACATCATCACCCTCGCCGCAGACAGCCGCGCCGATGTCGATGCGCTGCACGCCAAGGTCGCCGATTATGGCTGCCAGATCGTGTTCGCGCCCAAGGAGCTCGACACGCTGGGCGGCGGCTATGGCTTCCGCTTCTTCAGCAAGGACGGCCTGCCGTTCGAGATCTCGAGCGACGTCGCGCGCGGTACCGCGCGCGAACTGACCCGCTGGGAAGGCATTCCGCAGAAGATCAGCCATATCGTGTTGCACTCGCCCGACCACAAGGAAATGGTCCGCTTCTTCACCGACGTGCTGGGCTTCAAGGTCAGCGACTGGCTGGGCGATTTCATGTGCTTCCTGCGCTGCAACCAGTGGCACCACCGCATCGCGCTGCTGCCTGGCCCCGCCTGCCTCAACCATGTCGCCTATGACATGCTGGGCGTCGACGACATGATGCGCGGCATCCACCGTCTGAAGCAGCAGGGCACCGATATCCGCTGGGGCCCCGGCCGTCATACCGCAGGCAACAACACCTTCAGCTATTTTACCACGCCCGCAGGCTTTGCGGTCGAATATACTGCCGATCTCGAGGAAGTCGACGACGCCACCTGGGAAGCCAAGGTGCATACCCCTGCCCCGATGGTCATGGACCAGTGGGGCATCGGCGTCGGCGGACCGCAGACCATGCCGCATCCTGCGCCCGACGCAGGCCTTTTCCAGCCTGCCGGAGTCTGATCCCCATGGCCCTGTTCGAATATTTCCCCAATTATGTCTGGAACCTGTCGGTCTCGATCGCGCTCGAAAGCGGCGGCAAGATCGGCGAGATCATCGACATGTGCAAGCCGATCCGCGATGCGGCGGCCAATGGCGAGGATGCCGGCACCGGCGAGTTCCTGCAGCAATGGGTGGCGATGGGCGAGAAGCTGATCGAGCTTGCCGCCGAGGACGAGGCGCGCGGCCGTACCCTCTCCGCCTCCAAGAAGCTGGAGCGCGCCGCGCTCTACCTGCTGGTCGGGGAACGCATGCAGGGCCATGGCAACCCCGCGCGCGTCGCGACCTTCGCGCTGGCGCAGGACACCTTCGCCAGGGCGATGAAGCTGGGCAACCACCCGGTCGAGCGCGTGATGATCCCCTATGAGGGCAGCGAATACCCTGCGCTCTATGTCCGCGCGCCGGGCGATGGCCCCAAGCCTGTGGTAGTGTACTGCAACGGTCTCGATAGCTCGAAGGAGCTGCTCTACTGGTCGAACCTGCCCCAGGCGCTTGCCGCGCGCGGCATTTCTACCCTGTGCGTCGATCAGCCGGGCACCGGCGAGGCGCTGCGCATCAGCAACCTGCCCGCGACGCCGCATTCGGAAAAATGGGCCACACCCGCGGTCGACTGGCTGGAAAAGCAGCCCGATGTCGACCCCAAGCGCATCGGCATGACCGGCATCTCGCTCGGTGGTCATTTCGCACCGCGCGCGGTCGCGTTCGAGCCGCGCTTTGCCAGCGGCGCGGTCTGGGGTGCGAACCACAACTGGGCCGAAGTGCAGCAGAAGCGCCTGCGCCGAGAAGGCGAGAACCCGGTCCCGCATTACTGGGCACACGTGCTCTGGGTGTTCGGCGCGAAGGACATGGACGATTTCCACGAGAAGTCGAAGGACATGACGCTTGATGGCGTGATGGAGCGGATCAAGGTGCCTTTCCTGGTCACCCATGGCGCGCAGGATCGCCAGATCAGCGTCGACTATGCGCACCAGAGCTACGAGCAGCTGACCAACAGCCCGCAGCGCGAACTCAAGATCTTCACGCCGCGCGAAGGGGGGGTCGAGCATGTGGGGGCTGACAACATGTCCTATGGCTGCGACTATATCGCCGACTGGTTTGCCGACACGCTGGGCGGCGACGTTACCGGAAAGGCCGTTTCATGAGCTTCGTCGCCACCGCCCGCATCCCGACGGCCAGTGCCAGCAAATATCTGCAACAGGTCTGCAAGCACTGGGAGCACAATCTGCCTGTGAGCTTCGACAAGACGCACGGGGAGATCACCTTCGCGAAGGATGCGCGCGGGGCGGACTGGCCCGCCGACGCCTTGGTCACGCTCGATGCCGAAGAAGGCACGCTCGTCTGCACGATCAACGCCAGCGCCGAGGGCCAGCGCGACGGGCTGAAGGGCGCGCTCGAACGCCATATCGACCGCTTCGCCTTTCGCGAAGTGCCGCTGGCCTATAACTGGGTCGATGGATGACGCTCACCGCCGCGCATATCAGGACAAGCACGCTGATTTCGGTCGTCATCTCGATGGCGATCAGCGCGGCTTTCTTCTTTCTCGTCTTCGGGAAGAAGCCCCTGATCGCGGTGTTCGCGCCGGACAATCTGGCGCTGGATTTCATCCCGCAGACCCTCGCAGCGGGCTTCATGGCCGCGTTGATGCCAGCCCTGCAGACACGCGCGAAAATTGTCTCGGGCACCCTGGCAGGCGCACCTCCCGTTGCCAAAGCCATCGTGGCGCGGGCGGTCCTGCTGGCTATCGCATCGCTGGCGCTGGCGGCAGCGGTCACAGGCTCGCTCTGGCTGGGCGGTATCGCGACCTTGCCATGGGGCAGCGCTCTCGCCCTGAAAATCGTCTATGGTGGGCTTCTGGGCCTGATCATCACGCCCATCGCATTACGCGCAATATTGCCGAGAGGATAATCATGGCCCGCACCTTCGTCGATCTGTCGATCTATCTGGAAAACGACGTCATCACCGATCCTCCGTTCATGCGGCCCAAGATCACCTATCAGCAGCATGCCGATACCGTGGCCGAACTGGGCCATTTCTTCCCCGGCGTGACGCAGGAACAAACCCCCGACGGCGCGGGCTTTGCTGCGGCCGAATGGGTCACGCTGACCACGCATAACGGCACGCATCTCGACGCGCCCTGGCATTTCCACCCGACGATGGATGGCGGAAAGCGGGCGATCACCATCGACGAGGTGCCGCTCGAATGGTGCTTCAACCCCGGCGTGAAGCTCGATTTCCGGCATTTCCCGGACGGCTATGTCGCCACCGCCGCCGATGTCGAGGCCGAACTGAAGCGCATCGGCCATGAGCTGCAGCCGTTCGAGATCGTGCTGGTCAACACCGCAGCCGGCGGCGCGGTCGGCAATCCCGAATATGTCAATATCGGCTGCGGCATGGGCTATGAGGCAACGATGTACCTGCTCGAACGCGGCATCCGCGTCACCGGCACCGATGCCTGGAGCTGGGACGCGCCGTTCAGCCATACCGCCAAGAAGGTCGCGGAGACCGGCGACACCTCGCTGATCTGGGAGGGCCACAAGGCCGGACGCGACATCGGCTATTGCCACCTCGAAAAGCTGCACAACCTTGAGGCGCTGCCCTCGCACGGCTTCACGGTGAGCTGCTTCCCGCACAAGATCCGCGGTGCCTCTGCCGGTTGGACGCGCGCGGTGGCGATCATCGAAGACTGACCAATGCAAGGCAGCGCGTTCGATCTTGCGGGCCGCTCGGCCATCGTCACCGGATCGACGCGCGGCATCGGCCTCGGCATCGCGCAGCTGTTCGCCGAGGCGGGCGCGAATGTGGTCGTGTCGAGCGAGGATGCGCGCGATGTCGCCGAGACGGAGACCGTGCTGGCGGGCCAGGGCTATCGCGTGCGCGGCATTGCCTGCGACGTGACCGACAGCGATGCGCTGTCCGCCTTGGTCGATGGCACGCGCTCGTCCTTTGGCGGCATCGACATCCTCGTGTGCAATGCCGGGATCACCGGCGAGGCAGGCAGCTGGTCGCTCGACGATTTCGACCGGGTGATGGCGATCAACCTGCGCTCGATGGTCGCGCTGACCGGCCTGGCGCTGCCGCATATGGCCGGGGGCGGCACAGGCAGCGTCATCCTGATGTCGAGCCTGTCGGCGCTGCGCGGCAATGGCAGCATCAACGCCTATGCGCTCGCCAAGGCCGGCGTCGCGCAGCTCGCGCGCAACCTCGCGGTGCAATGGGGGCCCAAGGGCGTGCGCGTCAACGCGATCGCGCCCGGGCTGATCCGCACGCCGCTGTCCGAACCCCTGATCGCCAATGCCGAATTCATGGAGCGGCGGCGGCAGATGACCCCGCTGCGCCGTGTCGGCGAGGTCGAGGATATTGCCGCAACCGCGCTGTTCCTCGCCTCGGATGCCGGGCGTTTCATTACCGGCCAGCAGATCGCCGTCGATGGCGGCACCTCGATCACTGATGGCAGCTGAGCGCATCCTGATCACCGGTGCGGGCGGCTTTGTCGGCCAGGCACTGGTGCGCGCGCTGGCGGGCACGCGTCCGGTCATCGCGACCGACCGCACCGGGCTGGATTTCGCCGATCTGCCGAGCGTGACCGCGCTGCCGGGCGAGATCGACGACCCCGCGCTGGTCGCCGCGCTCACGGCCGAACCGCTCGCGGCGATCATCCATCTCGCCACCATCCCCGGCGGCGCGGCGGAAGCCGATCCGGCGCTCGCCGCGCGGATCAATGTGGCTGCTCCGATGGCGCTGATCGACGCCGCCACCGCGCATGGCAACACCCCGCGCCTGCTCTTCGCCAGCAGCATCGCGGTGTTCGGCGACCCGTTGCCGCCGCATGTCGATGACCTGACCCCGGCGCGCCCTATGCTCCGCTATGGAGCGCACAAGGCGATGCTCGAGGAGTGGATCGCCACGCTCACCCGGCGCGGTGCGGTGCGCGGCCTTTCGCTGCGCCTGCCCGGCATCATTACGCGCCCGCTCGCACCTTCGGGGATGAAATCGGCGTTCCTGAGCAACCTGTTCCATGCGCTCAAGGCCGGCGAGCCGATCACCCTGCCCGTATCGCCCGAGGCCACCTGCTGGCTGCTCTCGCGGCGCGCGCTGGTGGCGCAGCTCGTCACCGCGCTCGATTTGGCCGAGGACCCCGCGACGGCTCGGCTGAACCTACCCGCGCTGCGCATCCGCATGGGCGAATTGGTCGCCGAGGTGGCGCGCCAGACCGGGGCCGATGCCGCGCTCGCCGCTTATGCGCCCGATCCGGCGATCGAAGCCGCATTCGGCGCGCAACCGCCGCTCTTCACCCCCGCCGCCGACGCGCTGGGCCTGACACACGATGGCACCCTGGCCAATCTGGTCGCCCATGCGCTCGCCGATCTGTAATCCACGAAAGGACGCCAATATGAAACTCGCCACCATCGAGAACGGCACGCCCGATGGCGCGCTGGTCGTCGTCAGCGCCGATGGCAGCCGCCATCTGCCCGCCGCGATCGCGACGCTTCAGGCCGCGATCGAAAGCTGGGAAACGTCCGAACCGGCGCTTCGCGCACTCGCTGCGCGGCTCGATGCGGGCGAAGGCGACAGCACCGATGGCCTCGCCTTCGCTGCGCCCCTGCCCCGCGCCTGGCAATGGCTCGACGGCTCGGCCTATCGCAGCCATGGCGAGCTGATGGAGACGCTGTTCGGCACCGAGCCGCCGCCGCCGGGCCGCCCGCTGATGTACCAGGGCCTGTCGCACCAGTTCCTCAGCGCCACCGCCGATGTGCCGCTTCCGCGCGAGGAGGATGGCATAGATTTCGAGGGCGAATTCGGAGTCATCACCGATTTCGTGCCGATGGGCATCACGCCCGAACAGGCGCTCGGCCATATCAAGCTGCTGGTGCAGATCAACGACTGGTCGCTGCGAGCATTGGCGCCGGTGGAGATGAAGACCGGCTTCGGATGGATCCACGCCAAGCCCGCCTGTTCGGTCGCGCCCTTTGCCGTCACGCCCGAGGTGCTGGGCGATGCCTGGCGCGAGGGTCGCGTCCACCTGCCGCTTGCCGTCGACTGGAACGGGGAACGTTTCGGCAATGCCGAAGGCGGCGCGATGGAATTCGGCTTTCACGAACTCGTCGCGCATGCCGCCAGCACGCGCTCGCTCTGCGCGGGCACGATCATCGGATCGGGTACGGTATCGAACAGCAATTTCCGCGAGATCGGTTCGTCCTGCATCGCCGAACGGCGGGGCATCGAGATGCTCGACGAAGGCAAGCCGCGCACCGGCTTCATGCATTTCGGCGACACCGTCCGCATGGAAGCGCGACTGCGCGACGGCGGGCTGCTGTTCGGCGCGATCGATCAGAAAGTGGTGAAGGGATGACCGGCTCTCCCCCCGTCCGCCGCATCGTGACCGGCCATGACGCGGCCGGGCGCGCGGTGTTCACCGCTGACGACCTGCTGCCGGTGAGCCCGATCCCCTCGGGCGATGCCGCGTTCAGCCTGATCTGGACGACAGCCTGCGTGCCTGCGGACAATAACGACGATACCGACGGGCGCAGCCGCGATGCCGGGCTGACGCTGCACCAGGGGTCGGTGATCCGCATCGTCGACATGCTGCCCGGCGGGGTCTCGCCCTTCCACAGGTCGAGCAGCATCGACTATGGCATCGTGCTGTCGGGCGCGGTCGAGCTGGAGCTGGACGACGGTGCGGTGACGACCGCGCGCGCGGGCGACATCATCGTCCAGCGCGGCACCATCCATCTCTGGCGCAACCCGTCGGCGAGCGAGAATTGCCGCATCGTCTTCGTGCTGATCGAGGCGGCGCCCAGGATCGTGGACGGAAAGCCCCTGCCCGATATAATGGGCTGAGGTTATGACCACGCGCGAAACCGTCATCCTTGTCCCCGGCCTGCTGTGTGATGCCGATGTCTGGACGGACCAGATCGCCGCCTTGTCGCCGCTGTACGAGGTCATCGTTCCCGACCTCACCCGGTACGATTCGCTGCAGGGCATGGCCGCGCACGTCCTGGACGGCGCGCCCGAGCGCTTCTCGATCATCGGCCATTCGATGGGCGGGCGCGTGACGCTCGAGGTCTTCCGCCTGGCATCGGATCGCGTCGCGCGGATCGGCCTGCTCGACACCGGCGTGCACCCTGCGCCGCCAGAGGAACTGCCCAAGCGCCAGGCGATGCTCGATATCAGCGCAGGGCAAGGCATGACCGCGCTTGCCGATGCGTGGTTGCCGCCGATGGTGCGCCCCGGCCTGCTCGATACCGACCCGGCGCTGCGCACGACGCTCTATGCGATGGTCGAGCGGATGACGCCCGCGATCCACCGCCAGCAGATCACCGCGCTGATCAATCGTCCCGACGCCGCGCCGCTGCTATCGCAGATCACCTGCCCGGCGTTGGTCGGCGTCGGCGAACTCGACCAGTGGAGCCCGCCCGAGCAGCACGTTCCCATTGCCGAGGCGATGGCAGGCGCGAAGATGGTGGTATTCAATGGCGCGGGCCATATGGCCCCGATGGAAGCGCCCGATGCGGTGAATGCCGCGCTGCTGGAATGGATGGCGCGGCCCGTTGGGGGGTGATGGGAGTTAGCGCTCGCGTCAACGAGACACGTTTTCAGCCTCTGACGGTCTCGGTCCGCGCGCCCTAGCTCGCTTTCCACGAATTGAAGAACAATTGCTCGACCGGCACGTCGAAAAACGCAGCCAGGCGATAGGCCATCGGAAGCGACGGATCATATTTCTCCGCCTCCATCGCGATGATCGATTGCCGAGTCACCTCGACCGCATCCGCCAGTTCGAGCTGGCTGAGGCCGCGTGCCTTGCGATAGTCGCGCAACGCGTTGAATTGCTTTCCATGACCGCCAACGGGCATCGGATCCCATCTGATCCACGACTGCGATTTTCGATGCGCAGCGGAAGTGTGTGGGGAATTAACGCGGTACGTTTGGAATGGATGATGCCGGCAAAGGCGCGGTTGCAAAACTCTCGGAGCCTCCGGCGATCATTCGTCCGGCAGGTCAGGATATTCCCAGCGATAGGGCACGCCTGTTTCTCCCAGCACGCTGCGCACCAGCTTTGGAAAGGCCCTTTCGGCGCGGACATCGTTCGAGAGGATCAGCACGCACCGACGGCTCGTCTGCAGGCAGACCAGAGTGTTGGCGGTCGTGTCGTTATGCCCGCCCTTGTACCAGCCCGGCCCCTGAGGCCCCGTAAAGCCGATCACGCCCAACCCGGCCCTGGCCTGCGGGCGATCGCTTTCGGATGCGTCGGGCAGCAGGGTAGGGAACTGCTGGCGGGTGGTGATCGGTAGCGTTGCCTCCGGATAGATTGCCTGCCTTTCTGGAGGCAGGCCATCGCCGCGCACCATATAGGCCGCCATCCGCGCCATGTCGGCAATGGTCGTGTCCATCGAACCCGCCGCACGGACACGGCTGCGTTCGTCATGCGGCTCGATCTTACCGTCAGCATCCCAGCCATCGGCAAGATTGTCGGCAAATGCTGCCTGCCATTTCAGGCTTGTGCGGGTCATACCCAACGGGCCGAAAAAGCGGCGCTGCAGCTCCTGCTCGACGTCGATCCCCAGCCCCCGCTCCAGGCCGAACTGCAGGAGCATGATCCCCTCGCCCGAATAGGCATAACGAGTGCCGGGATCGAAATGGATGCGCAAGCGACCGTCCGGTTCGAGAAAGGCGAAATTGGCAAAGCCGGTGGAGTGGTTCAGCGCCATGCGCGGGGTGATCGAGCGCCAGCGTTCATCCGATACCAGATCGCCCCAATGGCCATAGGCATCGACATTTCCGTAGCTAGGCAGGGGATCAGGCAACAATTCCGCAATCGGTCGGTCCAGATCGATCCGGCCTTCTGCTGCGAGCTGGATCACCAGATAGCCGAACACGGCCTTGGTAAGCGAGGCTCCGTACATCACGGTGTCCGGCGCTAGCGGTTCGCCCCTGGCATTGCGCACTCCGTAAGCGCGAACGGCGCTCACTTGACCGTTATCGATCACGGCAATGGCGAGGCCTTTGGCCCCCGTTTGCGCCATTGCCTCGCGTGCGGCCTGATCCAATGCTGGCAAAATGTCCTGGGCCATGGCACCGATTGCAATACTGGCAGCCGCAACAAGGCTGCACGCTATCGCCATCAATTGCATGATCTGCTTCAAAAAGCGATCCTCTGACTGCTGGCAAATCCGTGGCGCGTGCTCGCCATTTGCTCGAACAGCGGAATGTCGGTTTGCTCTGGTTAACCCAGTGTAGAAATTTCTGCGGCAAGAGAAAAGACAAGCAATGGCTCGGCAATACAGCCGCGCAGGACCGCAAAGACGCGGCAGTTGAACCGGCGATGTCGAGATAATGCAGGACAGTTGGACATGAAGAATCTGGAGACCTCCAACGATACATCCGCCTTCGAGCTGCCTGCGGAACTCGACGCGCAGGGCAGGCTCACGGCGGCCTGCGCCGCCGCAGCGCTAGCGCGGATGGAGGCGCATGGGCTGGTAATCTTCACCGGCCTGCTGTCCGATAAGGAAGCCGATACCGGGCTCGCGCTGATCCGCCAGACGATCGACGATCCGAACCGCCAGCGCTGCGCCTTTGCCAGCGAGACCGACAATCGCTACGTGCGCCGCGATTTCTGCTCGCTGCCCGCAACACCGCCGGTGACCGACTTCGTCGCGACCCTCGCCCAGCGGCTCGAAGCGGTGCTCGCACATTATTGCGACCGTGCGCATCCGCTGCTCGAGGTCACCACGCTGACCAGCTATCGCGGCTCCTCGCACCAGTATATCCATCGCGACCCCAGCGGCGTGATCAGCCTGTTCGCGGCGGTGGAGGACGTGTCCGAGCAGCAGGGCGGGACGGTTTTCGTCCCCGGCACGCAGCTGTTCGATGGTGCCGCGCCGAAGCACAGCGACGCGGCGCTGGAGCGGATGGAGCTATTCCGCATCGGGTGCAACTGGCGCATCCTGAAGCACAATCTGGCCAAGCTGTGGGCCATGCGCCGCGACAAAGACGCGCCGCTCGCGCCGGGCGAGTTTGGCGACCGAGTGTTCTCGCGCATCTGGGACGAGCACCAGCCCAATCTGCTGCGGTTCGTGCTCGGCAAGAATTCGCAGTTCAGCCTGCGCATGCTCGGACCTCGCCGCTTGCTGAAGCTGGTCCGCCAGCGCGCCGAACGCGACCGCGAGTTCCGGCTTGTCTCCACCGCGCCGCGCAAGGGCACGGTGATCCTCTACCAGAGCGACATGCTGCACGCAGGCCCCGACAACCGCTCGGCCGAGCCGCGGCGGCTGTTCAGCATGAGCATCGCGCGCGAGGCGATTTCGGCCAAGCGCTGGCACGACGGCTATTCGCCGCACCCCAGCCTGATCGCTCAGCCACTGAGCTTCGGCGACCTGCTCGACCGGCGCGTCGGCGCGCAGGAGCAGCGCGAGGGCGACTTTCGAATCGCGAGTTGATCTTCAGCGCCCGAATGGTCGTCACCCCCGCGAACGCGGGGGTCCCGCTTCAATCGTCATCGTCAGGACAGGAGCGGGAATCCCGCGTTCGCGGGAATGACGGGCTACGAGGTCGGGGGAGAAACGAGCGTCCGATTTTTACGCGTTCCCCTCCCTTCCAGGGAGGGGAGCTTCGTGTGCGCGCATCAACGCTGCCACCCCCTCAAACCGTCCCCACCAACGGCATCAGCCCGGGGTTGAGCGCGGCCCGCGCGTGCTGGCGCATACGCTGTTCGGCCTCGTCGGCGCGGCCCGAGAGGATCGCGTCGGCGACTGCGAGATGCTCCTCGTGCGCGGCCTTGAGGTTCGTGTGTGCATTGGCGAGATCGTCCCAGTCGAGCGCCAGCGCGGCGGCGGACGCCAGCGGCAGGTGGTTGTTGCGCGACAAGGCCACCCCGATCGCGCGGTTGCCGCTCGCGTCGAGCAGCAGGTCGTGAAACGCCAGATTGTAGCTGTAGAAGCGGTCGATATCCTCGGGGGCAAAGCTGTCGCCCGCGAACAGCGCATCGCCCTCGGCCAGCACCGCCTTGAGCCGGCGCGCAAAGCCGGGCGTGATCGGGCGTGATGCGATCAGCCGCACCGCCAGTCCTTCGAGCACGCCGCGCACCTCGATCGCATCGTCGATCTGGGCAGGCGTCACCCCGCGCGCCGCATAACCGCGCCGCCCGAGCTTCGCCACCAGCCCTTCCTGCTCCAGCGTGCGCAGCGCGGTGCGAACCGGCATGCGCGAGACGCCGAAACGCTCGGCCGTCGCGATTTCGGCGATGCGCGCGCCGTCGGGAATCTCGCCGGAAACGATCATCTTGCGCAGGGCAAAGAGCACGCGCTGGCCGGGCTTCATCGGGGCAGTCATGCCGCCCTGTTTAGCCTGTGCGCCCGCACCGACAAGCCCCCGCATCCGCCTTGCAACGCTCCTCAAACTGCATTATTGGATCCAATAACGATTTATCTCAGGAGAGGCACCGATGGCCACCGCCCCCGATCTGGAAGAGCGCAGCGCCGCGCACACCGCCGCGCCGTGGCCGCGCAACGCCTGGTATGTCGCCTGCACGCCCGACGAGATCGAAGGCAAGCCGCTCGGCCGCAAGATCTGCGGCGAGCCGATGGTGTTCTTTCGCGGGCGCGAAGGCAAGGTCGCGGCGCTCGAGGATTTCTGCCCGCATCGCGGCGCGCCGCTTTCTCTCGGTTTCGTCCGCGATGGCGCGCTGGTCTGCGGCTATCATGGCCTGGCAATGGGCTGCCATGGCAAGACCGAGGGCATGCCCGGCCAGCGCGTCGGCGGTTTCCCCCCGATCCGCACCTTTCCGGTGATCGAGCGCTATGGCTTCATCTGGGTCTGGCCGGGCGATGCCGATGCGGCCGATCCCGCCAAGCTCAGGCACCTCGAATGGGCCGAGGACGAAGGCTGGGCCTATGGCGGCGGCCTGTACCACATCCAGTGCGATTACCGGCTGATGATCGATAACCTGATGGACCTGACGCACGAGACCTATGTCCATTCGACCAGCATCGGGCAGAAGGAGATCGACGAGGCCCCGGTCAAGACCCGGCTGGTCGGCGACGAGGTGGTGACCAGCCGCTTCATGGACGCGATCGACCCGCCGCCGTTCTGGGCGATGGCACTGCGCGGCGCGGGCCTGCCCGATAGCGGCCCGGTCGATCGCTGGCAGCTCTGCCATTTCCACCTGCCGAGCAGCGTCGAGATCGAGGTCGGCGTCGCCCCGGTCGGCGAAGGCGGCTACGAGGCCCCGCTCGAGCGCAAGGCCTATTCGGTGGTGGTCGATTTCATGACGCCCGAGACCGAAGGCTCGCACTGGTATTTCTGGGGCATGGCCCGCCGCTTCGCGGTCGACGATGCTGAGCTGACCACCACCATCCGCGACGGCCAGGGCAAGATCTTCGCCGAGGACATGGAGATGCTCGAGCGCCAGCAGAAAAATCTCGACCTCTATCCCGACCGCCGCCTGCTGCTGCTCAATATCGACGCGGGCGGCGTCCGCTCGCGCCGCCTGATAGAGCAAGCGATTGCGGCGGAGTCGGGTTGAGGCGGTAACCCGCGCACTATCTACATCATTGTCAGTAGACGTGCGCTGATTGGTTGATAAGGTGCGCGCCATGCGTGTCTTCAAACGTCTGGCGCTCAGCCTTCTCGTCCTAGTCGTCGTAACCGCCATCGCCCTTGCGGTGTGGGAACCGCTGGTCGCCGAATCGGGCAAGGCCCCGGCGTCGCGCAAATATGACGTCGAGATCGTCCGCGACGATTTCGGCGTGCCGCATATCTTCGGCAAGACCGATGCCGATGTCGCCTATGGCGTCGCCTATGCGCATAGCGAGGACGATTTCTCGACCATCCAGGAAGTCGCCGCGATGACCCGCGCGCGCACCGGCGCGATGACCGGTCAGGACGGCGCCAAGGTCGATTTCGCCGCGCATCTGCTCGACATTCGCGGCACCGTCGATCGCAAGTACGATACGCTGCCCGCCGACATCCGCGCGCTGCTCGATGCCTATGCCGCGGGCCTCAACCATTATGCCGACAAGCACCCCGAAGAGGTGCGCCTGTCCGGCCTGTTCCCGCTCGAAGGTCGTGACATCGCCGCCGGCTTCGTGCTGCGCTCGCCCTTCTTCTTCGGGCTCGATTCGGTGCTCGGCGCGCTGGTCGAGGGCAAGGACCTGCCGATCGAGGGCGGGCCGAAGCTCTCCGGCAAGGAAGTCGCGCGCGTCACCCCGATCGGACCCGAGCCCGACATGAACGGATCGAACGCCTTTGCCGTCGCCCCGGCGCGGTCGACCGACAATGTCACGCGGCTGATCTCGAACTCGCACCAGCCCTGGCGCGGCGGCGTCGCCTGGTACGAGCTGGTGGTGCATTCGGAAGAGGGTTGGGACTTTGCCGGCGCGACCTTCCCCGGATCGCCCTATCTGTTTCTGGGCCATAACAAGTATCTGGGCTGGACCAACACGGTCAACCGGCCCGACCTGATCGATGTCTACAGGCTCGAGCTGAACGACGACCGGACGCAGTACCGGCTCGACGGCAAATGGCGCGACCTCGAATCGCAGCGCGTCTGGCTGAAGGTCAAGATGGGGCCGTTCACGCTGCCCGTGCCGCAGACCGTCTATCGCTCGGTGCACGGACCGGTGATCCTGAACGACAAGGGCGCGTTCGCGATCCGCTATGCCGGGATCGACGAGTTGAAGATGCTCGAGCAATATTTCCGCATCAACAAGGCGCGCGATTTTGCCGAATGGCAGAAGGCGATGGCGATCCAGGGCGTGCCCGCGACCAATTTCATCTATGCCGATGCCAAGGGCAATATTGCCATGGCGTACAACGCGCTTTTCCCTGCGCGCAAGCCGGGGGCGAACTGGCGCGGCGTGCTGCCGGGCGACCGCAGCGACCTCATCTGGAAGACGCACCTGCCCTGGGACCGGGTGCCGTTGCTGGTCAATCCGGCCTCCGGGTACATCATGAACGCCAACAACACGCCGTTCGTCGCGGCAGGGCCGGGCGACGAGCTCGATCGCGCCAGCTTCTCGGCCCTGATGGGCATCGAGGACGACATGACCAACCGCGCACGCCAGGCGATCAAGCTGTTCGAGGCGGCGGGGCAGATCGATGCGGCGACGCTGGCGCGGATCAAATATGATGTCGGCTATGACAAGTCGGATTATGCCACCGGCTGGATCAACGCGGTGCTGGCGGTCAAGCCCGATGGCGACAAGCGCATTCCGCAAGCGCAGGCGCTGCTGCGCGCCTGGGACTGGCAGATGGACGGCAAGGGCAAGGGCGATGCCCTGGCGCTGATGCTGATGCGTCCGGCGATGCGACAGAGCTATCGCCGCCTGGCCCTGCCCGATCCGCGTGAAGAACTCGTTGCGGCGATCGACCATCTGGAAAAGCATTTCAAGACGCTCGACCCCAAGCTCGGCACCGTGCTGCGGCTGCGCCAGGGCAAGGTCGATCTGCCGATGGACGGCGGATCGGACACGCTGCGCGCCGCCACGCTCTGGGATGTTGACGAGAAGGACGGCCGCTTTGCCGTGCGCCATGGCGACAGTTTCATCCAGTTCGTCGAATGGGACAAGGACGGGAATGTCAGCTCGCGCTCGATCCAGCCCTTCGGCGCGGCGACAACCCGGCCCGACAGCCCGCATTATGCCGACCAGGCCAAGCTGTTCGTCGAACACCAGACGAAGCCCGTCTATTTCACCCGGCAAGCCCTGATGCCGCATGCCAAGCGGCGCTATCGCCCGTGATTGCGCTTGAAACCGGTTCGCCAAGGCTTATGGTTTCGATCAGCAACCCGAAGGCGGCACCGGCGCTCCTGCATCAGCCGGTGACACCCGACAGAACAGACAAACTTGCTCCCAAGAGAGGCTCCATATCCATGCTCAAGCCCATCCGCTCGCTGATCGCCGTATCCTCACTGGCGCTCGCCGTGGCGCTTTCCCCCGCCCAGGCGCAGCAGGCAGCCCCCGTCGCCGATCTCGTCAAGACGGTGAACATCCCCTATCAGCAGTTCACGCTCGCCAATGGCCTGACCGTCATCGTGCACGAGGACCGCAAGGCCCCGATCGTTGCGGTGTCGATCTGGTATGATGTCGGCTCCAAGCACGAGCCCAAGGGCAAGACCGGCTATGCGCATCTGTTCGAGCACATCATGTTCAACGGATCGGAAAACGCGCAGGGCGACTATTTCGAATATCTGAAGAAACTCGGCGCCACCGATTTCAACGGCACCACCTGGTTCGATCGCACCAATTATTTCCAGACCGTGCCCAAGGCCGGGCTGGAAGGTGCGCTGTTCCTGGAAAGCGACCGCATGGGCCATCTGCTCAACGGCATCACCCAGGAAAAGCTGACCAACCAGATCGGCGTGGTGCAGAACGAGAAGCGCCAGGGCGACAACCAGCCTTACGGCCTGGTCGAATACAAGCAGATCGAGATGCTCACGCCCCCTGAGCATCCCTATGGCCACTCGACCATCGGATCGATGGAGGACCTGCAGGCCGCCTCGCTCGACGACATGAAGAAGTGGTTCACCGACCATTACGGCCCGAACAACGCGATCCTGGTGCTTGCCGGCGACATCAACGTCTCCGAAGCCAAGCCGCTGGTGGAGAAATATTTCGGCGACATCGCCAAGGGCCCCGAAGTTGCCAAGCTGAACCCGCCGCTGCCGACGCTCGACAAGGAGAAGGTCGCGGAGATGAAGGACAAGGTGCCGACTGCGCGCCTCTATCGTTTCTGGACCGTGCCGGGCCTGAACGATCCCGATTATGCCGCGCTCGACGTTGCTGCGACCGTGCTCGGCGGTCTTGCCAGCTCGCGGCTCGACAACATCCTGGTGCGCGACGAGCAGACCGCGGTCGCCGTCACCGCATCGGCCCAGCCCTTCGTGCACGGCAGCGTGTTCGAGGTCTATGTCGATGTGAAGCCGGGCGCGGATGTCGATGCAGTGTCGAAGCGGCTCGACGCGATCATGGCCGATTTCATTGCCAAGGGCCCGACCGCCGACGAAGTGCAGCGCGTCGCGACGCGCGAAGCGGCGCAGCGGATCAATGGCCTTGAACAGGTCGGCGGCTTTACCGGCAAGGCGGTGACGCTGGCCGAGGGCGCGCTCTATTCGGACGATCCGGCCTTCTACAAGAAGCAGCTCGACATGCTGGCCGCGATGACTCCGGCCAAGGTGACTGCCGCGATGCAGAAATGGCTGACGCGCCCGGTCGCGAAGCTGCACGTGCTGCCCGGTGAGCGCGACGCCTATCAGGAGGTCGCGGGCGGCACGGGCCAGGTGACCGGCAGCGGCCCGGCGATGCGCACGGGCGTTCTCAATGCCCCAGCGTTCTATTCGAGCATGGCCGAAGACGCGATGGCGGCGGGCGCAGCGAGCAAGCAGCCGCTCGCCGCGGTCGATCGCTCGACCTTCCCCGAAGCCGGCGCGGTGCCCGATCTCGATTTCCCCGATGTCGAGGAAGCGACGCTGTCGAACGGCATCAAGGTGCGCTTCGCCAAGCGGACCGCCGTTCCGGTGGTGCGCGTCGCGGTGAGCTTCGATGCTGGCTATGCCAGCGATCCCAAGGATGCGCTGGGCACCAACAGCCTGATGATTGCGCTGCTGCAGGAAGGCACGCAGAAGCTCAATTCGGTGCAGCTAGCCGAAGCGCAGGAGCGGCTGGGCACCAATATAAGCGCCTCGTCCGATCTCGATCGCACCATCGTCTCGATGAGCGCGATGAAGGCGAACCTGGGCCCGTCGCTCGACCTGCTCGCCGATGTCATTCGCACACCTGCCTTCGACGCCAAGGAGCTTGAGCGTGTGCGCGTGCAGCAGCTCACCCGCATCCAGGCCGAATTCACCCAGCCCCAGGGCATCGCGCTGCGCAACCTGCCGCCGCTGCTCTACGGACCGGCGCACCCCTATGGCGTGCCGCTGACCGGCACCGGCGATCCGGCGGTGGTCGCCAAGCTGACCCGCGACCAGCTCGCCGCCTATCATTCGCAGTGGATGCGGCCCGAGCGCGCGTCGATCTTCGTGGTCGGCGATACCAGCCTCAAGGACATCATGCCGATGCTCGAGGCGCGCTTCGGCAGATGGCCGTCGAACCGCATGGCGCTGATGCAGAAGGATTTCAGCGCGGCGATCCCGGCGGGCCAGGGCCGCATTATCCTAATCGACCGTCCCAATTCGCCGCAGTCGCTGATCCTGGCGGGCCAGGTGCTGAAGGCCAAGGGTACCGACAACCTGCTGGCGCTGGAAACCGCGAACGACATCCTCGGCGGCGATTTCCTTTCGCGCATCAACATGGATCTGCGCGAGACCAAGGGCTGGTCGTACGGGACCCGCACGCTGATCCAGCGGCCCAAGAACGACGTGCCGTTCCTCGCGTTCGCGCCCGTTCAGACCAACCAGACCGGCCCATCGGTCGCGGCGATCATCCAGCAGATGAACGACTTCATCGGCTCGAAGGGGGTGACGCCCGAAGAGCTCGACCGCACGGTCAAGGGCAACAGCCTGGAGCTGGCGGGCACCTATGAGCGCTCGGCCGCGGTGCTGTCGCAGATGCAGTCGGACGCGCTCTATGGCCGCCCGACCAACTATGCCGAAAGCCTGGCCGCGCAGTATCGCAGCATGGACGCCGAGAAGCTCAACGGGGCGATGCGCACCGCGCTCAACCCCAAGACGCTGACCTGGGTGATCGTGGGCGATGCCGCCAAGGTCGAGCCGCAGCTCAAGGAACTGGGCATGCCCGTCGAGGTTCGCCGTGCGGCACCTGCCGCCGGAGACAAATAAGCCAACCTTCAACCCACCACACTAGAGAGGACGAATACCATGTCAGTTGCTGGACAATATGATTGCGTGACCAAGTCGCCGATGGGCGACCAGAAGTCGGTGCTGACCGTCAATGTCGATGGCGACAGCTGGACCGGATCGAATGCCGGCCAGATGGGCTCGCTCGACATCACCGATGGCAAGGTCGACGGCAACACGCTGACCTGGACGATGGACATGAAGGTGCCGATGCCGATGAAGCTCGAGGGCACCGCTACCGTCGACGGCGACACCATCACCGGCCAGATCAAGGCTGGTGCGTTCGGCACCATGGCGATGAGCGGCACCCGCAAGGCGTAAGCTTTCGCAAGGACCACGAAATCCTCCCCGTGCCTGGCGCGGGGAGGATTTTTATGGGCGGTGCGCTTCGACCGGGTCGTTCGGATCGGGCGTCTCGCTCGACGAGACATGGTTGAGCGCGATCACCCATCGCCCCCCAACCTTGCGCATCAGCCGGGTGTTGATGCCATATTGCGGGCTTTCTGCCCGATCGAGATGATAGCGGCTGATCAGCTGCGCCGCATCCGGGGCCAGCATCTCCACCTTGATGTCGTAGAAATGCAGCGTGCCGCGCTTCTCAGGCGATTCGCCATAATCGCGGACATAATGGTCGAGCGTCCCCTGCCAGTCGCGCTAGAACTGCCCGCGCGAGACGAACACCACGCCGGGATTGAGAAAGCCGCGCATATAGCCCTGGAAATCACCGCGATTCCATGCGGCTTCCATGTCGGCAATGACCCTGCGGATCTCCGCTTCGGGCGGCGGCGCCTCAGCTTGCGCGGGCGCCACAGCAAGGCAGAGGGCCAGAATAGCAAACAGCCCAGATCGCCCTCCCCCGTCATTCCCGCGAACGCGGGAATCCCGCTTCTGCGCGAAGCTTTGAGCAGGAAGCGTCACCCCCGCCTTCGCGGGGGTGACGGGATAATGACGGATGAAGAGGCTCACTTCCCCGCCTTGGCGAGTTTCGCCTTCTCGGCGGCGATGAATTCCTCCATCTTGGCTTCCATCACCGGCAGTGGCACCGAGCCGAGCATCAGATAGGTGTCGTGGAAGGGCCGCTGGTCGAAGGCCGCGCCCAGCTCGGCTTCCGCCTTGGCGCGCATCTTGCGCAGCGCCAGTTCGCCCAGCTTGTACGCCAAAGCCTGGGCGGGCCAGGAGATATAGCGGTCCACTTCGGTCTCGACATCGCGCGGCGCGAGCGCGGTATGGCTGGCGAGATAGTCGATGGCCTGCTGCCGGGTCCAGCCCTTGGTATGCACCCCGGTATCGATCACCAGCCGCGCCGCGCGCCACATCTCGAAGGTCTGCCGGCCGAACTCCTCATAGGGTGTTTCGTAGATGCCGATCTTCGATCCCAGCCATTCGGTGTACAGGCCCCAGCCCTCTCCATAGCCGGAAAAATAGGTCTGGCGGCGGAATTCGGGCCGGTTCGGCGCTTCGAGCGCTACCGCCGCCTGGAAGCTGTGCCCCGGGTTGCATTCGTGCAGCGCCAGCGCGGGGATGTTGTACAAGGGCCGCTGCGGCAGATCATAGGTGTTGAACAAGCAGGCATCGAGCCCGCCGCGCCCCGAAGTGTAGATCGGCGCGATCACGTCGGGCACCGGCAGCACGGTGAAGCGATAGCGCGGCAGGAAGTTGAACGTGTCCTTGAGCTTCCCGTCCATCTTCTTGACCGTATAGGCCGCCGCGCCCAGCAGCTCGCGCGGGGTCCTGGCATAGAATTGCGGGTCGGTGCGCAAGAATTGCAGGAATTCGGGGAAGGTGCCCTTGAACCCGGTCTCGCGCATCGTCTTCTGCATGTCCGCGTCGATCCGCGCGACCTCCTTCAGCCCGATCTCGTGAATCTCCTCGGGCGTCAGGTCGAGCGTCGTGAAGACCTTGATCATGTCCTGGTAGAAGGCCTTCCCATCGGGCAGCGCATAGGCAGCGATCGTGGTGCGCGCCTTGGGCATGTACTCGGTCCGCATGAAGCTGAGCAGCTTGGTGTACGCGGGCACCACCGACGTCTCGATCGTCTTGAGCGCCCCGGCGCGGAGCGCGGCCTGTTCGGCGGGCGGCATGTTCTGCGGCATCACGCGGAAGGCATCGTAAAACGGATTGGCCTCGCCCGGCACGGTATAGGCCTCGATCGTCTTGTCGCGCCCCTCGATGCCGACACGCGGCACGGTATAGCCGCGCGCCAGCCCTGCGCGCATGTTGGTGATGTTTTCGTCGAAATAGCGCGGAACATCGCGCATCCGCCCGAGATAGCGCTTGTAGCCCGTCGCGTTGCCGAAGCCCTGGCGCGGGTTCAGCCCACCCCAGAAGAAGGTGTCGCTGTTGAACGGCGCTTCATAGGTCCTGTATTCCAATCCCTTGGCATTTTCCCAGACCGACTGGCGGAACACCGCGGCGTTGACCTGCTCCTCGGGCGACAGCTGATCCATCGGGATCGCATCGAGCTGCTTCAGCACATCCTGCCAATAAGCCAGCCTGCGCGCCTGATCGGCAGCAGTTTCGCTGGTCAGTCGGTCGCCATCGACCCAGCGGCCATTTTCCTTGATCTGGGCCAGTTCCTTCTGCCGCCAGTCCCATTCGGCGTCGTAGAGCGCGCGCAGCTTCGCATCCATCGGGCCGGGCGCGGGCTTGGCGGCGGCAGGCGTCTGCGTGGTGTCCTGCGCCATCGCGGGGACGCTTGCAGTTCCGAGCAGCAAGGAAGCGAGAAGGACGGATGCGCGCATGATGACCCCTTGGGCTGCCGGACTGGACTGTATGGCATTAGACTTTGGGCGGTGCGGCAGGTCAAGCGATCAGTATACGAAATGCGGCAGGTTCTTGATTTCCCAGCCCTTATTGTCACCCCCGCGCAGGCGGGGGTCCCGCTCGTGCGCAGCGGTCGACGAAAAAGCGGGATTCCCGCGTTCGCGGGAATGACGGGATCAGGCGTCCTTCTTCTTGATCAAAGCCGACCTCAGGCAACGGCACACCACCTCGTCGCGCTGGTTGATCAGCTCGTGCGTGAAGGTAACGATCCCGGCATTGGGCCGCGACTTCGATTCCTTGAGCTCGGTCACCTCACTGGTCGCGCGCATCGTATCGCCGATGAACACGGGCTTGGGCATGACAAGCTTGTCGTACCCCAGGTTCGCCACCAAAGTACCCAAGGTCGTGTCCCCCACCGACAGCCCAACCATCAGCGCGAAAGTGAAGGTGCCGTTGACGAGGATCTGCCCGAACTCGCTCGCCTTCGCTGCTTCGATATCGAGATGCAGCGGCTGCGGATTGTGCGTCATGGTGCTGAACAGCAGATTGTCGGTCTCGGTCACTGTGCGCCGGATCTCGTGCTCGATCCGGTCGCCGATCTGCCATTCGTCGAAATATTTGCCTGCCATTTACGCCTCCGCCGCCTCGACCCGCACGAGCAGCGCCTCGACCTGCACCTGCGCGCCCTCGCTGACGTTCAATTCCGCGACCACGCCATCGAACGGCGCGACGAGCGAATGCTCCATCTTCATCGCCTCGAGCGTCAGCAGCTTCTGCCCCTTGGTCACCGCCTGCCCCGCCGCCACATCCACCGCGATCACCTTGCCCGGCATGGGGGAGAGGATGGAGCCGTCGCCCACAGCATGGCCGCTACCGCCCCTTACTCGACCACCAAATTCAAAGGTTTCGCTGGCACCGCCGTCGAACACGCGGATTGGCCCCTCGAAGGGCTCGACCGGGTCAGCACCATAGGTTGTCGGAAGGTCATCCAGCCTTTCGAATATGTCACGTCCGTCGACAGCAACTTGCCAACGCCAATCAGCCCCTCTGCCCTTGACCTCAGCCAAGGCAAACTGCGCCTCGCCATCTCGCGTAAAGTCGAGGCGCGCCGCCACTCGACTTGCATTCAATCGGAAGCCGAAAAGCGCGCTTGGATTGGCTGCCGAGGCATCGAAGCGCGCAGCATCTATTTCCATGAACTGTTCGAGCCGCCAGCTCAATGCAGCGGCCAAAGCAGTGTTGCTACGCTTCGGCGCGACAAGACTGTCGATGTTCTGATCGATAAAGCCTGTCGTGACATCGCCCGAACAGAAAAGGTCGGACCGCAGACAAGCGGCCAGAAAAGCCGCGTTGGTTCGCACCGGCGCGACCTCAACCTGCTCGCTTGCCTCCCGAAGCAGTTCGATTGCCTCGTCGCGGTCGCCGCCATGCACGACAATCTTTGCAATCATGGGGTCATAGAATGGGCTGACTTCCGCTCCCTCAAACACACCCGTTTCGATGCGTGCCTCATCTGGCAGGCGGCAATGCTCCAACCGCCCGATACTCGGCAGGAACCCCTTCGCCGGGTCCTCCGCATACAACCGCGCTTCCATCGCCCAGCCGTTGATGCTGAGCTCTTCCTGCTTCAGCGGGATCGGCTCGCCGCTGGCCACGCGCAGCTGCCATTCGACCAGATCGACCCCGGTGATCTCCTCGGTCACCGGATGTTCGACCTGCAGCCGCGTGTTCATCTCCATGAACCAGATGCGGTCGGCGCGCAGGCCTTGCGAGCCGTCGGCGATGAACTCTATCGTGCCTGCGCCCTGATAGTCCACGGCCTTGGCCGCGCGCACCGCCGCGCCGCACACCGCCTCGCGCGTCGCTGCGTCCATGCCGGGGGCAGGCGCTTCCTCGATCACCTTCTGGTGGCGGCGTTGCAGCGAGCAATCGCGCTCGAACAGATGGACGACATTGCCATGGGCATCGCCAAACACCTGCACCTCGATATGGCGCGGGCTTTCGATCCATTTTTCCAGCAGCACGACATCATTGCCGAAGCTCGCCGCCGCCTCGCGCTTGCACGAAATGAGCGCGTCGGCGAAACCGGACGCGTCATCGACCTTGCGCATCCCCTTGCCGCCGCCGCCCGCGACCGCCTTGATCAGCACCGGATAGCCGATCCGCTCGGCCTCCGCCGCGAGCCGCTCCGGCGACTGGTCCTCGCCCAGATAGCCCGGCGTGGTGGGCACACCCGCTGCGTCCATCAGCTTCTTCGCCGCGTCCTTGAGGCCCATGGCGCGGATGGAGTCCGGCTTGGGGCCAACCCAGATCAGCCCGGCGGCGATCACGGCCTCGGCGAATTCGGCATTCTCGGACAGGAAACCGTAACCCGGATGGATCGCCTCCGCGCCGGTCGCCTTCGCCGCCGCGATGATCTTCTCGCCGACGAGATAGCTCTCGCGCGCCGGCGACGGCCCGATATGCACCGCCTCGTCCGCCTGGCGCACATGCAGCGCCCTGGCGTCGGCGTCCGAATAGACCGCGACGGTGCGAATACCCAGGCTGCGCGCCGTGCGGATGATCCGGCAGGCGATTTCGCCGCGATTGGCGATAAGGAGGGATTTCAGCATGGGGCATGACCTCTTCCGTCACCCTGAACTTGTTTCAGGGTCCATGGTGCGGCATTTTTAAGGGCCTGATGGACCGGCAACCGTGCGTCTACATTCTGGCCAGCGCCGCCTATGGAACGCTGTACATCGGTGTCACTTCGAACCTGATCGGTCGGTTGCACCATCACCGGACGGGCGAGCTTCAGGGCTTCACGTCGCGTTACCATGTCCACCGTCTTGTCCGTTTCGAACTGTTCGACACCATGGAAGGCGCAATCGAGCGCGAAAAGCAGCTCAAGCGATGGCATCGCCAGTGGAAGATCAACCTGATCGAGAGTGAAAACCCGCATTGGGCGGACCTGGCGGTGGGATTTGGCTTTGATCCGCTGCCGCCACGCAGCAGGCGGGATGGACCCTGAAACAAGTTCAGGGTGACGGGGGTATGCGCGTCCCCTCCACCACCCGCTGCGCGGGCGGTCCCCCTCCCCGAGCAAGCTCGGGGAGGATTTTGGGTATCGACCCACCCCCCTCACATCCGGAACACGCCAAACCGCGTGCCCTCCTCGACCGGCGCGTTCAGGCATGCCGCGAAGGCCAGGCCCAGCACGTCCCTCGTCTGCGCGGGGTCGATGATGCCATCGTCCCACAGCCGCGAGGTCGCGTAATAGGGGTTGCCCTCGTCCTCGTATTTCTGGCGGATCGGGGCCTTGAATGCCTCGGCCTCGCGCTCGTCCCACTTGTCCGCGTCGCGATGGACGGTGGCGAGCACGGATGCAGCCTGCTCGCCGCCCATCACGCTGATGCGCGCATTGGGCCAAGTGAACAGGAAGCGGGGCGAATAGGCGCGGCCACACATGCCGTAATTGCCCGCGCCAAAGCTACCGCCGATCAGCACGGTGACCTTGGGCACGCTCGCCGTCGCGACTGCGGTCACCAGCTTCGCGCCATGCTTGGCGATGCCTTCCGCCTCGTACTTGCCGCCGACCATGAAGCCGCTGATATTCTGCAGGAAAAGCAGCGGAATGCGCCGCTGGCACGCCAGCTCGATGAAATGCGCGCCCTTGACCGCGCTTTCGCTGAACAGCACGCCATTGTTCGCCAGGATCGCCACCGGCATCCCCCAGATATGCGCGAAACCGCACACCAGCGAGCTTCCGTACAGCGCCTTGAACTCGTGAAACTCGCTGCCGTCGACCAGCCGCGCGATCACCTCGTGGACATCGTACGGCGCGCGGACATCCGAGGGGATGATGCCGTACAGCTCCTCCGCATCGAACTTGGGTGCGCGCGGATCGCGCAGGTCGATGTTCGGCTTGGGGATCGGCCCCAGATGCGAAACGATGTCGCGCACGATGGTGAGCGCATGCTCGTCATTCTCGGCGACATGATCGACCACACCCGACTTGCGGCCGTGCAGGTCGCCGCCGCCCAGGTGCTCGGCGCTGATTTCCTCGCCCGTGGCGGCCTTGACCAGCGGGGGACCTGCGAGGAAGATCGTGCCCTGGTTGCGCACGATCACCGTCTCGTCCGACATCGCGGGGACGTACGCGCCGCCCGCGGTGCAGCTGCCCATCACGCAGGCGATCTGCGGAATGCCTTTCGCGCTCATGTTCGCCTGGTTGAAGAAGATGCGGCCGAAATGCTCGCGATCGGGGAAGACCTCGGCCTGGTGCGGCAGGTTCGCGCCGCCGCTATCGACGAGATAGATGCACGGCAGCCGGTTCGCCTCGGCAATCTCCTGCGCGCGCAGGTGCTTCTTCACCGTCATCGGATAATAGGTGCCGCCCTTCACCGTGGCGTCGTTGCACACGATCATGCATTGGCGGCCCGAGACACGGCCGATCCCGGCGATCATGCCCGCGCCGGGGATTTCGCCGTCATATTGATCGCAGGCGGCGAGCTGGCCGATCTCGAGAAAGGGCGAGCCCGGATCGAGCAGCCGCTCGACGCGATCGCGGGGCAGCAGCTTGCCGCGCGCCGTGTGCCGCTCGCGCGACTTGGCATTGCCGCCGAGCGCGGCCTCGGCGACTTTCGCCCAGAGCTCGTCGCGCAGCGCGCTGTTGTGCGCAAAGGTGGCGCGGTAGCTTTCCGAATTGGTGTCGATTTTCGTGTCCAGAACGGGCGCGGTCATCACAAACCTCCGTCATGCTGAACTTGTTTCAGCATCCATCGTGCCCGATGAGCCGAAGCCGCGTGGGGAGAAATGGACCCTGAAACAAGTTCAGGGTGACGGACAGAGCAGATGGCCGCGCAATATTGCATCACCGCGCTCCGATCAGTTCGCGCGCGATCAGGAAGCGGCGGATTTCGTTCGTGCCCGCGCCGATGTCGTACAGCTTGGCATCGCGCAGGAAACGCTCGACCGGCCAGTCGGTTGTATAGCCCGCCCCGCCCAGCGCCTGGATCGCCTCGAGCGAGCATTTCACCGCATTCTCGCTGGCCAGCAAAATCGCACCCGCAGCATCGAAGCGCGTCGTCTTGCCCGCATCGCACGCGCGCGCCACCGCATAGACATAGGCGCGCGCGCTGTTGAGCGCGACATACATGTCGGCGACCTTGGCCTGCACCATCTGGAACGCGCCGATGGGCTGGCCGAACTGCTTGCGCTCGCGCACATAGGGCAGCACCACGTCGAGGCACGCCTGCATGATGCCGAGCGGACCTGCGGCCAGAACCGCGCGCTCGTAATCCAGCCCGCTCATCAGCACGCCGACGCCCCCATTGAGCGGACCCATGACATTCTCTTGGGGAACGAAGCAATCGTTGAACACCAGTTCCGCCGTAGGGCTCCCGCGCATCCCCATCTTCTGGATCTTCTGGCCGATGCTGAAACCCGGCATGCCCTTTTCGATGATGAAGGCGGTGATCCCGCCCGATCCCTCTCCGGTTTTCGCGTAAACGATCAGCGTCTCGGCATAGGCCGAATTGGTGATCCAGAACTTGGTGCCGTTGAGCCGGTAGCCGCCCGCGACCGCATCGGCCTTGAGCTTCATCGACACGACGTCCGATCCTGCGCCGACTTCGGACATCGCCAGCGACCCGACATGCTCGCCCGAGATCAGCCCGGGCAGATATTTCGCCTTCTGCTCCGGATTGCCCCAGCGGCGCAGCTGGTTGACGCAGAGGTTCGAATGCGCACCGTAGGACAGGCCCAGCGAGGCGCTCGCGCGGCTCACCTCTTCCATCGCGATGACATGCTCGAGATAGCCGAGACCCAGGCCGCCATCGGCCTCGTCCACGGTGATGCCGTGCAGGCCGAGCTCGCCCATTTGCGGCCACAGTTCGAGCGGGAACCAGTCCTCGGCATCGATCTTCGCGGCGATCGGCGCGATCTTGTCAGTAGCGAAGCGCCGCGTGGTGTCGCGGATCATCTCGGCGGCTTCGCCCAAAGCGAAGTCGAAATCGGGCATCATGGACATGGCGGCATCCTCTCCTGGAGCTCTGATCGCACCGGTTCTAGGCCCGCAAGTCAACAAAGGAAAATTGATATTGAAAGGGGTTTATCCTAGACGCTGTCTATGATCGAACGCTATCTGCTGCGCTATTTCCTCGCCGTGGTCGAACATGGCAATTTCACCCGTGCGGCGGAAAGCTGCAACGTCACCCAGCCGACGCTGTCGGTCGGCATCGCGCGGCTGGAGGAGAGCGTCGGCCAGCGGCTGTTCCACCGCTCCAACCGCCGCGTCGACCTGACGCCGACCGGCGCGCAATTTGCCGAGCATGCGCGGCGGATCGAGGCACAGTTCAACCTGGCCGAAGAGGCGATGAAGCAGCACCGGCCCGATGCGATCGTGCGGCTGGGCGTGCTCTCGACGCTGCCGACCGCGATCGTCGCGGCGATGGCCGAGGCGCTGGCCGAACTCGACGGCATCCGCACCGAATTCGTCGAGGGCCGCGCGAGCGAGCTGATCGACCGGCTCGACGCGGCGCGGATCGACCTGGCGGTGACGATGGAGCCGCAGGGCCGCCATCGCGAGCGGTTCGAGCCGGTGGCGAGCGAAGGCTATGCCCTCGCCCTGCCCGCCGCGCACCCCCTGGCCCAGCGCCAGAGCATCGCCGCGCAGGAACTTGCCGACAATGTGATGCTGGTCCGCCGCCATTGCGAGCTGCTCGCCGCAACCAGCCAGCACTTCACTGCGCGCGGCGTCCGCCCCTTCTTCGCCGCCCGCTCAAGAAGCGACGACCGCATCCTGGCGCTGGTCGCCGCGGGCGTGGGGGTAACGGTGATGCCCGACTGCTTCACCGCGCCGGGCGTGGCGAGGGTGCCGATGGACGATTTCGCGCAAGTGCGGACGCTGGGATTGCTGGTGCGCAAGGAGGGGGCGGTGCCCGAGGCGTGCGTGGAGCGGGTGCGTGGGGTGTTGAGGAGAGGGATTGGGGGGTGGGGGTGATGCCAGCTAAGTCAGTAAATTTTTGCACGCGCAACCGCTTGTGCCCTCACAATCCATCAAAAGCCCAATGACCCTTGCTGCACCTCATCAATCCTTACCATCCCTACCAACAGCCATTGGTTCTCTGCCCCAAATTCCGCATTTCGTCTTTTGTGTGTACTAAAAGCAAATGCTAATCCAGCATTCATATACTCATGCTCATATTTCTCTTTGAGAATTTCTACTGCTCTTGAATGACCGTGAAGCCGTTCAAAACGATTGTAGGCTGCGGATGTTTCCCAATCATCGCACTCATGGCTTCGAGAATGACCATCGTAATCTTGCCATTTTACCGTAAACCTTGCGCGGCAAATCTTTAACGGCTTAGCGGTTGAGTCGAAGAGAGACAGCTGGTTCGCCAGCTCGCGATGTTTGCTTGCTTCAGCGTCAATTTCCTTTTCGGTCTTCAACTGGGCTTCAACACTAAACTGCTTTGGTCGGATCAAGGTCAACGATTCATGCCTGCTGTTCGCTTCTGCGAACGATTGACGTATCAGTGGCTCTAGGAAGCCTGCTCGCTCGCTTTGCTTTATCCTACCAACAACCTCCAATGTCTCAGGTACCACTTTCTGACTTTCAACCCGGCGATCGTCTCTTGGCCTCACGTAGCTGTAACGTATCCAGTCCCAACGCCGAAATTGCTGCTCATCATCCAAAATTCTGAATGGAACCGGATACTGACGGCGCCATCGTCTATCTCGACCGACTCCTGCACAGCAAACAGTCTCAAAATATCGACTAGAGCGATGCGGCTGCGCTTTGATCAGAATGAAACACTCGTCTACTTGAGCGGACATTTGAGATACCTTCTACTGCATCCCAATGTTTTGCCCGTATTCCCAGTCGATTTTCAAGCTCATCTGAAATTATTTTTCTATGGCATTCTCTCTGATCGCGCTCAAAGCACATTAGGCATACATGCTTTTCGCCAATCATCTCAACAAGTTGCTCGATAGCGCTTCTCGCTGACTGACTATCCATCACATTCCCGTATATTTTCCGGAAAAGGTCCATTTTTCCTGCACGTGCAGCTTCTCGTCCGGGTTTCGGATCGCCGAGCTCGGGCAAGTGGATATAGTCGATTCCAGCCTCATTCAGAGCATTGGCCAACGCCGTTTTGGAGAAGCCTGCACGGCGAGATTGGGCTCTTTCGCGGACATCAACCAGTGTATCGATTCCAGCGTGCCGCAGTGTTGCGATGAAGTCGGCAAGCGTAGACTTCTCATATCCTATTGTCGCCAGCATAAATCCTCGCAGTGAGCACCGACATGAGCTTTGGTGCAGCATATTAGTAAAAAATGTGGTGCAAATGAGTCAGGCTGCATGACGATGCAAGACCCATTTGCAATCCACACGCAACCATCTGAATTTATGATAGAAAATATCATTCACATGACTGAACTGGCTCCAAAACCCTCCCCTGCAAGGGGAGGTGGCAGGCGGAGCCTGACGGGGGGGGTGTGGCCGGTGCGCGGATGTGGACACCCCTCCACCACCCGCTGCGTGGCCCCCTCCCCCGCTGGGGGAGGATTTGGTAGGGCCTCAAAACCGCGCCGACACTCCCGCATAGACCTGCACATCGGGCGTCGCCTGGTTGAGCCCGAAATTCACCCCGCCGTCGAGTTGCAGATTATCGCCAAGCAGATGCGCGATGGCGAGGTCGGCGGAGTACTGGCGGACAGTGCCCGAGGGATCCCAGTTCTGCGAGGTCCACACTTCCCCGGCGACGCTCGTGCGCTCGGAGAGCTGATAGCCCAGGTTGAGCACGGTCTGCAGCTCCAGATGGCGCTCGTCGGGATCCGCTGCGCCGGCGAGCAGGCTCAATTGCGGGTTCACGGTCAGCGACCAGCGATCGCTCAGCGCATATTGGATCGGCACGCTGACGCCCGCCTCCCATTCGCCATTGCCGATGCCGGTCTTCGCGGTCGGCGCCTTGATATAGGGGATGAGGGCGAGCTCGAACCGCGCGTCCTTGGACGTGATGCGCTGCTTGTAGCGCAGGAAGATGTCGCCGAAGCCGGTCTGGCTGGTGGTGCGCCCGGCAAGGCGGTTGCGGACCTCCACCAGCGGGGTCAAGGTGAGCTGCACGTCGCTGCTGTCGCTCAACCCCAGCTTGATCGTGGGGCTGGCATAGGCGAACACGTCGCTGCGCGCGCCGCCGGCATTGAGCCGCGACCAGTTGATCGCCTCGGCCTCGATCTGCACCATGCCCTTGGGCACGCTGCACGCGTTGTTCGCCTTGGTCGGCCGGTCGGTGCAGATCGGATCGTCGCCGATCGCCGATTGCGCCATCGCGCCGCTGGTGCACGCCATGCCCATCAGCAGTGCCATCAGGCCCGCCCGCGCGGCTGCCAATCCCGTCATCTTCCAACTCCCCCTTCCATACAGCGATCACTGCCCGCAAGGACAGTCGCCATAGCCGGGGCCTAGACCAGCCGGGATTATCCGAAAGTAAACACAGGCCGATAAATCCTGCGCGATGTCCGCGAAGGACCTATCGCCCGCGTATCAGCCCTCGGTCGTGGTATCGACGATCGGCGCTTCGGGGCCGTTCTTCTTCATCGATTCGATCGCGTTCTTGGCCGATGCCTTGCTGGCATAGCCTTCGGTCGAGAACATCACTTCGGAATTGTACTTGAAGCGCACGCGGAATTCGCCGGCCTTGTCCTTGTAGATCTCGAAATGGTGCGCCATCGACTCGACTCCCTCCTGAATGGATGGCGCCGAGGATATAAAATCGCGTGCGCCGCGGCCAGCAAAGTCAGCCGAAACGGGCGGGATTATACATTTGTCCAGCCACCCCGTTCAGCATCGCATCGGGGGTGAGGCCGAGCAGCGCCGTGGCGGCAAGCCGCGCGGCGGCGGGCGCGGTCTGGATGCCGAACCCGCCCTGCCCTGCGAACCAGAAAAACGCCGGATTGTCGGCCGCATAGCCGATCACGGGCAGCCGGTCGGGCGCGAAACTGCGCTGCCCCGCCCAGCGATGCTCGACCGCCTCGATGGACCAGTCGACCACCTGGGTGAAACGGTCGATCGCGATCGCCATGTCCAGCTCGTCGGGCGCGGTGTCACCGGGCGCTTCGGGCGTCTCGTCATGCGGGCTGAGCCACAGCTTGCCCGCTTCGGGCTTGAAATAATAGTCGCCCTTGACGCCCAGCGTCAGCGGCAGGTGCGCGACCGGCGCGGGGCGGGTGCGCAGCTGCACCACGGTGCGGCGATAGGGCTGTACGCGGATCGGCCGCACGCCGCAGCGGGTCGCCACCGGATCGGCCCAGGCCCCTGCCGCATTGGCGAGCCGGGTCGCGGTGACCGCCTGCCCGCCCAGCAACAGATGCCATTGCCCGCCGCGATACTCGGCATGCTCGAGCGGTGCCTTGAGCGCGATCTGCGCCCCGCCGCGCCGCGCAACCGAGAGGAACGCCTGGTGCAGGCCGCCAACATCGATATCCTGGCAATCGGGCTCGTACACGGCGGCCACGATGTCCTCGGCCAGACCCGGCAGCAGCGCCGCGATCCGGTCACGCCCCCAGCGCTCCATGCGCACGCCGGAGCCCGCGAACTCGGCCTCGAACGCGTCGAGCAGCGGCTCCTCGCCCGCCCGTGCGAGCGTCAGCGCGCCGCGCGGGGCGAGGAAGCTGCGGTTGCCATAGCCACCGGGCGGCGAATGCAGCCAGGGTCCGGAAGCCGTGGTGAGCGGCTGGACCTTCGGGCCGCCATAGGTTTCCGCCCAGAAGGCCGCCGACCGCCCGGTCGAATGATAACCGGGCCGGTCCTCGGCCTCTGCGACCAGCACGCGCGCATGCGGCGCGACTTCGGCGGCAAGGCTCGCTCCGGCGATCCCGGCGCCGATGATGACAACGTCGTAATCGGCCATCAGGCGGCGGCCCCGGCCTTTTCGCTGTGCGCGGCGGGGGCCTTGCGCGCGAGGAAATCGTCGATGGTCGCGAGAATGCGGTCGCGGATCGGATCGACCTCGCGCAGCACCTCGTGCCGCGCCTCGCGTCCGAAGGCGAGCAGTTCGGCCCCGGGGATGCGCGCAGCCGCCGCAATCGTCGCCTTGTTGTCGACCAACTGGTCGGCGCTGGTACCGATCAGCAGCATGGGCACCTTCACCTTTTCCCAGGCGCCGGGCGCATTGAGCCGGATGATCGACTCATAGGCGCGCTCGACCCAGTGCCAGCTCGCCGGGCCCATCACCAGCTCGGGCCGCTCGGCCCACCACCACAGTTCGTCCTGATAGCGCGCATCATCGTGCGTCAGCAGCGTCTGGCGGATCGCGAGCGGCGATGCGGGCTTTTCGCTGACCTTCCAGGCGGGGCGCTCGGGCTTGCCAAGGCCGCGCATCAGCTTCGTCACCATATGCCCGACCGAGAGCGGCAGGCCGAGACCCTTGAGGCCCAGCATCGGCGCACTGAGCACCGCCGCATCCGGGGTAATCCGCTTTTCCTGGATCGCACGTGCGATCAGATGTCCGCCCATCGAGTGGCCAACCACGACATAGGGGCCGGGGCGCGAGACCACCCAGTCCGCCCAGAAGCCGGCAATATCGTCGATCCACTGGCTGAAGTCATGGATATGGCCAACATATTGATGATCGCTCATCCGCCCGCTGCCGCCCTGCCCGCGCCAGTCCGCGGCGGTGACGTTCCAGCCCTGCGCCTGCCAGTGCGCGAGGGTCTCGAGATATTTTTCGTAAATGTCGCCGCGCCCCGGCATGAACAGGATCGACCCGCGCACCGGGCCATCGGCCATCCAGTCGATGCGACGCAGCGGCCAGCCATCGGCAGCGTTCCAGCGGCTTTCCACCGCGCCCGCCGGGATCGCGCGCCGGTCAATGGTTACTTTTTGGTAAGTCATGCCCGCTATACGCCAGACCCCATGGAAAACGGTCCTCTCGTCTACGGTCTGCTGGCAGGCTTGGCAATCGCGCTGTTGCACGCGGCGTATACCGACATCCTGCGGCGCGAGATCGAGGACTGGCTGAACGCAGGGATTGCGCTCGCCGCGCCGGTCTTTTGGTGGGCCTGCGGGCTGTCGTTCTGGCCCGACATGGCGCTGCAACTGGCGCTGGGCGCGGGGGTGTTCGTATTCTTTGCGCTGATGTTCGCGATCGGCGCGATGGGCGGCGGCGACGTGAAGCTGCTCGGCGCCATCGCCTTGTGGTTTCCCTGGGTCGAGATGGCGCGGATCACGATCATCATGTCGCTGATCGGTGCGGCGCTCACATTGATCGTTCTGGCCGACCACAAATGGAGGCGAAAGCCGGGTCAGCCGGAGGTTCCCTATGGCGTTGCCATAGCCATTGCGGCGCTTTGGCCCGTTGGCGAACGGTTTTTTAACCATTTTGCCTGAAAATATGAACATTCTGAAGGGTTTTGGGGGCTGCAAACGCCATGGATAGACGCAAAGTAATCCTGCTTGTAGGCGCGCTGGTGATCGCGCTCTGCACAGCCTTTCTGGCCAGAAGCCTGTTCACCGGATCGGCCGCGCCTTCCGTTACGGCGGCGCCGCAACAGGCGGTTCCCACGGGTCCGCGCGTGCTGGTCGCCAAGCGTTCGCTGCCGGTCGGCACGATCATCACTCCCGATAGCGTGGCCTTTCAGCCCTGGCCGAGCGAACTGGTGAGCAACGCCTATTTCCTCGAAGCCGATTCCAAGATCGATTCGCTGCTGGGCACCGTGGTGCGTAACGCCGTGACCGCAGGGCAGCCGGTGACCCAGGGTTCGCTGGTCAAGCCGGGCGATCGCGGCTTCCTCGCCGCAGCGCTCGGCCCGGGCATGCGCGCCGTCACCGTCCCCGTTTCCGCCCGCACGGGCGTTGCCGGCTTCGTCTTTCCAGGCGACCGGGTCGATCTGGTGCTGACCCAGTCGATCAGCGGCGACAGCGGCCCCGCACTCAACGCCTCTGAAACCATCATCCGCAACCTGCGGGTGCTTGCCACCGACCAACGCGTGTCGGCGGAAGACGCCGAGGGCAAGCGCGAGGTCATCGCCTTCACCACCGTAACCGTGGAGGCCACGCCCAAGCTGGCCGAGAAGATCGCGGTCGCGCAGACCATCGGCACGCTCAGCCTGTCGCTGCGCTCGATCGCCGATAACGAGGCCGAGCTCGAACGCTCGATGGCCGCAGGCGACATCAATCTGCCCACCGGTGCCGATCGCAAGACCGAGGACAAGCTGCTCAAGGCTTTGGCCACGCGTCCGGTCGATACCGACGTCACCTTTGTCACCGGCGGCGATGTATCGCGCTTCCAGCGTCGGTCGGTCCCCGTCTCGGGTTCCGCCAACCGCCAGAACGGACCCAGCGCACCCAGTGCAGGCCCCATGCAGGTCGCAGAACCCTCTGCACCGCCTGTCCCGCGTGGCCCCGTCGTACGCGTAGCTCGCGGCAATACAGTGACCGAAGTTCCGGTCGGAGGGAAATGACCATGCGTTTTTCCAAGTTCATCAAGGGCGCCCTGTTGGGTAGCGCCATCGCTGCCACCGCATCGCTGACCGGACTGGTTCCGGCCATCGGGGGTGCTGCCCTGGCGCAGTCCGCCGTGCAGCGTCCGACCGAAACGCTGGTGCTCTCCATCGGGCGCGGCCAGCTCATCCAGCTGCCCGGCACCATGGCCGATCTGTTCGTGGCCGATAACACCGTCGCCGATGTGCAGGTCAAGTCGGCGCGGCAGCTTTATGTCTTCGGCAAGGCCGGCGGCGAGACCACGCTCTACGCCAGCAACGCGGCGGGCCAGGTGGTCTATTCGGCCACCGTGCGCGTCGGGTCGAACATCGATTCGGTCGACCAGATGCTGATGCTGGCCATGCCCGACGCCAAGGTGCGCGTCAGCACGCTCAACGGCGTGGTGCTGCTCACCGGAACGGTGGGTGCGCCCGAGGACAGCGCCGAAGCCGCGCGCCTGGTCCAGGCCTTTGTCGGCGATAACGTGAAGGTCATCAGCCGCCTCTCCACCGCCACCCCGATGCAGGTCAACCTGCAGGTGCGGATTGCCGAAGTCAGCCGATCGCTGGTCAAGGAAATCGGCGCGAACCTGCTGACGCGTGACCTGACCGGAGGCTTCCAGTTCGGCGTCAGCCGCGCATCGCGCAATTTTGCGGCGATCGGCAACACGATTGACGTCAGCACATTGCCGCGCATCGATGCCTCGGCCCAGTTCGGCCTGCCGGCGGGCTCGCTCAGCCTGCCGTTCAACCCGTCGACCGGCCAGTTCGTCACCGGGGGGACCACCACCACCTTCAACAACGTGCTCGACGGCAAGACCGCTATTCAGGCTGCAGGACGTCTGTTCGGCGTCGATATCGCCAGCGCGTTCGACCTCGCCGAGCAGGTCGGGCTCGTGACCACGCTGTCGCAGCCCAACCTGACCGCGCTGTCGGGCGAAACCGCTGACTTCCTGGCGGGCGGCGAATTTCCGATCCCGATCAACCAGGGCCTCGGCACCACCACGATCGAATACAAGAATTTCGGTGTCAGCCTGGCCTATACGCCGACGGTACTGGCCAATGGCCGGATCTCGATCCGCGTACGGCCCGAAGTGTCCGAACTGTCGTCCGCCGGATCGGTGACGCTGAACGGTTTCCAGGTGCCCGCGCTGACGGTTCGCCGCGCCGAAACCACGGTGGAACTGGGATCGGGGGAAAGCTTCATGATCGCCGGCCTGCTCAGCAACAACTCGCAGAATCTGGTCGACAAGGCCCCGGGTCTCGGCGACGTGCCCGTGCTGGGCAATCTGTTCAAATCGTCCAATTTCCGCAAGGGCGAGACAGAACTGGTGATCGTCGTGACGCCGTATCTGGTGAAGCCGGTCAACGCCAACGACATCAAGCTGCCCACCGACGGCTATCGCTCTCCCGACGATCTGCAGCGCCTGATCAACCATCAGAATGCGGATGGTGTCTCTGGCGGCGAGCGTCCCAAGCCGAGCGTTGCACCGACAGAAGGCAGGGGCGGGCCGGATTTCGGCGCGCTGCCCGATCAGCCGCGCGCACTGCCCCAATCTGCGTCCAAGCCGCAGCGCGAGGCCAGACAGGGCAAGGCGAAACAGGGTGACAAGTCTGCCGGTCTCGCTGCGGCCCCCGGTTTTTCGTTCGATTGAGGCCAGAACCCGCTTTGAGGAGATTAGCAATGCGCGCTTATCATGCAGCTATCGCAGCAGCGGCCATCCTGACCTTGTCGGGTTGCGGCAACATGGCCAGCAACCGGGGCCTGGATAGCGTCCACCAGGCCGTCGTATCGCGGAGCAACTACACGCTCGACCTGAACGCGGCAGGTGGATCGCTGCCCGCGCAGGAGCAGCGCCGGCTGGCCGAATGGTTCGAGGCAATGGACCTGGGCTATGGCGACCGCGTCTCGATCGACGATCCGGCCGGCCGCAATGTCGTGGTCAAGTCCGCGATCGAGGCCGCAGCTTCGCGCCATGGCCTGCTGGTCAACGACGTGGCACCGGTCACCACCGGCGAGATTGCACCCGGTGCGGTACGGGTCGTGGTAACGCGCAGCACTGCCGAGGTGCCGGGCTGTCCCGACTGGAAGACCAAGCTCGAGATGAACTATCGCAACGCGACCAGCAGCAATTTCGGCTGTGCCTTCAACGCGAATGTCGCGGCGATGGTCGCGAACAAGGAAGATCTGGTGCGGGGCGAGCCGGGGGCTCTGACCACCTCGACCCAGCGTTCGGACACCGCCATCAAGCAATATCGCGAGACCCCGCCGACCGGCGCTCAGGGCCTGAAGCAGGGCGCGACCCAGCAGGGAGGATCGCAGCAGTGAACGCACCCTGGAAACCGGGCATGACGGCCAATCGCGACCAGTTCGCGGCCTTTGTCTGCGACGAGGCGACGCTCGACATCGTGCGCGCGATGGCGATCAACATGGGCTGGCCGCCGGAAAAGTGCAGCAAGGGCGGCCTGCGCAATGCAGTCCAGTCGCTGTCGATCACCGCAAGCCCCAACATCCTGCTGGTCGATCTTTCGGAATCGGGCGATCCGCTCAATGACATCAACGCGCTGGCCGAGGTCTGCGAGCCCGGTACCGTGGTGATCGCCATGGGCCAGGTCAACGACGTGCGGCTGTATCGCGACCTGATCGCGAGCGGCCTGCACGACTATCTGCTCAAGCCCGTGGGGCCGGATCAGATCCGCGATACCATCCTGCAGGCGCAGGCGATGCTGAACGCACCCAAGGCAGGCGAAGCGGCGATCGAGCGCGCGCATGTCGGCATCATGGTCATCGGCACGCGCGGCGGCGTCGGCGCATCGACCGTGGCCACGTCGCTCGCATGGCAGCTCAGCAAGAATGCCGGTCGCATGACCGCGCTGCTCGACCTCGACCTGCATTTCGGCACCGGCGCACTGACCATGGACCTGGAGCCAGGTCGCGGTCTTACCGACGCTATCGACAATCCCAGCCGCATCGACGGCCTGTTCATCGAACGTGCGATGATCAAGGCCAATGACAAGCTGTCGATCCTCTCGGCCGAGGCGCCGATAAGCTCACCGCTGATCACCGACGGCACCGCCTTCTTCCAGCTGCAGGAAGAATTCCGCCACGCGTTCGAGAACACCGTGGTCGACCTTCCCCGCCAGATGCTGATCGACTATCCGCATCTCGTCGCCGAGACCAACATGGCAGTGCTGGTGACCGAGCTGACGCTCGCCTCGGCACGCGACGCGATCCGGCTGCTTGCCTGGCTCAAGTCGAACGCACCCGCTGCGCGGGTGATAGTGGTGGCGAACAAGGTGCAACCGGCCGCGCTGGAGATCAGCCGGGCCGATTTCGAAACCACCATCGAGCGCAAGATCGATTTCCTCATCCCCGCCGATCCCAAGACCGCCGCCCAGGCTGCCAAGCTGGGTCAGCCTTTCTGCGAGGCGGGCAAGTCGACCAAGGCTGGCGCGGTGATGAAGGCGCTAACCGATCGGTGCCTCGGCCTGGCCGAGGAAGAGGCCGCAGCGGAAAAAGACACCGGCGGCGCCAAGAAGTCGCTGCTCGGCAAGTTTGGTGATTTCAAGTCGCTGCTTCCGGCCAAGCCGGGCAAGGCTGCAAAGGCCGCCAAGAAGTAACCGGTACCGCCGCGCCATGTTGGCCAGCGGCGGCCCGAAATCGCGGGTGAAGAGCGCATGGAAATGGTGCAGACATTGCTGTTGGCGGCGGGCATTGCGAGCGTCTTCGGTCTGCTCGTCATGGCGTTTTCCGGCCCGTCGGAGCGCAAGGAGTTGCAGCGCCGCATCCTGATGGTGCGCGAGCGCTACAGCGAAAATGCCAGCGCCAAGGTCGAGGCGCAGATGCGCAAGGCCATCGCCAACCGCAAGCCGCGCTTCAACCAGACCGGCGAAGAGCTTACCAAGGTGCAGATGCTCGCGCGCCGCTTGGCGATGACCGGCAAGAACTGGTCCGTGGTCCAGTTCGGGCAGGTCGTGGCCGGCCTGGGCCTGCTTGTCGCGATGGCAGTCTATTTCCGCACAGGGCAGCTGATGATGAGCCTGTTCGTCGGTTCGGCGCTGGGCTTCGGATTGCCGCACATGGTGGTCGGCCATTTCATCAAGCGGCGCCTCAACCAGTTTACCGCACGCTTTCCCGACGCGATCGACCTGCTGGTGCGCGGCCTGCGCTCGGGCCTACCGGTGACCGAGACGCTCACCGTGGTGGCCAAGGAAATTCCCGGCCCGGTGGGCGAGGAATTCAAGCTGGTGACCGAGCGGATCAAGATCGGCCGATCGATGGAAGACGCGTTGCAGGAAAGCGCCAACCGGCTGCAGACGCCTGAATTCAACTTCTTCTGCATCACCCTCGCGATCCAGCGCGAGACCGGCGGCAACCTTGCCGAAACGCTCTCGAACCTCGGCGCCGTACTTCGCTCGCGCGCGCAGATGAAGCTCAAGATCCGGGCGCTGTCCTCGGAATCCAAGGCATCGGCCTATATCGTGGGTTCGCTGCCCTTCCTGGTGTTCATGATGATCTGGTGGGTGAATCCCGAATATCTGGCCGGCTTCTTCGTCGAGGAACGGCTGATGATCGCCGGCATCGGCGGCCTGGTGTGGATGGGCATCGGCGTGTTCATCATGGCCAAGATGGTCAGCTTCGAAATCTGATCGGGGGCAAGGAACGATGCAGGAAGCAGCCAATCCTACCCTGATGGGAATCGACGTGATCTTCGTGGCGACCTTGCTCGCTGCGGTGGCGACGCTCGCGGTGCTGATCGCGATCTATGCCGCGACCACGGTGCGCGATCCCATGGCCAAGCGGGTCAAGGCGCTGAACGAGCGGCGCGAGCAGCTCAAGGCGGGAATCACCGCCTCCACCGCCAAGAAGCGCGCCAAGATCGTTCACAAGAACGACACCACCGACAAGATGCGCAGCACGCTGCAATCCCTGAGGGTGCTGCAGGACGAACAGCTCAAGGCCGCGCAGCAGAAGCTGGCCCAGGCCGGCATCCGCTCCAAGGACGTGGCGGTATCGATCATCTTCGGCCGCATGGTGCTACCGATCGCGCTGGGCGGCCTCGCCGCGCTGCTGATCTACGGCCTGGACGTGCTGGTGCCCGACTGGTCGCCGATCAAGAAATTCGGCCTGTTCGCTGCCATCCTGATCGGCAGCTACAAGGCGCCGGACCTGTTCGTGCAGAACATGATCACCAAGCGCACCGACGCCATCCGCAAGGGCCTGCCCGACGCGCTCGACCTGCTGGTGATCTGCGCCGAGGCGGGTCTCACCGTCGATGCCGCCTTCAACCGGGTCGCCAAGGAACTGGGCCGCGCCTATCCCGAGCTGGGCGATGAATTCGCGCTGACCGCGATCGAACTTGCGTTCCTGACCGAGCGCCGCCAGGCCTTCGAAAACCTGGCGTATCGCGTTGCGCTGGAATCGGTGCGCGGGGTGGTGACGACGATGATCCAGACCGAGAAATACGGCACGCCGCTTGCCTCCGCGCTGCGCGTGCTCTCGGCCGAATTCCGCAATGAGCGCATGATGCGCGCCGAGGAAAAGGCCGCACGCCTGCCAGCGATCATGACCGTGCCGCTGATCCTTTTCATCCTGCCGACGCTGTTCGTCGTCATTCTCGGCCCGGCGGCCTGCTCGATCGCCGATGCCTTTTCCAAGCAGTGACCGGGCCGGCCACTGGCCCCCGATCGACATGAAAAAAGGGGCGGCAACCGTAGCCGGTGCCGCCCCAGGTCACTGATGTTCACCGCCCGATGGTGTCCGATCAGGCGGTGTCCCCCATCAATCCCTTGCGTCAGTATTTCGCGCGCACGGTGATGCCGTACATGCGCGGTTCCTCGACGAAACCGATACGCGAACGCGTGCCCGCACCACCGCGCAGCGGGGTGTTGGCGGTGATGCCGCGCGTGATCTCGTTGTTGAGGTTGGTGCCCCACAGTTCGAACGAGAAGCGGTCGTCCGGCGTGGTGAAGCCAAGCCGCGCGTTCATCTTGAAATAGCTTTCCTGGATGTCGAGCGGGATCGGCAGGCCATTGCTGTCCAGCGGCGAGGTGCTGGTGCGGCGGTCGTCCGAATAGTTGATGTTGAAATTGGCCAGCATCTTCCATCCGGAATCGGTGATCTCCTTGTCATAGGTGATGCCGAACACGCCGGTGAACTTGGGCGCGTTGGTGAGGTCCGCACCGCAAAGGCTGCGGATCGTCGCCAGCGTCTGCGCCGTGCCGACCACGCCCGCCGCGCAATTGCGCGGATAGCGGGCATCCGCATAGGTAACCGCAGCATTGACCGAGATGCCCGATTCGAACTGACCGAACATTTCCAGCTCGACACCGGTCGACTTGGCCGCGCCGACGTTGAACGTCTGGAACTGGACACCGGTGAACTCGAGGACCTGGAAGTCCTTCATGTCCATGTGGAATACGGCAAGGTTCGCGCGGATGCGGCCATTGGCGAACTCGGTCTTGATACCCGCTTCATAGGCATCGACCTTTTCCGAATTGAAGCGCGGATCGGCACCCAGGGCGGCCGCTGCCGGGTCGAGGTTGAAACCGCCCGACTTGAAGCCATGGCTGAATCCCGCATAGGCCAGGAAGCCATTATTGCTGTTATAGGCGAGCTGCGCGGTATAGGTCAGCTCGTCATCCTTGAAGACGAGATTATATTCACGCGGCAGCGGCAAGCCGGGGATCGAACTGGCAAGCACGGTCCCGCCCGTGCCCGGCACGGTGATGCCGACCGACGTCGCGAACGGGAAGCAGGTCAGGCCCAACGCACCGGCGCGAAGCGCTGCGGGGATCGCTCCTGTGATCACGCCGTTGACGATCGCCTGGCAGGCAGGCGAATTGGCGGCCAACTGATCGAAGCTGCCCCGCTTCTTTTCGTCGACATAGCGTGCGCCGAGCGTCAGGCTGAGATTGTCGGTGAAGTTGATCACGTTATGCGTGAAGATCGAGAAGCTCTCGGCGTCCTGTCGGAACTGGTTTATCGCGAAATTGCCCGCCGCATTGACCGGCACGCCGCCATTGCCCAGCGCGGTCAGCGCGAACAGCGGATTGACCCCGGCAAGGTTGGCGAAGTTGCCGGCGCTCACTGCCCGCTGGTAATCCGGGCCCAGCGTCAGCGTCTGGATCTCGTTGATCTTCTCGTCCGAATAATAGGCACCGACCAGGAAATCGAGCGCATCGTCGAACGCGCTGCCCTGGAAGCGCAGTTCGTGGGTCATCGTCTTGATCGGGCCGCCATTGCTGGGCGTGGTCGGCGCTGATGCCGCACCATTGCCAGAGGTGAAGACGTTGAGACCGACGAAATCCGATTCCTGGTCGGAAGACGCCTCGAAATGGCGGTACGATCCGATATAGGTCATCTGCACGGGGCCGATGTCCCATTTCAGCTCGCCCGAAAAGCCATATTGCTCGGTATCGTTGTTGAACTGCTGGCTGTTGGTACGCAGTTGCTTGAGCGCCTGAGGCCCCGAGGCAACGACACCGCTATTGGGCAGGCCGTGAAAGGCGAAGAACGGAACCAGTTCGGTCTCACGCACGATAACCGCGTCGCAACAGTTCTCGTCGGCCTTGGCATAATCGCCGATAAGGCGGACGCTGACATCGGGCGAAGGCTCCCAGAGCAGCTGGGCGCGCACGATATAGCGGTCACGATTGCCGCTCTCCGCACCCGGCACGGTGGCACTTTTCAGATAGCCGTCACGCTTACGATAAGCGCCCGAGATGCGCAGACCCAGCTGGTCGGTGACCAGCGGCACGCTGACACCGGCCTGCACGTTGAAGAAGTCGTAATTGCCATAGGTGAAGTTGCCGAACGCCTTGACCTCGGTCAGGTCGGGGCGCTGGGTGGTGATGTTGAGCGCACCGGCCGAGGTATTGCGCCCGAACAATGTGCCTTGCGGGCCGCGCAGGATTTCGAGCCGCTCCAGATCGAGCAGATCGCCCAGCGCAATGCCGGGGCGCGACTGGTAGACGCCATCGATGAACACGCCGACCGAGCTTTCAAGGCCCGTGTTGTTGCCGGTGGTGCCGACGCCACGGATGCGGATCGAGGTGCCCTGGCTTTCGGTCTGCGATGACTGGACGTTGAAGCTGGGCGAGATCGAGGTCAGCGACTTGATGTCCTGCACGTTCTGCCGGTCGAGCTGGGCCGGACTGACCGCCGTGACCGCCAGCGGAATGTCCTGCACGTCCGCCGCACGGAGCGTCGCGGTCACAATGATGACATCGCGCTCCGGAGCCTGGTCATCGGCTTGCGCATCCTGCGCCTGAGCCATCGATGTCATTGAGACAGTGCAAAGCAAGCCCAGAACGGGCTTCCACAAAGTGCGCATCCTCTTCTCCCACAAGCAACCTGTTGGTTGTGCTTTTGCCCCCCTCACTCTGAAGGTGATGTTGGGTGCGAAGTGAAAGCTGTCACAATGGCTGCCGGAATGCAATTCGTTTTAATTCCCTGATTAAACTTTTGCAGTGCGGCAAGAATGGCGGAAATCCTGACCTTTTTATTTGTTGCAATGCAACATCGACCTTCCGTTACGGGAAGGTCACTGTTCCGCAATACTCTCACCCTGCATTTTGCATCGCGGCGATCGACAGGCGTGCCAAGCCCGCGGCCTGACCTCGAAATCGGGCTTGCATTGGACGCCGTCGACGCTAGCGTGCGCCTCTTAATCGATCAGTTAAACAAGGTGGAGAGATATGGCGGGTGCACTGGCAGGCGTGACGATCATCGAACTGGCGGGAATCGGCCCTGGCCCGTTTGCGGCGATGATGCTGGCCGATCATGGTGCGCGGGTCATTCGTGTCGAGCGTGCCACCGGTCGCGCTCCCGTCGGCGATTCCGGCAATCGCGATATTCTCAACCGCAACCGCGAGGTGATCGCGGTCGATCTCAAGTCTCCCGATGGCATTGCCCGGGTCCGCGAACTCGTCCGCGCAGCCGACGGGCTGATCGAAGGCTTCCGTCCCGGTGTGATGGAGCGGCTGGGCCTCGGCCCTGACGTCCTGCTCGCCGACAATCCGAAGCTGGTCTATGGCCGCATGACCGGATGGGGCCAGACCGGTCCCTACGCGCCGCTTGCCGGGCACGACATCAACTATATCGCGCTGTCGGGCGCGCTGCACAGCTATGGCCGCGCGGGCGAGAAGCCGACTCCCCCGGTCAACGCCGTGGGCGATTTCGGCGGCGGCGGCATGTTCATGGCGTTCGGCATGGTCGCCGGCATCCTGTCCGCGCGCAGCACCGGCAAGGGCCAGGTGATCGATTGCGCGATGACCGACGGCGCGGCGGTGCTTTCCGCCATGACCTATACCTTCCTCGCCAACGGCCAGTGGCGCGATGAGCGCGGGGTCAACCTGCTCGACACCGGCGCGCATTTCTATGACACCTATGAATGCGCCGACGGCAAGTTCATCTCGATCGGGTCGATCGAACCGCAATTCTACGCGCTGCTGCGCGAGAAGGCAGGCCTTTCCGATCCCGCCTTCGACCTGCAGATGGACCCGCGCCAATGGGGCCCGCTCAAGGAAAAGCTCACCGCGCTGTTCCTTTCGAAGACGCGCGACGAATGGTGCGCGATCATGGAGCATACCGACATCTGCTTCGCCCCGGTGCTGAGCCTCAAGGAAGCGCCCGAACACCCGCACAACAAGGAGCGCGGCACGTTCATCGAGGTGGACGGCATCCTCCAGCCCGCCCCCGCGCCAAGGTTCAGCCAGACGCCTGCACCGCCGGTGCGGATGGGGTAGGCGCTTCCTGCACGTCCAATGATGCGCAAAGGTTGGTCAGTTGCGCGCTGAGGCTCTGCACGACCGATCGTAGGCCGTTGAGCTTTACCTGGGCAGCGCACGGATCAATCATGACTTGCGAGGTCGTGATGGTCGAGGAAGTCAGTTGGACCAATTTCAGTTCCACTAGCCAGCGTCCATCGCGGGTCAGGTATACGGTCATCGCTCCATGGCAAACATGATTGCGAAGCTCTACAAAAGGCTGAAACCGATCGAGAGACTGAAGCGCCAGGCGAGCGCGCTTAGCCTCGAGGGCTGATTGGCTCTCCAATACTTCGCGCAACAGTTGGAGCTTATGGCCGAAAGAATGCGCTTTACCGAGCTTCACACATTTCGGAAAACTGCGCGCCAAGAGCAACAGCGCTTCAGCGACTTTGCTTTCCGCCTGCGTAAAGCAATCGAGGCAGTGTCCAAGCCACAGATGCACTTCCTTCTGTGCACCGTCCCAATCGGGCGTTGAGCTCAGAGGGACTATGGGTGAGAAGGCGTTCATGGGCCGACGCTATCACCCTCGCCTTTACCAATGATTGCGCCAGATCGGGTCAAACAAACACGCTCCACCCGGTCGCCTCGACCAGTTCCTCCAGCGCGATCGCGCCGACCATCGAGGTGCCCGAGGCGTTGAGGCCGGGCGACCAGACTGCGATCGCGCCATGGCCCGGCGCGATGCACAGGATGCCGCCGCCGACACCGCTCTTGCCGGGCAGGCCGATGCGATAGGCAAAGTCGCCGCTATTGTCGTAATGGCCGCAGCTCATCATCACCGCGTTGATGCGGCGGCAATTCTCGCGCGTGACCAGCTGCTCGCGGTTGATCGGGTCGCAGCCATCGAACGCCAGGAACAACGCGGCGCGCGCCAGTTGGCGGCAGCTCATCCGCACCGCACACTGGCGGAAATAGGCGCCAAGACTCGCCTCGACCGGGTTGGCCATGTTTCCGAACGCGGCCATGAAATGCGCGAGCGCGCGGTTGCGCGATCCGGTCGCCGATTCCGATTCCGCCACCTCCTCGTCCACCGCAATGCTGTCATCGCCCGATAGCCGGTGGAAGCGCCCGAGCAGTTCCGCCTCGAACGCTTGCGCACCGCTGCGCGCCACCAGCATGTCGGTGACGACAATCGCGCCGGCATTGATCAGCGGATTGCGCGGGATGCCCTTTTCATTTTCCAGCTGCACGATCGAATTGAACGCGCTGCCCGAGGGCTCGCGCCCAACCCGGTCCCAGACATTTTCGCCATAATGCCTGAGCGCCATGGACAATGTGAACACCTTGGAGATCGACTGGATGGAGAACGGTTCGTGGCTGTCGCCCAGTGTTACCATCGTGCCATCGCCGAGCACGATCGCCATGCCGAACTTGTTCGGATCGATCCGCGCGAGCGCGGGAATGTAATCCGCCACCTTGCCGCTGCCGATATGCGGGGCCACCGCCGCCTCGATCCGCTGCGTGATCGCCTGCCAGTCCATATCCACCCCCAATTTGCGCGCCATGCCCTTCCAGCCGTTGCGCCGCTGCCGGAAACATAGCAGGGGGGAGCGGCATGTCGATTCTCACGCGCCTCATCCCCGACCGTTTCGTGCTGATGCTGTTGCTGACCGTCGCGGTCGCGGCGGTGCTGCCGGTAACCGGACAGGCGGCGGTCTATGCGGGCTATGGCGTGTCGGTCGCGATCTTCATGCTGTTCTTTCTGCACGGCCTGCGCCTGCCGCGCGCCGAGGTGGTGGTCGCGATGAAGAACTGGCGGTTGCAGGGCGTGATCTTCGCCTTCACCTTCGCGTTCATGCCGGTGCTGGGCTGGGCGGCATCGCACGCGCCTGGCGCGCTGCTGCCGCACGGGCTGGTGATCGGGCTGCTGTTCCTCGGCATCCTGCCCTCGACCGTGCAATCGGCGATCAGCTATTCCTCGCTCGCCGGGGGCAATATCGCCGCCTCGGTCATGGCATCGGCGCTGCTCAATCTCGCCGGCATCGTCATGACCCCGCTGCTCGTGGCGCTGCTGATCGGCGCGGACGGGGGCGCGGCGATCAGCAGCGATACCGTGGTCAAAATTCTCGCGATCCTGCTGCTGCCCTTTGCGCTGGGCCAGGCGTCGCAGGGCTGGCTCGGCCCCTGGGCGCTGCGCCACAAACCGCTGCTGACCTTGCTCGATCGCACCTCGATTGCGCTTGCGGTCTATGTCGCGTTCAGCTCTGCGGTAGCGGGGGGCAAGATGCAGACTTTGGGCTGGGCGGCGCTCGCGTTCCTGTGCGCGATCATCCTGGTGATGCTGGTGTTGGCCATGCTGGCGTCCTGGGGGCTGGGCGGGCTCATCGGCCTGCCGCGTGCCGACCGCATCAGCCTGCTTTTCGCCGGATCGCACAAGAGCATCGCCACCGGCGCGCCGCTCGCCGCGATCCTGTTTGCAGGGCCCCAGGCAGGCATCGTCATCCTGCCTGCGCTGATCTATCACCAGTTGCAGCTCGTGCTGTCGGCCCCGCTGGCATCCAGACTGGCGAAACACGCCGAAGCCTGACGCATTTGTGCTTGGCGGCGACCGCGCGGGCAGCGATATAGTCGAGGTCATGAGCACCGCCGCCAGCCCGTTCGCGATCGACAATGCCCAGCCGCTCAACCCGGCCAAGTTCCGCGATCCGCTGATCACCGCCAAGGGCGAGCCGCGCGCAAGCGTCGCGATGACATCGCTCGAAACGCTATGGTTCAACACCGGCACGCTGTGCAACCTCGCGTGCCTCAGCTGCTATATCGAAAGCTCGCCACGCAACGATGCGCTGGTCTATCTCTCGCTGGCCGAGATAACGACCTATCTCGACGAGATCGCTTCGTCCGCCTTGCCCACGCGTGAGATCGGGCTGACCGGGGGCGAGCCGTTCATGAACCCGGACATCATCGCGATCCTGGAGCTCTGCCTGGCACGCGGGTTCGAGACGCTGGTCCTGTCGAACGCGATGCGCCCGATGCGGCGGCACGAGGCGGCGCTGCTCGAGCTCAAGGCGCGGCATGGCGAGCGGCTCACCATCCGCGTCAGCCTCGACCATTATACACAGGCCGTACACGAGGCCGAACGCGGCGCGAACAGCTGGGACAAAGCCTTGTCCGGCCTGCAATGGCTGGCACGCCACGGTTTCCGGATCGCCATCGCAGGGCGGCATCTGGCGCACGAAAGCGATGCGGAGGCGCGCGCCGGCTTTGCCGCGCTGTTCGAACGCCTCGGCCTTGCCATCGACACCGGCAATCCGCAGCAGTTCGTGATGTTTCCGGAAATGGACGCGGCAGCCGACATTGCCGAGATCAGCACCGGCTGCTGGGACATATTGGGCAAGAGCCCCGATATGATGATGTGCGCGACCAGCCGGATGGTGGTGAAGCACAAGGGCGCACATGCGCCGACCGTCGCGGCGTGCACGCTGCTGCCCCATGATCCCGGTTTCGACATGGGCGCGACGCTGGCCGAGGCATCGCGCGCTGTATCGCTCAACCATCCGCATTGTGCACGCTTCTGCGTGCTCGGCGGGGCGAGTTGCAGCTAGGCCGGGGCGCACCTACATAGCGGGCGAGGCGCGTGCCTATCCCGGTCGCGCCAAGCTGACAGGCCGACACACCCCGATGCTCCCCCCCAGAACGCGATCTTCCGGCCAGGCCGTCCCTAGCGGCCGCCTCTCCCGCTTCGCCAGTTTCGGCACCATGGTCGGCGGGGTCGCCGGATCGATGCTCGTTGACGGCACCAAGCAGCTCGCGCAGGGCCGCCGCCCCTCGATCGGCGACCTACTGCTGACCCCTGCCAATGCGCGCAAGATCGCCGATCGGCTGGCGACGATGCGCGGTGCGGCGATGAAGCTGGGCCAGCTGATGTCGATGGACACCGGCGACTTTCTGCCGCCCGAGCTTTCGGACATTCTCGCCCGGCTGCGCGCCGATGCCCAGCACATGCCGCAGGGCCAGCTGCGCAACGTGCTCAACCAGAACTGGGGCCGCGGTTGGGAAAAGCGCTTTGCCAGCTTCGATTTCAGGCCCGTCGCCGCCGCCTCGATCGGCCAGGTGCACCGCGCGAAGACGCTCGACGGGCGCGATCTGGCGATCAAGGTGCAATATCCCGGCGTGCGGCAGAGCATCGACAGCGATGTCGACAATGTCGCTGCGCTGATCAAGCTCACCGGCCTGCTGCCGCCCGAGCTCGACATCGACCCGATGCTGGCCGATGCCAAGGCGCAGCTGCACGAAGAGGCCGACTATGCGCACGAGGCGGCGCATCTGGCGCGCTTCGGCGAGCTGCTCGCAGGACATGCGGACTTCCGCGTCCCCGCATTGCATGCCGACCTCACCACCACCGACATCCTGGCGATGGATTATGTCGAGAGCATCGCGATCGAGGACACCGCGAGCATGGACCAGGCGACGCGCGACGGCATCGTGCTCCGGCTGGTCGGATTGCTGCTGCGCGAGCTGTTCGACTTCCGGCTGATGCAGACCGATCCAAATTTCGCGAATTATCGCTTCGATCCGGCGAGCGGCAAGTTGGTGCTGCTCGATTTCGGCGCGACGCGGGTGGTGACCGACCGGGTCGCCAATGCCTATCGCACGCTTCTGCGTGGCGGGATGCAGCGCGATACCGCCCTGATGCGCGAGGGCGGGCTGACGCTGGGCATGCTGCATCCCGATGCGCCCGAAAGCCACAAGGTGGCGGTGCTGGGCATGTTCGACACGGCGTTCGAGCCGCTACGCATCGACGGACCGTTCGACTTCTCATCCAACGAGATGACGAGCGAACTGCGCGACGAGGGCATGGCCTTCGCCAAGGAGCGCACCTTCTGGCAGGTTCCCCCGGTCGAAACGCTGTTCATCCAGCGCAAGATCGGCGGCGTGTTCCTGCTCGGCGCCCGGCTGAAGGCGAACACCAACGTCCACCGGCTGATCCGCGACGCGGTGATGTAACCCTGGCGCCTATTTGCCCAGCGCGGTCACTTCCTGCCCCGCCGGGCTGGTGAAGGTGAAGCCCGACAGCTTGTTCTTGGCCAGCGTGTTGACGAACGCCTGTGCCTCGTCGGCGCTCTTGAACGGCCCAGTCAGCAGCCGGTTGGTGGCGTTGAGCGGGGTCCACCAGCCCTGCTTGCCCTTGAACAGGGCGGGCGAGGTCGTGGTCAGCCGCTTCCATTCCTTTGAAAGGTCGGCGCGGTTGGCCCCGCCTGCCACCTGCACCCAATAGCGCTTGGGATGCTTGGGCTCGGCCTTCTTCGCAGCCGCAGCCTTTTTCTCGGCCGCCAGCTTGTCCGCTGCCTTCTTGTCCGCCAGCTTCTTGTCGGCCAGCTTCTTGTCTTCTGCGGCCTTCTTGTCTGCAGCCTGCTTGTCGGCGAGCTTCTTGTCCTCTTCCGCCTTTTTGGCGGCAAGTTCCTTCTCGTCGGGCTTTTTGGGTGCCGGTGGCAGCTTGGTAACATCGACCGCATAATCCGCTGGCGCGAGCTCGGCTGCCGGGACCTGAATGCTGGCAATGACCGACGCCAGGCTGACGCGGGCAGGCTCCGGTTCAGATGGCAGCGGCTGCACGGTCGCCGGGGAAGCCCCAGCGCTGGCCGTCGCGGCACTGGCCGCCGCTGGACTGGAACTGGACAAGGTCAAAGGCGCCTGCCCCGGCGCAACGGCATTGGTCGAAGTCACCGCAGAGCCTGCAAGACCCGTCGGCGCTGCCGAGCCTGGCGCGCTGGTCGCAGGCGGAGGGGGCGGCGTCGCGCTCGTCGTTGCCGCAGTCGGATTGGCGACTGAAGTGAAGCCGGGCCGGGGCAATTCGGTCATGCCTGAGAGCACGACCACCTTGTCGTCAGGGCCGATCAGGGGGCCCTGCGCTGCCCGATCGCGCGCGGATGATGGCGCGGGCAGTTCCTTGAGGTCGGTGACCCTGACCGAGGTCGCGAGCGCGAGCTGGTTATCCGCCGGTCGGTCAGGCTGTACGCCGGGCTGCACGCCGGATTGGACGTTGGTCGCCAGGGCAGGACGATCGCCGCCGCCACGTGCCGCGTTGGCCGGGGCCGCCACTGCATTGCGTGACGCTGCACTGCTGTCGGGCAGGGGCTGAACGGTCGCGCGTGATCCGGGCAACGGCTGGACGGTCGCGCGCGCGGTCTGCACATTCTGGATCGTCTGGACGGTCTGCTGCGACGGCGCTGTTGAGCTACCGCGTCCGGGCATCAGCAGATCGGGCGGCGGCACGGGACCCGGGGCGCGCGTCTGAACGGGCACCGGTTGCGCGGCGGCCTGCGCCTGGGCGAGCGCGATCGCCTCGCGCTCCTTCTTCGAAAGCTTGCCCGGGATACGACGCTGCGACTTGTCCACCTTGGCGACCCGCCGACTCTTGGTCTCGGGCGCCGGCCCGAGAGGCTCGCCCGCCGGAATCAGTCCCGCATCGGCGCGCCCCGAACGGACGCGCGGCGTTCCGAGCGATGCATATTGCCGGTTGCGCGGATCGTCCTTGCCGACCGCCGCCGCCGCCGGGAAGTGCCCGAAATGCGCCGCTGCGGCCTGTTGTGCCGGGGTGAGCCTGCCCATGAAGCGGAAAAAGGGCTCGATCGACGCGGCCATGCGCTTGGGCATGGTGGCATCGGCAATCGCTATCGCCCCTTCCGCATCACCGGACACGGCGAGCACGAAGGCGCGCGTGCGCCAGGCCGCGGCGTCGCGCTTGCGCAGCAGCGGATCCAGCTGGGCTTCAGCAGCCGCCCGGTCGCCGGAAATGCCCAACGACAGGGCGTAGCGGCGGATCGTCTCGTCATCGGCACCGCGGCGCAGCGCCAGCTCGTAATCGTCCTGCGCGGCGTTGGAATTGCCGACCAGATCATAGGCGAGCCCCCGGTCTGCGGCATAGACGGTTTCGGGCACGCCCAGCTTCTTCGCCTCGTCAAACAGACGCAGCGCTTCGTACGGATTCTCGTTGAGCAGCAGCGCCGAGCCCAGCCCGGCCTTCACCCGGCCATTGCCAGGCGACATCTCGTCCGCACGCGCGAAGAAGCCGATCGCCGCCTGCGGGTCCTGCAGCAGCAGGGCGGCATTGCCCGCATCGATCAGCGCATCGATGTCGCCGGGATAGAGCGCCAGCCGCTGCAACGCATTCTGCAGCTCGCGCGTGCCCCGCGGCTGCGTGACGTCGAGCGAGCTATAGCCGGTCTCGGGCGCATCGGGCCCCTCTTCCTGCGCCTGGGCAGGGCTGAGCGAAACGCTGGCAACCGCGCAAAGCAGGGTAGCGAAGCGAAGTTTGCGGTGACGCAAAAACGGGGTCAAAGCCATATCGCCCCGTCAGTCGCCCTTTGCAGGAGCGATTGCAAGCGCAGCAGACCGGACAGCACGGCAGGGCGTGTGCGGTATTCGGTGGCTTGCGGGAACCAATTGCCAGCCGGGTGCACAGGCACCCGGCGGGCAGCGGGATTACTGATTGTTCTGGCGACCGAGAAAGCGCGGGATGTTGAGCGGCGGTGCATCGGCACCGTCGTCATCACCCTCGTCCTCGCTGCGCGCACCGCCGCGCGACAGGCTCGACATCCGTTCGAACAGGGTGCCACCGCCGGTGGCGACGCGCGGGGCCTTCGCAACCGGATCGGCAGTCTGCGCGGGCGGCGCAACGAACGGCGCGGGCTCCTGCGGGATCTGGGCGCTGGCGGGATCGAGCAGCAGCTCGTCGGCACCCGCGTCGTCGTCGAGCGACTGCGCCGCAACCCCCAGGTCGAGCGCTTCGGGCTCGGCCGCTGCTACCGGCGCGGGCGCCGGAGCGGGTGCCGGGCGCGGGGCCGCGGCGAAGCTGGGTGCGGGCGTCGGCGCAGCGAAGGCGCGCGGTGCCGCCTGGTTCAGCGAGAACGGACGCGCTTCTTCCTGCCCCTGCTGCATCGCATCGCCATCGATGCCGGTGGCGACCACCGACACGCGGATCTTGCCTTCCAGATCGGGGTTGAACGCGCTGCCCCAGATGATGTTGGCATCGGGATCAACCAGTTCCTTGATATGGTTGGCGGCCTCGTCGACTTCCATCAGGCGCATGTCGTCGCCGCCGGTGATCGAGACGATGACGCCCTTGGCGCCCTTCATCGACACGCCATCGAGCAGCGGGTTGGCGATCGCGCGCTCGGCCGCTTCCAGTGCGCGGCCATCGCCTTCGGCCTCGCCGGTGCCCATCATCGCCTTGCCCATCTCGCGCATCACCGAACGGATATCGGCAAAGTCGAGGTTGATCAGGCCCGGATTGACGATCAGGTCGGTGATCGAGCGGACGCCCTGCTGCAGCACTTCGTCCGCCAGCTGGAACGCTTCCTTGAACGTGGTGTTCGGGTTGGCAACCAGGAACAGGTTCTGGTTAGGAATGACGATCAGCGTGTCGACATTCTTCTGCAGCTCGGCAATGCCCGCTTCGGCGGCACGCATGCGGCGCGTGCCTTCGAAGGTGAAGGGCTTGGTGACGACGCCAACGGTCAGGATGCCGCGATCGCGCGCAGCCTTGGCGATCACGGGCGCCGCACCGGTGCCGGTGCCGCCGCCCATGCCTGCTGCGATGAAGCACATGTGCGTGCCTTCCAGGATCGCCTCGATATCACCGACGGTCTCTTCCGCTGCCGCACGACCGACTTCGGGCCGCGATCCGGCGCCCAGACCCTGGGTGACATCGGGTCCGAGCTGGATGCGCTGCTCGGCGGTCGAGCTGTTCAGCGCTTGCGCGTCGGTATTGGCGACGATGAAATCGACGCCTTCGACGCTAGCCGCGATCATGTTGGCGATGGCGTTGCCGCCAGCCCCGCCGATCCCGATCACCGCAATGCGCGGGCGCAGTTCGTCGACGGTCGGCGGTCCGATGGTGATGCTCATGCCTTAATTCTCCCCTGCTTCATTATTCTGAAGCAAATACCAAAAACCACATTGCACAGATTGATTCGCGAATTCACCCAAAAAATCGGGTTTTTCCACCACTTCCTGCATGGCAAGCGACGAAACGCGCCGCATCGTCAGAAATTTCCGACCAGAGCGCGCCACAAACGCTGCAGAACCGCCGCGCCCGAATGGCGGTGAACCTGCTGATAGCTCGAGGCAACGCTGCGAATATCGACCGGTTCGTCCGCTGCGAACAGCGCCAGCCCCGCCAAGGTCGAGAAGGCCGGGCCAGCATGCGCATCGGGAAGGCCCGCGATGCCGGTCGGGCGACCGATCCGTACGGTGCGGCCCAGCGCCACCTGCATGTGATCGGCCAGGCCGCGCAGCTCCGCGCAGCCGCCGGTGAGCACGATCCGCTGGCCCTGCGCACCGGTAAAGCCGAGCTCCTTCAGCCCCTTGGTGATCTCGCCGATCAGATAGTCGAGCGGCTGGCGGATCACCGAGACGAGCTGCGCGCGGCTGATCGAATGCTTGTCGTCGGTGCGTCCCCCTGCGCCGACCAGCTTGCTGTCCTCTTCGGGCAAGCGCAGATCGATCATGTCATGATTGTCGCGCGGCGAGGATGTCGCGGCCCCATGGAAGCACTTGATCCGCTCGGCCTCGGCGCGGCGCAGTCCGAAGGCCGAGGCGATGGCATCGGTAATGTCCGCGCCACCGAACGGAATGGTGAACAGCCCGACCAGCATGCCGCCGGCATAGAGCGAGATATTGGTCACCGCCGCACCCATCTCGACCAGCGCGACGCCCAGCTCACGCTCTTCCTCGCCAAGCACAGCGGTGCCTGCCGCGATCGGCGCAGCGACGATGCCGCTGACACCGAGATAGGCGGCCGCCACGGTCTGGTCGATATTGCGCACCGGCGCGCCATCGGCGAAGATCACGTGGATGTCGACGCCCAGCCGCTCGGCATGGAGGCCGATGGGCTTCTTGACCCCGGTCGCGCCATCGAGCGTGTAGAGCGCGGGCTGCGCGTGCAGCACCATGCGTCCGCCCGGCTGGATCGTCTCGCGGCCCGCAGCCAGCAGGTGATCGACATCATCCTCGTCGATGCGCCCGCCGCCCAGATCGATCTCGACCCGCGCGATGGTGCTGGTCAGCCCGCCCGAGGTGCAGCCGACATGGACATGGTCGATGTTGAGCCCCGCGATCCGCTCGGCCTGCTCGACCGCCTCGCGCACCGCCAGTTCGGTCGCCGCCATGTCGGTGATATAGCCGCGCTTGACGCCCTCGCTGGCGCGCTGGCCGGTGCCCAGCACCAGCAGCTCGCCCGCGTCGGTGCGCCCGATGATCATCGCGCAGACCTTGGACGAGCCGATATCGAGCGCGCCATAGGTCTTCTCGATCCGGGGGACGGCCGCGCCGCCCTTGCGCCCCTTTCCGCCGCTCATTGGTCCGCTGCCGATGCCAGCGCATCGCCTTCGGGCTTGGCGGGGCTGCGCGGACGGCGCAGATAGGCGCGCTCGGGATCGCGCAGGTCGAAATAGGTCACGCCCTTGCCGAGCAGCCGGTTGACCCCGTCCATCCGCGCGAAATTGATCAGCGCGGCCTGTGACAGATCCTCGCCCTCGGGCAGCGCCAGCACCTCGCCGGTATGGAAGGTCAGATTCCAGCGCCGGTTGCCGACCCATTCAGCCTCCTTGACCTGCGGGGTCAGCGCGGGCGCGGCGTCGAGCAGCTTGGTGAGATCCTTGATCCGCGTATTGGCGCGCTTGCCGACGATGCGCAGCATCTTGGGATCGATCTGGCCGGGGCTCGGCTCGAGCGCGACACCCTCGGCATCGACCAGCATCACACGCCCGCGATCTTCCCACACCGCCAGCGGCTCCCGCTCGACGATGTCGACGATCAGCGTATCGGGCAGCTGGCGGGAGATGCGCGCATCGGCGATCCAGCTGAACCGCGTCAGCTCGCGGCGCAGTTCCTCGAGGTCGACCTGCGGCATCGACCGGTCCTTCTGCGCGAGCACGATCTCGTAGACCTTGAGCTCGTTCATCTTGTCGACGTTGCGGACCTCGACCTTCTTGACCTCGAACCCGGCGCGTCCGGCGGCGAGCGCCATTTCTTCCTGCACCATGCCGGGCAGCCCCATGAACTGCGCGGTGATGACGCCGCCCAGCGCGAGAATCCCCAGAATGCCGATGGTCGCGGCCTTCTGCATCTGCTCTTCGGTAAAGGGCAGCCGGGCGAGGAACGCGTTGGCCCGCGATCGCTGCGCCGTGCGCGGCTTGGCGCGCGTTGCGCCCCTTTTCGCCGATGTGCCGCGCTTAATCCGTGTCGCCATGCCGGGTGCCCCCCAATGCCTGTTCAACGATGATCTCGACCAGATCGGCATAGCTGATGCCGATCGCCGCCGCCTGTTCCGGCACGAGGCTGAGCGGGGTCATGCCCGGCTGGGTGTTGACCTCCAGCAGGTACAACCCATCGAGCCCCTTTTCGTCATCCCAGCGGAAGTCCGAACGCGACGCGCCCTTGCAGCCGAGGATGTTGTGCGCCTTGAGCGCCAGCTCCAGGCAGCGCTCGGCAATCTCCGCCGGAATTTCGGCGGGGCAGATGTGCAGCGTCAGCCCGTCGGTGTACTTGGCGTCGTAATCGTAGAAGCCCGACTTGGTCTGCAGCTCGGTGACCCCGAGCGCGCGGTCGCCCAGCACGGCAGTGGTCAGCTCGCGGCCCTTGATGAACGGCTCCGCGAGCAGCTCGTCGAATTCCTGCCAGGGTCCGATCGCGTCGCGGGCAATCGGGTCGCCATAATTGCTGTCGGCCTTGACGATGGCGACGCCGACCGACGAGCCTTCGTTGACGGGCTTCAGCACATAGGGACGCGGCAGCGGGTCGCCTGCATAGAGGCTTTCCGATTGCACGATATGCCCGCCGGGCATCGGGATGCCGTGCGGCACCAGTGCCTGTTTGGTCAGCACCTTGTCGATCGCGATCACCGAGGTCGCCATACCCGAATGCGTGTAGGGGATCTGCATCAGGTCGAGCATGCCCTGCACGCTGCCATCCTCGCCCGGCGTACCGTGCAGCGCATTGAACACGATATCGGGACGGATTCCCGCCAGCACAGCAGCGACATTCCGATCCATATCGACCCGCGTCACCTGATGCCCGCGCGATTCCAGCGCCTTGGCGACGCCCTCGCCGCTCATCAGCGAGACCTCGCGCTCGGCCGACCAGCCGCCCATCAGCACGGCAATATGGAGCTTGGGCAGGGTCATGAACTCGGCTTTCCTATCCGCTGGATTTCCCATTCCAGCGCGACGCCCGATTGCGCGAGAACACGGGCGCGGACTTCCTCGCCCAGCGCCTCGATCTCGGCGCTGGTGGCTGCGCCGGTGTTGATCAGGAAATTGGTATGCTTTTCGCTGACCTGCGCGCCGCCGAGCATCAGGCCGCGACAGCCTGCAGCATCGACCAGCGCCCAGGCCTTGTGGCCTTCGGGGTTCTTGAAGGTCGATCCGCCGGTCTTGCTGCGCAGCGGCTGGCTCGCCTCGCGCGAGGCGGCGATGCGGTCCATCTCGGCCTGGATCGCCTCGGGCGCATCGGGATGACCTCGAAAGGTCGCGGCGATGACGATCGCGCCTTCGGGCAATTCGGAATGGCGATAGGTGTAATGCAGGTCGGCCAGCGGCAGTGTCTGGCGCGTGCCATCGCGCAGCACGACCTCGCAATCGATGAGAATATCCTTGACCTCGCGGCCATAGGCACCGCCGTTCATCCGCACGAAGCCGCCGACGGTGCCGGGGATCGAGCGCAGGAATTCGAGGCCCCCGATACCGGCATCGCGCGCGGTCGAGGAGACGAGAATGCCCGAAGCCCCTGCCCCGCAGGCGAGCGTCACGTCATCGATCCGCTCGACCTTGGCGAAGGCCTTGCCCAAACGCACGACGACGCCCGGGACGCCGCCATCGCGCACGATGAGGTTGGAACCGAGGCCGAGTGCCATGACGGGGACCTGGGGGTCGAGATCGCTCAGGAACTGCGCGAGATCCTCCGCGTCCTTCGGCTCGAACAGCCATTCTGCCGCGCCACCGGTCTTGAACCACACGAGCGGTGCTAGGGGAGCATTGGGTGTCAGCTTCCCTCTAACGCCCACCCCCGTTGCTTGGTCGCCAGGCACACCCACACCCGTTTGTCCCGAGCGCAGTCGAGGGACGTGGCGCGCTGGTCCCTCGACTTCGCTCGGGACAAACGGTGGACTGGTAGAGGAGAGAGGCGTGGACGGGCTCACGCAGACTGCCTCCGCTGCGTAATCGCATCGGCAAGCCCTGCCGCCCATTTGGTGATGTCGCCCGCACCCAGGCAGATGACCATGTCGCCGTCCTGCGCATCGGCCGCCAGCAGGTCGGCGAGCTCGTCGGGTCCGGTGATCGTGCGCGCCTGGCGGTGGCCGCGCTGCTTGAGGCCGCTGGCCAACGCCTCGGCATTGACGCCCTCGACCGGCTCCTCGCCCGCGGCATAGACCGGCGCGACATAGACGATGTCGGCGTCGTTGAACGCCTGCTGGAACTCGTCCATCAGGTCACCGAGGCGGGAATAGCGGTGCGGCTGGACCACCGCGATAATGCGGTTCTTGACGCCCTCGCGCGCCGCTGCCAGCACCGCGCGGATTTCCACCGGGTGATGGCCATAATCGTCGATGATCGTCACGCCATCAACCTCACCCACCTTGGTGAAGCGGCGCTTGACCCCGCCGAACTTGGCAAAGCCGGTGACGATGTCCGCATCCGCCATGCCCATCTGCAGCCCGACCGCGATCGCGGCGATGGCGTTCTGCACATTGTGGCGGCCGGGCATCGGCAGCTCGATGCCCATGATCTGGCGGGTGGAGCCGTCGCGCTCGCGCACCGTCACGTCGAAGCGGTTGCCGCCGGGGATCGAGACGACATTGTCGCCGCGCACATCGGCCTGGGCGGAAAAGCCGTAGGTCACGACGCGCCGGTCCTTGACGCGCGGCAGGATCGCCTGGACCTCGGGATGGTCGAGGCACAGGATCGCCGCGCCATAGAAGGGCACGTTCTGCACGAACTCGACGAACGCGTCCTTGACCCGGTCGAAGCTGCCATAATGGTCGAGATGCTCGGGATCGATATTGGTGACGACCGCGATCGTGCCGTCGAGCCTGAGAAAGCTGCCGTCGCTTTCGTCGGCCTCGACCACCATCCATTCGCTGTCGCCGAGTCGCGCGTTCGACCCGTAATTGTTGATGATGCCCCCGTTGATGACGGTGGGATCGATGCCGCCTGCATCGAGCATCGCCGCGATCATCGAGGTGGTCGTGGTCTTGCCGTGCGTGCCGGCCACCGCGACAGTGGATTTGAGGCGCATGAGCTCAGCCAGCATCTCGGCGCGGCGGACGACGGGGACGCGGTTCTCCAGCGCCAGATCGACCTCCGGATTGCCGCGCTTGATAGCGGTCGAGGTGACGACCACGGCGGCATCGCCCAGATTTTCCGCCTTGTGGCCGATCATCACCGGAATGCCGCGCTTGCGCAGGCCTTCGACGACATAGCTTTCGGCTATGTCCGAACCCTGCACCTTGTAGCCCAGATTGTGCATCACCTCGGCAATGCCCGACATGCCGATGCCGCCGATGCCGATGAAATGGATGGTCCCGATGTCGATTCCGACGCCCTTCATGCTTCCTGTCCTTCAGCTTCGCGGGCCAGGGCCTCACCGCCCAGGGCCTGGCCCTTGGCGGCGGGGGCCACGCGAATAATGTCTGCCAGCGGCGCGGCGCCGAAGCTCTCGACGAGATCGGCCAGATCGCGCACCGCATTGGGGTAACCGCATTTGTGCGCGGCGAGCGCCGCATTCTCGAGCGCATGCGGATCGAGCGCCATCTTCTGGATTTGCTTGGCGAGTTCCTTGGGCGTGAACGCCTCCTGCCGGATCGAGCGCGCGCCGCCGGCCTTGACCATCTCGCGCGCATTGGCGGTCTGGTGGTCGTCGGTGGCGATGGGTAGCGGCACCAGGATGGCGGGGCGGCCCGCCACGGTCAGCTCGGCGATGGTGGAGGCACCCGCACGGCCGATGAACAGGTGCGACCAGCCGAGCTTCTCGGGCAGGTCGTTCATATAGGTCGCGAGTTCCGCCGGAATGCCGTGCTCGGCATATTTGGCACGCACGCCCTCGATATCCTCCTCGCGGCACTGCTGCACCACCTGCAGGCGGCGGCGCAGGTTGACTGGCAGCATCGCCAGGCCATCGGGCACCACTTCGGACAGTACCCGAGCGCCCTGGCTGCCGCCGGTGACGAGCACGCGGAACACGCCATCTTCCAGCAGCGGCGGATAGTTTTCGCCGCGCAAGCTGAGCACCTCATCGCGCACCGGATTGCCGACCAGATGGACGCGGTCCTTGAGCTTCGGATTGAGCCTATCGACCTGCTTGTACGCGGTGGCGATCGCATTGACCCTGCCCGCCATGAAGCGGTTGACCCGCCCCAGCACCGCATTCTGTTCGTGAATGATCGTGGGGATGCGCGCCTTCTGCGCCGCGAGCAGCGTCGGCAGCGCCGGGTAGCCGCCAAAGCCGATCACCGCGCTCGGCTGGAAATTCTCGAACAGGTTGAGCGCCATCGCCCGGCCTGCCCAGATGCCCTTCATGCCGCGGAGCCAGCCGATCGGCCCGCCCGCAATGCGTCCGGGCGGCAGGATGTGCACCTGGTCGCCTTCGAAAATACCCGGAATCTTCGCGCCGCGCTCGTCGGTCACGAGCGCGATATGGTGGCCGCGCTGCTGCAGTTCGCGCGCGAGCGCATAGGCCGGAATCAGGTGTCCGCCGGTGCCGCCGGCGGCGAGCACATAATGGCGCGAGATGGTCATCAGTTCTTCCAGTCCGATCCGAGCAGGCTGCGGTCCTCGAACGGGTTACGCCGGGTGAGCGACAGCAGCAAGCCCGCGCCGATGCCGAGCGCGATCATCGACGAGCCGCCATAGCTGATGAACGGCAGCGTCATGCCCTTGGACGGGAAGAGCTGCAGGTTCACGGCAATATTGATGAACGCCTGCCCGCCGAGCTGCGCGGTCAGGCCCGTCACCGCCAGGATGGTGAACAGGTCGCGCTCGTCGAGCAGCCGCATGCAGATGCGCACGATGATCGCGAAATAGACCAGAGCGATCGCCGCACAGGCAAGCAGGCCGAATTCCTCGCCGATGACCGAGAAGATATAATCGGTATGCGCCTCGGGCAGGTTGAACTTGTGCACGCCCAGGCCCGGCCCGGTGCCGATCAGCCCGCCGCCGGTCAGCGTCTTGTGCGCGAACATCACATGGTCATATTCGCCCGCGCCGAACAGCCAGCCGTTGATGCGCTGCGTCGCCACGGGGTAGAAGAAATAGGCGAGCGTCATGCCGACCGCGCCCGCACCGACGCCGAGGCCGACCACCTGCATCGGCAGGCCCGCGAGCAGCATCAGCGTGAACCAGATGCCGATGAACATGATCGTCTGGCCAAGGTCGGGCTGGCGCATCAGCAGCACCGCGATGCATGCGGTGATCGCGGCGGTAAGTTTCAGCACCGGCAGGCTGGGATCCTTGACGCGCAGCGAAATGATCCAGCCCATGGTCACGGCATAAGCGGGCTTCAGGAATTCGGACGGCTGGATGCCGATGCCATAGCCGATCCAGCGCTTCGATCCGTTCACCGCGTTGCCGAAGATCGGCACCAGAGCGAGCAGAACGAAGAAGATGCAGGCCATGATGATCGCCAGGCGGCGCGCCTCGCGCTTGGGCAGCATAGAGACCACGAACATGAAGCCCAGGCTGACGATGACCCAACCGAGCTGGCGATAGAAGAAGTAGAGCGGGCTGAGCGTCTCGGTCGCGGTCGAAAGGCGCCGTGCCGTCGCGGGCGAGGCCGCCTGCACCGCGATCAGGCCGATCGCGATCAGCATCATGATCATCGCCAGCAGCACGCGATCGAGTTCCCAGAACCAGATCGCCAGCTGCGACCGGTCGCTGCGGCCCAGCCTGCGCCCGAGATTGCGCGGCAGCTTGTACGCGCGCTTGCCCGAAAGGCCAGTGGCGGGGGCGGTGGCAGCCAGATCACTCATCGCTCGGCATCCTCCTGCTGGTTCGCATCCTCTGCGATCAGCGCGTCGACGATCTTGCGGAAGCAGTCGCCGCGCGCCTCGAAATCGCGAAACTGGTCGAAAGAGGCACAGGCAGGCGACAGCAGCACCACCTCACCCGCTTTTGCGTTGTCCATCGCGCTGCGCACAGCGTTGGCGAGCAGTTCCGCGCGCGTCACCGGCATCACTTTTTCAAGCTGGTCCGCGAACACCGGCCCCGCCTCGCCGATGGTATAGGCGTGCACGACATGGTCGAAATGCGGCGCACATTCGTCGAGGCTGTCGCCCTTGGGCAGCCCGCCGACGATCCAGTGGATGCGAGGATAGGCCCCCAGCGCAGGCGCGGTCGAGGCCGGATTGGTCGCCTTGCTGTCGTTGACATAGAGGACGCCGCGGTGCTCGGCGGTGCGCTCCATGCGGTGCGGCAGGCTGGAATAGGTGGCGAGCGAGGCGCGGCTGCGCGCCTGGTCGAGCCCCAGCGCATCGACAGTGGCGAGCGCGACCGCGACATTCTGCGCATTGTGCGGGCCCTGCAATGCGGGCCAGGCGCGCTGATCTTCGGCCGAGACATCGGCGGCGTGGACTTCGCGCGGGGCGGTCAGCGTCGCGGCGATCGTCCGGGTCGGCTCGTCATCGGTCGCGATCACCGCGACATGCGCGGGATCGTGCTGCATCGCAAACAGCCGCGCCTTGGCGGCGCAATAGCCGGCAAAGCCGTCATAGCGATCGAGATGATCGGGCGTGATGTTGAGCAGCACCGCGACGTCGCAATCGAGGCTGAAGGTCAGGTCGATCTGATAGCTCGACAGTTCGAGCACATAGACCCCGCCTTCGGGAAGCGGCGGCTGCGACAATATGGGCAGGCCGATATTGCCGCCCATGATCGTCGGCACGCCCGCCTCGCGGATGATGTGGTGGATCAGTGCGGTGGTGGTCGACTTGCCGTTGGTGCCGGTAATGCCGACCACGCGATGCGGCGGCAGGCTGGCGCGGGCGAGCGCGAACAGCTCGATATCGCCGATGATCGGGACGCCGGCGGCGCGCGCGCGGTCCGCAACCGGGTGACGGTTGAGCGGCACGCCCGGCGAAACGATCAGCCCGTCGAACCCGGCCAGATCGATCTCCATCGGGTCGCCGATCCGGACCTCCGGGTGGTTCGACACCGCCGTCTCGCGCGCTTCGTCGCGATTGTCCCACACGGTGCACTCCGCGCCCGAGGCCATCAGCGCGTCGAGCGTCGCCAGGCCCGAGCGTGCCAGGCCCAGGATGCAATAGCGTTTCGCGGCAAAGGCGGGGGAGGTGATCACCGGATTTTCAACGTCGCAAGACCGGCCAGTGCAAGCACCAGCGAGATGATCCAGAAGCGGATAACCACGGTCGATTCCGCCCAGCCGAGCTGTTCGAAATGGTGATGGATCGGCGCCATGCGAAACACGCGCTTGCCGGTCCGCTTGAAGAAGAACACCTGAATGATCACCGACATCGCCTCGACCACGAACAGCCCGCCGACAATGCCAAGCACGATCTCGTGATGCGCGGCGACCGCGATGGCGCCGAGCGCGCCGCCGAGCGCCAGCGATCCGGTATCGCCCATGAACACCGCCGCCGGCGGCGCGTTGAACCACAAAAATGCGAGGCACGCGCCGATGATGCAGCCGCAATAGATGGCCAGATCCCCCGCACCCGGAACGTGCGGAATGCCGAGATACGCGGCGAACTTGGCGTTGCCGACCATGTAGACGATCAGCAGGAAGGCGAGGCTGGCGATCACCACCGGGAAGGTTGCGAGACCATCGAGCCCGTCGGTCAGGTTTACCGCATTGCCGAAGGCAACGATGGTGAAGGCAGCGAACGGGATGTAGAACAGCCCCAGGTCGAACGGCGGATAGTTGATGAACGGCACATAGAGCAAGGTGCCGGTCTGACCCAGGATCACCCAGCTGGCGACGCCGGCGATCAGGAACTCGCCCAGCAGCCGCACCTTGCCCGACACGCCCTTGTGGCTCGCCTTGCGCACCTTGTCGAAATCGTCGAGGAATCCGATCAGCCCGAAGCCCAGCGTCACGCACAGACAGGCCCAGACGAAGACATTGGTCAGGTCCATCCACAGCAGCACCGAGATGGTGAGCGAGATCAGGATCATCAGACCGCCCATGGTCGGGGTGCCGCGCTTGGCAAGGTGCGTCTGCGGGCCATCGAGGCGGATCGGCTGGCCCTTGCCCTGGCGCATGCGCAGCATCAGGATGAAGCGCGGGCCGATGATCAGACCGATGAACAGCGCGGTGACGATCGCCGCGCCCGAGCGGAAGCTCAGATAGCGGATGAGGTTGAGCGGCCCTTCAAAATCCAGATATTGTGCCAGCAGATATAGCATCAAACCCCCTCCCGCGACACGGCGGATGCGGCCGGCGTAGCTGCCAGCGCGCGCACCAGTGCGGACAATCCCACGGAATTGGACCCCTTGACGAGCAGGGCATCGCCATCGCCCAATATGGCCTGCAGCGCCGCCAGCGCCGCATCGGCGGCGGGCACATGCGCGATTGTGCCCTGCCACTCAAGCGAATTGGCAAGCGCGTCGGCCAAGGGTGCCATTTCGTCGCCGACCAGAATGACATGATCGACCTTCGCGGCCATCACCGGCGCGGCAAGCCCGGCATGATAGCTGTCCGAGCTCTCGCCCAGTTCCTTCATCGCGCCCAGCACGACGATGCGGCGTGCGGCATGTTCCTGCCCCAGCAGCGCCAGCGTCGCCGCCATCGAGGCGGGGTTGGCATTATAGGCCTCGTCGATCAGCAGCGCGGTGCCGCCATCGGGTGTCGCAACCTGCACCCGCTCACCGCGGCCCGACATGCCGGGCAGATCGGCCAGCGCAAGTCCCGCCACGGCCAGGTCGCCGCCCGCTGCATCGACTGCGGTCATCACCGCCAACGCGTTCATCACCCAATGCTCGCCCGGCGCGGAGACGCGGAAGCACAGCCGCGCCTCGCCGATCTCGGCGGTGACCAGCGATCCGCCCTCGGGCGCGCGGATTGCGTCGATCAGCCGGGTTTCGCTGTCCGGTTGGCTGCCGAAGCGGCGGATGACATGCGCGCATGTTTGCGCGGCGGCATAGAGGCGGGGATAATGGCGGTTGTTGTGCGGGACGATCGCGGTACCGCCGGGCTCAAGACCCTGGAAGATCTCGGCCTTGGCATCGGCAATACCTTCCTCGCCATTGCTGAAATTGCCGATATGGGCGGGCGCGATCGTGGTGATCATCGCGATATGCGGGCGGACGATGCGGGTCAGTTCGGCCAGCTCGCCCGCATGGTTCATGCCCATCTCGAACACGCCGAACCGGGCGTCGCGCGGCATGCGTGCCAGGCTCAAGGGCACGCCGACATGGTTGTTGTAGCTCTTGACCGAGCGATGCACTGCGCCCGGTGCCATCCGGTCGAGCGCGTGGAACAGCGCCTCCTTGGTGCTGGTCTTGCCCGCCGATCCGGTCACGCCGATGACCGTCGCGCCGGTCCGCGCGCGCGCGGCATGCCCTAGCGCGGTGAGCGCGGCGGCGCTATCCGCCACCAGCACATGCGGGTGATCGACCGGCTGCTCGCAGATCACGCCCGCCGCGCCTGCCGCCATCGCGCGGTCGATGAACAGATGCCCGTCGGTCGCCTCGCCGCGCATCGCGATGAACAGGTCGCCCGGCTGGATTTCGCGGGAATCGAACGCGACGCCGGTCACCTCGAACTCCGCCGAGGCGGTGCCGCCAGTTGCCTTCGCGAGCTCGGAGGACGTCCAGAGGCTCACGCAGCGCACTCCCGCGCAACCTGGACGTCGTCGAACGGCAGCACGCGGTCCCCGACGATCTGACCTTGCTCATGGCCTTTCCCGGCGAGCAGCACGATATCGTCCTTGCCCGCCATGGCGATGGCAGCGGCAATCGCCTCACGCCGTCCGCCGATCTCTGTCGCACCGGGCGCCGCGGCCATGATCGCGGCGCGGATTCTGGCGGGGTCCTCGGAACGCGGATTGTCGTCGGTGACGATGACGACATCGGACAGCTCGGCCGCCGCCTTGCCCATTTCGGGGCGCTTGCCGGTATCGCGGTCGCCGCCCGCACCGAACAATGTGATCAGCCTGCCCGAGACATGCGGGCGCAGCGCGGCAATCGCGGCGACCAGCCCGTCGGGCGTGTGCGCATAGTCGACATAGACAGGTGCGCCTTCGCGCGTGATGACCGCGCGTTCGAGCCGTCCGCGCACCGGCTGCAGGCGCGCCATATGGTCGAACACCTGCGCGGGCGTGCCACCCGATGCGATGACGATCCCGGCGGACACCAGCGCATTGGCTGCCTGGTAGGCGCCGATCAGCGGCAGGTTGACCTTCACCTGCTTCCCATCATGCTCGAGCACCAGTTGCTGGCCGAGCTGGGTCGGGGTGCGGCTTACGAGCTTGATCGCCTCGCCGCCCTCGCCCACCGTCACCAGCTTGAGCCCGCGCGCGTTGACGCGATCGATCACGCGTGCCGACCATTCGTCATCGGCCCAGACGACGAAATGGCCGTCCTCGGACACGACCTCGTCGATCAACCGCATCTTGGCCTCGAAATAGGCCTCCATCGTGCCGTGATAATCAAGATGATCGCGGCTGAGATTGGTGAAGGCGCCCACCTGCACCGGCAGCCCCTCGGTACGGAACTGCGACAGGCCGTGGCTCGAGGCCTCGAAGATCGCATGGGTCACGCCCTCGCGCGCCAGGCCCGACATGTTGCCGAGAAAGGTGACGATGTCGGGCGTAGTGAGCCCGGTGGACGCCTGATCGACCGAGGTGGTGACGCCGAGCGTCCCGATCGAGGCGGCATTGTGCCCGGCCATACGCCAGAGCTGCCGGGTCATCTCGGCGGTCGAGGTCTTGCCGTTGGTGCCGGTGACAGCGGCGACATGCGCGGGCACGGGGGTGAAGAAGCGCGCGGCGATCTGGGCAAAGGCGCGGCGCGGGTTGGCATCGGCGATATGCACTGCGCCCTCGACCTTCGCACCGGGCGCTGCGACGATGGCGATCGCGCCTGCGGCGACGGCATCGGCGATGAAATCCTCGCCGTTGAAACGGGCACCGGCAAAGGCACCGAACACGGTGCCTGGCGCGACCTTGCGGTGATCGATGGCAAATCCGGTCACAATCCGCGCCGCATCGTCGCCGGAAAGACCCGAAGCCAGTTCACCCAATTTCATTGCACGTCCCTTTTACCGACCCTGAAAATCCCCGCCTCCTCTATGTTTCGCCGCATCAGATGCAACCCCCTGCATCGCGGCGCCTGTGTATAATTGCCTATACCGGATCGTCCGATTTCTTGCCCGGTGCCTTCCACAGCAGCGGCATCAGCTCGGACACGTCGACATCGCGCCGGTCATCGGGGATGACACCCAGCATCGGGCCGATCCGCGGAACCAGCTTGGCCACCACCGGTGCGGCGGTCCAGCCTGCGGTGCGCTGGAACGACGAGGCCGAGTTCCCCGAAGGCTCGTCGATCATCACGATCACGACATAACGCGGCTTGTCCATCGGGAAGGCGGCGGCGAAGGTCGCGACCACCGAGCTGCGCTTGTAGCCGCCTGCGCCCGGCTTTTCGGCCGAGCCGGTCTTGCCGCCGACGCGGAAGCCGGGAGCCTCGGCCTTGCGCCCCGTACCGTCGCGCACGATCATGCGGAGCAGCTGGTTCATCCGCGCGCTGGTCGAGGCCTTGAACACGCGCTCGCCGCGCGGCACATCTGCGGGATTGAGCTTGAGCAGCGTCGCCGGGCGGTATAGCCCGCCATTGACCATCGCCGCATAAGCCGAGGCAAGATGCAGCGGCGTCACCGCGATGCCATGGCCATAGCTGACGGTCATGTTGGTCAGCCGTCCCCATTGCGACGGCCAGAGCGGCTTGGCGCGCTCGCGCAGGTTGATATCGGCCTGGCGATCGAAATGCAGCTTGCGCATCACCGCCTGCAGCCGTTCCGGACCCAGTTCGTCGGCAATCTGGGCGGTGACGATGTTGGAGCTGTGCACCAGGGTTTCGGGCACGTTGAGCCAGCGGCCCGACGAGTGGGAATCGCGGATCTGGAAACCTGCGACCCGGAGCGGCCGGCTGGCATCATAGCGGCGGGCCATGCTGGTCACGGTGCCTGCATCGATCGCCGCCGCGACGGTCAGCGGCTTGAAGGTCGAACCCAGCTCGAAGAAGCGATAGGTGACCTGGTTGGCCTCGAACGCCACGCTGTTGGCGTTGAACTGGTTGGGGTTGAAGCTGGGCAGCGAGGTCATCGCCATCACTTCGCCCGTCTCGACATCGAGCACGATCCCGGCTGCGGCCTTGGCATCATAGGCCTTCATGCCCTTGCCCAGCTCATCCTCCAGCGCCGCCTGGACACGGATATCGATCGACAATGCCGACGGCGTCAGACGCTTGCGCGGATCGAGCAGCTCCTCGTCCATCGCGCGCTCCATGCCCGAGACGCCATGACCATCGGGATGGACATAGCCGAGCACGTGCGCCGCGAGTTGCAGCTGCGGATAGAAGCGCTCCTTCTCGCGCGGAAACTCGATGCCGACCTCGCCCAGCGCATGGACGCGATTGACCTCTTCGGGAATCGCGCGGTGGCGCAGATAGGTGGGCTTGGTCCGGCTGAGCAGCTTGAGGAAGCGCTGTTCCGATGTGTCGGGGAAGATTTCCGCCAGCTTGGCAGCGAGCACCTTGCGGTCGCCGATCAGCTTCGACGGCACCACCCGGATGGCATAGCCATCGATCGTGCGCGCCAGCGGCACCCCATTGCGATCGACGATATCGCCCCGCCCCGGATCGACCAGCGCGCCGCGCGTCGCGGCCTGGGCCTGCTCGCCGAACACGCCGATAAAGGTGAGCCGCAGGAGGATCGCGCCGACGCCCAGCCCGAACAGCGCGAGCACCGCGACCAGGCGGACCTGGGCGGTGAGCGTGAGATGCTGGCGCTTGCTGGCCAGACGGACCCTGTGACTTCCGGATGCAAGCGCGGTCATTGACCCCCCGTCTTCTTCAGTTCGGCATCGGCCTGTTGGTTGATCCGGTCGAGCAGCCGGTCATCGAGCAGGCGGCGGCCCGAGCCCTTTTCCTCGCCCCCCTTGGCGGCCTTGGGTGCGGTCGCCGATGTCGCAGCGCGCGCCGGGCTGATGATGGCGACGCTCGCCGAGACCGAGAGCGGCTCGGGCGTCTTGACCGTGTTGGCAGCGAGTTCGGCAGGCTTGATCGGCTGCGGCTCGGCCTGCGGCTTGATCGTCATCGCGGCAACCCGCACCGGCTCATCAAGCGGCTTGTCGATCTCGCCCAGATTGGCCAGTTCGCGCTCGCCATCGAGATACTGCGCGGCGCTGGGCGCCTCATAGCCATATTCGAGGTCATTCCACATCGCGAGCTGGGCGAGGCTGGCGCGGGTGGCGAATTCGGTTTCCAGATAGCGGATCTCGGCGCGGGTGCGCAGGATGTCGCGCTCGGTGCGCGTGAGATCGCTGCGCAGCGTCGCGACACTGAGCGACAGCGGATAGAGCGCGATCGCGACGATGAAGATCAGCGCGATCCAGCCGATGGTCTTGAGGCGCTTGACTGCCAGGATCATGCCGCCTGCCTTTCCGCATCGTCATGCGCGCCCCAGGCCGGGGCATCGCTACGGACTGCGACCCGCAAGGTGGCCGAACGCGCGCGGGGGTTACGCGCGCATTCGGCCTCGCCCGCCCGGGTCGGTCTGGCGGGTTTCTCGAAACTGGGGGTCCGGCGCTGGCCGGGATTGTCGGGCAGGTGACGCGATCCTGCGCCCTCGCCGCCGCTGCGCGCCTTGAGGAAGCGCTTGACGATGCGGTCTTCCAGGCTGTGGAAGCTGACAACGGCAAGCCGCCCGCCGGGGGCGAGCATCGCCTCGGCCGCGACCAGGCCCTCGCGCAGCTCGTCCAGCTCGCCGTTCACATGGATGCGGATCGCCTGGAAGGTGCGCGTCGCCGGATCCTTCGGCGCGCCGGGGCGATAGCCCAGAGCCTTGCGCACCACCGTCGCCAGCTCGAGCGTCCTCTGCAACGGACGGGCGGCGACGATGGCGCGGGCGATGCGGCGCGATTGACGCTCCTCGCCATAGAGATACAGGATGTCGGCGATATCGCCTTCGTCGGCGGTGTTGACGAAATCGGCTGCGCTCAGGCCTTCCTGGCCCATGCGCATGTCGAGCGGGCCGTCCGACTGGAACGAAAAGCCGCGTTCGGCCTGGTCGAGCTGCATCGACGACACGCCGATATCGAACACGATACCGTCGACCTGGGACACGCCCGCCGCACGCAGCATCTGGGCCAGCTGCGAGAAGCGCCCGGCGTGGAAGCTGAAGCGCCCCTCGCTCTGCGCGGCCAAAGCAGCCCCGGTGGTCGCCGCATCGGGATCGCGGTCAAAACCGTGGACGCTCGCGCCGGCGGCCAGCATCGCGCGGCTGTATCCGCCCGCGCCGAAGGTCGCATCGACATGCACCTCGCCCGGCCGGATCGCGAGGCTTTCGAGCACCTCGGCGAGCAGCACCGGGATGTGCGGCACGTCGGGTGTCACGGAAGGGGTTTGCCGGGCAGCCATCAGCGCTTGCCCCCCAGCTCTTCCATCAGGAAGCGCGCATTGAACTGTTGCGAGGCAAGGCGCGGGTCGTCGAGCGACATCAGATGCTCGTAGCCCCAGACGCTGAAATCGGTGCCGTTGCCGCTGAAGAACACGTGCTTCTCGATCCGCGCCATCGCCACCAGCATCTTGGGCAGGATCAGACGACCGCTGCCGTCGAAGCTGATCGTCGAGGTGGAATTGAACCGGGGGCCGCCGAACAGCTCGGTGCGGAATTCCTCGCCCGCCTCGCTGGCCAGTTCCTCGCGGCGGCGCATCTGCTCGATCAGCGCCCTCAGGCGCTGGGTGCCATAGCCCTGCAGGCACTGGCCCTGGGCGTTGAACGAGAAGACGACCGAGCTTTCGCCGTCGGAATTGGCGATGATGGGATTGCGGAAGGCAGCCGGGATGGCCATCCGCCCCTTGGGGTCGATGGTGGTCAATGCAGAACCAAGAAAGGCACTGATTTCCGCCACTTGGTCGATTCACCCCTTTTTCCGCGCCCTTGCGTATCCCTGACATGCCGGGGGTGTTCGCCTGACCCTTGCCTGACCTGCAAACAGCCCTTGCCCGTCTCTCCGCAGGCAAAGTCCTCAGGCCCCCACGCCGCGCTAGCGCCGCAGGTCGGAAAGGAATCACAGATGGTTGAACCCCGATTAAGAAGGTTCATAACAAGGGATAGTTGGGGATGGAAGGGGTTTTTTGGGTCTAGAACGGTAACATTGGGGTTGATGTTCCAAATTCGGGGCGAACCGAAAATACCCGTGCAGTTGGCATCATCCGCTTTCCTCCTGCATCAGTTCGAGTAGCAGGCGGTGGATGAACTGCTGGTTGGCAGACCCGGAATCGGCCCGGTTTGCGAGGATTTCGGGATCCAGCAGATCGGCATCGGCAACCATCACCGCGCGGCCCCTGCCTATCGCGCACCGGGCCACCGAAGCATCGAACGCCAGGCGGCACGAGCCGTCCCCAGATTTCCCCTGCAGAACCCCGAATTGCCCGGGATGGACCAGTAACACGCGCGATTTACCCAGCCGGACCGATTCGATTCCCGTGTTTTGCAGCTCCAGTCCCCAATGGCGGAGCAAGGGCGAGATCAGCGAAGTGCGCAGCGGACCGCGCGAATCCGCCAGCCCTAGCTCATGCGGCCAATCGAGCTGCGGATCGGCAAACAGCAGCAACCGGCCGCCAGCGCGCACATAGTCATCGAGCGCCACAAGTTCGCCAGGGTCGAGCGCGCGCGGCTGCACCAATATGACCAGCCGCATATCCTTGAGCGCGGCGGCATCCAGGGCATCGGGTACCGCCAGATCATGCGCCGCGGCGAGCGCCGCATGCAGCGGGTGCGGATCGGCCTTTCCGGCAATCACACCCGCCATGTCGACCCCCGCGCCATAGACCAGCGGCAGGCTGCTCATCAGCGCGATCTTCTGCCGCGGCATGCTGGGGATGATCGGGGACGGGTCAGCGCGCTGGTCCGGTGGTTCGGAAGCGGCGGGGACACAGGCCACCGCTGCAAGAGCTGCTGCCGCCAGCGCGAGCGCTGTGCGCATCACTGTTGCGGCTGGCTGGGCGAACCCGATTGCGGCGCGTTCTGCAGTTCGCCGACGACCGGGGTTTGCCCGCCCGCGCTATGCTGCGTACCTTCTGCCGGAAGATCGGGGACGACGCCCAGATCGACCAGCGGCTCGCTGGCGGCGGGCGGCTGCACCACGGGCGGCGCGGTGCTCGCGGCGACACCGGGCTCGGCGACACTGGCGCTCTCCGCCGGAGCCTCGGTTGCCGCGCGTTGCAACAGCATGTCGGCAAGCGCGACCATCACCAGTACGGCAAAGATGCCACCGATGCCGATCTGCAATCGGTGCATCAGGGGATTGCCCCCCGGCGTGCGGGCTTTGTCAGCGACCATCCAGCCAGTATAGGTCAATCGGCCAGCCAGGGGAAGACGGGCAATCCCTTGGCACGCAGCCATTCGGGATTGTACAGCGTCGACAGATAGCGGAATCCGGTATCGCAAAGGATCGTCACCACGCGCGATCCGGGGCCGAGTGTCCGCCCCAGCTCGACCGCGCCCGCGACATTGATGCCCGAGGACAGTCCAAGGCACAGCCCCTCTTCCTTGAGCAGCCGCTGGACCCAGTACAGCCCGACCTCGTCCGAGATTCGGAACTGCGTGTCGATCGGCGCATCTTCCAGATTGCCGGTAATGCGGCCCTGCCCGATGCCTTCGGCGACCGACGAACCTTCGGCCTTGAGCTCGCCATTGGCATAATAGTTGAACAGCGCGGCGCCATGCGGATCGGTAAGCGCAATGGTGACCTTGGGGTCGCGCGCCTTGAGGCCCATGCCGACCCCAGCGATGGTGCCACCGGTGCCCGCCGCGCAGGTAAAGCCATCGATCCGGCCATCCATCTGCGCCCAGATTTCCTCGGCCGTGCCCTCGATATGCGCGCGGCGATTGGCGATATTGTCGAACTGCTGCGCCCAGACGGCACCGGGCGTCTCTTCGGCCAGGCGGCGCGAGGTGTGCACGAAATGGCCCGGATTGGCATAGGGTGCCGCAGGCACCAGCACCAGCTCCGCCCCCAGCGCGCGCAGCGTGTCCATTTTTTCCTTGGACTGGGTCTCGGGCATCACGATGATCGTCTTGTAGCCCTTGGCATTGGCCACCAGCGCGATGCCGATGCCGGTATTGCCCGCCGTCCCCTCGACGATCGTCCCGCCGGGCTGCAGCGTTCCGCGCTCCTCGGCATCGCGCACGATATAGAGCGCCGCACGATCCTTTACCGACGCGCCGGGATTGGCGTATTCGCACTTGCCAAAGATGTCGCACCCGGCGGCCTCGCTGGGGCCTGCGAGCCGCACCAGCGGAGTGTTGCCAATCAGGTCGAGCGTGGTCGGTGCAATGGTCATTGCCGCTAGATAGCCACGGGGTGCGCAAGCGGCAAGGTACCCTGACCTGCCATGCGACCCGAGGCAGCAGTCAGGCGGGGCGCTCGGCCAGAAGGCTGCGCACCAGGGGCTGCATCTTCTCGTCGAAGCGCGCCAGCATCACGTGCTCGTCGGCGGTTTCGTAATGCGTGATCAGTTCGCGCCCGTTCCACCAGTGCAGCGCGAAGGCGGGCGGATCGGCGATGATCATGTTGCGGCCATCGGGCCGGTCGGGATCGATCGGCGCAAGCTCCAGCGCCACCTGCGGCGCGCTTGACGGACAGATGGCGACGGGAAAGCCGTTCCACTGGCTGACGATCGCGCGGTGGACATGGCCGCAGACCATGCCGATGACATTGGGCCGGTTAGCAAGGCATCCGCGCAGCCGCTCCACCCAGGGCTCTTCGGGATGCGTATTCATCCATTCGATTCCGACCTCGATCGGCGGATGATGCTGGACGATCAGCGTCGGGCGATCGGTCTGCTCGGCGAGCCGCGCGCGCAGCCACTCGGCGCGGATCTCGCAGAACGCGCCGCCATGCCGGCCCTCTTCGAGCGTATCGAGCACCAGGAGCCGGATGGGCCCCGCGTCGACCTCGTACTGCACGAAGCCGTCGACCATCGGGACGTCGGGAAATTGCGAGGCAAAAGTGTCGCGCTGGTCGTGATTGCCCATGCACATGTGCACCGGGAACGGGCAGACCGAAAACGCATTCTTGAGCCGACGATAGCTGTCCTCGTCACCGCGATCGATCAGATCGCCGGTCGCGAGCAGGAGATCGGGCACCGGGTCCATATCGCGCAGCATGGCGATCACCTGATCGAGCCGCTTGCGATTGAATTCGGCGGGATTGTCCGGATCGAAGCCCAGATGAATATCGGTAATCTGAGCTATCAGCATGGCGCGACCCGGTCCCTTGGTGTTTGTTGCTTTGGGGGAGGCAGCTATCGTCGCAGTCGCGCCGCTGCCCCTCCCGGATGCGCCATGGAGGCCGTAATCTCTGGCCGCTTTTTCTTCTTGTCTTGCTCGCGAAGCAGCCATGGCGCCCCCTTATCGGCATGGTAATCGTGACACATTGCGCAGGTGGATTCGACCGGTTTCTTCACCTTGATCAGCGAAGCGCCAGTCTCGCCGACATGACAGGTGCGGCAATCCTTGATTCCGGGCAGTAACAGGTCGGATGCATCGCTCGACTTTTCGGCGAGATGGCAGCTCGTGCACTCTTCCTTGTCATGCGCATCGTGCGTGAACCAGCCCTTTTCCATGTAGCGACTGGTCTGCGCGACCGGGGCAATGCGGAAATCGAGCCGGCCCGATCCCGAAGGGGGCACCACGACATGGCAGTCATAACAGGCACCGCCGCGGCTGAAGACCTGGCGGATTGCCTGATCGGCCCGGCCGCCGCGGAAATTCACCGCTCGCGCGTAATCCGCTGCCGTACGCCGCGAGTTCACCACGCCGGGGCGCTGGCGTGCCAGGCTGCCCAGGTTGATCGGGCGTGCAGGCGGGGTCGAGCGGTAGAAGGCGCGAAGGTCGGCCTTGACCTGCTCGGGCTGGCCATGGCGCAGCGTGCGATAGGTATCGCCGATCTTGTCGAAGGCGAGGCTGTGGCACATCGCACAGCTCTTCTCCATGTCAACCTCGACGAAGCCGACATTGTTCTTGTCCGGCTCGTGGCAATCCTTGCATTCGAGCGCGTCGCCAAAACCATATTTGGCGCTGAGCCGCCGTCCCATCTGTGCGACGCCATTGGTCTTGCTCAGATGCATGTCGTGCGGGAACTTGAGGCCGTTATTCTCTTTGGGTCGCTTGTCGAGCGAGATGCGCTTGCGCGGCGCCTTGGCATCGTCGCCGACCAGCGGACGCACCAGCACCGCCGCCTGGAACTGCGGATGGGCCTTACCGAAATCGGCGGCATTTCCGAGTTTGGTGTCGGTCAAGCGCGTATCCATCCCATCGTGACACTCAGCGCAGAATCGCTGCTGTGTCGGTTCCATAGCACCCGCACCCTCATGCTCGGTGTGACATTCGACACAACGTCCCGCAGGTTTGTTGAAACTGGCCGCAACGAATCGGGTGAAGGCGGCAAATCCGGTCGGATCGCCGCGCGCGTCGAGCTGGCGCGCCATCGGCGCATGGGGCCCTGCATCCTTCTGGTGACAGGTCATGCAGGCGTTGTCGCGGACGGACACGAACGCATCGACATGGCACGACTGGCAATCGTTCTTGAGCGTCTTGTGCGCCAGGCTGAGCTTGCCCGAAGACCACATCGTGTCGGCATGAAAACCGGCGGGCCGCGAGATTTTCTCCTTGTAGGCCAGGTCCTTGTAGCTCGACCAGGTATAGACCGGCCAGGCCAGGCACGCGATGAGGACCAGCAGGGCAAAGCCCCAGGCGCTCATCCGCTTGCCGGGCAGCAGACCTTTCAGCGAATAGATCGCCGCCTCGTCCTTGTCCTCGGCGCTGTCCGATACCGCCTCGACGCGGCGGACGGTCAGCGTGATCGCATCGCCTTCGGTGCCCAGCGCGATGATATGGCCGCCAAAACGCAGTTCGGCACCGCGCGCCACGTCGATCGTGGTCGATTCGACGCTGCGGCCGTCGACATCGAAAGGTTGCGCCGACTCGGCGGTGACGATGAGCTCGCCGCCGCGCCGCACCATCTTCGCGTGCACCGGGTTCACCGCCAGGTCGGGCAGGTGCACGCCGTTGCTGGCGTTGCGGCCGATGAAAATCTCCTCGCCCGCGACCTCTGTCTGGCGGACGATCTCGCTGCCATCTGCCTTCAAGGCCACCTGGCGGACGATAAACATCATTCAACTGCCCCCAACACTTGCCGACACCCCGCCCCCGGGACTTTGGATCACCAGTAGAAAAACACGCTGAAAATATGCGCCGACAGCGCGGCGAGCAGCGCGAACGTCATCGGCACATGGACATAGAGCCACACCTGGAGCAGCGCCTTGATCTGCAGATGCTTGCGCAGCCGCGCGAGCGTCGATTCCTTGCGCTGCAAAAGCCCGTCGACCTTGTCGAGCGGGTCATCGCCCATGCGCGGCTGATAGGCGCGCATCCGGCGCAGCTCGGCAATGGCAGCACGGGTCTCGCAGCCCGAATAGCTGTTGGTGATGCGCTGGATGAAATTGCCGGCAAACGGGTCCTGCTCGAGCGAGGCCTGGACCAGCGCGGCCTGCGAAGGGTCGAGGGGCTGGCCGGCATCGTGCAGCTGCCGGTCGAGCGAGCGCAGCTGCTCGATCATCATCTTTTCGGTGACAGCACCATCCGAGTCAGCGCGGTTACTCGACAGATTGTCGGGCAATGTGGCGTAGAAATAGATGCCGACAATGCCGGAGATGATCACGATCATCATCAGCGACCAGGCCAGCGTGTGCACGTTCCAGCCCAGCTGGAAGCCAGTGTGCAGCGTGCCGATGACGATGAGGCTGAGCCCGAGATAGACATGCGCGCTGGTCCACGCCTTGAGCGACCAGCCACCGGGCGTGATCGCGCGCTTGCGCAAGCCGAGGCAGGTCAGCCACAGGATCAGCAGCGCGCCGATCGTGCCGAGCGTATAGCCGTACCACGACCCGCCATTGTGCCGCGGCTGAACATCGACGAGAAAATAGCTGACCAGGCACGTGATGCTGAGCACCGTCGCGATCTTCATCCAGCGGAAATTCTTGTGGCGAAGAAAGCCGTCATGCATCGAGTTGCGCTGACGTCCCGTGGTCTTCTTGCGCACGGCGGGTGCGGCGGTTTGCGCCTGGCTGGCCATGGTCAAGCCTCCTCCTGCTCGAGCCGGGCGACGGTGAGGAACTCGTCCGGCGCCACGCGGATCGCAGCGCCCGTCGGGCAGGCGCGCACGCAGCTGGGGCCGCCCTCGATCCCGGCGCACATGTCGCACTTGATCGCCTTTTTGGGCTTCTCGACGCTATGGTCGCTATTGGCATAGGACCATTTCTTGCTCGGCTCGCCGGGGCCGGGGCCGAAGCCGAAGAACAGCCAGGAGAGCAGGCTCGGCTTCTTGGGCGGCACCTTGTCCATGCGGATCACGCCATAGGGGCAGTTGCGCTGGCAGTTGCCGCAGCCGATGCACGTGTCGTTGATATAGACCTCGCCATCGGGGCCGCGGTTGATCGCATTGGGCGGACAGTCGGCCATGCAGTGCGGATGCTCGCAATGGCGGCAGCTGGTCGGCACATGCAGATGCGCATAGGTGCGGCCCGCCTCGCGGTCGAGCCGCGACAGGCCGTCATGGCTGTCGGCGCACGCCTTTTCGCAATTGTCGCAGCCCACGCACAGCGTCTCGTCAATCAGCAGCACGTCGGTCGCCTCGCCGATGCCGTTCTCGACCAGGAAGTTGGCCACGCCCGAATACATGTCGACCACGCCCGAGAAGCTGTCCTTCTTCGCCTCGATAAAGGCGTTGATGTCCTGGCGGCTGGCCATGTCGCGCTTGGCGCGCTTGAGCAGCTCGGGATTGGCTTCCAGCACCTTCTTGAAGGCATCGCCGTCGATCTGGATGACCTCGGACTTGATCGCCGCCTTGACCGTCGCGGTGCGGCGTCCGCCCGCGATCAGCGCCATTTCGCCGACATAGGAGCCGGCGGCCAGATAGGACAGGAACACGGGCTTGCCGCCGATTTCCTTCTCGACGATCATCGATCCCACGCGGATCACATAGATCTCGTTGCCCTCGTCGCCTTCCTTGAGGATCGCCTCGCCCGGCCGGACCTGGCGAATCTTGCTGGTATCGACGACTTCGCGAATGTCGTCGGGCTTCAGGCCGGAGCCGAACATCTGGAGGAGCAGGCGCTCGGTCGAGATGCGCTCGATCGCCTTTTTCGCGGTCGGCACCTGGCTCTGCAGCTTGAGCGCCGCGTTGCGCGAGATCTCGACACAGATCGTGTCCTCGGCGGCGACCACGGTGGCGCCGCGACGCCGACCCGAGATCAGGCCGACCTCGCCGAAGATCGAACCCTTGCCGATCGGCACCGTCTTCGACGGGTCATTGGGGTCGATCTGCACCGCGACCGAGCCTTCGGCGATCGCGAACAGCGACGATCCGGGCGCGGCGCGTTCGAAGATCACATCGCCGCGGCGATAGAATTTGGCATCCGAATCGAGCATGAACTCGCGCATCTGCAGCGGGTTCATGCCGTTGAGGATCGTCACGTTCTCGCGCAGCAGGTCGAGCCATTCGGCGACCGACTTGCGGCCCGGCAGGTCCTTGAACTTGGCCTCGAGGATCGGCTCGTCCGCAGGCTTCAGCTCGGTATTGCCGTTGATAAACTCGATGACGTCATAGCCCTGGTTCATGCAGTGCTTGATCAGCGGGTACCCGGCGAGCGCGCCGATGACGAAGATGCTGGGCGCGGTCGATTCGAACACCGGCGACAGTTGCGGGAAGGCCAGACGATCGGCGCTGGTGAACGCGATACCGCATTCCTCGATGAACGCGCGCGGCGGCGCGGAGCCGATTCGCGCGATGATGCGGTCGCAGCGCACCCGCTCCTCGCCATCGCGCGTGCTGAAGGTGATCCAGCCAGGCTCGATGCTGGCAGTGTCGGTCTCGAAACGGATCTGAAGCTTGCCGGCGTTGCGATCGGCCAGCAGCGCCAGCGCATTGGCTTCTTTCGCTGTGGGGAAGGTTTCCTTGGGGCTCGGCGCTTCAGGGCCGCGGTTGACGATGGTAACGACATTGCCCTGCGCCGAATCCTCGGCCAGGCCGCGCGCATTCTCGATCCCCGCATCGCCCGCGCCGATGACCACGATATGCTCGTCGACATATTCGGTGGGGTCATCGAGCTGGTACTGCACATGCGGCAGGTCGCCGCCGGGGCAGCGCATCCGGTTGGGGTTGCCCTGGGTGCCGATGGCGAGCACGACATTCTCGGCGATGATCTTCTCGCCATTGGTCAGCTCGATCTCGTAAGGCGGAGCGTAGCGCTGGATTTCCTTCTTGGTCACCGATCCGTCGCGCGCGCGCTGCTCGATCACATGGACGCTGCCCTCGATCGCGGGACCCGTGCCCTTGATCGCCTTCACCTCGGCGTTGAACTTCACATTGACGTTCAGTTCCTTGGTGCGCGCATTCCACTTTTCCAGGATTGCCTCGCGCTTGCCCGCCTCGAACTCATGGTCGGAGCGCAGGACCAGCTGCGACGGCGTGGCCATCACGTGCTTGCCCTTCTGGTACTTGTAGATCGTGTCGGAGAGGTGATCGGTCTTTTCGAGCAGAACATGGCTCATGCCGAGGCTCGCGGCACGCGCGGCTGCGCTTTTGCCTGCCGGGCCCGACCCGATGATAGCAACGCGGTAGATCTCGCTCACTGGTTCGCGTCCCCCAATTGCGGACGCTCGCGCGACCGCGCCTGCCAGCAAACGCTGCCCCATCCGGCGCCCCGCAACCCGATTTCTCCCCGATCGGTGCTGCTATCGCCAGATTGCCCCGCTGCCGCAAGAACTTGCCCAAAATTCGGTTGCGAACCCTATGCCGATATTTCTAGCAAAGAATGTGATCTTTACCACTTAGAAATTGGAAAATCTGGCCGATCGGCTAGCCTTCCACCCGGACGCGACAAAGAGACAGCCCGTATGACCGACCCACAGACCGATACCGACATGCCCCTTGTGGCAGAACCGGCTTCCGCGCGCGCCTCCGGCGGCCGCCCCGGTGTCGGCACGATCGCGCTGGCGGCCGCCGCGCTGATTGCTGTCACGGCCGTGGGGTACAAGGTCTATAGCGACCAGAAACCCGCTGCATCGGGACCCGTTGCCCCCCTGAACGCGCAGGGACAGCCCGCATCGGTCGATGAGGTCATCACCCAGCTCGAAGCCCGGCTGCGCGAAAACCCGAACGACGCCGAAGGCTGGCGCATGCTGGGCTGGAGCTATTTCGAGACGCAGCGCTTTGCCGAATCGGCCACCGCGATGCGCCGGGCGATCCAGCTTGCGCCCGGCAACTCGGAATATCACTCGATGCTGGGCGAAGCGCTGGTCATGGCCAGCAAGGACGAGGCGATCAGCCAAGATGCGCGCGCCGCGTTCCGCAAGGCGGTAGAGCTCGATCCCAAGGACGCGCGTGCACGCTATTTCCTCGCCGCCGCCAAGGATATCGACGGCAAGCATGCTGAGGCGATCGAGGACTGGTTTGCGCTGCTCGCCGAAACCCCCGCCGACGCCCCCTATGCCAAGGACATTCGCGACGTGATCCGCAATGTCGGCAAGGAACGCGGGATCGAGGTGGAAAAGCGGCTGGCCTCGGCCAAGTTCGCGCCGCCCACGGCGGGCTTCCGCACCGATGGCGCCGAAACCGCGACCGCCGCGATACCTGGCCCCTCGCGCGACCAGATGGCGGCGGCCGCTGCCCTGCCCCAGGGCCAGCAGGACATGATGATCCAGCAGATGGTCGATGGCCTGGCCGAGCGCCTCAAGCGCGAGCCCGGCGATACCGATGGCTGGATCATGCTGCTGCGCAGCCGGATGCAGCTGGGTGAGACGGGCAAGGCCCAGGCGGCGCTGCGCGATGCCACGGCAGCGCTCAAGAACAAGGCTGCAGACCAGCGCAAGGTGCGCGAAGCGGCAGCGGCCCTGGGTGTCCCCGGCGCCTGAAACGATCGGCCAGCGCCACCGTGCCCGATCTCGTCCCGTGCGACGAAATTGATCCAAACTGGATCGATGTAACGGTTTAATCGTTGCGTAGCGAACGTATCGCCAATAGCGATTCGCAAATCATTATCAATTAACCGTGTTACTCGCAGGCGAATCCCTGCTATTGCGCGTAACCATTGCCAACCGGGATTTCGACCAGCCTCATGCCCGAACTGGACCATGTCGAGCGCGCATCGCAAGCCATAGAGGCTGCGCAAACGCTTGAGGAACTTCTGGAAATTACCGCGCATGCGGCAACGCCCTTCGGCTTTGCGCATGCAGCGCTGGCGCGTCACGTGCATGTGCAATCCGGGCTGATGGAGCCCGAAATGGTTACCAACTATCCGCAGGCCTGGCACGACCTGTTCGCGCGACGGGATTATGGCCTCACCAGCCCGGTGCTCGCGGCATGCCAGCGCCGCGGTGGCGCCATCCGCTGGGAGGATCTGGAAACGATCATTCCGCTCACCCGCATCCAGCGCGAATATCTGGAAGAGATGCGCAAGCTGGGCCTGAACTCGGGCTGCACCATTGCCGGGCACATGCCCGACAGGCCCACCATCTCGGTGCATTTCGTCGTTGCCGGCGGCGAGCCGCTCGAAGCGCGTCCGTTCATGCTCGCCATCCTGCTCGGCATTGCCGCCGGGCAGCAGGCACGCACCCTGTGGCAATCGCAACTGCCCCAGGTGCAGGTCACCCAGGAAGAGCGGCTGTCGCCGCGCCAGGTCGATTGCATCAAGCTGGTCGCTCGCGGCATGACGAGCTGGGAAATCGCGGCGGTGCTCGGCATTTCGGACCAGACGGTGAGCGAATATCTCACCGATGCGCGCCGCCGCCTCGGCGTGTCCAACCGCGCGCAGCTGGTGCTCAAGTCACTGAAACTCGGCTATTTCACACTCGACGACGTCACCGAATAGCCACCGGCCAGCCCCCGGCCTGTACGATCGTCCAGCTTGATCGGCTGCGCCCCGAGCAGCGAAAAGCGCTCGGCCGATGAGGCGCATCGCCGCGCCGATCGCTTCTGGAGATCGACCTGTGAAACACGCAACCGCAACCGCCGCGCTGGCCGCCATGGGCGTGCTGGCAACCACGACAGCCATGACCGTCGGCGCTCCGCCGGCCGAGGCCAAGACGATCGCCGGCGATTGCTCGCTGACCGTCGACGGCAAGGTCTATGTCGACATCAAGAAGACCTGCCGCATCGAGTTCATGGGCGGTGACGGATCGTTCACGATCAATGCGGGCACCACCAAGCCGGGCTATTTCGCCTATGTCACCATGCTGGAAAAGGGACTGGCCAGTGTCAGCTGGAACGAGACGCCCAAGTCCATGAGTGCGCAGGCGCCGCTGGGCGAGGACTTCCGCCGCAAGGGCGGCTGCTGGATCGGCAAGCGCGCGAAGGTCTGCGCGTTCAAGGGATGAGCCTGCAACAGCGCACGCGCTAGGCCTGCTGCATCCAGATGGCGGTGATGCCGGTCCCGCCCCCCGGCCGCGATTCCACCTCTAGCACCGCATCGATGCGGCGGGCGCGCTCGCGCATGATCTGCAGCCCCAGATGCCCGCCGGGGACCTTGTGCGGATCGAAGCCGCTGCCATTGTCCCTGATCGACAGCATTGCCTGACCCGGCAGCGCTTCCAGAGCGATGCTCACCTGGCTTGCGCCGGCATGGCGGGCGATATTGTTGAGGCTCTCCTGCGCGATGCGATACAGCATCGCCTGGACATCGAGCGGAAGCAGCGTATCGCCGCTGATATCGCATGCGATCTGCACGCGGTCGCCCTGCCCTTCGGCAAATTCCCGGGCCAGCGCGGCAATGAGATGCGCCAGCGGCTGTTCGACCATGCCTTCGGCGCGCAGCTCATTGAGCATCAGCCGCATCTCCGCCAGTGCGTGCCGGTTCATCTGCGCGAGTTGCCGGAGCTTGCCGGTCGATGCCTGTGGGTCATGCTGCCACTGATCCGCCAGCGCGTCCGACAGCATGGCGGCGGAAAACAGGGTCTGCGAGACGGTATCGTGCAGGTCTCCCGACAGGCGGTTGCGCTCTTCCAGCCGCGCGTTGCGCGCCGCAAAATCGGCGAGTTCGGCACTGCGGCTTGCCACCTGTTCCTCCAGCGTATTGACCAGATGGTTCTGGGCGCGTGCCATTTCGTTGAAGGACTCGGTAAGATAGCCGATCTCGTCGTTGAAGCTGACCTCGACCTGGCGGTCGAGTTCGCCATCGCGGAACCGTCGCATCGCGCGCAGCAGGCGGTCCAGCGGGCGCACCAGAAAGCCCTGGAACAGCAGCGGCATGCCCAGCAGAACGATCAGCATTGTGCCCAGGGTGAAGCCGAGGACGGGCGCATAAAGCCTGTCGAGATGCGCCAGGAACGCACGGTAGTGGTCGCGCATGATTGGCGCTGCCCCCGGATGCTCGAGCCCCGGGGTGATCCCGGTCATCCAGGGCGCGCCCAGCGGATCGGCCAGCTGATAAGGCGGAGCCGCAGGTCCCGACAGATGGGTCAGCACGATCCGCCCATCCGCATGCACCACCGTCTGGACCGCCCAGCAAGCCGTGTCGGCCATGGCAGAACAGCGGTCCTTCCGCGTGACCACCAGCCGGTCTGCCACGGCGCGCGCGGTAACGTCGCTTCCCTCGGGCGGAATGCGCATCAGCAGCGGACGGATGGCGGGCCGGACTCCATAAGCGATGGTCGAGTCGATCAGATGCGGCAAAGCATCAAAGCCTATCGATCCGTGCCCGGCGACATAGGCCGCGCGATAGGACTTTCCATAGAAGCGCACCGTGAAAGGCAGCACGATGCGCGCCCCGTCCGGCCCGATCGGTCGCCCGCTGGTCGGAAGCGGCGCGGCAGGACGCTCACGGACCTGATAGCCGCCCTTTGCCATCGGTACGAATTCCAGAGCAGTGCCCGGCTGCGGCAGATCGGCTGGACGAAATTGCGCGATATAGGGTGTCGCCAGCACCCAGCATGCACCATTGATCGCTCCGAACAGCAGGACCAGGCTGATGATCGTGAGCTTGAAGATGAAGGACGAGCGCTCGGGGAGATAGCCGAAATAGACCAGCGTCAGGCCCGTCAGCTGCACCAGCGTCGACCAGCAGATGAGCAGGTCCATCGAGAACGGGCCCAGATAACCATCGCGCTGGAACAGCAGAGCACAGGTATGGGCGATCGGAAACAGGGCGAACAGGATGAACCCGCGTGCCGCGCCTGCGCTGCGATTGGCCGGGCGGCGCAACAGCATCGCCAGCCAGGTGCCCAGGCCCTTGTCGCGCGACCGGCCTTGCGCATGCGCAAGCTGGCGCATGAATACCAGGATCGCCCAGATCATGCTGGCGCTGGTCCAGATGGCGGCCCAATCGGGACGGAACCAGATGCGGTGCTCGGCGAGCGTCCAGTCGGTATGAAGCGAACTGGCAATCTCGAGACAGACACACACGCTCATCGCCATCCCGACCAGCATGGCTTCGCGCTGGGCACCGGGCAGCCATTGCGGCACCCGATAGGCGAACTGGACGAAGGCGATCGCCGAAATGCCGGTAAAGGCGGTGACCCAGGGCATGGCCAGCACGACGAGACTGTCGGGCGCCAGCCATGGCATCGCATAGCTGGTCCAGCCGCCGCCGGTCAGCGCATGAAGCAGCGAGACGAAAAGGCCCGGGACAAAGCACCAGAAAGTGAGGCCGAACAACAGCGTCGGCGCGGTAATGCCGCCACCGCGATGCTCGCGTACCAGCCGGTGAGCCACATAGACCGACAGCACGAGCGCCAGCAGCAGCTCGACCAGAAAGCTGACCGCGCCGGGGTTCCAGTACAGCGTCTGCACCGCGTCACGCACGGCTCAGGGTCTGTGGGCGCGCACAGGCTCGCCGATATGCCGATGTTTCGCCAAGATCCCCCCGGACCGCGTCGTTTCGATCCCCCAGCATGGCAGAAATGGGCGGGGCGATAAAGCGCCCCACCCGCTCTTCTCCAGCCAGAGGCCGATCAGGAGTGGCCCATGGCCTTGTGGGTGCAGTTTTCCAGCGCGACCATCACGTCCTCCATCTTCGTCCGGCCGATCGGCCAGCTATAGGCTTTGCTGCCGAGAGTGATGTCGATGGTGCCCTGCACGGTCATCAGCGCGTTGATCGCGTTGGGATCGACAGCAGCCCAGGCACGGATCCGCTTGGGATCGGTCGCAGGCGTCGCCGAGAAGGTTTCGCCGCCGAAGTGGAAATCGATCGTCCTGGCCGGCACCGGCACGCCGGGCACGCTGATCGAATAGACGAGCGCCCTGGTATAGGCGATCCGCAGCATGTTGGGCCCGGGCGACAAGGTCGCTGCGCAGCGGTCGAACTTGCCCTTTTCGGTGATGTAGTCGATCGTGAACGGGCCGACCTTGGACTGCGACAGCGTCCCGGTCTGCGCCTCTCCGGCGGCGGACCAGGCCAGCGGCGCGGCCAGTGCGGCCGTTGCGGCCAACATCACATGGGCATGCTTCATGATGATCTTCCTGTTCGAGAGCGTGGATTGAAAAGCGGCGTCACATCGCGCCCCAGCTGCCATCGGGCTGCTTCGTCATCAGCGTGAACGATCCGGGATCGATCTCCATGTCGGCCTGGCCCATCTGGAAGTACCAGCCATGGCCCTGCGACACGCGCCAGAAGGCGGCGAGCTCGTCATTGACGCCGAGGTCACCGCATGCGCTGCGCGGGCCGGTCTGGGTTTCTCCGCCGGGTACATCGACCACCAACGCGTCGCTGGGCCAGCCCTTGCCCCGGGCGGGGCGTGCCGAACATTTGCTGGCTTCTGCCGGCTCGGCGATCGCCTGGCGCGCCCACGCAGTCACCCCCTGCCGGGCATCGCCCTTGACCGGATAGACCAGGACATAAGCGGGCGGCTCGTCGATCTTGCCTAGATAGGCGGAGCTGACCAGCTTGAGCTCGCCGCGCTCGGCACCGCCGGAAAATTCGAGCTTCGTCTCGCCCGCATCGCATTTCAGCCCGCGATACAGCAGCACGCCATCGGGCATCTGCGTTTCCATCACCTGCCAGCCGCATCCATCGGGCGCTTGCGGAGAGCTGCTGGCATCCATGGCCAGATAATTGATCGCGCGCCCAGCGCACAGCCCGGTCAGCTCCAGGCGCTCACCGTCATCCGCGCAGGATTGCTCTGCTGCGGGGGAGGCAGGGGCCTCCGCTTCTTCGCTCGGTGCTCCACTGCAGCCGCCAGCCGCCAGCGCCGCCAGTGCGATTGCCGCCATCCATCTTGCCATGCGCCCCCCTTTGGCTGACCGCTGCCGGACTGATCGGGGGAAATGGCATCGCCAGCAAGCCGGGCTGGACGATTGTCCAGGCGCTCAGAAATCGCTGTTGCTGACCAGCCGGTTGCGGATCGCCATCGCAGCAGCCTCCGCGCGGTTCGACACGCCCAGCTTCACCAGGATCGCGCTGACATGATAGCGCGCCGTGGGCATGGAAATGCCCAGATATTTCGCGATCTCCGGGTTGGTATAACCCTTGCTGAGCAGGGCCAGTACCCGCCGCTGCTGCGCAGACAGCTCCAGATCGTCCTCGCCTGGCGTAGTCGGGTCGAAGGCGGTGGCAACCTGCGGCAGGCAGCCGGGATCGACCACCGTTTCGCCATCGTGCACCTTGCGGATCGCGACGCTGAGGTCGCTGGCCGAAACGCTCTTGGGCAGAAACCCCCGTGCCCCTGCGGCAAGCATTCGCGCGACCGTCGGCGGATCGGCGAAGCTGCTCAGCGCGATCACGGCAACATTGGGGTGGTATTTGCACATCGCCTCGGTCGCCGCGATGCCGCCCATGCCCTGCATCCGCACATCCATCAGCACCACATCGGGGCGATGACGCTGGCACTGGAACAGCGCCTCCTCGCCATTTTCCGCCTCGGCGACGACCACCAGACCGGGGACACTGCCGATCACCTGCGCAAGTCCGGCCCGAACGACCATATGGTCATCGACCAGAAGGATGCGCACGGGTTCGGCAAATACGGCGCTATCGCACTCCGCCGCGCCGGCTGCAGGTCCGGGCTCGCCCCCTGCTCCACCCGTATCGATCGTGCAGGACATCCGCCCCCCCAAGGCCGCTGCTGCGGGCCAGATCTCATCCCGGGAACATTGCCCCGGTTCCTGTCCCAGTCTCGCACTTATGCGGCGTTCGCAAGACTGTACAAACGTCCAAGCCCGTCGGTTTGCGCCTGCCCCCGGCTCAAGACATGCGCGCGCTTTGAACAATGCGATGGAAATCGCCGATGTTCCGCTCGAAATAATGGAGGCGCGGTGCATCGAACCCGATCATGTAAAGCCGACCTGCGACGATCGCGGCATGCGCCTCTCCCTTGCGGGTGAGCTGATCCTGGTCGACATATTCATATGTGAACATGACGCCATCCTGCCCCAGAAAGCGCGTCGGCTGCACATCGGTAACGCGGAAATCGGCAATCTGCTTGGCGGTGCGATAGGTTGCCTCGAACAGCTCGGGCAGCTCGACGAGCAGGGTTCCGGCACCGAATTTCGGCAAGGGCTCGCGCTTCTTGCTGCGTTCGCGCACCAGCGGCTTGCCCGGCTCGATCCCGGCGAAAAAGGTGAGGTCATTGAGTTGTCCGCCATCGAGCGTCCAGGTCTCCGTATGCTTGCCGACATTGCCGTCGAGCCGGTTCCAGTCGCGCCCCGGTGTGACGGTGAGCGGCGAATCGGCGATGCTGACCGCCACCCCCTGCTCGCGCAGCTTGTGCGCCATGGCGGCGGAGGGCAGCAAAGCGACGATCAGCGTGACGGCAAGCGCAGCGATAAGGCGGGACATCATGGCGCGGGCACCTCTTTGGGGATCATCATGCCGATCAGCTTCGCATCCGCTGCATCGGGCTTGAGTTCGAGATAGCGGAGGAGCGCCTTCTGCCCCGCAGCCGCCTGACCGGTCTTGAGCAATGCCAGGCCGAGGCCGCGATGCGCCTCGGGATGGGCGGGATCGAGCGCGATCGCCTCGTCATAGAATTGTGCGGCATGGACAAGATCGCGCGGCGCGCCGCGCAAGCGATAGAGCTCGCCGCGCGCATGCCAGAGCGGCGCGGTCCAGCCGCTTTCGGCCAGCGACTGGATGATATATTCGCTTGCGCCGAAATCATTGAGCTTGATCTGATCGTCGAGCAGCTGCGGCAGCCAGGGCGCGAGCGCCGCCCGGTAACGCGCCGCGCCATCATCGCGCGTCGCGGCTTCGGGCCGGGCAAGCAAGGCGAGCGTCGTGGCGCGTTCCGCTTCGGGTGGGTGCGTCGAATAAAAGGGGATCCGATCGAAGCGCGGCTTCTTGAGTCCCTTGGCCCGAGCATCTGCGGTAAACTCCGCCATCAGGCGCTCCCAGACCTGCGCCGCAGCCTGGGGCCGGAGCGCGCTGGTGTTGAGATAGCTTATGCCGAGACCGTCGGCCTCCCGTTCCTGATCGCGATTGAAGCGATAGATGCTGCCGATAATCGTCAGCTGCAGATTGCGATAGGTGCGCAGCATGTCATAGCTCGGAGCTAGCGAGGCCAGCACCCCCGCCCAGGCCAGCACATCGCCTCCCGAACGCTGCGCCTTCAGCCTCTCGAGAGAATGGCGAGCTTCGAAATGGCCGAACTCATGGCCGAGCACGGCGCCCAACTCGGCCTCGCTATGCACACGCAGCAGCAGTCCGGAATAAACCTGTATGAGTCCATTGGGCGACATGCTGGCATTGAACATTGGCACGCGAACGATATAGATTCGCGTTGCGTCGCATCGATCCTGACCTACGGTATCGCACAGAACCTTCGTGACATAGGCCTGCAAGGTTGGATCGCGGATGATCATGTCGGACTGGGCAAAGCGACGCTCCTCCTCGTCCATTTCCCGCCAAAGACCCTGTTCATCCACGCCCTGCGGCTGATAGGCCCCGGCATAAGGCGGCGGAAGCGGAGGTTCGGCTTGGGCGGAAACGCCCGCAGCAAGGGCCAGCACGCCGACCGCCAACCGCATCCGCGCGATCATGGCCTGGCCTGCGCGGTTGCGGCTGGCGCTGCGGCCTCTCTCGCAATCGTGCTGCCCGGAAAATCCTCGAGCAACTGGCGCACGCGCTTCATCGCGCCGTCGGCCTCGCGCACATCGCCGCCCATCTGGAAATCGGCGTTCAGCCACAGCAGATCACCGGTCTTGAGGTCGACCAACCCGGCATAGCCCGCGTGCACGCCCGAGCTTACCCCAACCCCGGCGACGAGCCCGACGATCTGAAGCATCTTTCGCCCGGTCGAGCCATATTGATCGTCCGTATAGAGGAACAACGCATAATCGGCCTGGTCTGCGCCGGGCAGCTTCGCCACATCGGGTCCGAGAGACCAGTCGAACTGGCCCGCCTTGTTGTCGCGCTTCTTGGTGGGCAGGCGATTGCCGACGAAGAACTGATATTCGATCACGGCCCTCGATACCGCCGCAAACAGTGCCTGATGCTCAGCAACAAGCCGGGCATCCTCGCCATAGGCTTCGGGCGCTGCAATCACGCGGTTGCCCAATTGCCGCTGCAGTTCGACCAGGGCCGCATCGATATGGCGGCGCGCCTGATCGGTCCATTCGGCGCGCGGTTCGGCCATGCCCCCGGTCGATTGCTCGGCCACGCGCACCGAGGGGCGCAACACCAGGATGGTCTTGCCACTTTGCGGCGGAAGGGCAAAGCCCTGCCGCACCGCCGATCGCTCCTGCGCCAGTAGCGGGGTCGAAACCGCCGCTCCCAAGAACAGAAGCGAAGCCAATAGGCCGAATATCGCTCGCATCCCCTACCCCCCGTTCAATCACGGGAGCATAAAATAACTTCGGCCCGTTATTCTATGGGAAAGCGCGCCATTGCTTCATTATGGATATGATTGTCGGTATCGCCCAGAAATGCTTAGCGCGCCCCGAACAGGGCGGAGCCAACGCGGACATGCGTCGCGCCAATTCTCACGGCGGTCTCGTAATCGCCCGACATGCCCATGCTGAGCTGATCGAGGCCATGTTCGCGGGCGAGCTTGGCGAGCAGCGCGAAATAGGGTGCAGGCTCCAGATCGGCGGGCGGCACCGCCATCAGCCCAACGACCGGCAGGCCGAGCGCCTTCACATCGGCGAGAAACCGCGGCAGCTCGGCGATCGCGCAGCCGCCCTTCTGCTCTTCCTCGCCGATATTGACCTGGACGAAGCACGGCACGCGCCGCCCCGCCTTGTCCATCGCGCCCGCGAGCGCCCTGGCCAGCGACGGACGGTCGAGCGAGTGGATGCAGTCGAACAGCGCGACCGCCTCGTCCGCCTTGTTCGATTGCAGCTGGCCGACCATGTGCAGTTGCAGATCGGGATAACGCTCGCGCAGGGGCGGGAACTTGAGCGCGGCCTCCTGCACCCGGTTCTCGCCGAACACCATCTGCCCCTCGCCGATCAGCGCCTCGATCGCCTCGACCGGCTTGGTCTTGGAAATGGCGATGAGCGTCGTCGATCCGGCAGGGCGACCGGCGATTTTCTCCGACCGGGCGATATTGTCACGCACGGTCGAAAGCGGGGTGGTGGGGGCGTCGCTTTGTATATCCATGGCGCGCGGCTATAAGCCCGGACATGCGCCGCCGCCAGCCCGGAAACACGAAGTCAGGCAATGCCCTGCCCACACTTTGGCTGATCAGCGACGCGCGCAACGACGCCGTGCTCGAACGCGCGATCCGGCGACTGCCGTGCGGATCGGGGCTGGTGTTCCGCCATTATCACCTCGCCGCCGAGCCACGGCGCGCGCGGTTCAAGCGGCTCGCCAAACTGATCCGCGCGCGCGGCGGCGCGATCGTGCTGGCAGGCGATGTGCCCACCGCGCGCCGCTGGCGCGCCGACGGCAACTATGGCGCGCCCGGCGGCAAGGCGGATGCGCGGCTGATCCGGCTGCTGACCGTGCACAACATGCGCGAACTCGCCCGCGCCAACCGGGCGCCGGGGGGCGCTCAGGCGCTGATCTCCCCCGTCTTCGCAACGCGCACCCATCCCGGCGGCGCACATCTGGGGGTGCAGAAATTCGAGGGGCTCGCCCGCCTGTCCCGCCTGCCCGTCATTGCGCTCGGCGGCATGACCCGGGTGCGGGCGACGCAGATCGGCGCAATCGTCACCGGCTGGGCGGCGATCGACGGGCTGTCGGGCTGAGCGCATCGGTCACCCGAACGAACGCCGCGCCATCTCGATCAAGGCCCTGAACGCGGCAGAGGCGTTGCGGCGGTTCGGATAATAGAGGCACAGGCGCGCCAGCGGCGGGGTCCAATCCGCCAGCAGGCGAACCATCCGCCCTGCCTCCAGATCCTCGCGGACGTCGGATTCCATGAAATAGCCGATGCCCATATTCTCGAGCGCTGCGATCCGCGCCAGGCTCGCCTCGTCTAGCGTGATCGGACCCTCGACATCGATCTGGAAAGGCTGGCCGTCCCTCTCGAACTGCCAGCGATGCAGCGCCCCGTTGGGCAGCCGGATGCGCAGACAGCGATGCCGCATCAGGTCCGGCGGCGTTTCCGGCATGCCATGCGCCTCGAGATAGGCGGGCGATGCAACCACGGCAAAGCGGCGCGGTGGCCCGACGGGGATGGCGATCATGTCGCTGGGCACAAGCTCGGCGCTGCGCAGGCCAAGATCGAACCCCTCGGCGACGATGTCGACGATGCGTCCCTCGGTGACGAGATCGACATGCACTTGCGGATAGCGCCGGAGGAAAGGGAGCAGCAGCGGCGCTAGGATCTCGCGCGCCGCAGTCGGGAAGGCGTTGATCCGGATCGTGCCCGATGGCGATTCCTGCTGCGCGCTGGCCGCCAGCATCGCATCGTGCAGGGTCGCCACGGCGGGCGCGACCTGATCGACAAAGTTGCGCCCCGCATCGGTGAGCGAGACGCTGCGCGTGGTGCGGTTGAACAGGCGGACGCCGAGCCGCCGTTCGAGCGCGCTGATCAGGTTGCTGAGGCTGGTGGTAGAGACGCCGAGTTCCAGCGCCGCCGCGCGGAACGATCCGCGCCGCGCGATGGCAAGAACCGCGTCGAACTCGATCAGACCCTGTCTCGACATTATCCCTCTTTCCGCAACACTACATATCAGTTTGTCCCGCTTATTGGCAACAAGTCGGATCGCTATGATTGCTCCATGTCATCAAGGAGCAGAACCATGCCGATCGAACTACCCGACCCTATTGCCAACTATGTCGCCGCCAATGCCCGGCTCGATGTCGATGCGATGCTCCGCCCGTTCGCGCCGGACGCGGTCGTGGTCGATAATGGCCAGCGGTACGAAGGGACCGCTCAGATCCGCGCGCTGTTCGAACGGGAAGTTATCCCGGCCCAGGCTATCTTTGCGCCGGACAGCGTGCGGCACGAGAGCGATCGGGTGATCGTCGAGGGAGCCGCGCGCGGCAGCTTCAAGGGCAGCCCCATCCGCTTCACTTATGATTTCGCGCTGGCGGGCGATGGAATCGCGGCGCTGGAGATCACGCTATGACCTACCGTGTTGATCCGGCCGAGTTTGCCGGCAAGCGCGTCGTCGTCAGCGGCGGCTCCAAGGGCCTGGGACGCGCCACCGTCGAACGCTTCGTCGCGGGAGGTGCGCAGGTCGTCACCGCCGCTCGCACCAACGGCGAGCCGATCAGGGGCGTCCTGTCCGTCCGGACCGAACTGACGACGCCGCAAGGCAGCGACATGCTCGCGCAGGCCGCGCTCGACCAGCTGGGCGGGGTCGACATCGTTGCGCATGTGCTCGGCGGATCATCGTCGCCCGGCGGCGGCTTTGCCGCGCTGTCGGACGATCACTGGCTGGCCGAAATCAACCTCAACCTGCTTGCGGCGGTGCGTCTCGACCGGCTGCTCGTTCCGCAAATGGCCGCGCGCGGGTCGGGCGCGGTGGTGCACGTGACATCGATCCAGTCGGTCATGCCGCTGCCCGAATCGACCACCGCCTATGCCGCCGCCAAGGCCGGCTTGAGGACCTATAGCAAGGCGCTGTCCAAAGAGATCGGGCCGCAGGGCGTGCGTGTGAACAGCGTCTCGCCCGGGTGGATCATGACCGAAGCATCCTCGGAGTTTCTCGAGCGGCTGCAGGCGGCCGAGGGCGGCACGATCGAGCAGGTGCGGCAGCGCGTGCTCGATGGGCTGGGCGGCATCCCGATCGGGCGCGGGGCCGAACCGCACGAGGTCGCCGATTTGATTGCCTATCTTGCCTCGGATCGCACGGCGGCGATCCATGGGGCCGAGTTCGTCATCGATGGGGGAACGATCCGGACAGTGTGACGGGCCATCGCGTTCTCACTCTCACCCAGCTTCGCCTAATTCGCTTCGCTCATAAGGCTTCGCAACCCTTTCCCATCCAGGGAGAGGGGGGAGTAACGTCAGAGCTGTCGCGAGATCAGAAGCGGAATTCGGTTCCGACATAGACAGCCTGGCTGTCATATTGCTCGTTGGTCAGGCCGGTTAGGCGGTCGCGCTCGCTGCGCAGGCGGATGCCGGCGGTGACGTCGAGATTGCGGGTGACCTTGTAGGCGCCGCCCACATCGAGCGAATAGCTGCCCTGGTCGTTGAACGGACGGACCGCGCGGGTGGTCGGGGCCTGGACATCGTCCATCTCGATCCGCGGGCTGAACCGGCTCTTGCGCTGCGACGCGCCATGGCCGAGCTCGCCGATATCAGGCAGTGCATCGTCCGACTGGCGGATGCTGGCGGGCAACGCGAACTTGGTGAAGCCCTTGGCCACGCCCAGGCTGTAGGCGGTGGGCGTGATCTGGACGACGCCGTCGCCCTTGCCGCTGTCGCTGGCGAGGTCAGGCCGCATGTTGATCGCCTTGGCCGAATCGGGGCGGATGCGCACCGCGATGGTCAGCGCGCGCGGGCCGTCGGTCGCGGCAGACGCGGCAGGCGTGAAGCGGAACATCTTGTCGCCGCGCAGTGCCGAGAATTTGAGCTTGTCCGCCAGACGCGGATCGACCGAAGCGGGCGTGAAGGATCCAATGCCGCCGCGCGCATCAATCGAGACGGGCCGCGAATCGAAACCGGAGGAAAAAGCGAGCGCAATCGACGGCACCAAGGCCGCCCCACCGAGCAAAAGCCCTGAAATTGCCAGTTTTTTTGAAACTCCCGCTTTCATTGTCTTAATCCGACCCCGCCGCATCCCTGTAAAACGCGTTAACACAAAAACGCGTCCATGGGGGATCAAAGCACCTTCCCGTAAAAATAATCTCAAACCGTTGCAAACAATCCACAATCGGTTGCGGCTCTTGATGACCCGTCATGCGGGCTGCCAGAGCTCTGCCAGATGGCAGAATATCCCGGGAATTCTTGCTGCGCGCTGAACATCAATCGGCATGCGCAAGTGCTTGCCGAAGCCCGCCAAGCCACTATAGAAGGCCGCTGTTTCAAGCTGCGAAGATATAAGGAAGCCGCCATGTCCGTACCCCGTTTTGCCCGTGCCGCCCTTTGCGCCGCTGGCACGCTGGCGCTGCTTTCTGCCTGCGGTGGCGGGGAAAAGCGCGCCGAGGCGGATATCGCCGCCAGCCAGGTGACCACGATCGGCGTGAACAGCTATCTTTGGCGCGCGTCGCTCGACGCGCTGTCGTTCATGCCGCTGCTCCAGGCCGATAGCGCCGGCGGCGTGATCGTGACCGATTGGTATGCCAATCCGCAGAGCCCGTCCGAGCGGATGAAGGTGACCGTCTCGATCCTCGACCAGGATCTGCGCGCCGATGCGCTCCGCGTCGCCGCCAGCCGCCAGGTCAACCAGAACGGCCAGTGGGTCGATGCCCCGGTCCGCGCCGCCACCGTGCAGAAGCTCGAAGAGGTCATCCTCACCAAGGCCCGCGACCTGCGCCAGTCCGCTATTCGCGAATAACACCCTGTCTTTCAGAGGGATACAATGAACGAGAAGACGCGGTTCAATCCGCTGGCCGCCGATGCCCGCTGGCAGTCGGTGTGGGACGAGCGCCAGTCCTTCAAGGCAGACAGCAACAGCCCCAAGAAAAAGGCCTATGTGCTGGAGATGTTCCCCTATCCGTCGGGGCGCATCCATATCGGCCATGTGCGCAACTATACCATGGGCGACGTGATCGCGCGCTTCCGCCGGATGCAGGGCTTCGAGGTGCTGCACCCGATGGGCTGGGACGCGTTCGGCATGCCGGCGGAAAACGCCGCCATGGAAAAGGGCGTGCACCCCGGCGGCTGGACCCGCGACAATATCGCCGCGATGCGCAAGCAGCTGAAGCGTCTGGGCTTCGCGCTCGACTGGAGCCGCGAGCTGGCGACATGCGAGCCCGAATATTATGGCCATGAACAGGCGCTGTTCCTGGACCTGTATGCCGCGGGCCTGGTCTATCGCAAGGAAAGCGCGGTCAACTGGGACCCGGTCGATCAGACGGTGCTGGCCAATGAACAGGTGATCGACGGCAAGGGCTGGCGCTCGGGGGCGCAGGTCGAGCGCCGCAAGCTCAGCCAATGGTTCCTCAAGATCACCGACTTTGCCGACGAACTGCTCGAAGGCCTGGATACGCTGGAGGACTGGCCCGAGAAGGTCCGGTCGATGCAGGCGAACTGGATCGGCAAGTCGCAGGGCCTGACGTTCAGCTTCACGCTGTCGGGCGGCGCCGGGACGATCCCCGTCTATTCCCCCCGCCCCGACACGATCTTCGGGGCGAGCTTTGTCGCCATTGCGGCCGACCATCCGCTGGCGGTCGAGCTGGCAGCGACCAATGCCGAGGCGCAAGCGTTCATCGATCGCTGCAAGGCGGGCGGCACCACGGCGGCGGAGCTGGAAACCGCAGAAAAGCTGGGCTTCGATACCGGGCTGAAAGCCATTCACCCGTTCGATCCGACATGGGAGCTGCCGGTCTTCATCGCCAATTTCGTGCTGATGGATTATGGCACCGGCGCGGTGATGGGCGTGCCCGGGCACGACCAGCGCGACCTCGATTTCGCGCGCAAGTACATGCTGCCGGTAACCCGTGTCGTCGCGGCCGAGGGTGACGAGAACGCCCCGATCCATGACGAGGCCTATACCGGGCCGGGCAGGATCATCAATTCGAGCTTTCTCGACGGCATGGCGGCGGAAGAGGCCAAGGCGAAGGTGATCGCGCGCGCCGAAGCCGAAGGCTGGGGCAAGGGCACCACTGTGTGGCGGCTGCGCGACTGGGGCGTCTCGCGCCAGCGCTACTGGGGCACGCCGATCCCGTTCATCCATTGCGACGATTGCGGCGTCGTGCCCGTGCCCAAGGATCAGCTGCCGGTCACCCTGCCCGAGGATGTCAGCTTCGAGATCCCCGGCAACCCGCTGGTCCGTCACCCGACATGGAAGCATGTCGATTGCCCCAAATGCGGCAAGCCGGCGCAGCGCGAGACCGACACGCTCGACACGTTTGTGGATTCGAGCTGGTATTTCATGCGCTTTGCCAGCCAGCCGTCGGACAAGCCGTTCGACGCGCAAGAAATTGCCAAATGGCTGCCGGTCGGCCAGTATATCGGCGGGGTCGAGCATGCGATCCTGCACCTGCTCTACGCCCGCTTCTGGACCCGCGCGCTGGCGCGGATTGGCAAGCTGGAGGTGACCGAGCCGTTCGCCAGCCTGTTCACGCAGGGCATGGTGACGCACCAGACCTGGCAGGACGCGAAAGGCAAGTGGCTTGGCCCCGAACAGGTCGAGAAGCGGGGCGAGGACTGGATCGTCACCGAGACCGGCGAGACCGCGTTTGCTGGCCGCGTCGAGAAGATGTCCAAGTCCAAGAAGAACGTGGTCGATCCCGACGAGATCGTGAACCGCTATGGCGCGGACGCGGTGCGCTGGTTCATGCTGTCCGACAGCCCGCCCGAGCGCGACCTGCCGTGGAGCGAGGCGGGCATCGAGGGCTGCTGGCGCTTCGTCCAGCGGCTGTGGCGCGTGTTCAACTCGGTCGAACCCGCCGAGGGCCAGGACAAGGCCTTGGACCGCAAGCTGCACCAGTCGATCGATCTGATTGCCAAGGACATCGAGGCGCTCGCCTTCAACAAGGCGGTGGCGCGGCTGTACGAGCTGACCAACGCGATCGAGAAGGCCGCGCCCAGCGCCAGCCGCAATGTCGCGGTACGCGCGCTGGCAAGGCTGGTCGCGCCGATGGTGCCGCACCTCGCCGAAGAGGCCTGGGAAGTGCTCGAAGGCCACGGCCTCATCGCCGACGCCAGCTGGCCCGAGGTCGATCCGGCGCTGCTGGTCGAGGACGAGGTTACCATCGCGGTGCAGATCAAGGGCAAGCTGCGCGACACGCTCACCGTCGCCAAGGGCCTGCCCAACGAAGAGCTCGAACGGCTTGCGCTGGCATCGGACAAGGTGCAGCGTAGCCTCGACGGCGCGGCGATCCGCAAGGTGATCGTGGTGCCCGACCGGCTGGTCAATCTGGTGGTGTGATGGCTTTACGTATCAACTTCCGTCATGCTGAACTTGTTTCAGCACCCATCGTGCCCCAGCAGCCGAAGCCGCTTGGGGAGAAATGGGCCCTGAAACAAGTTCAGGGTGACGGGGTTGGTAGCGTACTTGCTTCCTTATGCGCCGGAGCGAACTGATGCGTGCCCTTCTCCCCCTCGCCCTGCTCGCCTCGCTGTCCGCGTGCGGGATGAAGCCGCTTTATTCGAACGGCACGCAGGGTGCGGTCGCGACCACGCTGGGCGATGTCGCGGTCGCGCCGATCCAGGGGCGCGCGGGCTGGCTGGTGAAGAATGCGCTCGACGACAAGCTTGACGCGCTGAGCAACGGAAATCAGCGCTACAAGCTGCAGGTCGTGCTCGACGACAAGATCACCGGCTTCGGTCTGCTCGCCAATGATCAGGTGACGCGCGAGCGCCGCACGCTGCGCGCGCGCTACCAATTGGTCGATATCGCGAGCGGCGAAACAGTGCTCGATGCCACCGCCGCCTCCGACGCCGGTATCGACATCGTCAGCAGCGAATATGCGACCATCGCGGCGGAGAACCGCGCGCTCGAGAACCTGTCGCTCGAGATTGCCGACCAGATCGTGACGCGCCTTTCGCTCTTCGCGCGCGAGGTTTCGGCCGCGCAATGAAGGGCGATGCAGGTGCCATCCAGGCGCTCGCCCGCAAGCCGCGCCCCGATATCCGGCTCTATCTGATCTTCGGCACCGACGATGGCGGCAATGCCGCACTGATGGCGGATATCATCGCGAGCTTTCCCAAGGGCACCGAGCGTACCGATATCGACGGGCACCAGCTCGCCAAGGACCCCTCGCTGCTCGCTGCCGAGGCCGCCTCGCTCTCGCTGTTCGGCGATGCGCGCTATATCCGCGTTCACACCAACGGCGAGGAAAGCCTGGCTGCGGTCGAGGCGCTGCTCGCGGCGGACAAGGCGGTAAACCCCGTAGTCATGCTGGCGACCGGCATCACCGACAAGTCGCGCATCGCCAAGACCGTGCTCGCCGCACCCAATGCGATGGCGGTGCAGACCAAGATCCCGGGGCCGGACGATATGGCGCGGATCGTGACCGATCTCGGCCGCGCGGCGGGGCTGACCATCGATGCCGAACTGGCGCATGTCATCGCGGGCTTCACCGCCGCCGATCGCAGGCTGGCGGCGCAGGAAATCGAGAAGCTCTCGCTCTATCTCGACGCCAGCCCGGAAGAGCCGAAGCCGGTGACGCGCGAGGCCATCGCCGCGCTGCGCGCCGATGCCGAGGATGACGCGATGCAGCCGATCATCAACGCGGCGCTGTCCGGCGACCTCAAGCGCCTGCCCGAGGAACTCAAGCGCATGCGCGAGCAGGCGGTGTCCGAGGTCGGACTGGTCATCGTGATGCAGCGCCAGGTGATGCAGCTCGCCGGCCACGCCCAGCGCATGGGCCAACCCCGCGATGTCGCTGCCTGGGTGCGGCAGGAGATGCAGAGCCGCCGTTTATGGGGCGGCGGCAGCGCGAACGACTGGACGCGCCAGCTGCGCGCCTGGGGCCGTCCGCAGGCGGTAGCGCGGCTGTCCGAGCGGCTGCTGGTGCTGCAACAGGCGATGATGAAGGCGAGCCCCGGCCCTGCGCTGCTGCTCGAGCAGGAACTGCTGGAAATTGCCCGGGTTGCAGCGCGCGCATCTTGATCTTTGCCCCGTGCGGTCCATGTTACAGTCTCCCCAGGAGAGACCGATGAGCGACACGAAGATCAGCGACGCCGAATGGCGTCAGCGCCTCAGCCCCGAACAATATCACGTGCTGCGCGAAGGCGGCACCGAGCGGGCGTTTACCGGCAAGTATAACGACCACAAGGGCACCGGCATGTACCGCTGCGCCGGATGCGGTGCGCCGCTGTTCGAATCCGACACCAAGTATAATAGCGGCTCGGGCTGGCCCAGCTTCACCGCTCCGGTGGAGCAGGAAGCGGTCAGCGAGATCGTCGACACCAGCCACGGCATGGTCCGTACCGAGGTCCGCTGCGCGCGCTGCGACGGGCATCTGGGCCATGTCTTCCCGGATGGTCCGGGGCCCGAAGGCCTGCGCTATTGCATGAACAGCGCCTCGCTGGACTTCGAGCCGAAAGAGGATTGATCGTCCCGTCATTCCCGCGAACGCGGGAATCCCGCTTCTGTCCGGACGCTGGAGAAGTGAAGCGGGACCCCCGCCTTTGCGGGGGTGACGACGAAAGGCGCGATGCAAATCTTGCTCGCTAACCCCGCCGCCGCCGCAGCACGATATACAGCGCCCCATCCCCGCCATGCCGGGGATGCGCGTTGCGCACCGCCGCGATATCGCCCGCATGGCGCGACGAGGCGAGCCAGTCCGACACCGCTGCGCGGATCGCGCCGCGCCCACTTTCGGGCGCCCTAGCCTTGCCGGTAATCAGCAGCATCAGCCGCATATCCGCCGCAATGGCCTGGCCCAGCGCCAGGTCGAGCCGCGCATAGGCGCTCGCCAGCGTGTGGCCGTGGAGGTCGATCGTCACATCGGGCTGCACCCCGCCCTTGGCCATGCGCCGGTCCCAATGGCCGTCGAGATTGCCCTTGACCGTGGGGACGGGTGCAGGAGTGAAAGTCCAGCCGGGGGTGGGTTTGGTTGTGCTTCCGCTCAGCCAGTCCTCCCCCTTGATGGGGGAGGCGCGAGACTTGGCCGCGTGCGGCCTAGTCGCAGCGTTGGGGGTGATGGTGCCGCTAGCATCCGAGCTGGAGGCACCATCACCCCCACGCGATTCCTGGTTGGGGATTTGGCCTCCCCCATCAAGAAGGAGGGCTTTACGCGGGAGGGGAGAGGATTTCCTGTCCTTGAACGGCTCGACGGTCGCGATCACCCGCTTCCACAGGGCCGCTTCCGCATCGGTCAGCGGCCTGCGGCTCATCGTCAGCGTGCCTGGGCAGCGAGTCGGTCGTATGTCCCGCGCGGCAGCAGGATCAGCGCCAGCCCCCGCGCGGACATGCCACCCGCAATCGTCCGCGCCTGGTCGCCGGCACCCCAGAAGGTATCGAACCGGTTCGCGCCCTTGATTGCGCCGCCGGTATCCTGCGCCACCCACAGCCCGTTGGGCTCGGCGCGGTCCATCGACAGGAAGACCGGCGCACCGAGCGGAATGAACTTGGGGTCGGCAGCGACGGTGCTGCCCGCCTCGACCTGATAGCCGAGCGCGCCCAGCGGCCCCGGCCCGGTCAGCTCGCGGAAGAAGACGAAGCTCTTGTTCTCGCGCATGATCGCGCGGCCCTCTTCAGGGTTCGCGCGCAGCCAGGCGACGATGCCCTGCATGCTCGCCTGGCCCGGCGCGAGCAGACCGCGTGTCCGCATCAATGCGCCGATGCCGGTATAGTCGCGCCCGTTCTGCGACGCATAGCCGATCCGCACCACCGATCCGTCGGGCGCGCGCAGCCGTCCCGAACCCTGGACCTGAAGGAAAAAGAACTCGATCTCGTCCGCCGCCCAGGCGATCACCGGCGCGCGGCCGTTCAGCGATCCCTGCTCGATTTGCGTCCGGTCATCATAGGGCACGAAATCGCTGCCCTTGACCTTGCCGCGGATCTTCTTGCCCGCCCATTCGGGGGAGAATTGCGACAGGTCGACATCGACCAGATCGGACGGGCGGCCATAGACCGGCACCTCGAACCCCGGCTGGCGGGTGCGGGTGCCCGCGATCTCGGGTTCGAAATAGCCGGTGGCAAAGGCCGCGCCCTCGCCGACCTGGACCGCCTCGAACGCCTCGGCAAAGAAGCGTGCGGGGTCTTTGTCGCCCCAGGAAGCGGCGGCATCGCAGGGCGCGCGCCAGTCCTCGGGCCGGGTCAGGCCACTCGCATCCTGGCGCTTGGTGACCGAGGGGCAGGTCAGGCGAAATGCGGCGAGCGCCGCGCGCGCATCGTCGGCGGCGATCGGCAGGCTGGCGATTTCGGGACCGCGCCGCAGCGTCTGGCCTGCAGCTTGCGCAACATCGGCGCTGGCGATCACCCCTGCCCCGGTCATCGCGGGCAGCGGCGTCGCGCGCGGGATCACATAGTTGGTCGAAGCCGTCGGCGCGGGCGCAGGGCCGGGCGCGCGGCCCGGCGCGGGGGTCACCGTCTCATAAGGCAGGCGCGAAGGCGGCGGCGTCGATGCGGTCTCTGCCGAGGGAATAGCCCCCGCGCATCCGGCAAGCGCCAGCGGCAACAGGGCAAGCGCCAGCCTGTGCATCGCAGCCCCCTGCCCCGACACGATCAGGCCTGATCGGTTTCGACCAGAATCCAGTTGGGATCGTTGCTGCGCAGGTCGCGCTGGAAGGTCCACACGTCGTGCGTCTCGACCGCATCGGTCAACGAACCGGCGACCAGCTCGCCATCAGGGCCGCGCACGACCGCGGCGATGTCCGAATCGAAGCGCACGGTAATGCGTGCCAGCGGCGCGTCATATTCGGCATCGACGATACGGGTCTCGTCGATCCGCACCAGCCGGTTTTCCAGCGTCTCGCCGCGCTGGTCACGCTGCTCGATCGATTCGGCGAAGCTTTCGTACACCTCGTCATCGCACAGGCTGCGCAGCTGCTCGCGATCGCCCAACCAGAAAGCCTCGAGGATCATCGCATAGGCAGCCTTGGCGCCTTCACGGAAGCGGCCGACATCGAAGCTGCGATCGGCAGCAAGCATCTGGCGGATGCCGGGCTCGGCAGTGATATCGAACACCGTCGAGGTGCCCGGCGTCAGCCCGGCGGGCTTGTCGTCAAGCTGTGGCCGCTCGATCGCGGCGGGGCGTTTGGTGACAGGCGTGTCCATCCCGCGGGTCAGCGGTTCCTGCTCGTGCCCGGTGCGTTTGCCCAGCACCGAATAGAGCCGGAGCCCCAGAAATGCTGCAACCATGGCCAGGATGATGATTTCTACCGTCACAAGACTTCCCGTTTGCCCACCCGTGTGGAACGTGATGCTGCCAGCGCAGCAGGTTGAAAGCACAACATAGGACATGTCGGCCAATATGCAAATCGCTTTGGCCCGATATCCGTTGCGCCGGACCTGCACTTTCGCGACGCTTGCGCATGCACCGCAGCCCGATTAGAGCGCCGATCAGGACGCGCGGGGCGCGCACGAGCATCGAAAGGGAATATCCATGGCCGAAGACGGCACCGACAACTCGCAAAATCCGGCGCTGAACGGCGCAGCGGGACCGCAGGCGGGCCTGATCTCGCAATATGTGAAGGACCTTTCGGTCGAGAACCCGAATGCGCCCGACAGCTATCAGTGGCCCGGCCAGCTGAGCTTCGACGTGCAGTTCCGCGCCGAATCGCGCCAGCTCAACGAAGAAGTGCATGAAATGCTGTGCACCTACACGATCGCGGCCAAGGCCGAGCAGGGCACCGCCTATCTCGTCGAGCTCGCCTATGGCGCGCTGGTCGGCCTGCGCGGGATGGACGAGGAGCAGACCCGCCGCTTCCTGTTCGCCGATACGCCGCGCATGGTCTTCCCGAACATCCGTCTGATCCTGGGCAATGTCATCCGCGATGCGGGCTATCCGCCGCTGGTGCTCGAACCGATCGATTTCGTCGGCCTGTACGAACAGCAGAGCCAGGATCCGAATTTCGGTGCGGCGATGCCGCCTGCAGAAGGCAACGCCTGATCCTCGCATCCCGGGTCATCATCCGATGAACCTCCTGCGCGCCGTCTCCACCATCGGCGGTCTGACCCTGGTCAGCCGCGTGCTGGGGATGGTGCGCGACATATTGATGGCGCGCTATGTCGGCGCAGGCATGGCATCGGACGCGTTCCTGATCGCCTGGCGGCTGCCCAACCTGTTTCGCGCGCTGTTTGCCGAGGGCGCGTTCGCCGCGGTCTTCGTGCCGATGTTCAACCGCAAGCTGGCCGAAGCCGACAAGGACGCGCCCGGTACCGGGCTGGACGTCGCCAAGGCCTTTGCCGGCCAGGTGCTGTCGGTGCTGGTGCCGTTCCTGGTCCTGTTCACCGCGCTGATGATGCTGGCCGCCGGGCCCGTCGTCTATGCGATGACCGGCGGTTTTCCCGATGGCGGGCCGGAAAAGTTTGCGCTGGCGCGGCACCTGACGATCATCACCTTCCCCTATCTCGGGCTGATCTCGCTGGTGTCGCTGCTCGGCGGCATTCTCAATTCGCTCAACCGCTTCTGGGTCAATGCCGCCGCGCCGATCCTGCTCAACATCTGCATGATCGTGGCCTTGCTGTTCTTCCGCGGCGATAACGAGGTCGAAACCGCGATCACCCAGGCGATTGCGGTCACCGTGTCGGGCGCGCTGCAGCTGCTCTGGCTGATCCTGTCGTGCCGCGCCAATGGCGTGGTGCTCAAGCTCTCGCGTCCGCGCCTGTCGCCCGACGTCAAGGCAATGCTGCTGCTGATTGCCCCTGCGGCGATCGGCCAAGGTGCGATCCAGTTCAACCTGCTGATATCCACCTCGCTTGCCGCGCGCTACCTGAGCGAAGGCGCGGTCTCGTGGATCTATTATGCCGACCGGCTGAACCAGCTGCCGCTCGGGCTGATCGGCATCGGCGTCGGCACCGCGATCCTGCCGATGCTCTCGCGCCAGATCGGCAGCGGCGATAGCGCGGCCGCGCTCAACACGCAGAACCGCGCGCTCGAACTCGCGCTGCTGCTCGCATTGCCCGCTGCCGTGGCGCTGGTCACCGCCGCCGGGCCGATCATCCATGGCGTGTTCCAGTATGGCGCCTTCACCGCCGAGGACACGCTGGCCACCGCGCAGGTGCTCGCCGCCTTTGCCTGCGGCGTTCCCGCCTATGTGCTGATCAAGGTGCTGACCCCCGGCTTCTACGCCCGCGCCGACACCAGGACGCCGGTGCGGCTGGCGCTGGCGGCGATGCTGGTCAATCTCGTCGGCAATCTGGTGCTGATCTGGCCGTTGGGGCCGGTTGGCGTGGGCGTTGCGACGGCTCTGTCGGCCTGGGTCAATGTCGGCCTGCTGTTCGGCGTGCTCTACAAGCGCGGGCATATTCAGCCCGATGGGCGGCTGATCGCCAAGACCTGGCGCATCGTAGCGGCGGCGGCGCTGATGGGTGTGGCGCTCTGGTTCGGCGGGCATCTGGCTGAAGGCTGGATGGAAGGACGGCTCGAGCATCGCATCGCCGCACTCGCCGTCTTGTGCGGTGGCGGCGCCGCGGTATATGGGCTCGCAACGCTGGCGCTGGGCGCTTACCGGCTCAGCGAGATCAAGGGCATGCTGCGCCGCAAGGGCTAGGCGTCCCCTTCCCTTCAGGCGAGAAAGTAAAAGACATGCGCGTCCTTTCCGGCATCCAGCCGACCGGCAATCTGCACCTGGGCAATTATCTGGGCGCGATCCGTAACTGGGTGAAGATGCAGGACGAGATGGACGCCGAGAGCGCGTGCTTCTTCTTCCTCGCCGATCTGCATTCGATCACGGTGCACGAGGAGCGCGAGGCGCGCATCCGCAACGTGCGCGAAATGGCCGCTGCGCTCATCGCCTGCGGCATCGATGCGGACCGCAGCGTGCTGTTCAACCAGGCGCGGGTCCCTGCGCATGCCGAGCTTGCCTGGCTACTCAACGGCACCGCGCGCATCGGCTGGCTGAACCGCATGACCCAGTTCAAGGACAAGGCCGGCAAGAACCGCGAAGGCGCGAGCGTCGGCCTGTTCGTCTATCCGGTGCTGCAGGCCGCCGACATCCTGCTCTATCAGGCGACGCACGTCCCCGTGGGCGAGGACCAGAAGCAGCATCTGGAGCTGACTCGCGACATCGCGATGAAGTTCAACACCGATTTCGGCGTCGAGCTGTTCACCCTGCCTGATCCCTATATTCCCAAGGAATCGGCGCGGATCATGAGCTTGCGCGACGGCAATGCCAAGATGTCCAAGTCCGACCCGTCGGACATGAGCCGCATCAACCTGACCGACACGGATGACGAGATCGCGCAGAAGATCCGCAAGGCCAAGACCGATCCCGAACCGCTGCCGGACGTCGCATCTGCGCTGGAAGGCCGGGCCGAGGCGCTCAACCTGATCGGTATCTATGCGACGCTGACCGAATCAACGCCCGATGCCGTCTGCGCACAGTTTGCAGGCCAGGGCTTCGGCGCGTTCAAGCCCGCGCTCGCCGAAGTGCTGGTCGAGACGCTCCGTCCGATCCGTGAGCGTTTCGTCGAGCTCAAGGACGACGAGGCCGCGCTCGACGCGATCCTCGACAAGGGCGCGGAAAAGGCGCGGTCGGTTGCGGCGCCGACGCTGAGCGGCGCGTACGAGGCGCTCGGCCTGATGCGCTGAGCCGCAGCTGAACCTGCGCAGAATTGCGTTCAAACGGGGTTCATTCGCGGCCAGTTAGTCCTATATCCAGAGTCGGACGGCGCAGGGTCGCGCGCGTCCGCCATGGAGAGAAAAAATGACTGTTCGCAGCCGTTTTACCCGTCGTGCAGCGCTGTTTGCGGTGCCCGCCCTTGCCCTTGCGCTTTCGGCCTGCGCCACTCCGTTCAAGGCCGATGTCGCCCGCTTCCAGGCTCTGCCCGCTCCCCAGGGCCAGAGCTTTGTCGTCACCGCATCCGATCCGCGCCTGCAAGGCGGGCTGGAATTCGCGCAATATGCCGGGCTGGTGACGCGCCAGATGAGCCAGCTGGGCTATGTCCCCGCCAGCGATCCTTCGCGCGCCGACATGGTCGTGAGCTTTTCCTATGATGTCGACAATGGCCGCGAGAAGGTCGTGTCCGACGGCTTTGGCGGCGGCTGGGGCGCCGGTTTCGGCCCCTGGGGTGGTCCTTGGGGCGGCTTCTACGGCCGCCGCGCCTTTGGCTTCGGCTTCTATGATCCGTTCATCTTCGGCCCCGGCTGGAACAACGATGTGCGCAGCTACACCGTCTATACCAGCGAGCTCGACCTGAAGATCGACCGCGTCGCCGACAACCAGCGCCTGTTCGAAGGCAAGGCAGAGGCCCAGTCGCGCAGCAAGAACCTGCAATATCTGGTGCCGAATCTGGTCGACGCGATCTTCACCGATTTCCCTGGCCGCTCGGGTGAAACCGTCCGCATCTCGATCGCGCCCGAAGGCAAGAAGGTGAAGCCGATCCGCGAGACGCGGTGAGCTTGCTGCCCGCCTGAACTTCCTAGAATCCTCCCCGAGCTTGTCTCGGGGAGGATTTCTATACGCCCGTCGAGCCGAAGCCGCCGGCGCCGCGCTCGGTGGCGTCGAGATCATCCACCTCCGCGAAATCCGCGCGCTGCACCGGCGCTGCCACCAGTTGCGCGATGCGATCGCCCCTGCGGATCGGGAAGGGCGTGTCGCCATGGTTGATCAGGATGACCTTCAACTCGCCGCGATAATCGCTGTCGATCGTGCCGGGCGTATTGGGCACGGTGATGCCGTGCTTGAGCGCCAGGCCCGAGCGCGGACGCACCTGCACCTCGTACCCGTCCGGAATCGCCATCGCGAACCCCGTCGCCACCGCATGACGCTGGCCCGGCATCAGGTCGAGCTCTTCGGCAGCGACGACATCCATTCCCGCCGCGCCCGCCGTGGCATAGGCAGGTACGGGAAGCCCCTCGCCGTGCGCCAGCCGCTTGAGCCGGATCGTGATGGGCGCCAGCGGGTGTTCAGCGGATGACATCGGCAATCTTCTCCATGAGTTTGCGTGCAACCTGGTCCTTGGGCAGGTTCGACCAGCTTTCGACGCCATCGGCGGTGACGATATGGACCGCATTCTCGCTGCCGCCCATCACATCGCCGGAGACGTCATTGGCGACGATCCAGTCGCACCCCTTGCGCGCGAGCTTGGCCTGGGCATGCTCGATGACATTCTCGGTTTCCGCAGCAAAGCCGACCAGCAATGCGGGCCGCCGCGCATCTCTTGCCAGCCCCGCAAGAATGTCCGGATTCTCGGCCAGCTGCAGCACCGGCAGCGCGCCGCCGGTCTTCTTGATCTTCTGCTCCGCGGCATCTGCGGTGCGCCAGTCGGCCACCGCCGCGACCAGGATCGCGATATCGGCGGGCAGCGTCGCATCGACCGCCGCCGCCATCTCGCGCGCAGTCTCGACATCGATCTGCGTCACGCCCGGCGGGGTCGGCAGATGCACCGGTCCGGCAATCAGCTGCACGTCCGCGCCCATCGCAGCGGCGGCTTCGGCAATCGCAAAGCCCTGCCGCCCGCTCGACCGGTTGGCGATATAGCGGACCGGATCGATCGGCTCGTGCGTCGGCCCAGCGGTGATAAGGATGCGCTTGCCGGCCAGCGGCCCTGCCTTGCCTATCGGACGACGCCCCAGCGCGGCCTCGATCCGCTCCATGATCGCGACCGGCTCGGGCAGCCGGCCCGGACCGTACTCGCCGCACGCCATCGCGCCGTCATCGGGATCGACCACCGTCACGCCATCGCTGCGCAACCGTGCGACGTTTCGCTGGGTCGCCGCATGCTGCCACATGCGCACGTTCATCGCTGGAACCGCCAGCACCGGCGTGTCGGTCGCCAGCAGCACCGTCGTCGCTAGGCTGTCGGATATCCCCGCCGCCATCTTGGCGAGCAGATCGGCGGTCGCCGGGCAGACCACGATCAGATCGGCCTCGCGGCTCAGCTGGATATGCCCCATCTCGGTCTCGTTCTTCAGATCCCAGAGCGTGGTGAACACCTCGTTCTCGCTCAGCGCCGCGAGCGTCATCGGCGTGATGAACTGCGCGCCGCCATCGGTCAGCACGCAGCGCACGCTCATGCCCGCCTTGCGGATCAGCCGGATCAGCTCGCACGCCTTGTACGCGGCGATGCCGCCGCCGACGATCAGCAGGATATGGGGTGGTTTCATGGGACCCAGCGGTAAATGCTGCGCGCGCGCCGGTCAACGATAGTGCCAGCTTTCGAGCAGGCGAGAGGTGCCCGGGCAGTAGGGCCGGCCATAGGTATCGGCTGGCCGAGTCTCGCCGCAGCGATAGAGTGGCCCTGCGACCAGACGCCTGCGATACAGCGCGGTCAGCACAATGGCATGGGCCAGCGCACACAGCGCGACGCCGATCAGCTGGCCAGCGCGCCCCTCTATCAGCAGCGAACCGTGGGGGACAAAGTCGGACAGACGAATGAGGCCGATGGCATGCGCGCACAGCATCGCCGCCGCCAGAGCAGCCAGATGATCGCGCATCCGCAACAGGGTGGAACACAAGGACATACGATCCGCCTACACGGCGCGCAGGGCGCGCGCTGTGCGGCAGATCGCAGTCAGGCGAAAATCACGCGGTGACCGCGCGCAGTCCTTCGATGAAGTGCGGGATGTTTGCTTCGGTGAAGCCGGCAATGTTGATGCGGCCGGATCCTGCCATGTACACGCCCCAGTCGGCGCGCAGCGCGGCAATCTGGTCGGGCGTCAGCTGCAGCACCGAAAACAGGCCGTTCTGCTGACCGACTGCGGCCAGATTGACCGAACCGATCGACTGGTAGGACGCAAGCGTGTCGCGCACGCTGCGCATCCGCTCGCGCATCGAATCGAGCTCGTCGAGCCAGATCTTGGTCAGCCCCTCGTCTTCGAGCACGATGCGGACCGCAGCCGCGCCATGATCGGGCGGCATCGACCAGTTGGCGCGCGCCAGCGCGGCGAGGTTCGACTGGATCGCCGGCTGCTGCTCGGCGCTTTCGGTCATCACGTAGAGCGCGCCGACGCGCTCGCGATACAGGCCGAAATTCTTGTCGCAGCTATAGGCGATCAGCGCCTCGGGCACCTGGGCCAGCACGGTGCGCAGACCATAGCCGTCCGCGTCGAACCCATGGCCCAGGCCGTGATAGGCCAGGTCGATCAACGGGAAGAGCCGCTTGGCCGCAACCGTCTCGGCGATCTGCTGCCATTGCTGCTCGCTGTAATCCGCCCCTGTGGGATTGTGGCAGCAGCCGTGCAGCAGCACCGCATCGCCCGCATCGGCCTTGTCGAGCGCGGCTTCGAGCGAGGTGAAGTCGAGCTTCTGCGTCGCCACATCAAGATGACGAAAGGTCTCGCTGGCAAGGCCAACGGCGTTGAAGATCTGCACATGGTTGGGCCAGCTGGGCGTACCCATCCAGATGCGCTTGACGCCGGCCTTGAGCAGCAGGTCCGCCGCCAGCCGCACCGCGCCGGTGCCGCCCGGAGTCTGCAGGCCATCGATACGGCCTGCCGGATCGAAATCGCCGAGCATCCAGGGCATGATCGCGCGGACGAAGCCCATATCGCCTTCGGGGCCAAGATAGCTCTTGCTGTCCTGGCCATCGAGCAGGCGCGCCTCGGCCGCCTTGATCGCCTTGAACACCGGCGTCGCGCCATCGGCGGTGCGATAGACGCCCACGCCCAGGTCGATCTTGGTCGGGCGGTCATCGGCCGCATAAAGCTTGATCAGCGCGAGCAGCGCATCGGCCGGTTGCGCCTTCAATAGTTCCAGCACGGGTCAGTCCCCCATTTCAGCTTTGAATGTTGCCGGAAAAGCCCTTCCGGCGTCAGGAAAATGCGCGAGCCTCCATGCCGACCGATGCGCGTCGGGGCAAGGCAAAAAGGCCGGCTGCCGCTTTGACGTGCGACAACCGGCCCCGTATTTGCCCATGGCAGTTGCGACCCTGCGGGCTATGTCTGCCGCGAAGCGATCCGTCAGAAAGGGACGAAGTTCCGCTTGCGGGTGAATTTCATGTAACCGGCATTGACGCCGAGGCGCAGGCCCAGCCCCATGCGCACAGGGATCAGCACCACATCGCCGCGGCGCAGATAGCTGGTGTGGAACCCGCCGACCAGATAGGCCGCGCCCTCACCCGCGCCGAAGCGCTTGTACAGGTCCTCGGTGTCGTAGAGATTGTAGACCAGCACGAAGGTATTGCCGGCATTGGCCCCGGCATCGAAACCGATCGACGGGCCGGTCCAGTAAACGGGCCGGTCGCCTTCCACCTTGTGGTGCAGCGTGCCCGATCCATAGCGCAGACCGACGACGAACGCGCCCGAAGCCTCGCGCCCGACTATATAGCCGTTGGGCTCGCCCTGCTTGCGCAAGATGTCCTCGATCAGCCCGGCCAGGCCTTCGGCGCCCTTGCCGAATACGCCCTCGGCCGCGCCGATCAGATCGTCCTTCTGATAGCCGTTGCCGGAAACCGCAGGCGGCACCGCCGAATTCGCGGCAGGTGCTGCACCGTCGGCCACCGGAGGCAGCGATTCGGTGCTGCTGGTGGTGTCATTGTCGGGCGTGCCATAATCATATCCGCCATCGAGCGGCGCCTCGCGCGCCGGCTCGGCCGTGCCGCCGGGGCGTGCAGGCGCCAGGTCTGCATCGATCGCGTCATTGGGATCGATTGTCCTGACCTGGGCCGATGCCGGGTCGGCCATAGGCCCAGCGCCCAGCCCCAATGTCGCCAGGGCGACAATCGCCAGACCCTGTCCGAACCAGCCCATTGCCATGCTTGCCTCCCGCCTGTGCATCATTAACCACAATCGCCGCATTCCTGGACCCAAGACAATGAATGGGCGATGACCCGAGTCGGTGGTGCGCCGACCCGAGTCCGATTTGCGACAAATGCGGTTGAATCGGGCGATTGTGGGCCATCCACAGCAAATGCGCAAAAGCGGAAGCGGAAAGCGAACTTAACCGGTTGATCCCTGCCCCACCCGCCGCTATAGCGCGCTCTGGCCAATCGACCGGCCCCGTAGCTGGGGCAAGCAAGCATCGATATGCTGCCATGCGGAGACGTGGGTGAGTGGCTGAAACCAACGGTTTGCTAAACCGTCGTACTGGTAAATCCGGTACCGAGGGTTCGAATCCCTCCGTCTCCGCCAAGGCCTCTTCCGAGGCCATCCGAAGCTCTCCGATATCCTCGACAACCCTTTACATTCTGTGGGTTTTTCCTCCATTTCCTTCCAAGCCGATCCGTCCCAAGCCAGAAGCGAACCGGGGTAGCGTCGGGGTATCGGCTCAGCTCGATTGGGGGTATTGGATGCTTACGGACAAAGCGGTGCGCGCAGCCGCACCCAAGGAGAAGGCCTACAAGCTATCGGACAGCGCCGGGCTTTTTCTCCATGTCACGCCCAAGGGGCACAAAAGCTGGCGGTTCAAATTTCGCTTCGAGAACCAGGAGCAGCTGTTGACCTTGGGCACCTACCCCGAGGTCTCTTTGGCTGAAGCGCGGGAAAAGCGCAACGATGCCAAGAAGCTGCTGCGCGAAGGTCGCGATCCTCGACATGCAACTAAGCGGGCGAAACTGATCGGCGAGAGGGGTAAGTTCCGTACGCTCGAGGAAGCAGCCCGCGAATGGCATGCAATGCAGTTGCCGTCCTGGAAGCCTGTTCATGCCGATGATGTCATCACCAGCCTCGAGCGGGATATATTCCCGCACCTCGGCAAGATGCCGATGGATGAAATTGACAAGCCGCTGCTGCTTTCGGTGCTGAAAGGGATCGAGTCGCGCGGTGCGATCGAGACAGCACGAAGGGTCAAGCAGCGCGTCGCGTCGATCTACAGATATGTCAATGCCTATGGCGCCAAACTCGACAATCCTGCCGCCGACATCAATGAGGCACTCGCACCGCTGCCGCCATCGAAACGATATCCAGCCCTGCTGAACGTCGATGCGATCAAGGTCATGCTGGGTGATATCGACCGGGCGGGAGCTTCGCCCATCACGCGCTTGGGAGCACGGTTCCTCGCGCTCACTGCACAGCGTCCCGGCATGGTTCGGCACATGGAATGGAATGAGATCAGCGGCGTCGACTGGGGCAATCCATTATCAGATTCATGCGACGCGCTCTGGATCGTGCCTGGAGAAAAGATGAAGCAGGAACTCTACCTGCGCACCGACGAGGCCTTCGATCACAAGGTTCCCCTGTCGCGTCAGGCTGTCGAAACGTTGCGCGGGGTTCGCTTGCTTACCGGTCGTGCACGGTATGTCTTTCCCAATGCGCGCAGCGGAACAGAGCCAATGACCGAGAACGCCATTGGCTATCTTTACAATCGCGAGGGCTACAAAGGACGCCATGTGCCGCATGGTTGGCGCTCGAGTTTCTCGACCATCATGAATGAGCAGGCCGAGCGAGAGCTAGGCGCTGACCTTCGATTGCTGGCGGACCGCCTGATCATCGACCTGATGCTGGCGCACACTCCGGCGGGTATGAGCGCGACCGAACTTCGCTACAACCGCGCACGCTACATGGATCGAAGGCGAGAGCTTGCACAGCGCTGGGCCAATATGATCATGGAGGATGCGCTACCAGTTCAGGAGATCGTGCACAGCCCGCGGCGCAAGCTGCGCTAATTTCGGTCTGAACCTCGTCTGGCGGCCTGCTCCTCGATCCAGGTCAGAACCTCGCGCTTGGCCCAGCGAGAATTGCTGCCGAGCTTGATCGGCTCGGGAAACTGTCCCCCTGATATCATGCTGTAAACTGAGCTTTTCCCTTTCCTGACCAGATCGCAAACGTCAGCAAGGGTCAGCAATTCAGGGCCAAGGCCATCTAGCTGCAAAGGGAGCGGAGTTGTCCGCTCGCTATGGCAAGTCGAACTTTTGTCAGAAATCTCGCCCAAACGTCGCGCCGCCACTGCTCTAGCCGCGCGCACCTGCGGATTGAGAGCCTCCTCGAGTTCGCGATTGCTCAATAAACCCAGGGGCTTCAAGCCTGCCAGCCATTCGTCGAATGCCGGGGCATCGACGAAGATTCGGTGCGTTGGCGCAGCATCGGGGTCGGCCCAGCGCTCAAGGTTCAATGCACCAGTCGCCATCCGCGCCAGGGCGTCATCGATCTCCCAAAACGTTTGCTTGAGCACGACAACCTCGCCCCCACCCAAGGGCCGCACGAACGTAGCGATCCTGCCGAATGCAAACTGCCTGGCAAGAAATGCAGCATCCAATGCCACCAAATGACGGCAGGCATCATTCTCGCCCTCGGCGTGATCCGCCGCGAAGATCTCGGGCAATTCGTGGCGTTCAAAGCCGTGCTGGACGCGCACAAGATCGCTGAAGGCTGAGATGAGGGAGTACTTACTGTGCGACACCAACCATGGATCGGCAAGGTATTGAGCCCAAGGAACCATATTGAATTCCATTTACCTATAGTCCTCAATCATCCACACCAAGGCGTTTCATCACGCTACATACGACGCATCTATATCAGCACAAGGCTTGCACATTCTGGTAAAATTTATCTGACCAACGCCAAATAGGCTGGATCAGTGCAAAAGCGGCCGGTCAGGTCCAAGGCTCGTCATTTCCCTATTTTCAAAAGCATCGAGTAAAAATGCCTGCCCCCCACGAGCCCACATACCGCGCCTGCCCTTATCTGTTGCGCTGTTGTGCATCTGTGCTTAATGCATCTTTAAGTCTAAGCCTTAAGCAACAGACAAAGGCAGCTTTAACGCCCAAGTAATTTATCTTCAGATAGAGATTTATGATCAGATTGGTGATCAGGAAAATTGATTTGGAGTATAAATTATGTTTTTTAATGATTCCGGCGCGGAAATGCTCAATGCCATTCATGGACGCGAAAACTGGTGGGCAGCCCCGCTGGCAGATATCGCTCCCTGGCTCGAATCTCTGCCCCCTTACACGAGGGAAGCACACCGAGCACTCCTTCAAGCAATGGGCAGGCCCTGGGACGGCGTTTCCGATATCACCTTCAGCGGAAAGGTTGACGACGAAGAATGCCTGACGGCCGCGACCGTCTCTGACCTCCTCACCCGTCTGGAAGAAGAGCTTCCGTCGCAGTTGGGCATTACCCATCAAGCATTCGGACCGGACAACGTGAGGTGCTTGACTAATAGGGAAAATTTCGACTGGAGCTTCTGCATCGACATCAATGTCAATGGCGTCATCGTCCCCATCGCCATCAACAGCAGATGCCTCAAGAAAGGCGGTAGCGATGTCTGCAGCTATGTCATCGGTCATATCCTGAAAATTCTGCGCCATATGGTCCGGTATGACGCGTATTGGCACGCCAAGGACCTGAAGATGCGCCAGGCTATGGAAAAAGCTGTAACGCTCATGGGACCAGGCTCGACGCCGCTCTGGCTGAGACGCCAGGCAATCGCGTTCGATACCCCGGCAAGATATTTTCGGGTCGTCCCCTACGTCATGGCTTTTGCCATGCTCGACGACTGCCTGCACTGGAGTGTCAAGGGCGATGACAGGTGCTGGGATCCGACAAGCGTCAAGCAGACGGGGCAAGCTTGCAGCGCAGAGCAGGCACGCCGAGCAGAGGCACGAGACGCCCTCGAGCAAAATGGCGGCTATGCTTTTGTCACGAACTTCGCGGCCGACCTTATCAAGGACATGGGCCTTAACTATAAAACTGTTGTGGACTCGCTCTATGAAGCCTCGCTGCAATCAACATACGAAAAATTGGAATATAGCCACAAAGGCGCCACAATCAGATTCTTCTTCAATGATGGTGTTGTCGATGCAATGATCACATCGGAACAGTTCTGCTGTCTCCAAGGCAAAATGCTTTTCTCACCTGACACGCCAGCCCGAACTGTCATTGGGCGCTCCGGCACCCCGATGCGTTACCTCTTCGATTTTCCGGTTTTCGAAAATGTAGGGTGCACGATCGGACAGATATCGATCACGGACAAGCTCGAGCTTGATTATGCAGTCGAGCGCCTGATGCTGGCGGGATAACGACAGATGATCCCGCACTGGCCAGTCAGGCATGTAGGCCCTGCGGCTTGCATGCCTGATTGACCGCATTTTTTAACGCACAGCAAGCGTTCAGCTTAAGCGTTCGGTTAAAAACTTAGCATCATGTGGTCGGTTTTGGGATGACGGGCGAGAGGTTGGAATTACCGCAGATGGGTGGAGTTTGGAAGGGTCGCTTTCGGACGACGAGACGCAATTGTTGTCCTTGATCGTGGCCATGCGATTGGTTTCATGTCGACCCAACTCAAGACGTTCAGTATCGTCGATGGGTAGCGTCAGATCTTGCCGCCCCCCTCTATTCGATCCGCAAAATCAAATATGTCAGCGATGTCCACTATCGTAAGCAGGACGCCGGCACCAGGGCCGCCGTACGAAAAGTTGTCGCATCGGATCTCTTCGGTATGGACCTTGGGTGTGCGTTGCGCCTTGGTTCAAACGTGGCAAGACCTGCCTTGCTCGGGGTGCCACTCACACGGAACTGGGCGACCAAGTCACCCAGTTGCTGCGTCTCATTCGAAAGACTGCGGGTCGCAGCGGTCGATTGCTCGACCATCGCGGCATTCTGCTGCGTCATCCGGTCGATAATACCAATTGCACCGTTCACCTGCTCAAGATTGGTGGCCTGCGCGGCTGTGGTCTCGGCGATCTCGTTGACCTGCTGCGTCACTGCGCCAACCTGAGCAACGATCGTCGACAGCAAACTTCCTGTTTCACGCACTAAGCTTACCCCGTCGCTCACATGAGCAGTGGAGGTCTCGATGAGTGCCTTGATGTCGCGCGCCGCATCAGCAGAGCGCTGGGCAAGCGCGCGGACCTCGCTTGCGACGACGGCAAAACCCTTGCCCGCCTCGCCAGCGCGTGCTGCCTCGACGCCGGCATTAAGAGCCAGGAGATTGGTCTGGAAGGAAATCCCATCGATGACGTCTATAATCTGCGTTATTTCTTTTGCGGATTGCTCGATTGCGCCCATCGCCACCACCGCTTTGCTAACCACGGCACCGCCTTCGGTAGCACGCGTATGGGTTTCCGAAATCGCGGATCGGGCGGCGCTGGCACTGTCCGCAGCCTGCCGCGTCAGGCGGACAGTTTGACCGACCGAGGCGGAGGTCTCTTCGAGACTAGCGGCCTGTTGCTTGTTGCGCAGGGCAAGGTCTTCGGAAGCAGTCCGGATATCGTCCGTGCTCGCGTGTACGCTTGCAGCGGTCACGCGCACTGAGCCGATCATAGCTCCAAGCTTCGTGACTGCAGCGTTGAAGGCTTCTCCGATTGCGTCAAATTCTTCGATACTGGTCGGTTGAACCTTTTGGTCGAGCTGACCGCTTTCAAGCGCTTGCATGGCAGCTAGAACGGTGTTTCTGGCTTCTCGAAGCGGCGTAACATCAGTCGCTATCTTCACGACCCTTTCAACCTGGCCCCGAGCATCCAGCGCAGGACCATAAGTCGCTTGAATCCAGATTTCCTTGCCGCATTTGCTGATTCGCGGAAAGCGCGCGGTAAAGCTCTGGCCTGCCCTTAAATCAGTCCAAAATTTCTCATATTGAGGACTGTTTGCAATTTCGGGGGCGCAAAACATCCGGTGATGGCGCCCTTGAATCTCGGTAAGGCTGTATCCAACGACATTACAGAATGCCTCATTGGCTTCAAGGATCGTACCATCTGGTAGAAACTGAATGATGGCCTGCGTACCCTTTACGAGCTGCAAAAGCGCATCATCGAACTTCGAACGGTTCGGAGTTTTAAAGCCGAGCATTGGAGGAAACTTTCGGTAATGAATCACGAACAGGCTGGGCGCAGCCATTTGCAATCGATACCATAAATCTCCCTAAAATGAGGTTAATTGTTCGTAGATTTGAACATGCCATCGGTCGCAAATCCTAGCTTAGGGAGGGAGGTTCCGTGATCCCCCGCCACCTCGCTCTGAACGGGCTTTCCCAATTGCACGCGGGCGATCTCGTGGTTCACGAAGATCGTGGCATTGCTCGATTGTGTGGGATCGAACCCTTTCCTGGCAATGATGGGCCAGGCGGCGATGGAATCGTGCTGGGCTTTGCCAGCGATACGCGCCGCCTCATTGATGCAGGGAGTCTCCGCTGAAACAGCCATACAAGGCCGAGCATTTGAACTTGCATCCGGGCGCGCAGACAGTGCGACATATGCAGGAAACCCTCGAGAGGACGGCACTGACAAACTCTTCAGTCTCCACCTCTGAATTCTATCGAAGGTCGCGAAAGTTATCGACCTGCTGAGTCCTGGCCTCCGCCGCCCGCTGCTGTTCCTGCGCGCGTGCCAATTCAGCTTGAGTTCGCGCGAGCTCAGCCGCCTGCCGCTCTGCAAGCTCGATCCTCGCCTGGTCAGCAAGTTCCGCCTGCTTGGCTTGGATATCCGGCGCTTTGTCAGCTTGAGATAGCGCGAACTTGTCCTTGCAGCCGGCACTGGACTGGTCTCGAACCCTCGAAAGCTGCTCCTCTGCAGATTCGGTTACGAGCATCATCCCGCGACTAGAATGAAAAGCGCTGGATGGGCTCGGCCGTCGCAACGCTTTTTGTGCACCTGCGTAAGGCACCTGATCAAACAGGAGGCCGCTGCATGTTCTTTGCCCGTGAGTCCCAGGAATCCGAGCTTTCAAGCTCGAACATCCTTTCCTTCCCTCATGGCAATCCGCAACGCACAATTTCGATTATCAGCACGTATCTCCCGCGCAAATGCGGTTTGGCTACGTTCGCATCAGATGTTGTCGAGCACGTCGGCCGATACCACAGCAACATCCAGTTCGACATCTGGGCAATGTCGAACGCTGACGAAAACCGCTGCGATGGTGTTCGTCAGATTTTGGCCAATGATCCTGCCAGCTACCTGGAAGCTGCCCGTGCAATCAACGCTGCCGCGACTGATGCAGTCTGGCTGCAGCACGAGTTCGGAATTTTTGGTGGCCCCGATGGCGAGATGATCCTGGACCTGATCGATCGGATCGCTGCCCCTCTCATCGTCACATTCCACACTGTCCTCGAGCATCCTTCCGATAACCAACGACGTATCATCGATCACCTCGTCCAGCGAAGCTCGCGGATCATGGTCATGAGCCCGCTCTCGCGGGAACGCCTGATCGCCCAGCACCATGCGCCCCATGAAATTACGGAGGTCATCGAACACGGTGCCCCTGATCGGCCATTTGGCCGGGAACAACAATTCAAGGCAGCGTGCGGGCTTGGCAATCGACCGGTGCTCACGACCTTCGGCCTGCTCGGCCCCGGAAAGGGCCTTGAAACCGTTATCCAGGCCCTTCCTGCCATTCTCAGGGTGAACCCGGACATCTGCTACCGGATCGTCGGAGCAACGCATCCCAACCTCGTAGCAAGCGAAGGTGAACGCTATCGAGAAGGCCTGATCGATCTTGCAGAAGAACTTGGGGTAGCTCATGCCATCGAATGGGAGAACAGCTTTCTGGACACGGATGAGCTGCTCGATCAGCTTGAAGCCTGCGATATCTATCTCACCCCTTATCCAAATCTCCAGCAATCTACCAGCGGCACCTTGAGCTACGCCGTTGCCCTCGGGAAAGCCGTGGTATCGACCCCTTACATTCATGCCAAGGAACTGCTTGCTGATGGAGTAGGCATTCTTGTCGAGCCGCAGTCGATCACGGCAATCGCAAAGGCCGTATGTTCGCTATTGCGAAACCCACATGTTCTGGCCGAGCAGAAGCAGAGAGCATATGCGCGTGGCAGGCTGACAATCTGGCCGTGCTTTGCAGATGCCGTCGCGAGCATGATCGAGCGCACGGTTACAAAGCCGGTTTCGAAGATCGCGAGGTCTTGCCCCAGTTTCGATGCTGTCCGGCGGATGAGTGATGCGACGGGTATGCTGCAGCACGCCGTCGGCACGATTGCAGACAGAAGGCACGGCTATTGCCTCGATGACAACGTCCGCGCCCTTATGCTTACAAACATAACATCGGCTATTTCCGAGACTGAACGGGCTGATCGCGCCTCGATTTTTGCATCCTTCATCCAGCACGCCTGGCACCCCGAGATCGGACGATTCAAAAATTTCATGGGATTTGATCGTCAATGGCTCGAGCATTGCGGCTCGGAAGACGCCAACGGTCGCGCTATCTGGGCACTGGCCCATACGGCCAGAAATAACCCGAATCGAGATATCCGCGAGTGGGCCACCAGACTTTATGACCAGGTTCTAGATCACTGCGAAACACTGGACAGCCCCCGCACTTTGGCCTTTATCTCACTGGGCACGTCGCTGATGCTCAAGGTTCGCCCCGAGCACGGCCCTTCCCTCAAGGCGCTTGAACGAGCCGCTGCCATACTGGCGCACCTCCTCGAAAAATCCCGCCGACCTGATTGGCCCTGGTTCGAAGCCGTTCTCGCATACGACAACCCCCGTCTCCCTCAGGCACTGATCGCGGCTGGACAGGCGCTGGATCGAAAGGACTGGCAGGCAACAGGCCTCGAGACATTGCAATGGATCTGTGAACTCCAGACCGCTGCCGCCGGCCATTTCCGCCCTATCGGTTCCGAAGGCTTTGGGCAGCCCTTCGGACACAAACCATTCGATCAACAGCCCCTCGAAGCCCAGGCAGCACTGGAGGCCTGCGCAGATGCTTATGCGGCGACCGGCGACAACCGATGGGTGCAGCACGGAACGGCAGCATGGAACTGGTTCTTTGGAGCAAACGACCGGGGCGAAGTGCTGGCGGACCCCGACACAGGTTTGTGCCGTGACGGCTTGACACCACGAGGTGCCAATCTGAACTGTGGCGCCGAGAGCATCCTGGCGTTCCAACTGGGATATCATTCCCTGATGGCGCTAGTGTCAGATAACGATTTGAATCCGGAGAATACGGTTGGAAAGCTTGCCCCCGAAGATGCACGGACCCTTGCATATCCATGATCTGAGGCTCAACGCTGATCCGTCACGCGTCGTATTGCAACCGTTCCATCTGAGTTGGCAGGCCAAGGATCCCGAAAATAACCGCGCACTCCAGTTGGTCAACGATATCGCCGCGCTCCACGAGCATGCTGCTAAACAGGTATACAGCACCCTGCTTGCGGAGTTCAAGGAACGTCATCTGCAGATAGAAGCCTTGTTCACTGAGCGCTGGGTTGAAATCTCGACTTTGCTCCAGCTCGACCCTGCCAAATTCTCGAACACTCGGCAAAAATTGGTCGGGGCCTATTTCTGCCACGAATATTCCTATGCCGCAGCGGCACTGATGAACCCATCCATCGTCCCGCATCCCGACCAAACCGGGTGCGAGGAGGGTGCTACGCGGTTCGTCTTGTCGCTTCGGGCCGTAGGCGAAGGACACATCAGTTCACTAGCCTTCAGAGAGGGAGTTGTTCTGAGAGAAGTCGAAATCAGGTTGCGGCCACAAAGCCCCCTCGCCAGCAGCGTTCTAATAGAGGGAAGTGCTGAAGATGATCACTGCGGGCCAGTCGTCATTCACCGTCGTCCAGATACCAGCCTCTCCAACACCGTCATTCTCCCGATCACCAAGCAGCAACGAAACGGCCTCGAGGATTTACGCCTTGTTCGGTTCGAGCATCAAGACGGGCAGGTCGAATGGATCGGCACTTACACTGCCAATTCGGGATCGGATATAAGGTCAGAATTGCTTCGAACTCCGGATTTCAAGCAGTTCTCGCTTGAACCGGTCACTGGCAAGGCGGGCCGAAACAAGGGGATGGCGCTGTTTCCGCGCCAAGTTGGCGGGCAATATGTCATGGTCGGCCGGCAAGATGGAAAAAACCTCTATCTCTTGCGCAGCGACAACCTGACGTTCTGGGATGATGAGGGTGTCCTGCTAATGGAGCCCCGTTATCCGTGGGAATTCATCCAGATTGGAAATTGTGGAAGCCCGATAGAAACCGAACACGGCTGGCTGCTGCTCACCCACGGCGTCGGCGCCATGCGCAAATACACGCTTGGTTGCGCTCTGCTCGATCTCGAGGACCCTTCGAAACTCATTGCCCGCACCCCTGCACCATTGCTCAGTGCTGAAAATACGGATCGTTCGGGCTACGTGCCCAACGTGATTTATACGTGCGGTGCAATGATGCACGGTCAGGAGCTGATTATCCCCTACGGGATCTCCGACAGCTCAGTTGGCTTTGCAAGCATCGGCCTCAATGACCTCTTGAAAACCATGCAGTGACTGGCCTGCTGCTCCGCAACATCGCTGCATTGCCCGGAATTGCAGCATATCCCCTGGCCGAACCTGACACGGAAATGGCTAGGAGATTCGATAAAATGCGATCCTCCTGACCAACTACCTGACACAGCGACTTTGTTACGGAAGGATAGAGATATCCTCGTCCAGATATGCGCCGATTACCGTTCCCGAATTGATCCGCGCGCTGGTGCCGGTGACGAAAAATCCAGCAAGCGGGACGAGTGCGATGGAGCCCACTACACCAGCTGTGCCGGTAACGCCCTTGTCATCGAAAGTGCCAGACAGACGGATCTGCCGCCCACCCACCGTAGCGTAAAGCACGCGAGCTGTGATATGACCTGACTTGCCCCACATGCCCTTGTTGCGGACCGAAGTAATCTCGCCTTGTGCAGGCGAACCCGCCGGAATGACGATCTTTCCGTTCAGCTTCACCGGCTCGGCAATTTCCATCCGGAACCGCTGCCCAACTCGGGCAAGCTTGCGTTCAGTCGTCAGCTCCTCGAGCAACCGGACCGATACCGTCGACCCGGCGCGCAAAACATTGTCTCCAGCCGGCGCGATCGTTGCTACGGCTGGCGCGATCGTTGCTACGGCTGGCGATTGAACTGGCGCGATAAGCTGTTCAGTCGAAGCGGTGGGAACAGCTTCTGCCAAAGTCGATCCATCAGGTTGAGCAATTCCGGGTGCCGCTACCAGAGCTGCGGCCAATACCAATACTGTTTTCATAAGATGCCCCCATCTTGAGATGTCTGTTGTTTTACAGGATGTAGTGCAGTAACCGCTTTAACCCGGATCGGCGACGACGCGTGGTCCGATGTCGTCAGAGTCGACATATTTCAGGTCTGGTTTCTTGGCGTTAAATTCCTCGATCGTCGAAGGAGCAAGGTTAGGACGACCTGCCATGATGCCCATACGGATGGTGCATTTAACGACGTAGCGCTCGCCAGCATCCACCTCCAGGTTAAGCACATCCTTGGCTTCGCTCTTGGCGTTGAATTCATGAGCGCCGGGTTCAATGTTCAGAATAAAGTATTTGCCAGCGCCTAGCGCACTGATCCGCTCTTTGCCGATATTGACGCCACATCCCATGGCACCGCCCATCATCGTTCCCGAGCGCCAGAAAATTATCTGCCCCTTACCTTCAGGCGGCGCCGGCAACTCGGCAGGAGCCGGACGGCCGGACTCGGCAACAGCAGGAGCGGCAATTGCAACCAGCGCTACCGCAGCAAAAAATACTCGATTTCGGTTCATTCGGATCTTCCATTGGCTTGAGAAAAGTGGCTTCCGGCAAACTATTCAGCCGGGACGAAAATTTCGGCAGTTTCGGCGACGATGATCCCACCTGCAGGCAAATCGACACTCGTGCCTGTGACAAACACCCCGATGACTGGGGCTGCGATCGTGGCTACAATGGCTGCGCCAGCATTATCGGATCCTGCCGAACTGAACTTGGTCTTGCGCAGGGTTAAGCGTCGTCCGTTCGCCTCAAGATACCTTGCTGCGACAATGAGCTCGCCTGCGCGTCCCCCAAAGCGTTTAGGTGAGGCATGAACGACTTGAGCCATGCCCTTGGTCCCTGCAGGGATCGCCGGCAATGCTTGGATGTAAATGTCGTTGACGAGCTCAATCTCGAACAGATCGCCCCGTTTGGCAGTTCTGGAACTTACCGGCTGCTTCACACATAGCGTCACTGAAGTCCCTATGGGAATCGCTGCAGGTCCAGATGATTCGGTCGTCGCGGCCTGCGATAATGGTTCGCTGGTCTCGATCTGTGCGTAAACTGAGTGACCAGCGCACAACGCAAAAAAAGCCGCTGCCGCGACTGCACTCCCCCATTGCCCCACAAAACCCCCAACACGGTAGGTCACCTAAAGGTAACTCATGTTATAAATTACTGAAAATACTTGCCGAACAGTCGGACCTGAGGGAGCTTTTGTCAATCCATCTTTGCGAAGATCGAGTGTGTTGCTGTAACAACATACCAGTCAGATTCAATCCTGACCTTGCATTAATCGTCTCGCCAGATTTGGGCCGTTTATTGAGCGAGCGCGCTTACATTGCGGGCCATGCCTGTTCAGACGCCAGAACAGCGACTGCGACACGCTCCGAATACTCCTGTGTTAACGGGGATCTCTGGATCAATGTTCACGGTTCTTATCCGGCTGCTAGCCAATTCTATCATCTAGGCCAGAGCAACCTTCAATAAGTCATGAAAATATTGACATTAGCTGGTATGCACCTGAGCGTGGGATCAGAATTGTAATTTCGCGCCTCATCCATCGAGAGTTATTCGTCCGTCTTGGCAAAGCCAAGTGCTAGATTTGTCCGGAAAAATTTCTGTTCCCCCTATCTAATCAGCTGATTGCAATCGTCCGGCAATCGGGTAAACACGAACCGCATTGGAAGCGGGAGCCATTGCATAGATCGGGTTCAGGCTGAATGCTCAGCCTGTCCCCCAGCAATGAAGGACATCCCGTGGAGCCCAACCCTCACGCAGCCGCCGTCAAAGCGATCCTCGCTTTGATGTTCGTCAATACGCGGCTGCTGAATACGCTGGCATCTCAAGGACTCATCGCTCCGGATGAGGTGCTGACTATTTGGAACAGCATCAGGTTCGGAGTCGACGAGGAATGCTTCCGTTCGGCATGGGATCAAGCTGCCGTTGATCTGCGAAATCTGCATTCCCTTTACGCTCAGGCGCTCAGACTGGCGAAAGAAAACTGGCAAGCCTGAATTGAGCGCGCCGGGATCTGACGATCCACATTCATGTGGAGTTTTTTCCGCCACAGCTCTTATGATGCCAATCTGAGCGTATTGCGTCCGCTACTCGCGGCAAGATACAGGGCCTCGTCCGCGCGTCGCAGCAGACTTTCGTCGGTCTCGCCCAAAACCAGCTCTGCCACCCCGATGCTGATCGTGACAGGCGGCTCGATGCTGGACGCTTCGATCCGATGACGCACACGCTCAGCCACTTTCAAGGCAACTTCAGCTCCAGCGGCCGGGAAAAGGATGACAAACTCTTCTCCACCGAACCGCCCCAACATATCGTCATGTCGCAGTTCCCGGCTCGCGTCTGCTGCGACGCGTTTGAGCACACGATCGCCGACATTGTGGCCGAACCGGTCGTTGATCTGCTTGAAGTGATCGAGATCAAATATGGCAATGGCCAAGGGCTGGCCAGTCCGCTCGGCACGGTCAATCTCACTTTCCAGGACTTGAGAGACTCGTCGGCGGTTCGCGATGCCTGTCAATTGGTCAGTTTCCGCCAGCACCCGCGCTTCGGCTGCAGCTGTCTCTGCCATGACACTCGCTGCGCGCAGGCTCTGCTCCTGCGCGACCTGCACGGTGATGTCCTGAATGATCCCAAATAGCCCAGGCAGGCGCGTCAGCGCGTTAATCTCGAACTCTCCTCGCGACAGAATATGACGCACGCTACCGTCGGGCCGAATTATCCTAGCCTTGAATTCAAACCCCTGTTGATCCGCAATTGCGTTTTCCAAAGCTTGCGAGACAATATGCCTGTCGCCTGGATGATATGCATTGATCGCATCATCCAAGGTCGGCGGATTATCTGACGCCATACCGTGAATTTTGAACACCTCGGGCGACCAGGTCACCGCCTCGCCCGCAATATCAAGGTGCCAATGGCCGACATTTGCTGCCGTCTCCGCCATGTGCAACAGACGCACGCTTTCGGCTAGCTGGCCGTGCAAACGACGACGGGCGGCAAGCAGTGCGCCAATAGGCAAAGCAGCGGCAAAAAGTGCCAAAAGGTAGAATTGAACGAACAGGCTTCTGGTTTGCGGACCTGCATCGATCAACATTACCGGACCGGAGTCCATTGCGCTTGCGACCGATGCGATGACGCCAGCAATCACCACACCACCTGCTGCACCCAGCAAGCCAAGCCGGGTCACAGCAATAAGGATCGCCAGCATCGGCATGAACAGCAATGGATATATCGACTGGGCAAAGGTCAGTGCACAGACCATTGCGACCATGACAAAAATGCCTGCCGTCTCTCCTGCGGTTCGTGTGCTTCGTCGAACCTCTCTGTTGGAAATTGCCCTTGCTGCGATCATGATCAGCGGGGTGACTAGCAGGATCCCCAGCAAGTCGGTGGAGAACCACGAAAACCAGAATACCGCTGAACTGGCGGGCACAAACACCGTTGCAATTGACGCGCTGGCAATCGTCGCGACGAGCGCGGCGATGCAGAAGTTCAACAATCTCAACGGATCTGAAAATGAAATCTGGCGGCTAATGCGCCTCGTCACCAGCCATGCAGCCAGCGACGACTCCGCAACATTGGCAATCGTAAATCCGAGCGAGATCCACAGGTCATTGCCTAGATTAAAGTTTACAGCCATGCTTGCTATTGCGGCAGCACCCACATGCCAGAGACGCAGCCGACCATCGCTGATCAACAATGCGGCCAGCAGGATTCCACTTGATGGCCAGACCGTGGCTATCCCATCCTGGCCATGGCTCAGGGCAAGAGCGATCGCCGCAGCGACATAATAGCAAGCGCCGGTCACCAGCGGGCCCCATAGTGACCGCATGTTTCTGTCTCGTGCTGCTGTATAGAGGCCCATAATTCATTGCTGAACGAAACTGGTTAACAAAGTCTATCAGAAATTGGGGACGCCTTGCCGTTGACCTGCACCTTCACCGGACCTCGTTCGTGTGACCAGCAGCCCGTCTGCGGATCGCTTTCAAGCATCAGCGAGGCAATGAATGTATGAACTCCGCAACTTGAGGTGCAGCGTCGATCCCGGATAGCATTCAGTCAATTGACCCACCATCGCCATGCGACCCTCTTGGCCCAACTCTCTGAGTGGAGGCTCGATCTGGCAGCCGGTTGGTGGAGCTTGCAGCGTGAAACAAATCCGGACCAAGTATGCGCCAAAATAGTCATGCGGCAGGCCATACGAAATGGGCCGTCCCGCGAGGGCATAGCTGCGATCAAGCTTGGAAAATAGAGGGCCCAGCGTATGCGCGAGAAAGGGGGGTAAGCACATACACCGAGCCCTCAGCGGGAGAACGCTCGAATACCCGACATTAGTTAATGGCGCATTAGCGCCTCATTTTAACCATGGCGATGAGTGAACTGGCCTTTGGCGGGCCACATCGACTCCCCAAGCCCGATTTATAGCGACTTCCGAAGAGCACCTTGGGAACCGGTCACGCGAGGTCACGAACCTTAGGCTCACGGGCCCAGTGCCGGATCGGCCCCACTTCCATAAACGCATCCGGATCGATCACTCCGTCGTCGGGTTCAATATTAGCTTTCGGAAGCAAATGCTCTCGTGTGCCTGCACATGCACCTATCGTTTTGCAGTGATACCAAGCGTCGGCAAACCAGGCGACCGCCCCCACATCCTTGGCCAGCTTCTTCGCCCGCTCGGGCAATAGCATCGCAACCACGGCATCGAAGAGCACCGAAGGCGAGCCGGCTAGCTGGCCATTCGCCCTGAGGTCGCCACCCTTGAGTTTCAGGGGGCCGATCTTCGGAGCGACGAGGAACGCCGTGCCTCCAGCCTTCTGGATTTGTGCGACCAGTTCCGTGATGGCGTTGCGATCTGACCCCTCGTCGAACAGGATACCAATCTTGCGGCCCTTGAAGGTCTGCTTGGCCTGCTTTTGAATCGACAAGGCATCGGAAGTGCCA
>Ga0155082_142_pt4 | contig 184952 bp, 177 predicted proteins | sample RifCSPhighO2_01_FD_106050 | JGI IMG/M metagenome (GOLD analysis project Ga0155082, IMG submission 106050) | Sphingomonadales bacterium RIFCSPHIGHO2_01_FULL_65_20 | reverse complement strand
CGCGCGCGACGGTGCGGATCAGGGCGGAAACGGGGGCGTGGAGGGAATGGGTCATGTCAGCGGGATCATCACGTTGCGGGCATAGCCGGGGCGGACGATCAGCCGTTCGTACCAGCCGCGCAGATGCGGATAATCGCCGCCCGCCAGATTTAGCGCGAACCAGGTGTGCGCATAGGTACCCATCGGAATGTCGGCGATGCCGAAATTGTCTCCCGTGAGCCAGGGCTGGCTTGCCAGGCAATTCTCCAGAATGGCCATCATCCTGCCGGTTTCCTCGATGCCGTGCGCGATTACGGCAGGATCATGCGCTTCGGGCGGCTTGCGCACCAACATGAGAAAGACCTCGCGCTGGGCATCGGCATAGGCGAACTGCCAGTCCATCCACTTGTCGGCTGCGGCGCGCGTGCGCGGATCGGCGGGCCACAGATGCGGTGCGTAGGCCTCGGCCAGATAGCGCAGGATGGCGTTCGATTCCCACAGCACGAAGCCATCATCCTCGATCGTCGGGATAAGCGCATTGGGGTTGCGCGCCAGATAGGCTGCATCCATGCCGAACCTGCCGCCGACATCGTGGCGCAGGTAATCCAGGCCTATCTCCTCGGCCGCCCACACGACCTTCTTGACATTGTGCGAGTTGAGGCGGCCCCAGATGGTCAGCATGGCTCAGCTCCGGTAATCGGCGTTGATCGAGATATATCCGTGCGTCAGATCACAGGTCCACACCGTGGCGCGTCCCTGGCCCAGCCCGATATCGGCCTCGACCAGGATGTCGGCACCTTTCAGATGCGCGGCCACCGGCGCCTCGTCATAGCCCTGTACAACCATGCCTTGCGCGGCAACCTCGACCCCGCCGAAGCGGATCGACAGCAGGTCGCGCTCGGCAGGCTCTCCGGCCTTGCCGACCGCCATCACGACGCGGCCCCAATTGGCGTCCTCGCCCGCGATCGCGGTCTTGACCAGCGGCGAATTGGCGATCGACAGCGCGATGCGGTGCGCGCTTTCGTCCGACACCGCGCCGGTCACGCGGATCTCGATGAACTTGCTCGCGCCTTCGCCATCGCGCACCACCAGATGCGCCAGCTGGCGGCACAGATCGGTCAGCGCGGCGGCGAACGCATCGGCCCCGGTGCTGTCCATGCTCTCGATCCGGGCATGGTCGGCCTGGGCTGTAGCGAAGGCGAGCACGGTGTCGCTGGTCGAGGTGTCGTTATCGACGGTGATGCAGCTGAAGGTCCTGGCGTTCGCGGCGCTCAGCATCTGCTGCAGCAGCGCAGGCGCAATATTCGCATCGGTGAACACATAGCCCAGCATCGTCGCCATGTCGGGCGCGATCATGCCCGACCCCTTGATGACGCCAACAAGCTGCACCTTGGTGCCCCCGATCATCGCGCTCGTGGTCGCGGCCTTGGGGAAGGTATCGGTCGTGCCGATCGCATCGGTGAGCGCGCGCCAGTCGCAGGGCTCGGCGGTGAAGGCCGCCTCGAGCCCCGCGCGCGCCTTGTCCTGCGGAAGCGGTACACCGATCACGCCGGTGGCCGAGACGAAAATTTCCTCCGCAGCGCAGCCCAGCCGCGCCGCGGCGGTTTCGACCAGTAGCTGCACCGCCGCGCGGCCCTTGCCGCCGGTAAACGCATTGGAATTGCCCGCGCTGACGATCAGCGCGCGCGCCTGGCCGTGGGGCAGGGCGGCGCGGCACCATTCGACCTCGGGCGAGGGGCATTTGCTGGTGGTGGTGACGCCTGCCACACTGGTTTCCGGCACCAGCTCGACATAGCTCAGGTCACAGCGGTCCCATTCCTTGTAGCGCGCGCGGGCGACACGCGGCGTGACGCCGGCAATCGCCGGAAGATCGGGAAAGGGGAGCGCGAGCGGGGAAACCGGGTGAGTCATGTTGCCGTCCAGACCATGTAAGACTGGCTGCGGCCCTAATCGCTCTCCGGGCAAGTGCAAGCGCTTTGCCGGTGCATGCGGCAAAAGCGCTATAACTGCATCGATGTCAGGAAGCTGGTGCGGGCGGTCGGACTCGAACCGACACTCCTTGCGGAACCGGATTTTGAGTCCGGCGCGTCTACCATTTCACCACGCCCGCGTGTGGAGCGGCAGCCTATAGCGCCTTGCCCGCGTCAGGCAAGGCGCAAAAGCCGCCGCTCGATACGCGTCAGAGCTTCAGATCCCGCGCGATCGCCTTCTTCGTCGCATCGCCATAGGGCGGCAGGAAGCCGCCTAGCTTGGCGACATCGATGCGCGGCTGGCTATAGATCGCCTTGGCATGGCTGAACGTACGGAATCCGTCGATCCCGTGGTAATTGCCCATGCCCGAGTGGCCGACGCCGCCAAAGGGCAGGTCTTCCATCGCGACATGGAAGATCGTGTCGTTGAGCGTCACCCCACCCGAAACGGTCCGATCGGTGACCTTCTTGGCCTCGTCCTGGTTCTCGCCGAAATAGTAAAGCGCGAGCGGACGGTCGCGACCGTTGACGAATTCGATCGCCTCGTCGACCGTCGAATAGGTCTTCACCGGCAGGATGGGGCCGAAGATCTCGTCCTGCATCACCTTCATGTCGTCGGTGACGTTGCGAAGGATGTGCAGCGGCATCTTGCGGCTGTTGGCGGACTTGAAATCCTCGTTCGCCGGATTGACCTCGATCACCTCCGCGCCCTTTTCGCGTGCGTCCTCGAGATAGCCGGTCAGCCGCTGATGGTGCCGCTCGTTGACCACGGCGGTGTAATCGTCGTTGGTCAGCAGCGTGGGGTAGAGCGTCGCGGCGGACTGCTGGATATTCTCGATGATCTCGCGCTCGTCCTCACGGGGCACATAGAGATAATCGGGCGCGATGCAGATCTGCCCGGCATTGAGCATCTTGCCCATGGTGATCCGCTGCGCCGCCTTGGCCTTGTCCGCGCCGCGACCGATGATCGCGGGCGACTTGCCGCCCAGTTCGAGCGTGATCGGCACCAGGTTCTTGGCGGCGGCGCGCATGATATGGTGGCCGACACTGGTCGCGCCGGTGAAGATCAGATGGTTGAACGGCAGTTCCGAAAAGGCCTGGCCGACCTCGGGCCCGCCGGTGAAGAACGCGACCTCGCTCACGTCGAAATAGCGGGGCCCAAGCTCCGCAAGCAGGTTCGAGGTATTCTCGGTATATTCACTGTTCTTGATCATCACCCGGTTGCCGGCGGCCAGCGCGCCGATCGCGGGGGTGAGGCACAGCTGGATCGGGAAGTTCCACGGCGCGATCACGCCGACCACGCCGAGCGGCTGATATTCGACCCGCGCGCGCGCCCCAAGCAGGCCGAGCGGGAACTGGACCGGGCGCTTCTCGGGCTTGGCCCAATCGTCCATGTGCTTGAGCGCGTGCCGGGCGCAGTTGAGCACCGCTACGATATCGGTCATCTTCGATTGATCGGCGCTGCGATGGCCGAAATCCTCGCTCATGGCGGCGACCAGCGCGTCGCCATTGTCGTGCACCAGCTTCATCAGCCGCCGGATGCGGTCCTTGCGCGCCGCCATCGGCACCGGCAGTTCGGCGAGAAACGCCTTTTTCTGCCGCTCGAGAATCTCTTCAAGCTGGTCCGCCCTCAGCGGTGCGTCTGCCAAAGTCGCCATTCATCGTCTCCCGGTTAGCTGTTTGCCCCAAGGTGTATCGCGATAGGTTGCGAATTGAAATTTCTTTTGTGCGCGCCGCGCGCAGGCCGTTATTTCGGCGGCGTGAGCTTCAGCAGTCGGCCCTGCGATCCGCGCGCGCCGTCTTCCAGCAGCCAGATCGCCCCATCCGGCCCCTGTTCGACCTCGCGGATGCGGCCTTCCATCGTCCAGTTGTCCGCCTTTTCGGCCTTGTCGCCGTCGAGCTTCACGCGGACCAGCGCCTGGCCACCAAGCGCACCGATAAACGCACTGCCCTTCCAGGCGGGGAACAGGTCGCCCGAATAGATCATCAGGCTGCCCGGCGAGATGGCGGGGTTCCAGAACACCTTGGGCGGCTCGAAGCCGTCGCCTGGCGCGTGGTCGGGAATGTCCTTGCCGTCATAATGATCGCCGTTGGACACCTTGGGATAGCCGTAATTCGCGCCGCGCTTGACGAGGTTGAGCTCGTCGCCGCCCTTGGGGCCCATTTCCAGCTCCCACAGGTTCCCTGTGCCGTCGAATGCGAGCCCCAGCGGATTGCGATGGCCCCAGGACCAGGCCTGCGCCTTGATGCGGCCCTGATCATACATCGGATTGTCCGAAGGGATGCCGCCTGTCGGCGTCAGCCGGATCACCTTGCCGAGATTCTGATCGAGATCCTGCGCCGGATCGAACTTCTGCCGCTCGCCCGAAGAGATGTACATCATGCCATCGGGACCGAAGGCGATGCGATGGCCGTAATGGCCCTTGCCCGAAACCTTGGGCTCCTGCCGCCAGATGACCTGCAGGCCCTTGAGCGAGGCCGCGCCGTCATTGGCCATGACCAGCTTGGCGCGCGCGACGGCCGCGCCGCTGGTATCGCCATCGCCCGCCTCGGCGAAGCTGAGATAGACATAGCCGTCATTGACGAAATCGGGCGAGAGCACGACATCGCCCAGGCCGCCCTGGCCGCCATAGGCGACGGTGGGCGTGCCGCTGACATCGACCGAGCTGATCTTGCCATCGGCGGCGAAGGTCACGAGCTTGAGCTTGCCCTTCTTCTCGGTGACCAGCGCGCGGCCATCGGGCAGGAAGGTCATCGCCCAGGGTTCGTCGAACTGGCCAACCACGGTGGTTTCGAACGGAATGGTATCGACCGGCGAGATCGCCGCGACCGCTTGCGTTTCCTCTCCGCTGGCCTCGGCCTTGTCGCTGCTGTTGCAGGCGATCAAGGCAAGCGGCAGCGCCGCGCAAAGGGTCAGTCGGTGCATCTGGGTCACTCCGTTCATCATGGGTCTGATCATCGCCATCCGGGTCAAGATTGCAAACGATTCGGGTAGAGTTATGGAATGGTGGCGGGGCCTTGCGGTCGCAAGGGGCATGCGGCACAGACGCGTCATGACGGTGGCCGGTTCCCCAACATTTGATAATGTCACGATTGTCGCGGGTGTTGACGAGGCGGGCAGGGGACCGCTCGCCGGGCCGGTGGTTGCTGCGGCGGTGATCCTGTGTCCTGATGGCATAGCGGGGCTCGCCGACAGCAAGACATTGAGCTTTGCCAGGCGCGAGAAGCTCGAAGCGCTGATCCGCGAGCGCTGCACGTTCGGCATCGGCCTGGCGAGCGTCGAGGAGATCGACAGCATCAATATCCTGCAGGCGACGATGCTCGCCATGACCCGCGCGGTCGAGGCGCTGGGGCAGGAGCCGCATCAGGTGCTGGTAGATGGCAACCGTCTGCCCAAGTGGCGCTACCGCGCGCGGGCGATCGTCAAGGGCGATGCGCTGCACCCGTGCATCTCCGCCGCGTCGATCCTCGCCAAGCAGGAGCGCGACCGAATGATGCGCGCCGCTGCCATCGATCACCCGCATTATGGCTGGGATCGCAACATGGGTTATGGGACCGCCGAGCATCTGGCGGCATTGCGTTTGTACGGTCCCACTCCGCTCCACCGCCGCAGCTTCGCTCCGGTGGCGCAGGCCTGTCTGCTGTAACCTGAAAAAAATGCGCCCCGAGTCTTCGCGGCAACACCACCAGTGGTTGAGTCCCGGTTCGTTAACGGGACTCAATATGTGGATTTGGACTCATATTGTTCCGCATGGCAAACCCCCGTTAACCATTTGAACACCCGGATTCCCTAGGGTTTTGGCCTTGACCGATGGTCGCCAAGGACTCATTCAGGGCCTCGTTCCACGGGGTTAGCGGGGGTTTAAGATGGTTCAGATCGGCGAAATGCTTGCGCCAGCAAAGCGCACTCTCAAGGCGCCGCCGCGTGCCCGGGGCGCGGCGCGTCCGCCGCTGCCGCTCAACCAGATATTGAAGGGCGACTGCATCGAGGAGATGCGGCGCCTGCCGACCGCGTCGGTCGACATGATCTTCGCCGATCCGCCGTACAACCTCCAGCTCGGCGGCGATCTCTACCGCCCCGAAGGCAGCCGCGTCGATGCGGTCGACAATGACTGGGACAAGTTCGACACCTTCGCCGCCTATGACCGCTTCACCCGCGAATGGATGACCGAGGCGCGCCGCATCCTCAAGCCCGACGGCTCGCTCTGGGTGATCGGCAGCTATCACAACATCTTCCGCTGTGGCGCGACGCTGCAGGATCTCGGCTTCTGGATCCTCAACGACATCGTCTGGCGCAAGGCCAACCCGATGCCCAATTTCCGCGGCACGCGCTTCACCAACGCGCACGAGACGCTGATCTGGGCGTCGCGCGACGAGAAGTCGAAATACACGTTCAACTATCGCGCGATGAAGACGCTCAACGACGAGCTGCAGATGCGCTCGGACTGGGTGCTGCCGATCTGTGGCGGCCAGGAGCGATTGAAGCGCGGCGGCACCAAGGCGCACCCGACGCAGAAGCCCGAGGCGCTGCTCTATCGCATCCTGCTTGCCTGCACCAATCCGGGCGATGTCGTGCTCGATCCGTTCTTCGGCACCGGCACTACCGGCGCGGTCGCCAAGCGGCTGGGCCGCGACTGGATCGGCTGCGAGCGCGATCCCATCTATTGCGAAGTCGCCGAAGAACGCATCGCCGCTGCGCTGCCGCTCGATGAATCGGGCTTGAAGACCATGCAGTCGCCCAAGAGCCAGCCGCGCGTCGCCTTCGGCACCTTGGTCGAGACCGGCTATGTCCCCGTCGGCACCAAGGTGTGCGACAAGGCGCGCAAGCATTTTGCCACGATCCGCGCCGATGGTTCGCTGCTTTCGGGCGATCAGAGCGGATCGATCCACAAGCTCGGCGCGCTGCTGCAGAATGCGCCGTCGTGCAACGGCTGGACCTGGTGGCATATCGAGAGCGATGACGGCCTGAAGCCGCTCGACAGCCTGCGCCAGACCTATCTGCTCGCCACCGAACCGTGATGAACGCCGCGCGCGTCTATGTGCGGCCCGTCGGGCTGGCGGAAAGTCCGCAGACCTTTGAGGGTGCGACGATCCGGCTGGGGCACAGCCTGGTCTGGTGCCATCTGCTGGCGCTCGAAAGCTATGCGGGCGGCAAGCTGGTCGCGCGGCAGATCGTGCCGGTCGATCGCCTTGCCGAGGCGCTGAATGCGCTGCCTGCCGATCAGGCCGAGCGCGCGCAGGCCCAGCTCGCCAATCTGTCGCGCATGCATGCCCCGCTGACGCTGGGGGAACGCGTGCTGCGCTTCGACCAGCCGCAGGTCATGGGCATATTGAACGTCACGCCCGATAGCTTTTCCGACGGCGGGCGCTTTACCGACGATCCCGCGCAGGCGGCGGACGCGGGTTTTGCGATGCTGACTGCGGGCGCCTCGCTGATCGATATCGGCGGCGAATCCACCCGGCCCGAAGCGCCGGTGGTGTGGGAGGGCGACGAGATCGCGCGCGTCGTCCCCGCGATCAGGGCACTCGCGCATAGCGGTGCGATCCTCTCGGTCGATACCCGCAAGGCCGCCGTCATGGAAGCGGCGCTGGAGGCCGGCGCGCATATCGTCAACGATGTCTCGGCGCTGCTGTACGATACCCAGGCGCTCGATGTCGTGGTGCGTTCGGGCTGCCCGGTGGTACTGATGCACGCGCCATCGCAGGGCGCGAACCCGCATGCGGGCGGTGGCTATGGCCATGTCGTCACGGATGTGTTCGACTGGCTCGAGGCGCGCGTCGCCGCCGTTGTCGCGGCGGGCGTGGCGCGCGAGAAGGTCATCGTCGATCCGGGCATCGGTTTCGGCAAGTCGCTCGCCGACAATCTCGCGCTGATCAACGCGCTGCCTCTGTTCCACGCGCTCGGCCAGCCGATCCTGTTTGGCGCGAGCCGCAAGCGCATGATCGGCGCATTGTCGAACGAGGCCCCGGTCGATGCCCGGCTGGGCGGATCGGTCGCGCTGGCGATGAGCGCGATCGGCAGCGGCGCGCAGATCGTGCGCGTGCACGACGTCCCCGAAACCGTCCAGGCCGCCCGCGTCTGGCGTGGCCTGCGCGATGCCGCCTTGACGGTGCCGGGGCTCGACTGACAGAGGGCTGTCATGACCAGCTTCGTCCTCTCCATCGCCATGCTGACCTCGATCGCGCTCGTCTTCGGCGCGATCGCGCTCTTCCGCCGCGGCCAGCGCAAGCAGCCCGCGCTGATGCTGGTGCTGGCGGTGGTGATGATCGCCAATGTCGTGATCTGGTCGATCCCGACGAAGAGCGGACAATCGCTGGCAGAGACGCAAGCGCCGGAGTGATTCCCAACCACCTCCGCTCATCCTGAGCCGCGGGCTTTAGCCCGCGAACTCGAAGGACCCGCGCCCACGCAGGCCGTCTTGCGGGGCCTTGGACAGGCTCAGGCTGAGCTGAGGTGGTGGTCCATTGCTGCACTGGTAACGGATATTGCACCAGGATATGAGCGGCAGCGCTGTTTACAGACCCTGCAGAATTGATAATTTCAACTCTTATGGCTTTCCAGCGCCCTATTGTACCAAGCATTGCCCTCGAGCGGATTTGCTTCACATTCGCTTTGGTAGCGTTGCTGCTCATGGCAGTCTATTTTCTCTGGCAGCTGAGCTTGGGGAGGTTGGTTGTGTCCCAACTGCCTGAGCTGGTGTTGGTGGTGGCTTTTGCGATCCTACCGTCGGTCTGCCTTGGATTATGGCTGCGATATAGGCGACAACGCAAAATTCTAGCGCTGCGTGAACATGAGCACATTTTGCGGCAGATAACTGGCAATTAGATTTCACGTCTTTCATACTGTGGCTAATGGCCCTGCCACAAAGAAACCCCGGACATCGCTGCCCGGGGCTCCCTCATTCATCTAACGCACCACCCGCTCATTTCACATCGAACCGGTCGGCGTTCATCACCTTCACCCAGGCGGCGATGAAGTCCTGCACGAACTTCAGCTCGTTGCCGCGCTCGGCATAGACTTCGGACACCGCGCGCAGTTGCGAGTTGGAGCCGAAGACCAGATCGGTGCGCGTTGCGTGCCAGCGGGTTTCGCCGGTGGCGCGGTCGGTCCCGATGAACTCCTCGTCACCGCTCTCGTCGACGGTCTTCCAGGCCGTGCGCATGTCGAGCAGATTGACGAAGAAGTCGTTGGTCAGCAGGCCCGGACGGTCGGTGAGCACGCCCTTGCTGCTGTTGCCGGCATTGGCCCCCAGCACGCGCAGGCCCGCCACCAGCACCGCCATTTGCGGGATCGAAAGGCCGAGCAGATGCGCGCGGTCGAGCATGATCTCCTCGGTCTTCACCGTCTGCTTCGTGGCGAGATAGTTGCGGAAGGCATCGGCGCGCGGTTCGAGCGGCTCGAAGCTCTCGGCATCGGTCTGCTCTGCGCTCGCATCGCCGCGACCGCCAAGGAACGGCACCGTGACATCGAAGCCCGCATCCCGCGCCGCCTTCTCGACCGCCGCGCTGCCCGCCAGCACAATGGCATCGGCCACCGACAGGGGCCCACGCAGTTCCTCGATCTTGGCGAGTACCGTCGCCAGCTCCGCCGGATCGTTGACCGCCCAGTCCTTTTGCGGGGCGAGGCGGACGCGCGCGCCATTGGCACCGCCGCGATGGTCGCTGCGGCGATAGGTCGAGGCCGAGGCCCAGGCCGCCTTGATCAGCGCGCTCATCGGCAGGCCGCTCGCCAGGATCGCCGTCTTGAAGGCTTCGATCGCCGTATCCGAAGGCATGGTGCCTGCAGGCACCGGATCCTGCCAGATCAGGTCCTCTGCCGGGACTTCGGGGCCGAGATAGCGGACCTTGGGACCCATGTCGCGATGCGTCAGCTTGAACCAGGCGCGGGCAAAGGCATCGTCGAGCGCCGCCTGATCGTCGCGGAAGCGTTCGGATATCTTGCGATAGGCCGGGTCCATCTTCAGCGCCATGTCGGCGGTGGTCATCATCGTCGGCACCTTCTTCGAAGGATCGCGCGCATCGGGCGCCATGTCTTCGGGGTCCGGGTTGATCGGCTGCCATTGGTGCGCACCCGCCGGGCTGCGCACCAGCTCATAGTCATACTTGAACAGCAGGCGGAAATAGTCGCCGCCCCATTGCGTGGGGTTGGGCGTCCACGCGCCTTCGATGCCGGAGGTGGTGATATGGCCGCGCTCGATCTGCTCGGCATCGGTTGCCCAGCCGAAGCCCATCAGCTGCATCGCCTCGGATTCGGGCGCACCGCTCAGCTGGTCGGGAGGCACCGCGCCGTGCGCCTTGCCGAAGGCATGGCCCCCGGCGGTCAGCGCGACGGTTTCCTCGTCGTTCATCGCCATGCGCTCGAACGTGATGCGCATGTCGCGCGCCGACTGCAGCGGATCGGGCACGCCGCCCGGACCTTCGGGATTCACGTAAATGAGGCCCATCTGGATCGCAGCGAGCGGTGCTTCGAGCTCCCATCCCTTGTCGGGCTGGATGCGGGTTTCCGCGCCGGTATCGACCCAGGCTTCCTCGGTGCCCCAATAGACGTCGCGCTCGGGCTCGAACACGTCGGCGCGGCCGCCGCCAAAGCCGAAGACCGGACCGCCCATCGATTCGATCGCGACATTGCCGGTCAGGATGAACAGGTCTGCCCAGCTGATGTGCTTGCCGTATTTCTGCTTGATCGGCCAGAGCAGCCGGCGCGCCTTGTCGAGATTGCCGTTATCGGGCCAGCTGTTGAGCGGGGCGAAGCGCTGCTGCCCGCTGCTCGATCCGCCGCGGCCATCAGCGGTGCGATAGGTGCCTGCAGAGTGCCAGGCCATGCGGATGAAGAAGGGGCCGTAATGACCGTAATCCGCCGGCCACCAGGGCTGCGAGTCGGTCATCAGGGCATGCAGATCGGCCTTGAGCGCCTGGTAGTCCAGCTGCTTGAACGCCTCGGCATAATCGAAATCCGGGCCCATCGGGTCGGGCGAGGTGCCGTTCTGCGTCAGGATGTCGAGCTGCAATGCATCGGGCCACCAGTCGCGATTGGTCCGCCCCAGCAGCGCGCGGACGCCGCCATCCTTGCCCGAGAACGGGCAGTTTCCGCCCATGCCACTTGTCTTCATGTCCATCGCGCATCTCCTTCATCGAACGAATGACGCTAACATAGGAAAGTTCCATGAACGGCTGAAACGATCAAACTATGTCAGTTCAATCGACATGGTCGATCAAAACAGGACGACGACGCAACGCGACAAGGCCCGGCAAGCCGGGTTCGACACGAATATCAGGATCGATACGAGGAAATGGTCGGGGAGAGAGGATTCGAACCTCCGGCCCCTGCCTCCCGAAGACAGTGCTCTACCAGGCTGAGCTACTCCCCGACCCAGACTTCATGGTGCCTTGCGGCGCCTGGGAGGCAGGGGCGTGCCTATAGCCACGGGTTTCGAAGACTGCAAGCGGCCTTTTGCGCTTTTCTTGTCGGCCCCGCGTTGGCGGAGCTTCGAGGCCCGTGCTAGGCATGCGCGCATGGAAACAGCAGTGCAGAGTCGCGCGCCACAAGCGGCAGCGCAGGATCATTTCGAATGGCAATATCTCGACCTCATGCGCCAGGTCTGGACGCGCGGGCATGAGCGATCCGACCGCACCGGCGTCGGTACTCGCTCGGTCTTCGGGGCCAATATGCGCTTCGATCTTTCGGACGAGGCGATTCCGCTGCTCACCACCAAGCGCGTCTACTGGAAGGCGGCCGCGCGCGAGATGCTGTGGTTCCTGTCCGGGGAGACGAATATCCGCCCGCTGGTCGAGCAGGGGGTGCATATCTGGACCGACTGGCCACTGGATGCCTATCGCAAGGCGACGGGCGAGACGATCGATCGCGATGCCTTCGAGGCGCGAATCATTGCCGACGCCGATTTCGCGGCCCGATGGGGCGATCTCGGCCCGGTCTATGGCAAGCAATGGGTCGACTGGCCGGTTTACGAGCCGGTGGGCGAGGGGCTGTTCCGCCAACGCGAACGGGGCATCAACCAGATCGCCGAGCTCGTCGAGAGCCTTCGTCACAATCCCGGATCGCGCCGCCACATCTTCGAGGGCTGGAACGTCGCCGAGCTCGACCGGATGGCGTTGCCGCCCTGCCACAAGACCTATCAGTTCTTCGTTGCCGACGGAAAGCTCACCGGCCTGCTCTACCAGCGCTCGTGCGATCTCGCGCTGGGCGTGCCGTTTAACATCTTCTCCGCCGCGCTGATCACGCGGATGCTGGCGCAGCAATGCGATCTGGAGCCGGCCGAACTGATCTGGAACGGCGGCGATGTGCACCTGTATATGAACCATGAAGCGCTGGTCGAAACCCAGCTGGCGCGCACGCCTTCCGGCGCGCCGAAGCTGGTGATTACCCGGCGGCCCGACAGCATTTTCGACTACCGTGTAGAGGATTTCGAGGTCCGCGACTATGCGCCCCAGGCGCATATCGCCGCCCCCGTCGCGGTGTGAAGGGCAGCACTATTGACCTATCGCGAATCTTGAAATAATATGTCGGGGTAGGGCAATTAGTCGAAAGGCCAGCAAGAGCCGCTCCGACCCATTGCCCGCCAGCCCGAGAGGATATTTGATGGCCGATGGTCCCGCCCGCACGAACCTGCAGCCGCTTGCGCTGCACGTTCCAGAGCCCCGCTCGCGCCCTGGCGATCCGGTCGATTTCAGCGATGTGGTGATTCCCGCTGCCGGCAGCATGGCGCGTCCCGACGAGACGATCTCTCCGCACGACATGCGCGATGCCGCCTTCGGCCTGGTCCGCGTGCTCGACGAGCAGCATCAGGCTGTCGGCCCCTGGGACCCGCGGCTGTCGCCCGAGACGCTGCTGAAGATCCTGCGCACCATGGCGCTGACCCGCGCGTTCGACGAGCGGCTCTATCGTGCGCAGCGTCAGGGCAAGACCAGCTTCTACATGAAATGCACCGGGGAGGAGGCGACCTCGGTCTCCGCTGCCGCCGCTATGCAGGGCGACGACATGGTCTTCCCCAGCTATCGCCAGCAGGGCATTCTGATGTGGCGTGGCTATCCGCTGGTCGAGATGGTCAACCAGATCTACTCCAACGCGGGCGACAAGCTGAAGGGCCGCCAGCTGCCGATCATGTATTCGGTGCCCGAGCTCAGCTTCTTCACGATCAGCGGTAACCTGACCACGCAATATCCGCAGGCCGTGGGCTGGGCGATGGCCAGCGCGATCAAGGGCGATACCCGCATCGCCAGCTGCTGGTGCGGCGAGGGATCGACCGCGGAAGGCGACTTCCACAGCGCGATGACCTTCGCCTCGGTCTATAACGCGCCGGTCATCCTCAATGTCGTCAACAACCAATGGGCGATCTCGAGCTTCTCGGGCTTTGCCGGGGCCGAGCGGACCACCTTTGCCGCGCGCGCCCTGGGCTATGGCATTGCGGGCCTGCGCGTCGATGGCAACGATGCACTGGCGGTCTATGCCGCGACGCGCTGGGCAGCCGAGCGCGCGCGCGCCAACAAGGGCCCGACGCTGATCGAGCATTTCACCTATCGCGCCGAAGGACACAGCACTTCGGACGACCCGTCCGCGTATCGCAGCGCGCAGGAAAGCGCCGAATGGCCGCTGGGCGATCCGATCCACCGGCTGAAGCAGCATTGCATCGTGCTCGGCATCTGGGACGAGGAGCGCCACGCGGCGATGGACCTCGAGCTGGCTGAGATGGTCAAGCAGGCCACCAAGGAGGCCGAGAAGAACGGCGTCCTCGGGCACGGCATGCACCAGCCGTTCGAGACGATGTTCGAGGACGTGTTCGAGGAACTGCCCTGGCATCTGCAGGAACAGATGGCGCAGGCGCTGGAAGAAAGGGCCGCAAAATGGCCGAAGTGATCGAGGCTCAGAGCGACACCCGCACCATGAACATGATCGAGGCGATCAACAGCGCGCTCGACGTGATGATGGAGCGCGACGACAATGTCGTCATCATGGGCGAGGATGTCGGCTATTTCGGCGGCGTCTTCCGCTGCACCGCTGGCTTGCAAAAAAAATACGGCAAGACCCGCGTGTTCGACACGCCGATCAGCGAATGCGGCATTGTCGGCGTCGCGGTGGGCATGGGAGCCTATGGCCTGCGCCCGGTGCCCGAGATCCAGTTTGCCGACTATATCTATCCCGGCATCGACCAGCTGATCTCCGAAGCGGCGCGGCTGCGTTACCGCTCGGCAGGCGAATATATCGCGCCGATCACGGTGCGCTCGCCCTTTGGCGGCGGCATTTTCGGCGGCCAGACGCACAGCCAGAGCCCCGAGAGCCTGTTCACCCATGTTGCGGGGCTCAAGACGGTGATCCCGTCGACCCCTTATGACGCCAAGGGGCTGCTGATCTCGGCGATCGAGGACAATGACCCGGTCATCTTCTTCGAGCCCAAGCGCATCTATAACGGCCCGTTCAGCGGCTATTACGACCGTCCGGTCGAGCCCTGGTCGAAGCACGCGGCCTCGGCAGTGCCGACCGGCCATTACCGCATACCGCTGGGCAAGGCGAATGTGGTGCGCGAAGGCGAGGGGCTGACCATCCTGGCCTATGGCACGATGGTGCATGTCGCGCTGGCCGTGGTCGAGGCGAACAAGGTCGATGCCGAGGTGATCGACCTGCGCACGCTGCTGCCGCTCGATATCGAGACGATCGAGGCCTCGGTGAAGAAGACCGGGCGCTGCCTGATCGTGCACGAGGCGACGCGGACCAGCGGCTTCGGCGCCGAGCTTTCGGCGCTGGTGCAGGAGCGCTGCTTCTATCATCTCGAAGCGCCGGTCGAGCGTGTCACCGGCTTCGATACGCCGTACCCGCACAGCCTGGAATGGGCGTATTTCCCTGGCCCGATCCGCATCGGTCGCGCCATTGCCAAGATCATGAAGGACTGACGCCATGGCCACCTATACCTTCAACCTGCCCGATATCGGCGAAGGCATTGCCGAGGCGGAAATCGTGGCGTGGCATGTCAAGGTCGGCGACCGGGTCGAGGAAGACGGCCGCATCGCCGACATGATGACCGACAAGGCGACGGTTGAGATGGAATCGCCGGTATCGGGCGTGATCCGCAAGGTCGCCGGGGCCGAGGGCGATGTGATCGCGATCGGATCGATGCTGGTCGAGATCGAGACCGACGGCGAGGATGCGTCGGCGGTCGAACCCGCGCCTTCGCCGGAGGTGATCGAGGCCGAAACCCCCAAGGCTCCGCCAGCTGAGGTTGAGGCTACCGCACCGGCGCCGACCCCCGCGCCGATTGAGCCCAAGGCGGCTTCCGGAGATGCGCCGCAGCCTTCGCAGGGGAGCGCTCATGGCGGCGAGAAGGTGCTGGCATCGCCCGTCGTGCGGCAGCGCGCGCGCGATCTGGGGATCGATCTCGCCAAGGTGCGCCCCGCCGAGGGCAACCGCATCCGCCATGCCGATCTCGACGCCTATCTGAACTATGGCGGCACGCGCGCCGGGCCTGGCCGCGCGGCGGACGAGGAGATCCGCGTCATCGGCATGCGCAAGCGTATCGCGCAGAACATGGCTGAATCGAAGCGGCATATCCCGCACTTCACCTATGTCGAGGAAATCGACGTGACGAAGATGGAGGAGATGCGCGCCGAGATGAATGACTCGCGCGGGGCCAGGCCCAAGCTGACCGCGCTGCCGATCCTGATCGCAGCAATCTGCAAGACGCTGCGCGAATACCCGATGCTAAACGCGCGTTATGACGACGAGGCCAATGTCGTTACCCGCTTCGGCGCGGTGCATCTTGGCATCGCCACGCAAACCGATGCCGGGCTGATGGTCCCCGTGCTGCGCGGTGCCGAGAGCTTGAGCGTCTGGGACATGGCGAGCGAGATCGCGCGTCTGGCCGAAGCCGCGCGCAGCGGCAAGGCGAAAAGCGAGGAGCTGTCGGGCTCGACGCTGACGCTGACCTCATTGGGCCCGCTGGGCGGGATTGCGACCACCCCGGTGATCAACCGGCCCGAGGTCGCGATCATCGGACCGAACAAGATCGTCGAGCGGCCGATGGTGGTCAACGGCGCCGTCGTCATCCGCAAGATGATGAACCTGTCGATCTCGTGCGATCACCGCGTGGTCGACGGCTATGACGCCGCCAGCTTCGTCCAGGCGCTCAAGCGCCGGATCGAAACGCCGATCTATATCTTCGCGGATTGAGTTCGATCTGACAGAGGTCTGCCATCGTCACCCCCGCGAAGGCGGGGGGCCCGTTTTTCTTGTGGCCGCCTGCAGACAAGCGGGATCCCCGCGTTCGCGGGAATGACGTGTGAGAGGTCTTTTAAATCCTAACGCACGATTGCCCGGAACGTCACCCTGCGCGTCTCGCCCTGCATCAGCGTGTCGCCGACACGCCAGCGCAGATGCGTGACGTCTTCCGGATTGGCCGGGCGCCAGCTGCCATTGCCTAGCGGCACGCGCAGCGCCGACAGCGGTCCCCAGCTGCGGCCGCCGTCGATCGAGACGAGTTCGCTGCCATCGACCGTCTCGTCGAGCCGTACGGTGCGGGGCAGGGGGTTGGTCACGGTAAATCCCTGGACGGGCCGGTTGCCGGTGTTGCGATATTCGACGACATAGATGAGCCGCTCGCCCGGGCTCACCTGCCGCGCGGGTTCGAGCCGTACGCGGCGCGCGCCACCCGCCTGCGATGCGATTCGCTCTACAAAGATGGAAGCCTTGGTCATGACATCGCTTGATGCCAGGGCCGCGCCAGGCATCAGCATGGCGGTCAGCGCGAGTGCAGTGCGCAGAAGCATTCAATTCCCCGATTTGCCCCCACCGGGATGGTCCGGCTGCGGTCACGGGTAAGTGCGATCTTCCAACATATGGTTAATGGTCCAGCAGGAAAGATGAATCGATGCCGCTGGATTGTGCGCGTCATAACGGGCAGATATAGGCCGAAAACGCCCGGATCTTGGGCCGAGGGCCTATTTGCGCATGTCTTTACCTCCCGCCGAACGTACCGAAACCGATGAGCTGCGTCGCGATCGACTGCTGGCAGCGCTTGCACTGATCGCGGGTGTTGCCCTGTTCCTGGCTTTCCCTTTCGCGATGCGTGCCGGTTCCGAGTTCTTCCTGCCGCTGGCGGTCGCGATCGTGCTGTCGATCGCGCTGGTGCCGGCGCTCGAATGGATGGAGCGGCGCGGCCTGCCCTCGATGGCGGCGGCCTTTCTGTGCCTTGTGCTGTTCCTGACGATTGCCAATGGGGCGCTGGCGGTGATCGTGGTGCCGGCGACTGACTGGTTTCTGCGGCTTCCTGACCGAATCCCCAAGATCATGGAGAATCTGGCGCCGTTGATCGACCTTTATTCGGACCTGCAGAAGTTTGTCGACGATACGACTCGGCTGGTTTCGGGGTCGATGGTGAAGGCGCAGGCAGCGGCAACCGCGTCGCCCGAATCGCTGCTCGACCTGTTTGCCAGCGCCGCGCCGGCCGTCGCGCTGCAGATGGCGTTCGTCATCCTGCTGATTTTCTTCTTCCTCGCCGGCTGGACCAAGCTGCGCGAGAACGCGATCAACAGCCGCGGCAGTTTTACCGGCGCCATGGCGACCGCCCGTGTCATCCAGAACGTCGTGTCAGCAACCTCGGCGTATCTCACCACGATCACCGTCATCAATCTGCTACTGGGTCTGTCGGTGGGAATCGTGGTGTGGATGCTGGGCATGGAATCGCCCGCGATGTGGGGTGGCATTGTCGCCCTGCTCAATTTCATCCCCTATCTTGGACCAGTCTTGGCGGCAGTGCTGCTCGCGCTGGGCGGATTGATGACGTTCGGCGATCTCGGCACCGCTCTGATTCCAGCAAGCGTGCAGGTCGTCTTTCACCTGGTCGAGGCGAATCTCATCACGCCAGCCGTGCTGGGGCGCCGACTGACGATGAACCCGCTGCTGATTCTCGTGTCGCTGAGCTACTGGGCCTGGGTCTGGGGCACGACCGGCGCGCTGCTGGCGGTGCCGCTGCTCATCATCATCCAGACCGTCGTGGCGGCGGCTGGCAAGCCGGATATCGCCGGATTCCTGTTCGAATCGGGGACGCTCACCCGGCAGCCGCGCGATGGAGAAACCGCAGCGACCGAGCCACTTGCGCCGGTTCGTGGGAAAAATTGAAAGAGGCTGTTGACAGGCGGCGAGACCGCTTCTAGTGGCAGCGCTCCAACGCGATGCGGGTGTAGCTCAGTTGGTTAGAGCGCCGGCCTGTCACGCCGGAGGTCGCGGGTTCGAGCCCCGTCACTCGCGCCATTGCCCTGGTGAGATTTCACCGCAATGGTCACCTGCATGCGTTGGAAATCATTCGGAAATAGATGAAAAGATCAGGCCCGCCAGCGGCCTGTTTCCATCCATATCATCAACGGTCGCATCGGTGCGATCCAGATGATCCCGGCGATGCAGTAGATCACCGATTGCACTGCGATGTGCCAGTTGCCGATAACGCTGGAGAAGCTGGCGACGATCACCGCCCAGAGGGTGATGATACCCAGGATCGCGAAAATGCCCACGGGCTTGCGCATGGTCGGCTTCATGGCAGAACTCTCTCGTTGGTCGGCAGCAGGACCTGCTGCTCGGTAATCACCGCGTCGAGCGGCATGTCGTGATCGTCGGTCGGGACGCGCTCGGCCTGCTGCACGGTCCAGCCCAGACCGATTCGGCGGGTAGCCGGATGCTGGGCGCACCAGCCATCATAATGCCCGCCGCCCTGGCCCAGCCGGTTCAGCGAGGCATCAAAGGCGACCAGGGGCATGAACAGTGCATCGGGCACCACTTGGGGCATCGCCATATGCGGCTGCGGCCCCCAAGGGCCTTTCTCGAGCGTCTCTTCGGACCCGGTCCACAGCCTGAAGGCCAGCGGACCTGCATGCTCGCGCGTCCAGGGCAGGGCGATCATCTTGCCCATGTCGAGAAGATGCATCGCATAACGCGTTGTCGGCACCTCGCCCGGCACGGCATGGTACAGGCCGACGATCTCGGCGCTCTCGATGAGCGGCAAGATCGCGCGCGGCGGGCGGCCGAAGATCAGCGCGCGGTGCGCTTGCGGCAAGGCCTGCCAATGGTCGAGTCGCGCGGCGCGCATGGCCCGCCGCATTTCGCGCTTCTGGCTGATGATATCGGTCAAGCGCGCACCCAATGGTCAGGAAGGGAAGGGGGACCCGCCTCCGGGCCATGGTTGGAACCGCCTTGGCCGTTTGCTGGAATATCCTCTGACGCCAGTAACGTCAGGTGGGCGCCGTGTGCCTCTGGCCGGAGCCAGGACAGGGACAGCTCCCTTGGAAGATGTATCGCCTCAGGGATGTTCTCTGCAGCTCGTACCAGGCAGTCCCAGGTAGAGATTTAGGACGCGGCGCCCTGGTTCTCAAGTCCCGCTGCCAGATTCTCGATCCGTCTCGCCAGCTTCTCGATCGCACGTGCGGCCAGTTCGGTGTCGTTGTCGTGCGCCAGCAGGTCGCCCTGCTGCGGCGGGGCGGGCTCCGCCTTGGCCTTTTCCGCCGCCGTGGCCGCGAGCGCTTCTGCGGCCCGGTCCTGGGTCTCGGCAAGTTCATCGGCGAGCAGCAGCCCGGCAAACAGCAAGGCGCGGGTCTCGGTCAGTCCGCCGGAGGCACTGGCCTTGCGCGCCGCGGTGTCGAGCATCGTGCCCAGCCGCGCCAGATGCTGTTCCTCGCCGGGCTGGCAGGTGACGCTGTAGATTCGTCCGCCGATGGTCAGGCGCATATCGGGCATGGTGCTTACTCCGCCTTGGCCAGCAGGGCGTCGATACCGGCCAGCGCTTCGGCAGCGGCGGCCTTGAGCACCGCGTGGCGCTCCAGCAACTCGTCGCTGGCGGCAATGGTGTGCGACTGCAGATTTTCGGCAAGGCCGACATGCGCCGATTCCAGCCGTGACAATGCTCGCTCCAATTGTCCGATAGCCAGGATAAGTCGTTCATTTGCCATGGAATGAGCTTATCAACAAATGGCGCAAAATCAACTTTCGGACAAAGTGAGGCTTTTGCGGAACTTGACGCGGTGCACCATGGACACCAAAGGGTGACGCCAAAGCCGACTCGGCCTGCGCAGTTGCATATGCAAAATCCTGTTTTGGCGCAGGCATCTAGGCTCTGATCGAGGATCAGCAGGGAGTTTCAAGGGGCGATGTCCGTTCAGTTTCAAGATCTCGCCAATGCCATTCGCGCCTTGTCGATGGATGCGGTTCAGGCTGCGAATAGCGGCCATCCGGGTATGCCGATGGGCATGGCCGATGTCGCCACGGTGCTGTTTGGCGAGTATCTCAAGTTCGATGCCAGCGCGCCCGACTGGGCCGATCGCGATCGTTTCGTGCTTTCTGCCGGACACGGATCGATGCTGATCTATTCGCTGCTGCACCTGACAGGCTATGCGCGCCCGACGATCGAGGACATTCGTAACTTCCGCCAGCTGCACAGCCCGTGCGCCGGTCACCCGGAGAATTTCGAACTGCCGGGTGTCGAGTGCACCACCGGACCGCTGGGCCAGGGCCTCGCAATGGCGGTCGGCATGGCAATGGCCGAGCGACACCTGAACGCCGAATTTGGCGACGAACTGGTCAGCCACCGCACATGGGTAATCGCTGGCGACGGATGTCTGATGGAAGGCATCAACCACGAGGCGGTAGGCCTTGCCGGGCATCTCAAGCTCGGTCAGCTCAACGTTCTGTGGGATGACAACCGCATCACCATCGATGGCGCGACCGATCTGTCGACCAGCGAAGACATCCGCGCGCGCCATGCCGCCGCTGGCTGGCATGTCGTCGATTGCGACGGCCACGATCCCGAATCGATCCGCGCCGCGCTTGACGCCGCAGTAGCCGATCCGCGCCCGTCGCTGATCGCCTGCGCGACCGTGATCGGCAAGGGTGCGCCTAACAAGCAGGGGACTTCTGCAACGCACGGATCGCCGTTGGGCGCTGCCGAAGTGGATGCCGCCCGCGCTGCGCTGGGTTGGCAGCATGCGCCTTTCGTCGTGCCCGACGACATCCGCGCTGCCTGGACCGCCTTCGGCCAGCGCGGCGCTGCCGAACATGCCGCCTGGGCCGATCGTCTCGCCGCGTCGGACAAGGCCGCCGAGTTCAAGCGCCGCATGGCGGGGGACCTTCCTGCCGGGTTCAGCCTGTCGCAGCATGTCGCGAGCCTGCTCGCCGAGCCTCAGAAGGTCGCGACCCGCAAGGCCTCCGAACTCGCGCTCGAAGCGATCAATCCTCGCCTGCCCGAAACCATCGGTGGCTCGGCCGACCTTACCGGATCGAACAACACCAAGACCGCAGGTCTCGGCGTGTTCAATTCGGCCAATTATGGCGGTCGCTACGTCAATTACGGCATCCGCGAATTCGGTATGGCCGCCGCGATGAACGGCCTGGCGCTGCACGGCGGGGTCATCCCCTATGGCGGCACCTTCCTGGTGTTCGCCGATTATGCCCGCGCCGCGATCCGCCTGTCTGCTTTGCAGCGTCAGCGGGTTGTCTATGTGATGACGCATGACAGCATCGGCCTCGGTGAAGACGGCCCGACCCATCAGCCGGTCGAGCACGTCATGAGCCTGCGCATGATGCCCAATCTGCTGACCTTCCGCCCCGGCGACGCGGTGGAAACGGCGGAGTGCTGGGAACTCGCGCTGCAGGCCCAGTCCACCCCCACCGTGCTCGCGTTGACCCGCCAGAATCTGCCGCAGTTCCGCCGTGTCGAGGCCGAGGGCAACCAGTGCGCGCGCGGTGCCTATCGCATCAAGACTGCGGGCAACAAGCGCCAGGTGGTGCTGATCGGCACCGGTTCGGAAGTCTCGCTGGCGCTTGCCGTCGCAGACCAGCTTGAAGCTGCTGGCATCGGTGCGGATGTCGTTTCGATGCCGTGCTGGTCGCTCTTCGACGCGCAGCCCGAAAGCTACCGCGCCGATCTGCTTCCCTCGGATGTTCTCAAGGTCTCGATGGAAGCTGGCGTGACCTTTGGCTGGGAACGCTATGTCGGCCGTGATGGCCTCGCCTTCGGGATCGACAGCTTCGGCGCATCGGCGCCGGCAGAGGCGCTGTTCGACCATTTTGGCCTCACGCCCGACAAGATCACTCCCGCCGTGCGCGCCGCACTGGGGCAGGGTTGAACTGGGTCTGACCCCAAACACAACGAATTGTAAGCAGGAGAATTCCCATGGCAGTCAAGGTTGCAATCAACGGTTTTGGCCGCATCGGCCGTCTGGTCGCGCGCGCGATCCTGGAGCGCACCGACCATGACCTCGAGCTGGTCGCGATCAACGATCTGGGCGACGCCAAGGCCAATGCCCTGCTGTTCAAGCGCGACAGCGTCCATGGCGCATTCCCCGGCACGGTGAGCGCCGAAGGCGACAGCATGATCGTTAACGGCAAGGCGATCAAGGTGACTGCCGAGCGCGATCCCGCCAAGCTGCCGCATGGCGAGATGGGCGTCGACATTGCGCTCGAATGCACCGGCTTCTTTGCGGACAAGGCCAAGGCGAGCGCGCACCTCACCGCAGGCGCCAAGCGCGTCCTGATCTCTGCCCCCGCCACCGGCGCCGACAAGACCATCGTCTTCGGCGTCAACCATGACGTGCTTTCCGCCGACGATCTGGTCGTCTCGAACGCCAGCTGCACCACCAACTGCCTTGCGCCGATGGCCAAGGTGCTCAACGATCTGGTCGGCATCGAGCGCGGCCTGATGACCACGGTGCACAGCTATACCAACGACCAGAAGATTCTCGACCAGATCCATGGCGACATGCGCCGGGCGCGTGCCGCCGCGATGTCGATGATCCCGACCACCACCGGTGCGGCTCGTGCGGTTGGCCTGGTGCTGCCCGAGCTGAAGGGCAAGCTCGACGGCTCGGCGATCCGCGTGCCGACCCCCAATGTCAGCCTGGTCGATCTGACCTTCACCCCGGGCCGCGACACCACGGTTGATGAAATCAACGGCGCGCTCAAGGCTGCCGCCGAAGGTCCGCTCAAGGGCGTGCTGGCCTATACCGACGAGCCTTTGGTCTCGATCGACTTCAACCACGATCCGGCGAGCTCGACCATCGACAGCCTGGAAACTGCGGTCATCGACGGCAAGCTCGTCCGCGTGATCAGCTGGTACGACAATGAATGGGGCTTCTCCAACCGCATGGTCGATACCGCAGGCGTCATCGCCGGGCTGATCTGATCGCGGCAGACAAGACAAGGAGAGGACGCCAGCGCATGTTCAAGACCCTCGATGACCTGATAGCCGACCGCCACGGACTGGCGGGCAAGCCCGTCCTGGTTCGCGAAGACTTGAATGTGCCGATCCACGAAGGCCGGGTGTCCGATGACACCCGGCTGCGGGCGGCGATGCCGACGCTGGCGGAACTCGCCGATCATGGCGCGAAGGTGCTGGTGCTCGCGCATTTCGGCCGCCCCAAGGGCAAGGTCGATCCCGAATTCACGCTGCGCCCGATCGCGCATGCACTGTCCGAGGTGATGGGCCGTCCGGTCGGCTTTCTCGAATCGCCCGATCGCCACGCGATCGACGTGCTCGATCCGGGCAGCATCACCGTGCTGGAAAACAGCCGCTTCTTCCCCGGCGAGGAGAAGAACGACCCCGTACTGGCGAAGCAGATCGCCTCGCTCGGCGATTTCTATGTCAACGATGCCTTTTCCGCCGCGCACCGTGCGCATGTGACCACCGAAGGGCTGGCGCATGTCCTGCCCGCCTTTGCCGGTCGGCAGATGGAAGCGGAATTGAAGGCGCTGGAAGCGGCGCTCGGCAAGCCCGAGCATCCGGTCGCGGCGGTGGTCGGTGGCTCCAAGGTCTCGACCAAGCTCGACGTGCTGACCAACCTGGTCGGCAAAGTCGATCATCTGATCATCGGCGGCGGCATGGCCAATACCTTCCTCGCCGCGCGCGGGGTCGATGTCGGCAAGTCGCTGTGCGAGCACGACCTGGCTGATACCGCCAATGCCATTCTCGACGCCGCCGATGCCGCAGGCTGCACCGTGCATCTGCCCTATGACGTGGTGGTGGCAAAGGAATTCGGCGCGAACGTGCCGTGCCGCACCGCCAATGTGCACGAGGTCGAGGCCGACGAGATGATCCTCGATGTCGGCGCGGCGGCGGTCGAGGCGTTGTCCGATGTGCTCAAGACCTGCCGGACCTTGGTTTGGAACGGCCCGCTTGGCGCGTTCGAATATCCGCCGTTCGACACCGCGACCGTCGCCCTCGCACGCACCGCAGCCGCGCTCACCCGCGAGGGCACACTGGTCTCGGTCGCGGGTGGCGGCGATACCGTAGCCGCGCTCAACCATGCCGGCGCAGCGGACGATTTCTCTTTTGTTTCAACCGCAGGCGGCGCTTTCCTCGAATGGATGGAAGGCAAGGAGCTGCCCGGTGTCAAGGCACTCGAAAGCTGAGCGCCGATCCGCAACAATCAACCAATAAGCCTAAAATCAGGGAAGAGTGACAATGACCGACACCGCCGTTTTCAACGAGATGCTGGCCAAGATCGAATCGGGTCAGGGTTTCATCGCCGCGCTCGATCAGAGCGGTGGTTCGACGCCCAAGGCGCTCAAGGGCTATGGGATCGAGGACGGCGCCTGGGCCAATGACGAGGAAATGTTCGCGCTGATCCACGGGATGCGCAGCCGCATCGTCACCTCGCCCTGCTTCAACGGCGACAAGGTGATCGGCGCGATCCTGTTCGAACGCACCATGGACGGCGAGGCGGGCGGCAAGCCGGTGCCCGCGCTGCTGTGGGAGCGCGGCGTGGTGCCCTTCCTCAAGGTCGACAAGGGCCTGGAAGACGAAGCGGACGGCGTGCAGCTGATGAAGCCGATCGGCGGTCTGGGTGACCTGCTCGAACGCGCCAAGGGCCTCGGCATTTTCGGCACCAAGATGCGCTCGGTGATCAATTCGGCATCGGAAAACGGCATCGCGGCGATCGTTAGCCAACAGTTCGAGGTCGCGGGCGAGATTCTCGACCACGGCCTGATCCCGATCATCGAGCCCGAAGTGAACATCAAGAGCGAGACTCGCGCGCAGTGCGACGCGATCCTCAACGCCGAGCTGAAGAAGGCGCTCGACGCGCTGCCCGAAGGCCGCCGCGTGATGCTCAAGCTCTCGCTGCCGGCTGAGCCCGGCCTGTTCGCCGATCTGGTGGCGCACCCGGCGGTGATCCGCGTCGTCGCGCTGTCGGGCGGCTTCAGCCGCGCCGAGGCCTGTGTCGAGCTCGCCAAGAATCCCGGCGTGATCGCCAGCTTCTCGCGCGCGCTGCTCAACGATCTCAAGCACCAGATGAGCGATGACGAATTCGATGCCTCGCTCGGCGGCGCGATCGACGAGATCCACGCCGCATCGGTGGCCTGATGCCATGACTGACCCCGGTTGCCAGCTCTATCTGATCTCCCCGCTCGATGTCGGGGGGGATTTTCCGGATCGGCTGCGCGCCGCCCTGGAGGCGGGCCCGGTGGCGGCGTTCCAGTTCCGCGTCAAGGATATCGACCAGCACGCTGCGGCCAGGCTCGCCGCGCCGCTCCAGGCGATCTGCGTCGAGCATGACTGCGCGTTCATCGTCAATGACAGCATCGCGCTCGCCAAGCGACTTGGCGCAGACGGCGTGCATCTGGGGCAGGGCGATGGCGACCCGCGCGAGGCACGTGATGTGCTGGGTCGCGATGCGCAGATCGGCGTGACCTGTCATAACAGCCGCCATCTCGCGCTCGAGGCTGGCGAGGCGGGGGCGGACTATGTCGCCTTCGGCGCCTTCTATCCCAGTGAAACGAAGCAGGCCAAATACCAGGCCGAGCCCGAGATCCTGAGCTGGTGGTCTTCAATGATGGAACTACCCTGTGTCGCGATCGGCGGGATTACCACGGCGAATGCCGTACCGCTGGTGCAGGCGGGGGCGGATTTTCTGGCGGTATCAGGTGGGGTGTGGAGCCACCAGGATGGCCCGGCCTCAGCCGTGCGAGAGTTCCTTGCGATCATGGCCGAACACCGCCGTACAGACGCGGCCTGAGCTTTCCAACCGGGTCAGATAGCTAACAAAATCTGCCTCGAATTCCTCGACATCGGGCGTCCCTTCACCACGCCCCGAATGCGCCGAGGCAATCTCGTTGCGGGTGCGGCCGAAAATGCCGGCGGCGGGTGTCTTGATGCTGAACAAAGGCATGGTCGTCTGGTCCAATCCCCGGCGGCTTCATAGCAGCTTTGGGGCTCTCGTTGCTATACTATCTGCGATCTGCGTTAGATAGGAAGAAACCGTCATCTTGACGTCATATCGACAGGGATGCGTCTCCGCACGACCGATGCGATCTGTCCGCACCGAACGTATGCAAACGCGAGCCAAAGCGCTTGCCATGCCCGCATCATGCGCCTAGAGGGCCTGTCCATTCCCTGAAATCCAACGGAAACGAGCCTCGCATGAAGATCAGCGGTGTCGATATTCGCCCCGGTAACATTCTGGAACATGAAGGTGGCATCTGGAAGGTTGCCAAGATTCAGCACACCCAGCCCGGCAAGGGCGGTGCCTTCATGCAGGTCGAGATGAAGAATCTCGAGGACGGCCGCAAGACCAACATCCGTTATCGCAGCGCCGACACGGTCGAGAAGGTCCGGCTCGATACCAAGGATTTCCAGTTCCTGTTCGCCGATGGCGACGATTATGTCTTTATGGACCAGGAAACCTACGACCAGATCACCATTGCAGCCAAGTTGCTGGGTGATGAAGCCGCCTTCCTGCAGGATGGGATGCAGGTCACGCTCGAGCTCTATGACGAGCGCCCGATCTCGGTTCAGCTGCCCGATACGATCGAAGCGACGATCGTCGAGGCCGATGCGGTGGTGAAGGGGCAGACGGCCTCGTCGAGCTACAAGCCTGCGATCCTCGACAATGGCGTGCGCGTCATGGTGCCGCCGCATATCAGCAGCGGTACGCGCATTGTCGTCGACGTTTACGCCAAGGAATATGTCCGCAAGGCGGACTGATCGGACCTGTATTCATGCCTGCCATTTCAGCCATCATCCGTGTCATGGAAAGCGCCGCGCGCAAGGCCGGCGGCCGCCTGCGGCGTGACTTTGGCGAGGTGGAGCATCTCCAGGTCTCGAAAAAGGGCCCGGCGGATTTCGTGTCCAAGGCCGACCAGCATGCCGAACGCGTGCTCTATGACGAACTGAGCAAGGCGCGTCCGGGCTGGGGTTTCCTGCTCGAAGAGGGCGGTGACATCCCCGCCGAGCCCGGCAAGCCGCGGTTCATCATCGATCCGCTCGACGGCACCAGCAACTTCCTGCACGGCATTCCGCATTTTGCGATCTCGATCGCAGTCCAGGAACCGGCGCTCGACGGCAAGGGCTGGGGCGAGATCAGCGCAGCGCTGATCTATCAGCCGGTCACGGACGAAAGCTATTGGGCCGAAAAGTCGCGCGGTGCGTGGCTGCACGATCGCCGTCTGCGCGTGTCGGGCCGCCGCAATCTGAGCGAGGCGCTGATCGCCACGGGTATCCCGTTCCTCGGCCATGGCGACATGGCGGAATGGACGCGCATCTTCGGCGCGATTGCACCTGAAGTGGCAGGCATCCGGCGCTTTGGCGCCGCCTCGCTCGATCTTGCCTGGCTCGCCGCCGGCAAGTTCGACGGCTTCTGGGAAAGCGGTCTCAAGCCGTGGGACGTCGCTGCCGGCATATTGCTGGTGCGCGAAGCGGGCGGTTTCGTCACCGACTTCCGCGGCGGCAGCCAGCCGATGGAACGCCAGCAGGTGATTGCAGGCAACGACGCGCTGCATTCGCGCCTGCATAAGCTGCTGGTCGGCGCGCTGCGCTGAGCCTTCCCTGCAGGCAGTTTCCCGTCATTCCCGCGAACGCGGGAATCCCGCTATTGAATCCGACCGGGTGATAGTAGTGGGCCCCCCGCTTTCGCGGGGGTGACGGGTCAGAGCAGTCCGAACTATTCGGTCACGAAGCGTCGATATTGCTGCATCTGGTCGAGCCAGACGCTCAAATTCTCGTTGAACACCGCCTGCGGAATGCCGCCCTTGTCGGTGTCGACGTCCATCACCAGCACCGGATCATCCTCGTCGTCGCGATAGGCACGCACGAAGCGCTTTTTCGCGTTCCATTCGTTGAGCTTCTCGAGACTGAAACCCTTGCGGTCGTTGAAGCCGAAATAGAATTGCAGCGTCGCGCAATTGGTGCGGGCGTCATCGCAGTTCATCAGTGCGACCAGAAAGGGCATGTCGTCATAGGCGCTGCGGATATAGGGATTGCCCTCTCCCTGCTTCAGTTCGCTCGGCAGACCGCGCGCCTTCAGCACTGCCTCGATGCTCTGTGGACTGCTTGCCATCACATTCTGCGCCTGAGCGGGCAGGGCCGTGACCGCCGCGAGCACGGCGGCTGCAAGAACTCCCGAACGATACCCCTTCATTATGCCGATTCCCTCCATTTTGCCGGTGCATGCTGCGGCGCAACGATGCACTAGCCCGGCAACCCTGTTCCGATTGTGCCGAAACGCACAGAAATGCGCAACTTTTCGTCGCTTTCTGCCCTGTAACCTGTGCGTCAAAAAAGGGGGTGATCCGGCTTGCGATAGGCGGTCCGCTGGCCTAAAGACGCCCCAAGCAACACGCACGAATGGGACGCGCGCATGGCCGAATATCTGCCGATCCTGCTGTTCCTGGCGGTCGCTCTGCTCTTGTCGGTGGCGTTTGTCTTTCTGCCGATCGGGGTATCGCGGCTCACAGGAGCGCACAAACCGACTGTCGCCAAACTGAGCGAATATGAATGCGGCTTTCCCGCGTTCGAGGATTCGCGCAGCCAGTTCGACGTCCGCTTCTACCTCGTCGCCATCCTGTTCATCATCTTCGATCTTGAAGCCGCGTTCCTGTTCCCCTGGGCAGTCTCGCTGGAACAGATCGGCTGGGCCGGCTGGCTCACGATGATGGTGTTCCTTTTCGAACTGGTCATCGGCCTGATTTACGCATGGAAAGTGGGAGCACTCGATTGGGAGTAAATCCGCAAAATCCGGCGCTCGTCACCGGCACCTCCGGCGCGGTCGTTCCGCCTGCCGGGACGCTGCCTGACGCCGGTTTCTTCAACGACATCAATGCCGAAGTGTCGGACAAGGGCTTTCTGGTCACCTCGACCGAGGAGCTGTTCCAATGGGCACGCACCGGATCGCTCTGGTGGATGACCTTTGGCCTGGCCTGCTGCGCGGTGGAGATGATCCACGTCAACATGCCGCGCTACGACATGGAGCGCTTCGGCGTCGCGCCGCGCGCCTCGCCGCGCCAGTCGGACGTGATGATCGTCGCCGGGACCCTGTGCAACAAGATGGCTCCGGCGCTGCGCCGCGTCTACGACCAGATGTCCGAACCGAAATACGTCATTTCGATGGGCAGCTGCGCCAATGGCGGTGGCTATTATCATTACAGTTATTCGGTGGTGCGCGGCTGCGACCGCATCGTGCCGGTGGACATCTATGTTCCCGGCTGCCCGCCGACTGCCGAGGCTCTGCTCTACGGTGTGATGCAGTTGCAGCGCAAGATCCGCCGGGTCGGCACGATCGAACGCTGATTGAGAGTGAAGGGCCTGCTGTGGAGGCGGGCCGCGAACGATACGCACGTTAAGGGACGCACATGGGACATTCGGCGCCACGCTATGCCGTTCTCGATGGCCTGGGCGATGCTGTCGCCGCCACGCTGGGCAACCGGCTGCTGGCGACGCGCTTCACCCAGGGCGAGTATTGCTTCACCGTCCGCCGTGAGGCGGTGGCGGAGGCGCTCGACCTGTTGCGTGACGTTCACGAGTATCAACAGCTCATGGAGATCGCGGGCGTCGATTATCCCGACCGTGCCGAGCGGTTCGAAGTCGTCTACTGCCTGCTCAGCCTGACGAAGAACCACCGCATCCGCGTCGCGTGCACTACCGACGAGGACACCCCGGTGCCGACCGTCACCCATATCTGGGAAGTGGCCGGCTGGCTCGAGCGCGAAGTGTACGACATGTACGGCGTGATCTTTGCCGGAAACCAGGACCTGCGGCGCATCCTCACCGATTACGGCTTCCGCGGTCACCCCTTCCGCAAGGATTTTCCGCTCACCGGCTATAGCGAGATGCGCTATTGCGAAGAGCAGGGGCGCGTGGTCTATGAGCCGGTGAAGCTGGCGCAGGACTTCCGCAATTTCGACTTCACCTCGCCCTGGGAAGGTGCCGACTATGTGCTGCCGGGCGACGAGAAATCGCTGGGCGGGCCGCCGCAATCGCCGACGCCCAAGACGACCGACAAGCCGTCGGATACCGGCGCAGGCGCGGCTGCCAACAAGGAAGCCGCCAAGCCCAGCGAGAACGCACCCAAGGAGGATAAGGCGTGATGGCCGAGTCGCTTCAGGACATGACCGTCGACGGTCTGGTCGAACAGGATTCGACCACCGGCGATCTGGAAATCCAGAATTACACGATCAATTTCGGGCCCCAGCACCCGGCGGCGCACGGCGTGTTGCGCATGGTGATGGAGCTGGATGGCGAGATTGTCGAGCGCATCGATCCGCATGTCGGCCTGCTCCACCGCGGCACCGAAAAGCTGATCGAATACAAGACCTATCTGCAGGCGCTGCCTTATTTCGACCGGCTCGATTACTGCTCGCCGCTGGCGATGGAGTACAGCTATGTGCTGGCGATCGAGAAGCTGCTGAACCTCGAGGTGCCGCTGCGTGCCCAGTATCTGCGCGTGCTGTTCGCCGAGCTGACCCGCATCTGCAACCACATGCTCAACCTGGGCGCGCACGTGATGGACGTGGGCGCGATGACGCCCAACCTGTGGTTGTTCGAAATCCGCGAGGATTGCCTCAACTTCTTCGAACGCGCCTCGGGCGCGCGCATGCACAGCGCCTGGTTCCGTCCCGGCGGCGTGCATCAGGACGTGCCGCTCAAGCTGCTCACCGATCTGGCCGACTGGCTCGACACCTTCCCCAAGCTGTTCGAGGATTCGATGAGCCTGGTGGTCGACAACCGCATCTTCAAGCAGCGCAATGTCGATATCGCGGTGGTGTCGAAGGACGATGCGGTGCGCTGGGGCTTTTCCGGGCCGATGATCCGCGGCAGCGGCATCCCCTGGGATCTGCGCAAGTCGCAGCCTTATGATGTCTATGACCGGATGGAGTTCGACGTGCCCGTCGGCACGCGCGGCGACTGCTATGACCGGTTCATGGTCCGCGTCGAGGAAGTGCGCCAGTCCGCGCGGATCATGCGCCAGTGCCTCAACGAGATGCCCGACGGCCCGATCGCCTCGCTCGACCGCAAGGTGGTTCCGCCCAAGCGCGGCGAGATGAAGCAGTCGATGGAAGCGCTGATCCATCACTTCAAGCTCTATACCGAGGGCTTCCACGTTCCGGCGGGCGAAGTCTATGTCGCGACCGAGAGCCCCAAGGGCGAATTCGGCGTGTATCTGGTCAGCGACGGCACCAACAAGCCCTATCGCTGCAAGATCCGCCCGACCGCGTTCAGTCACCTTCAGGCGATGGAGTTCATGAGCAAGGGGCACATGCTGTCCGACGCGACCGCCATTCTGGGGGCGATCGACGTCGTGTTCGGGGAGTGCGACCGGTGATGGAACGGTTGGCCGTGGCCGAGGCGATGATTGCGCATTACAACGCGCAGGACGCCGATGCCTATGTCGCGCTGATGACCGAAAATGCCTGCGAGGCAGGCTATCGCGGTGCGGTGCTGCGCGAGGGGCGCGAAGGCGTGCGTTCAGGACTCAAGGCGATGTTTGCCGAATTTCCCGAGAACCGTGCCGACATTCTCTCGGGTCATGTGCTCGGCGAGACGGTGGTCCTGCACGAAAAGGTCTCGCGCTCGGCCGATGCCGAGCCGTTCGAAGTCATGTCGATCTACAGTTTTGAAGGCGACAAGGTGTCGCGTGTGGAGTTTGTCCGCTGATGGCTGACGCAGCCCATATCCCCGATGAAGCCGAAACCCGCGCCCGCTGGGGTGCGTTTGCGTTCACTGACGAGAATCTCGCCAAGGCGAAGACGATCATCGCGCGCTATCCCGACGGGCGTCAGCGCAGCGCGGTGATGCCGCTGCTCGATCTGGCCCAGCGCCAGGTGGGGGCGGAAACGCAGACCCAGGGCTGGCTGCCGGTCCCGGTGATCGAATATGTCGCCGCGATGCTCGATATGCCCTATATCCGCGCGTACGAGGTGGCGAGCTTCTACACGATGTACAATCTCGCGCCGGTGGGCCGCTATCATGTGCAGGTCTGCGGCACCACGCCGTGCCTGCTGCGCGGTTCGGACGATGTGATGGCCGCCTGCGCGAACAAGGGTCTCGTCAAGGGCAAGACCACGCCCGACGGCCTGTTCACGCTGACCGAGGTGGAGTGCATGGGCAATTGCGCCAATGCGCCCATGGTGCAGATCAACGACGACAATTTCGAGGATCTGGACTACGATCGCACGATCGGCATACTGGAAGCCTTGGCAGCGGGTGAGAGCCCCAAGCCGGGCACGCAGATTCCGGGCCGTCATACCAGCGAACCCGAAGGCGGGCCGACCACGCTCAAGCAGATGGTCGATGCCAATCACGACTATCGGGGTGAATGGGGATGACGACGCCGGTCAAGGCCGGGGTCCCGCTGCTCGGCATCATCTTTCTGGCGCTGGCGATCTTCAAGTTCGTCCAGGGCGACGGATGGGTGGTCTGGGCGATTTTGGCGTTTTTGTTCGGCGGTTTCGGCATTTTCAGCCGCAGCCGCTCTGGAGGTAATCAGTCGTGAGTCTCGCTGACAAGGATCGCATCTTCACCAATGTCTACGGGTTCCAGCCCTGGAACCTGAAGGCGGCCGAAGCGCGCGGCGATTGGGACAAGACCAAGGACCTGATCGCCTGGGGTCAGGACCGGATCATTGACGAGGTCAAGGCATCGGGCCTGCGCGGACGCGGTGGTGCGGGCTTCCCCACCGGCATGAAGTGGAGCTTCATGCCCAAGGAATCGAAGGACGGGCGTCCGAGTTTCCTGGTCATCAATGCCGACGAATCCGAGCCGGGCAGCTGCAAGGACCGCGAGATCCTGCGCCACGACCCGCACAAGCTGATCGAAGGCGCGCTGATCGCCGGGTTCGCGATGCGTGCGCGCGCGGCCTATATCTATGTCCGCGGCGAATATATCCGCGAGGCCGAAGTGCTGCAGGCTGCGGTCGACGAGGCCTATGAGGCTGGGCTGATCGGCAAGAATGCCGCCAAGTCGGGCTATGATTTCGACGTGTTCGTCCATCGCGGTGCCGGCGCCTATATCTGCGGTGAAGAGACCGCGATGATCGAGAGCCTCGAGGGCAAGAAGGGCCAGCCCCGGCTCAAGCCGCCTTTCCCGGCGGGTGCCGGGCTTTATGGCTGCCCGACCACGGTTAACAATGTCGAATCGATCGCGGTGGTGCCGACGATCCTGCGCCGCAGCGCAGCCTGGTTCGCAAGCTTCGGTCGCGAGAACAACAAGGGCACCAAGCTGTTCCAGATCAGCGGGCATGTCGAAAAGCCCTGCGTGGTCGAGGAAGCCATGAGCATCCCGTTCCGCGAGCTGATCGACCGGCATTGCGGCGGCATTCGCGGTGGCTGGGACAATCTGCTGGCGGTGATTCCCGGCGGATCGTCGGTGCCGCTGGTGCCTGCCGCGCAGATCATCGACGCACCGATGGATTTCGACGGCCTCAAGGACGTCGGATCGGGTCTCGGCACTGCCGGGATCATCGTCATGGACAAGTCGACCGACATCGTTCAGGCGATCAGCCGACTGAGCTATTTCTACAAGCATGAGAGCTGCGGCCAGTGCACGCCGTGCCGCGAAGGCACCGGCTGGATGTGGCGCGTCATGGAGCGCATGCGCACCGGCGATGCCGATCTCAGCGAAATCGATACGCTTTACGAAGTCACGAAACAGGTCGAAGGGCACACCATCTGCGCTCTGGGCGATGCTGCCGCCTGGCCCATCCAGGGCCTGATCCGGCATTTCCGCCCCGAGATGGAACGCCGCATCATCGAGAAGCAGGGTACTGGTTCAATGATGGAGGCTGCAGAATGAGGAAGTTTGCAAAGGCGACACTGGCCGTGCTGGCCATGGCATCGATGACCTCTCCGGCGCTGGCGACCGGCGCCGGCTGGTGGAACATGCCTGACGAGGCGGTCAAGACCTCGCTCAAGCGCACAGCGCTGGGCGGGGCGGACACGATGCGCGCCTTTGCCCTCTGTGCGGTCAAGCGGAACCCCAAATATGTCGAGGCGCTGCTGGCCACGACCCAGGGCAGCCTGGAAGAACGGGCCGCTTCGCGCAGTCTGACCAATGCCAATTTCGATTGCATGCCCTCCGGCGAGTTCACGCTGGGCGGTCTTTCGGTGCGCGGTAGCCTTGCCGAAGCGATGTTCTGGACGCGCTATGCCGACGCCAATGTCGACGCGCTGAAGGTGCGCAGCGACGAGAAGGGCGAGAAGGAACGCTTTGCCGACTGCGCAGCCGATGGCAGCCTGGACGATGTGCGTGCGCTGATCGCGACCGCGCCGAAGAGCAAGGATGAAGGCGAGGCGCTCAACGCGCTGATGCCGCGTCTGCGCGATTGCATTGCCAAGACCAGCTTCAGCTCGATGGACAATGCCTCGGCGCGTTCGCTGGTGGCAGAGGCGCTGTATCGCGCAGCCAAGCGCGGTGCGGTGAGCTGATCGTTATGCCGCTCCTCGGCTTTTCCCTGATGGTAGCCTCAGCGCTTGCCGTGCCTGCTCAGGCAGGTGCGGCAGAGCCTGCACTGGTGCCCAAGCAACAGGTCGTGTCCGAATTTGCCGCCTGTGTGCTGGAGCAGCAGCCCGAGCGCGTCCGCGCGCTGCTGGCGAGCGAGCAGGGGAGCGACGAAGAACGCAGCGTTGCCAAGCGTCTGATGGAAGGCACGGCCAGCTGTACGCGCGGCCGCGCTTTCATCACCATGCGCACGGGAGAGGCACGCGGCGCTTTGGCCGAAGCTGTGCTCAAGGCGGATGCCGGACTGGCGGGATATGCCGATGGTCTGGGCGTGCAGGATTTCGCCCGCCCCACCGAAACCACCGGGCGGAAGTTCGTGATCGCCTATGGCCAGTGCCTTGCCGCGCGGTCGCCTTCGCAGGCGCGTGCGCTGATTGCGACCGATTATGACTCGGCGGCGGAACGCGACGCGATGATGGGCTTCGCTGCCGCGCTCAAGGACTGCATGCCCACCGGGCTTGCCTATCAGATCAACATCCGCGACGTGCGCAATCACGTCGCCTCTGCATTGTACGACCGGGCGCTGGCCGCGTCCGGTGGTGGAGACAAGAATGCCTAAGCTTACCGTCGACGGGATCGAGGTCGAAGTCCCCCAGGGGGCGACCGTGCTGCAGGCCTGTGAGGCCGCGGGCAAGGAAATCCCGCGCTTCTGCTATCATGAGCGGCTCAGCATCGCCGGCAACTGCCGCATGTGCTTGGTCGAGGTGAAGCCCGGACCGCCCAAGCCGCAGGCGAGCTGCGCGCTGCCCGCGATGGACAATCAGGAAGTCCGCACCAACTCCGACATGGTGAAGAAGGCGCGCGAAGGCGTCATGGAATTCCTGCTGATCAACCATCCGCTCGATTGCCCGATCTGCGATCAGGGCGGCGAGTGCGACCTGCAGGACCAGTCGGTGGCCTATGGTCGCGGCGGATCGCGCTATGACGAGAACAAGCGCGCCGTTACCGAAAAGTACATGGGCCCCATCATCAAGACGGTGATGACCCGCTGCATCCACTGCACCCGCTGCGTGCGCTTTGCCGAGGAAGTGGCCGGCACCGAGCAGATCGGGGCTATCGGTCGTGGCGAGAACATGCAGATTACCAGCTATCTGGAAAAGGCGGTCTCGTCCGAGCTTTCGGGCAATGTCATCGATCTGTGCCCCGTGGGTGCGCTGACCTCGCGGCCCTATGCCTATGAGGCGCGGCCGTGGGAGCTGAAGAAGACGCTCGGCATCGACGTGATGGACGCGGTCGGCACCAATATCCGCTTCGACAGCCGGGGCAGGGAAGTGCTGCGCGTGCTGCCGCGCGTCAATGACGACGTCAACGAGGAGTGGGCGCACGACAAGACCCGCTATGCGGTCGACGGCCTGATGCGCCGCCGTCTCGACAAGCCCTATGTCCGCCGCGACGGCAAGCTGGTTCCGGCGAGCTGGGGCGAAGCGTTCCAGGCGATTGCCGATGTGCAGGCCGGATCGAGCGTCGCGGCCGTCGCCGGCGATCTGCTCGATTGCGAAACCATGTTTGCCGCGCGCGAACTGCTTGGCCTGATGGGCTCGAGCCTGATCGAAGGTCGTCAGACCGGCCTGAAGTACGACGTGTCGAGCCTGGCTGCGGTCAATTTCAACTCGACGCTGAACGGCATCGAGACCGCAGACGCGATCCTGCTCGTCGGCACCAACCCGCGCTGGGAAGCGCCGCTGGTCAACACCCGCATCCGCAAGGCGATCAAGCACGGTGCCAAGGTGTTCGGCATCGGCGCCGAGATCGACCTCACCTACAAGGTTGAATGGCTGGGCAATGACATGGGCCTGCTGGCGAAGCTGCCCGGTGCGGTGGCCGATGCGCTGAAGGGCGCCAAGCGGCCCGCGATCATCCTGGGCGGTGGCGCGCTGGCGGTCGAAGGCGCGCATGGCGCGGCACTGGCGCTGGCAGAGAGCTTCAACCTGGTTCGCGATACCGAAGATGGTCCGTGGAACGGCTTCAACGTGCTGCACATGGCGGCATCGCGCATGGGTGGGCTGATGCTCGGATGGGCACAGCCCGGCGGCATGGCCGATCTGGTCGCCGCCAAGCCGAAACTGCTGTTCGCGCTGGGAGCGGACGAGGTGGATTTTGCCAAGTTCGATGGCAGCTTCAAGGTGTTCGTCGGCCATCATGGCGACAAGGGCGCGGCGGCAGCGGATGTCATCCTGCCCGCTGCGGCTTACCCCGAAAAGAACGGCACCTATGTCAATGTCGAGGGCCGTGTGCAGATGAGCGACAAGGCCGTGTTCGCGCCGGGCGATGCCCGCGAGGACTGGTCGATCCTGCGCGCGCTGTCCGAAGTGCTGGGTCACAAGCTGCCCTTCGACAGCTTTGCCGAGTGTCGCGCGGCGATGATCGCGGCGGTTCCGGCACTGGGTGTCGAGGGTCTGGCGCGCTATGACTGGGCGCCGCCCAAGCTCGCCGCCAGCCCGTCGGGCGAAGTCGGCTATCCGATCAAGGATTTCTACCTCACCAACGCCATCGCGCGCGCCTCGGCGACGATGCAGCGCTGCTCGGCTGAACTGCTGCACGGCGAAGAGATGCTGGAGGCCGCAGAATGACCGAGTTTTTCCAATCCGCATTGGGCACCGGCTGGGGCTGGTTCGTTGCCAATCTCATCCTGATCCTGCTGATCGCGCTGCCGGTGATGCTGTCAGTGGCGATCGTCATCTATTTCGACCGCAAGATCTGGGCGGCGATGGCTTTGCGGCGCGGGCCGAACGTCGTGGGCCCCTTCGGCATCCTGCAGAGCTTTGCCGATGCGGCCAAGGTGTTCCTGCAGGAAACGATCATCCCCTCGAGCGCCAACAAGGGCCTGTTCCTGCTCGCGCCGATCATCACCTTCACCGTGGCGCTCTTGAGCTGGGCGGTGATCCCGTTCGACCAGGACATGGTGCTCGCAGACATCAATGTCGGGCTGCTCTACATTCTCGCGGTGAGCTCGCTCGGCGTGTACGGCGTCGTGATCGCCGGCTGGGCGTCCAACTCCAAATATCCTTTCTTCTCGGCGCTGCGTGCGTCGGCGCAGATGATCTCTTACGAGGTGTCGATCGGCTTCATCATCGTGACCGTGGTGCTGTGGACTGGCAGCTTCAACCTCAACGCGATCGTCGAGGCGCAGCGCGGCCATGGGCTGGGCTTCATCAACTGGTACGGTTTCAACCTTCTGCTCTTCCCGATGGCGGTGATGTTCCTCATCTCGTCGCTCGCGGAAACCGCGCGCGCGCCGTTCGACCTCACCGAGGCGGAGAGTGAGCTGGTCGCGGGCTATCAGACCGAGTATTCGTCCATGGCCTTCGCGCTGTTCTGGCTGGGCGAATATGCCAACGTGCTGCTGATGTGCACGCTCAACGCGGTGCTGTTCTGGGGTGGCTGGCTGCCGCCGGTGGATTGGGCGCCGCTCTATGCCGTGCCGGGCATCTTCTGGCTGATCCTGAAGATCTCCGCCTTTTTCTTCATCTTCAGCTGGATCAAGGCGACCGTTCCTCGGTACCGCTATGACCAGCTGATGCGGCTGGGCTGGAAGGTGTTCCTGCCCATTTCGCTGCTGTGGATTTTCCTGGTGTCGGGTTACCTGATGCTGACGAGATACGGGGTCTGATAGACATGTTGCAGACGATCAAGGCGTTCACGCTCTATGAGTTCGTGAAGGCCCATGCGCTGACGCTGAAGTATTTCTTCAAGCCCAAGGCGACAATCAATTATCCGTTCGAGAAGAACCCGCTGAGCCCGCGTTTCCGCGGCGAGCATGCTCTGCGTCGCTATCCCAATGGCGAAGAGCGCTGCATCGCGTGCAAGCTGTGCGAGGCGGTGTGTCCGGCCCAGGCGATCACGATCGAGGCCGAACCGCGCGAGGACGGATCGCGGCGCACCACGCGCTACGATATCGACATGACGAAGTGCATCTATTGCGGTTTCTGCCAGGAAGCCTGCCCGGTCGACGCCATCGTCGAGGGGCCGAACTTCGAATATGCGACGGAAACCCGCGAGGAGCTGATCTACGACAAGGGCAAGCTTCTTGAGAATGGCGACAAATGGGAACGAGCCATTGCCGCCAACCTTGAAGCCGATGCCCCTTATCGTTAAGGCGCACTCGAATTCGATTCACGCACGGTTCCGTGTGTCCGCTGGGAGAGGCGGGCAGGGGCCTGAAACAAGACCAGCTCGATTGGGCGCATCGGGGGCTGTAAAGCTTTGATCCAGATTTTTGCCTTTTATCTGTTCGCATCGGTGGTGATTGCCAGCGGTGCGTTCACGATCCTCGCGCGTAACCCGGTGCACTCCGTGCTCTGGCTGATCCTTGCGTTCTTCAATGCCGCGGGCCTGATGGTCCTGATCGGCGCGGAATTCATCGCGATGCTGCTGGTCATTGTATATGTCGGCGCGGTCGCGGTGCTGTTCCTGTTCGTCGTGATGATGCTGGACATCGACTTTGCCGAGTTGCGTGGCGGTTTCATGAAGAACCTGCCGCTCGGCCTCGCGCTCGCCGCCGTATTCCTGGCCGAATTGGTGTTCGGCATCGGGGCTTACCGGGCGGGCAATATCGCGCTTGGCGAGCATTCGCTCAATCCTGCGCGCATGGGTGCCAGCAACATCCAGGCGGTCGGTGAACTGCTCTACACCCGCTACATCTTCCTGTTCGAAAGCGCGGGCGTCGTGCTGCTGGTCGCCATGGTCGGCGCGATTGTGCTGACGCACCGCAAGCGCGCCGGCGTCCGTCCGCAGAATATCGGCTCGCAGGTCCGTCGTCGTCCCGAAGACGCGACGCGCAATACCCAGCCTGCGGTTGGCCAGGGGGTCCAGCTATGATCGGCATCGAGCATTATCTGGTGGTCAGCTCCATCCTGTTCGTGATGGGCGTGCTGGGCATCTTCCTGAACCGCAAGAACGTGATCATCATCCTGATGGCGATCGAGCTCATCCTGCTCGCGGTGAACATCAATCTCGTCGCGTTCAGCGTCTTCCTGGGCGACATGGTGGGGCAGGTTTTCGCGATGTTCGTGCTGACCGTCGCCGCAGGCGAAGCGGCAGTGGGGCTGGCGATCCTCGTCATCTATTTCCGTGGCCGCGGTACGATCGCGGTTGACGATATCAACCAGATGAAGGGTTGAGGCACATGAGCATTACCCTCATCGTCTTCCTGCCGCTTCTGGCAGCGATCATCGCGGGCCTGGGCAACCGCATCATCGGCAACGTCCCGGCCAAGCTGGTGACAACCGCCGCCCTGTTCGTGGCGTGCGGCCTGTCCTGGCCGATCTTCCTCGGCTTCCTGTCCGGGTCGAGCACCGAATATGTCGTGCCCGTGCTGTCCTGGCTGCGCTCGGGCGACCTCCAGTTCGACTGGGCGCTGCGCGTCGACACGCTGACCGCGGTGATGCTGGTCGTCGTGACCTCGGTCTCGGCGCTCGTCCACCTCTACAGCTGGGGCTATATGGACGAGGATCCGGATCAGCCGCGCTTCTTCGCCTATCTCTCGCTGTTCACCTTTGCGATGCTGATGCTGGTGACCGCCGACAATCTCGTCCAGATGTTCTTCGGCTGGGAAGGCGTGGGCCTCGCCTCGTACCTGCTGATCGGCTTCTGGTTCCGCAAGCCAAGCGCCAATGCGGCCGCGATCAAGGCGTTCGTCGTCAACCGCGTCGGCGATCTTGGCTTCATGATGGGCATTTTCGGCACCTTCCTGGTGTTCGGCACCGTTTCGATCCCCGCGATCCTCGAAGCCGCACCCGGCATGCAAGGCGCGACCATCGGCTTCCTCGGTGGCCGCTTCGACCTGATGACCGTCCTGTGCCTGCTGCTGTTCATCGGCGCGATGGGCAAGTCGGCGCAGCTTGGCCTGCACACCTGGCTGCCCGACGCGATGGAAGGCCCGACCCCGGTTTCGGCGCTGATCCATGCCGCGACCATGGTGACCGCAGGCGTATTCATGGTCTGCCGCCTGTCGCCGATGTTCGAAACGAGCCCGACCGCGCTCACCGTCGTGACCGTCGTCGGCGCGTGCACCGCACTGTTCGCCGCGACGGTCGGCCTGGTGCAGACCGATATCAAGCGCGTCATCGCTTATTCGACCTGCTCGCAGCTCGGCTACATGTTCTTCGCAGCGGGCGTCGGTGCCTATGGTGCGGCGATGTTCCACCTGTTCACGCACGCCTTCTTCAAGGCGCTGCTATTCCTCGGCGCTGGCTCGGTTATCCATGCGATGCACCACGAGCAGGACATGCGCTATTATGGCGGCCTGCGTAAGCATATCCCGCTCACCTTCTGGGCGATGATGGCGGGCACGCTGGCGATCACCGGCGTCGGTATCGTGGGCGTCGCAGGCTTTGCCGGTTTTTATTCGAAGGACGGCATCATCGAGGCTGCGTTCGCAAGCGGGACCCAGGTTGGCCAGTTCGCCTTCACTATCGGGGTGTTCGCGGCGCTGCTGACCAGCTTTTACAGCTGGCGCCTGATCTTCCTCACCTTCTTCGGAACGCCGCGCTGGATCGAATCCGAGCATATCCAGCACAGTGTCCACAAGACCCCGGCGCAGGCCGGCGCGGACACCACGGGCGGCTATCATCCGCATGAAAGCCCGCTGCCAATGCTGATCCCGCTGGGCGTGCTGACCGTGGGCGCCGTAGCCGCAGGTTTCGTCTTCCACCATGCGTTCATCGATGCCGAGCACGGCGCAGCGTTCTGGAACGGCAGCCTGTTCTTCAACGCGCACCTGATGCACGAGATGCACGAGGTTCCGCTCTGGGTGAAGCTCGCCTCGACCGTTGCGATGCTGATCGGCCTGGTTACCGCGATCCTGATGTATCTGGTGAACAACAGCCTTCCGGCCAAGCTCGCCAGTGCGCTGTCACCGCTCTACCGGTTCTTCCTCAACAAGTGGTATTTCGACGAATTGTACAACCACATCTTCGTCAAGCCGAGCTTCGCGCTGGGCCGCTTCTTCTGGAAGGTCGGCGACGAGGGCACGATCAACCGCTTCGGTCCCGATGGGGCGGCGGTTCTGGTCTCGTCGGGCAGCCGCGTGGCGATGAAGCTGCAATCGGGTTTTCTCTACAGTTATGCGCTGGTGATGCTGATGGGCCTTGTGGCCGCGCTGACCTGGCTGATGGTGCGCTGACATGAACGAACTGGGCTTTCCTATCCTGTCGCTGATGCTCGCCGTGCCGATGGCGGCGGCTGTTGCGTGCCTGTTCGTCAGCGCCAATGCCGCGCGCTGGATCGCGCTGCTCGCGACGCTGGTCGATCTGGCGCTGGGCATCGTGCTGTGGATGAATTTCGATATCGGCGGCGCGCAGTGGCAGTTCGTCGAGAAAGCGGCTTTGTTCGACCGCTTCAGCTGGGCGCTGGGCATCGACGGCATCGCCCTCATGCTCATCATGCTCTCGGTCTTCCTGATGCCGATCTGCATCGGCGCGAGCTGGGAAGCGATCGAGACGCGCGTCGGCGAATACATGGCCGCGTTCCTGCTGATGGAAGTGCTGATGATCGGCGTCTTCGCCGCGCAGGACATCTTCCTGTTCTACATCTTCTTCGAGGCCGGCCTGATTCCGATGTACCTGATCATCGGCATCTGGGGCGGTGCGAACCGCATATACGCCAGCTACAAGTTCTTTCTCTTCACCCTGCTCGGATCGGTGCTGATGCTGATCGCGATGTTCTGGATGGTGAACGAGGCGGGAACGTCCGACATTCCGACGCTGATGGCCTATGACTTCCCGGTTGAGGCGCAGGCGTGGCTCTGGCTCGCCTTCTTCGCCAGCTTTGCGGTCAAGATGCCAATGTGGCCGGTTCACACGTGGCTGCCCGATGCGCACGTGCAGGCACCGACCGCCGGTTCGGTGATCCTTGCCGGCGTACTGCTCAAGATGGGCGGCTATGGCTTCATCCGCTTCTCGCTGCCGATGTTCCCGGAAGCCTCGGTCGATTACATGTGGCTTGTGCTCGCGCTGTCGATGGTCGCGGTCGTCTATACCTCGCTGATCGCGCTTGTGCAGAGCGACATGAAGAAGCTGATCGCCTATTCGTCGGTTGCGCACATGGCGATCGTCACCGTGGGCCTGTTCGCGTTCAATCGCCAGGGCCTGGAAGGCGCGCTGGTGGTGATGCTGAGCCACGGTCTGGTCTCGGGCGCGCTGTTCCTGTGCGTCGGCGTGATCTACGACCGTCTGCACACCCGCGAGATCGACCGGTACGGCGGCCTTTCGATCAACATGCCGCGCTATGCGCTGCTGTTCCTGCTGTTCACCATGGCCTCGATCGGCCTGCCGGGCACCAGCGGCTTCGTTGGCGAGTTCCTCTCGCTGGTCGGCGTCTATGAAGTGTCGAGCTGGGCTGCGATCGTCTGCACTACCGGCATCATCCTGGGCGCGGCTTACATGCTCTATCTTTACCGCCGCGTGGCCTATGGTGTGATCAAGTCGGATGACGTTGCCGCCATGCCCGACCTTAACAAGCGCGAGATCGCGCTGCTCCTCCCCATCGCGCTCGTCGTGCTGTGGATGGGCGTGTACCCCGAAAGTTTCATGGCGCCGATGCGCAAGGACGTGGGCGCGCTCGAAGCGCGGCTCGCCTCGGTCAAGCCTGCGGGTGACGCGCAGGTGAAGATGGGCAAGGCGCCTGCGCTGATGCCCGCCGCCCATGCTGAAGAAGGCCATCACTGATGAATTACGAACTCTGGTTCCAGCTGGCCTCGCCGGAAATCGTCCTCAGCCTTTCCAGTCTCGTCCTGCTGCTGATCGCGGCCTGGGGCGGCGTGCAGTCGTCGCGTCTGGTCAGTGTGCTGACCGTCGTCGCGCTGTTCGGCGCGCTGGCGCTGTCGTTCAACTTCCTGCTGAACCCGTCGTTTGCTGAAGGCGCCGACGCATTTTACGGCCAGTATCGCATGGACCGCTTCGCCTCGCTGTCGAAGATCCTGGTGTTCCTCTCCGCGATCGGCTGCATCATCGTCGCGCCCAAGTTCTTCGCGCGCGGCAATCTGATGCGCCCTGAATATCCGATCCTCATCCTGTTCGCGTCGATCGGCATGGGGCTGATGGTCTCGGCGGTCGATCTGCTGACGCTCTATGTCGGCCTCGAGATGCAGAGCCTTGCCGCCTATGTGCTGGCGAGCTTCCTGCGCAGCGACGATCGCTCGGCTGAGGCGGGGCTCAAGTATTTCGTGCTTGGCGCACTGGCGAGCGGCATCCTGCTGTTCGGCATGTCGCTGCTCTACGGCTTTACCGGCACCACCAGCTTCATCGGCATCCAGACCGCCTTTGCCGATGGCGTATCGACCGGCGCGCTGTTCGGGATCGTCTTCGTGCTCTCGGGCTTGGCGTTCAAGATCAGCGCGGTGCCGTTCCACATGTGGACCCCCGACGTCTATGAAGGCGCGCCGACCCCGGTGACCACCTTCTTCGCCACCGCACCCAAGGTCGCCGCGATGGCGCTGACCATGCGCGTCGCGATCGAGGCATTCGGCGGCCAGCAGGCGGTGTGGCAGCAGATCGTGATCTTCGTCGCGCTCGCCTCGATCATCCTTGGCGGTGTCGCGGCGATCGGGCAGACCAACATCAAGCGCCTGCTCGCCTATTCGTCGATCAACAATGTCGGCTTCATCCTGATCGGCCTCGCCACCGGAACCGAAGCCGGCGCGTCGGCGATGATGACCTATCTCATCATCTATGTCGCGATGACGCTGGGCAGCTTCATCTGCGTGCTCGACCTGAACGATCGCGAAGGCCGCCCGGTGGAAGAGATTGCCAAGCTGGCAGGCCTGTCGAAGACGCGTCCGGGTCTGGCCGCTGCACTCGCCGTGTTCATGTTCAGCCTCGCGGGCATTCCGCCGCTGTTCGGCTTCTGGGGCAAGTTCGTGGTGTTCGATGCTGCGGTCGCCGCCGGCCTGATCCCGCTCGCCGCTATCGGTATCGCCGCTTCGGTGATCGGCGCGTTCTATTATCTCAAGGTCGTCAAGGTCATGTATTTTGACGAACCCGCCGACGTCATCGCGCCGAGCGATTCCACCGCGCGCATGGCGCTGGTGACGCTGACCGCGCTCTTCGTCTCGCCGCTCGGCTATTTCGCCACGCTGGCGCTCAGCCCGGTCACGGCTGGTGCTGCCAAGGCACTGTTCTGGGCAGCGTGATCGAAACGGTCGCGCTGACCGGCTCCACCAATGCCGATATGATGGTGCGCGCCGATACGGGCGCGCCCGAAGGCCTTTGGCTGCGTGCCGAGCAACAGGACGGGGGCAGGGGACGGTTGGGCCGGCAATGGCTGAGCCCGATCGGCAACCTGTACTGCAGCACGCTCGTGCGGCTTCGCCTCAACGATCCGCCGGCGCATCTGCTCGCCTTCGTCACCGCGCTCGCGGTGCATGATACCGTGCTCCAGATCCTGCCCGATTGTGGTGCACGACTAAAATGGCCCAATGACGTGCATGTCGATGGCGCAAAGCTCGCGGGCATCCTGCTCGAACGGCGCGGCGATGCGGTCGTGGTCGGGATCGGCATGAATGTCGCGCTTGCCCCGGATGTGCCCGGACGCAAGGTCACGTGTCTGCGCGATCTTGGAGCCCTGGCGCAGATCGATGCGGCGGCAGTCATCGAGCTGCTCGCCGATCGGTTCGCCACCAGGCTCGCGCAATGGCGTTCGGTGTCGTCTGCAACGCTGCTTGATGTCTGGTGCGCCGCCGCGCATAAGCCCGGCGAGGCGATGGCGGTCCAGCGCGGACCTGGCGACCGCCTGGAAGGGGTTTTCGATGGCCTGGCTGCCGATGGCGCATTGCGACTGCGCCTGGCCGACGGTCGATCGGAGACGATCAGCGCTGGAGATGTCGATCTTGTCGGTTGATACCGTGGGTTTCTAACGAGGGGTGTGCGAAATGCTGCTTGCGATTGATGTCGGCAACACCAATGCCGTGTTCGCCCTGTTCAACGGCCGTACGATCAAGGCGCGCTGGCGGATTTCGACCGACCCCAGGCGGACGGCGGACGAATACGCTGTCTGGCTCAACCAGCTGCTCGCGATCGAGGGCTTTGTCCGGCAGGACATCGCGAATGTCATCATCTCGACGGTGGTGCCGCGCGCGCTGCACAATCTGCAGATGCTCTCGCGCAAGTATTTTGATGTCGAGCCGCTGGTCGCGGGGGTGGAGCCGGCGGACTGGCGGATCCAGATCGATGTCGACGAACCGCGCTCGCTGGGGGCGGACAGGGCGGTCAACACCATCGCCGCGCACGCATTGCACCCCGGTGATCTGATCGTCATCGACTTTGGCACCGCAACCACCTATGACGTCGTGGACTATACCGGTGCTTACAAGGGCGGCATCATCGCGCCAGGCATCAACCTGTCGCTCGACGCCTTGGTCAGCGCAGCGGCCAAGCTGCCGCGCATCGCCATCGAGATACCGGATACCGACGGATCGGTGATCGGACGCAATACCGAAGACCAGATGCAGATCGGCGTCTTCTGGGGCTATGTCGCGATGATGGAAGGGCTGGTGGCCCGGATGCGCGCGGAAATCGGCCGCCCCGCCAAGGTGATCGCCACCGGCGGGCTGGCAGTGCTGTTCGATCGGCACACGACGATATTTGATGCGGTCGAACCGGACCTGACGCTTCAGGGGCTGGCCATGATCGCCGAAAGGGCTTTTTGACTAGATGACACCCGGTAAAGAATTGTTGTTCCTGGCCCTTGGCGGGTCGGGCGAGATCGGCATGAATGCCAATCTCTATGGCTGTGATGGCAAATGGGTCATGGTCGATCTGGGCATGACATTCAGCGATCCCGCCTATCCGGGTGTCGAACTCGTATTTCCCGATCTCGAGTTCATCGAGGAGCGCGCCGAGGACCTGCTGGGCATCGTGCTGACGCATGGGCATGAGGACCATATCGGTGCGCTGCCCTATCTGGCGGCAGACCTGGGCGTGCCGCTTTTCGCCACGCCGTTCACCGCCGATCTGATCCGCCGCAAGCTGGAAGAGCAGGGACTGGTCAACGACGTCACGCTCAATGTCGTCGAGAATGACGGCAGCCTGCAGCTTGGCCCCTTCGGCTTCCGCTATCTGCCGCTTGCGCACTCGATCGCCGAAGGCAATGCGCTGCTGATCGACACGCCTTATGGCCGCGTCTTCCATACCGGCGACTGGAAGCTTGACGACGAGCCGCTGATCGGCGTGCCCTCGACGCCGGAGGCGCTGACGAAGCTGGGCGACGAAGGCGTGCTCGCACTCGTCTGCGATTCGACCAATGTGTTCAATCCCGAAAGCTCGGGCTCCGAAGGCGAGGTGCGCGATGCGCTGATCGCTGCGGTCAAGCCGCTCAAGGGCCGGGCGCTGATTACAACCTTCGCCTCGAACGTCGCGCGGCTGCACACGCTGGGCGAGGTTGCGCGTGCGACCAACCGTCAGCTGTGCGTCGCCGGGCGCTCGCTCGACAGGATCATCGCCGTCGCCAAGGCGAACGGCTATCTGCTCGACCTGCCCGAACTGGTCGATTTCGACACCGCCATGGGCCTGCCGCGGCGCGAGATACTGATCGTCGCTACCGGCGGGCAGGGCGAGCCGCGTGCCGCGTTGGCGCGCGTTGCCGAGGGCAATCACCAGATCAAGCTGGAAGAGGGTGACACCGTGCTCTTCTCGTCCAAGGTCATTCCGGGCAACGAGATCGCCATCGGCCGCATCCAGAACCGGCTCGCGGCGGACGGCATCCAGATGATCACTGATCGCCAGGCCGATATCCATGTCTCGGGCCATCCCGGACGTCCCGAGCTCGAAGAGATGTACCGCTGGATCCGTCCGAAGGTGCTGGTGCCGGTGCATGGCGAAATGCGCCACATGGCCGAACAGGCGCGGCTTGGGCTCGAGCTCGGCATTCCGCATGCCGTCGTCCAGAAGAACGGCGATCTCGTCCGCCTCGCGCCGGGCGAACCGGGCGTGATCGGGCACGAGCGTGCCGGACGGCTGGTGCTCGACGGCGATGTCATCCTGCCCGCCGATGGCCTGACCATGGGTGAGCGGCGCAAGCTGGCGCTGAACGGGCAGGTCAGTGTCGCGGTTGCGCTCAACGGCAAGGGTCGTCTCGTCGGCGATCCGGTGCTGCGTCCGTTGGGTCTGCCTGTCGAGGATGATCTCGACGCGTTCATTGCCGAGGCGGTGGAAGACGTGCGCGAAGCGATTGAAAAGCCGTCGCCCAAGGGCAAGGGCAAAGGGCGGGGACCTCAGACCAGCGATGACGTGCAGGAGGCGATCCGTCTTGCCGTGCGCCGTGCGGCGACCCGCTGGACAGGCAAGAAGCCCGTAGTCACGGTCTTGATGATCGAGGCGGGCTGACCCATTTTGAGAGCGGTGATCAGGGGCATTTCGACATGAGTTGGACGAGCATTCTTGCCATCTATCTGTTGTTCTGGGTCATCACGGCCTTTGTGGTAATGCCTTTCGGCGTGCGCACCGCAGACGAGATGGGTGTTGAGAAAGTGCGCGGCCAGGCGGACAGTGCGCCGGCCAATTTCAAGCCGCTCAAGGTCATGGCGATCACCACCGTGATCTCCGCAGCCGCCTTCGGGCTGTTCTATGCCAATTACATGAATGGCTGGATCGGCCCGGACGATGTGAACATCTTTGGCAAGCCCCCAGGTGCAGAATAGGTCATTCGTCGCACAATGCACGATTTCTGCAATTGCCATGCGACTTTTGCAGCATTTGCTGTTATAGGATCGTCATCGCGCGATCCTGATCCCAAGCCTACGCGCGACTGAGAGACCTGCGGCATCGCTGCTCCACGCTCTTGCTTGTACAGCAAATTGAGCGACAGCCTTGCCCGACATCAATCAGCTCTTCCAGAATCTCCACATCGCGCAGCTGCGCGCGCTTTACGCCCCTACCGGCGGCGAGCGCGAGACGCAGCGCGGGCATGTGCGGCATCATCGTGCGCAATTGCACGTCCACGCTTACCCTCAGCCCGGCAGCTTCCTGCCCTGCTGACGCCATCGGAGCGTGTCCTTCATGGGCGCGCTCTTCTTCCCTCGCAATGGCCGGAGCCGGGCGTTGCAGGGGTCGCAATCGAACTTCCGGCTCCAACCGCGCGGCAAGGATTGTCCACAACATTCGTGGCCTGCTGCGTTCTACTCTTAAGGAAATGACTATGCCTATTGGCACCGTAAAGTTTTTCAACGCCGACAAGGGCTATGGCTTCATCCAGCCCGATGACGGCGGTAACGACGCGTTCGTGCACATCAGCGCGGTCGAAGCGTCGGGCATGCACACGCTCGATCGCGACCAGCGCGTGAACTTCGAGCTGGAACAGGACCGTCGTGGCAAGATGGCGGCTGTCCGCCTGTCCTCGGCAGCCTGATCGTCTGCGTGCAGCCTGCGGGGCGGCTATGCCGCTTCGCAGGCCCACGGGACTCTGCGGACCCCATCCGCAAACGTTTACACTGACTTAATGTGTCGGTGCTATGGTGGCTCATCCGGAAGGGGCTGCCTGCATGCTCGACAAGTTTTTGCAAGATCACGCCGTATTGCGGCAGATGGGCGAAAGTCTGATCGCCCTGCTCGACCTTCCTGAAATGCCCGACCCGCAGGAACTTGCGGAGAGACGCTGGCGGCTCAGCAGCCATGTCATGCAGCATCTCGCGCTCGAAGACCGCTATCTCTATGCCAAGCTTCTCAGCGATCCGCGGCCCGATGTCCGTGCGAAGGGCGAGTGCTTTCAACAGGAATTGTCCTCGCTATTCGGCGACTATGTCGAACAGGGCAAATACTGGACGCAGGAGCGTATTGCCGCCGACTGGCATGGTTACCGGCACAAGGCCAAGCAACGCGTCCTGATCATGTTCGCTCGCGTCGACCGCGAAGAGACCGAACTGTTCCCGTTGATCGAGGACGCGACGATCGATGCCAGCACGAAGGTGCCGCACAGCACCAACTGGGCGCGCGATGCGTTTGCCATCAAGGATGCGATGGTCAACACGGCGGGCATCAACGCCGCCTGATCCTGGCTGTCTGATCCCAACCGCCGCTGCACGGTTTTCCCCGCGCCGCTTATCGTCTAAGCGCAGCCGCATGTCTGAAGCGAATCCCGATATCCTTCCCGCAGGTCTCGCCGATCTGCTCCCCCCGCGCGCCGAACAGGCTGCCTGGCTGACCCGCAACGCGATGCAGGTTTTCGCCGCGCACGGCTATGACCGGGTGTCGCCGCCGCTGGTGGAATATGAGCGCTCGCTCGCCACGCGGATGCAGGGCACGGGGCGTCAGCATCTTTTCCGCATGGTCGATCCCTCCTCGATGCGCACGCTCGCCATCCGCTCGGACATTACCGTGCAGGTGGGGCGCGTCGCGACGACGCTGATGGCGTCGGCACCGCGTCCGCTGCGGCTGAGCTATGCAGGACAGGTGCTGCGGATCGCGTCCGACCAGCTCGCGCCTGAACGCGAGCGGTTGCAGATTGGCGCGGAGCTGATCGGGCATGACAATATCGCCGCCGCGCAGGAGGTGGTGCGGATCGCGATCGAGGCGCTGGTCCAGGCGGGTGCCACCGGCATCACCGTCGACCTGACCTTGCCCGATCTGGTCGATACGCTCGCCAGCAGTGCGTTTCCCTTGCCGCCGGGCATGATCGGAGCGGTCCGGCGCGAACTCGACATGAAGGATGCCGGCGGCCTGACCGCGCTGGGCGCAGACGCCTATCTGCCGCTGCTCTACGCGATGGGGCCGTTCGAGGCCGCGATCGACGCACTGGCGGCGATCGATGCCGGCGGCGCGCTGGCCAGCCGCATTCGCGCGCTGCGCGAGATCGTGGCCGCCTTGCCCGACACGGTGACCGTCACGCTCGACCCGACCGAGCGCCACGGCTTCGAATATCAGAGCTGGTTCGGCTTTTCGCTCTATGCCGACGGCTGCCCCGGCGCGCTGGGTCGCGGCGGCACCTATGCCATCCCGAACGGCAAGGGCGGCGAGGAGGTCGCGACCGGCTTCTCGCTCTATCCCGACGCGCTGCTCGATCTGGGCGGTGCGGGCGAAGCCGCAGGCGCAGGCAAGCTGTTCCTGCCGCTTGGTCATGATCGCGGCACGGCGGCGCGTCTGCGCGCGATCGGCTGGCGGACGGTTGCCGCGATCACGGCCGAGGACGATGCCGCTGCGCTGGGCTGCACGCACCGCCTGATGGGTCAGGACACCGTCGCGATCTAGAGGGATTTCAGGAACGCCTCGACCGAACGGGTCTGGGGATTGTCCGGTACGCCGAGTTCGCGGTTGATCGTCATGTGCGATTCCCCGTCCACACCCTCGAGCTGTACCTTCGCGCCGGCCTGTTGCAGCGCTCGGCCGAGCGCATTGGATTGGGCGGTGGCGTCGGCCCGCCTCGAAACGTAGAGGATCAGCCAGCGCGGTGCATTCGGGGCGGCGGCGTGGAGCGTCGGCGACAGCCTGGCCTGCCGTGCCGGTTCGGTGCCGAAGGCGGGCTCATAGGTCCGCTTGGTCATGAAGCTTCCCTGGCGCATCTGTTCGGCGACGTCATAGGCGGCTCCGTCGAGCAGGATGACGCCGGCCAGGTCGGTCATGTTCGATCCCAGCCATTGCGGATCGGTGCCGACCAGCGCGGAAAGGTGCGCTCCGGCGCTATGGCCCATCAGGACGATCCGGCTGGCGTCGATGCCCAGCGTCGCGGCGTCGCGCTTCAACCGGGCAACCGCAGCGGCCACATCGGCCGCCTGCTGCTCGACCGGCGCTTCGGGCAGCAGCCGATAGCCGACCGAGGCAAAGGCCCAGCCTTGCGCGTTGAAGAAATCGGGCTTCTGCTGGACCATGTCCTTGCTGCCCTTGCTCCACCCGCCGCCATGGACGAAGACGGCGATGGGATAGCCCCGGGCGGGGCGCGCGGATTCGGGCAGGTACAGGTCCAGCTTCTGCGCTCCGTTGCTGCCATAGGCGATGGTACGGGCGCGGGCGGTCGTTTCGGTGCTGGTGTCGCTCTGCTGCATGCGCCTCGCCATCGCCTGCATCATCTCGCCCTTGCACGGCTGCGACAGCTGGTCCTTCTTCTCGCGCAGGCACTCGCGCATCTCGCCGCGGTTGAAACCGCACAGCTGGACCACTTCGCGTCGGCATTCGCGCGACAGCATCCGTCCTCCTTCGCGCGCCTGTTGCGCCAGCACCGGCGCGATCAGCAGACCCGCGCCCAGAATGACAAGTCCTTTCTTCAGCATGTGTCGTCCTCCAACCCTTGCTGGCGGGCAATTTGCCGCGCCCGGTTCGTCCAGGTCCATCCTCGAAGTGCATCAAATTGTATCGCGGATGGGCGCAACGGACTGGACGCCAGCGCCTGGCGTCACTAGGACTGCCCCGCTTTGCGCATGGCGGCCCCATGCGCTCCACCATCAAAAAGGGTTGGTTTGTGGCCAATGTAACCGTGATCGGCGCCCAATGGGGCGATGAAGGCAAGGGCAAGATCGTCGACTGGCTCGCAGAGCGGGCCGATGCGGTGATCCGGTTCCAGGGCGGCCATAATGCCGGGCATACGCTGGTGATCGGTGAAAAGGTGTTCAAGCTGTCGCTGCTGCCTTCGGGGATCGTGCGCGGCACGTTCAGCGTGATCGGCAATGGCGTCGTGCTCGATCCCTGGGCGCTGCGCGACGAGGTCGAGAAGCTGCGCGGGCAGGGGGTGGAGATTACTCCGGACAACCTGGCGATTGCCGACAACTGCCCGCTGATCCTGCCATTCCACCGCGATCTCGATGCGCTGCGCGAGGATGCCAGCGGCCAGGGCAAGATCGGCACGACGCGTCGCGGTATCGGACCCGCCTATGAGGATAAGGTCGGCAGGCGGGCCATTCGCGTGTGCGACCTGGCGCATCTCGACGCGCTCGATCCGCAGCTCGATCGCCTTTGCGCGCACCATGACGCGCTGCGCGCCGGGTTTGGCGAACCGCCGATCGACCGCGCCAAGCTGATCGCCGAACTGGCCGAGATCGCGCCGTTTGTGCTCGAGTTCGCGCAACCGGTATGGAAGCGCCTGGGCGAGATCCGACGCGCCGGCGCGCGGATGCTGTTCGAAGGCGCACAGGGCGTGTTGCTCGATGTCGATCACGGCACCTATCCCTTTGTCACCTCGTCGAACACGATCACGGGTTCGGCCTCGGGCGGCAGCGGGCTTGGACCGCAGGCAAGCGGCTTCGTGCTCGGAATCGTCAAGGCCTATACCACCCGCGTCGGATCGGGTCCGTTCCCGACCGAACTCGAGGACGAAACCGGCCAGCGGCTTGGCGAGCGCGGCCATGAATTCGGCACCGTCACAGGGCGCAAGCGCCGCTGTGGCTGGTTCGATGCGACGCTGGTGCGGCAGAGCTGTGCCGTCGCCGGGGTGACCGGCATCGCGCTCACCAAGCTCGACGTGCTCGATGGATTTCCTAAGCTGAAAATCTGCACCGGCTACCGGCTCAACGGCAAGGTGCTCGACTATTTCCCGGCGCACGCAGGCGACCAGGCGGCGGTCCAGCCCATTTATGAGGAAATGGAAGGCTGGCATGAATCGACCGCCGGCGCGCGCAGCTGGGTTGACCTGCCCGCTCAGGCCATCAAGTATATCAAGCGTGTCGAGGAACTGATCCAGTGTCCTGTGGCGCTGGTATCGACCTCGCCCGAGCGCGAAGATACGATATTGGTCCGCGATCCCTTCGCGGATTGAGGCATTCCAGGGGGGCTGGGACAGGCATGTCAGAAGACGCAGGGCTACGCTTGACCGACTGGCCTGCGTCTTCCCGCCCCCCATTGACGCTCGTCACCGACAGTGCGGAAACCGCGGCGCTGGTGGACGCAGCAGGATGGCGCGCCACAGGTTTGGGCATAGGCCAGGCCGAAACGGCAGATATTCTGGTGCTTGACTGGCGTTTGCAGGTTCCGGTGGTACTCCCCGCGCTTGCAACAGACTGCGGATTGCTCGCGCTGGTCAGCCTGGAGACGATGGATGCTGCCGACGCCATGCTGGCCGGCCGTAGTGTCCGCTTTGTCGTCGGCAGCAATCCCGTGCTGATTGCGACCGAGCTTTCCGAGCTTGGCGCGCTGGTGCAGACCCGGCAGGCGCGTGATCCGAGCAGCGATGAACGCGCCCGGCTCCAATCGCTGGCGAACGAACTTGCGCGGTTGGCGGAACAGCTCGGCGCGATGTCGGAAGAGGGCAGCGATGACCAGGACGGCGCGGCACTCGCCGATCGCAGCTATGCCTATCAGGCGGAAGAGCCGCTCGACCCGATACCTGCCAAGCCGCCCAGCGCGCAGCGCATTCGTCATCTCATCGCGATGCGACGGTTGCGAGACCGCTTTTTCCGATCCGATCTTTTCGCCGACCCGGCCTGGGACATCCTGCTTGATCTGACGGCATCGCGGATCGAGAAGAGGCAGGTTTCGGTTTCCAGCCTGTGCATTGCTGCGGCGGTGCCGCCGACCACGGCCTTGCGCTGGGTTCGCATGATGACCGACCAGGGACTGCTCGAGCGCCGCGCCGATCCTGCCGATGCGCGGCGGATGTTCGTCGATCTGTCGGATGCGGCCTTTGCCAAGGTGTGCGGCTGGTTCGCGACGGTTGAACAGCGCGGCGGTTTGGGCGTTTGACCGCTTCCATGCATGCCATCTTGGCAGCGGGGACGGTTCTCCCTAGTTTGCGGGCATGACCAGTCCGTTCACCGAACTGAACGACCGCGCGCGCGACGTTTTCCGCATCGTTGTCGAGAGCTATCTCGAAACCGGCCAGCCGGTCGGATCGCGCACGATCTCGAAAGCGTCTTCGGTCAATCTGTCGCCAGCCTCGATCCGCAACGTGATGCAGGACCTCGAGGAGCTGGGTCTGCTCGCTGCGCCACATACAAGTGCGGGGCGCATGCCGACCGAGCAGGGTCTCAGGCTCTTTGTCGATGGGATGATGCAGGTCGCCGAGCCCTCGGCCGAAGAGCGTGCGGCGATAGAGAAGCAGCTGGAAAGCGCAGGACCGATCGAAGCCGCGCTGGCCGCCACGACCCAGGCGCTGTCGGGCCTGTCCGCCTGTGCCGGGATCGTCATGGTGCCGCGTCGCGAACCGATCCTGCGCCAGATGAACTTCGTCCGGCTTTCGGACAACCAGGTACTGGCGGTGCTTGTCGGGCATGACGGCAGCATCGAGAACCGCGTGCTCGAAATGGACCGGCGCGTGACGGACAGCATGCTGGTCCAGGCAGGCAATTTCATCAGTGCCAGGCTTTCGGGGCGCAGCCTTTCGCAGGCACTGGCGGCACTTGAGGCCGAGATTCTGAGCGAGCGGGCTGCGCTGGACACTGCCAGTTCCGATCTTGTCCGCCGCGGGCTCGCCATGTGGTCGCGCGACGGATCGGATCGCCCGGTGCTGATCGTGCGCGGACAGGCCAACCTGCTTGACAACGAGGCGGTGGCCGATCTGGAACGCGTGCGCCGTCTGCTCGACGAGCTTGAAGCCATGCAGGACATTGCCCATCTTCTCGACAGCGCACGCGAGGCTGGATCGGCCCGCATCTTCATCGGAGCGGAAAACAAATTGTTTTCGCTTTCCGGGTCATCCGTGATAGCGGCGCCCTATCGTGACGGCGAGGGCCGTGTTGTCGGCGTGGTCGGGGTCATTGGTCCCACCCGCCTCAATTATGCGCGTATTGTGCCGATGGTGGACTTTACCGCGCAGAGCCTGACCCGATTGTTGAAATGAGCAGGAACACCGTGATTCAGGACGAAACCGTGACGCAGAACGACACCAGCAAATCCGCCGATATCGACGCCGAAGCGGCCGCCGAACTCGAGGGCGTGCCGGACAGCCTGAAGGAACAGGGCGATGGCCAGGCGGCGCTGGAAGAGCGCATCGCCACGCTCGAGGCCCAGCTCGCCGAGGCGAAGCAGGACGTGCTTTATGCCCGCGCCGACACGCAGAATGTGCGCCGCCGTCTCGAGAAGGACGCGCAGGATGCCCGCGCTTATGCCGCGACCGGCTTCGCCCGCGACATCCTGTCGGTCTCGGACAATCTGACGCGCGCGCTGCAGGCGATTCCCGAAGATGCCCGCAATGACGAGGCGTGGAAGGGGCTGGTCGTCGGTCTCGAGGCGACGGGCCGCGAGCTCGAAAGCGTGTTCGGCAAGCACGGTATCTCGCGCATCGCCGCGATCGGCCTGCCGCTCGATCCGAACCAGCACCAGGCGATGATCGAACTGCCCAGCGACGAGGCAGAGCCCGGCACCGTGGTGCAGGAACTTCAGGCCGGCTACATGATCAAGGACCGGCTGCTGCGCCCCGCGCTGGTCGCGGTCGCCAAGAAGCCGGATTGATCCACCTACCCGATTGAACTTCACGTCATTCCCGCGAACACGGGAATCCCGCTTTGTTCCGATCTTGCCTCAGAAGCGGGACCCCCGCCTACGCGGGGGTGACGAAAAATGGCATAGGGTCGGTTATACCGGAAACGGCAGGATCTGGCGATAGGTCTCGATCGATGGCGCCCCCGGGACCCTTGCCCCCTGGCGCAGCATGAAAGCGTGGCGGACCAGCTCGGCCTGCTGCTCGATGCCGTACTTCCCAAAGCGCTGGCCCGGCTTGATCGCATAGTCATAGCGGCAGAACGGGTGGCGCTTCAGCGGCAGGAAGATACCCTGCTGATACTGCCAGACATGCACCATCTCGTGGATGAACAATGCCTGGCGCGACAGGCTGGCGCAGCTGAAATCGTCGCAATAGGCGCTTCCACCAGGGTGAAAATGGATATGCCCCATGGGGGCCATGATCGTGCGCTTGGGCTGGAAGAAAATCCATTTCTTCAGCCTTATGCGCACACGATCATAGGCGATCGCGTCGCCGAAGACCGAACGCGACAGATCGATCTCCGTCTTCGTCAAAGGGCGGTCGATCGGCGCGGTCGCCATCAGTGATGGGCCATGCCGTCTTCGGGCTTGATCGCGTTGAGCGTCGCATCGACCTCGATCTTCTCGCCATTGGAGAAGGAGAACAGGAAGGTCGCCTTGCCCGCCTTGCGCGAGGCATTGTCGAAGCCCCAGACCATCACATGCTTGCCGCCCGGCTTGAACTCGACCTTGCCGCGCGTCGGCACCGCAACTGCCGTGATCGGCTTCATCATCGACATGCCGTTCTCCTCGACCGTCTCGTGCATCTCCAGGCGCAGGATGTTGGGCGAGGTGATCGAGCGCAGCACAGTGTCGCTGGGGCCCCCCTTGATGGTGAAATACAGCACCGAAGGACTGCCTTCGACGGGCGAAAGCTTCACATAGGCCTTTTCGACCAGCAGCTGTGCGGGCGGCTGGCACGCGGCGAGCAGTGCCAGCGCAAGCCCAGTGACCATCAGCGTAACTATGCGCAGCATCGGTGAATTCTCCCTCATCATCCTGTGCCGGAACGGGCCGGATCGGCCATGGCCGTGATGTAGATACTGCGATGCCTTGTGCCAAGCGAAAGCCATCCTATATCCGCCGACGGGGACGGAATTGCCGGATGCTTGGGGGCATGACGGCGGTTCGTATTCTTTCATCTGCATATCGAAAGTTACGTGGGAAAAGCATTATGGCAAAAGTAATCGGTATCGACCTTGGCACCACCAACAGCTGCGTGTCGGTGATGGATGGCGACAAGCCCAAGGTGATCGAAAACGCGGAAGGCGCGCGCACCACGCCGTCGATCGTCGCCTTCACCAAGGATGGCGAGCGTCTCGTCGGTCAGCCGGCCAAGCGCCAGGCCGTTACCAATCCGGAAAACACCGTGTTCGCGGTCAAGCGTCTGATCGGCCGTCGTTTCGACGATCCGCTGACCAAGAAGGACATGGAGCTGGTGCCCTACAGCATCGTCAAGGGCGGCAATGGCGACGCCTGGGTGAAGGCGGGCGGCAAGGACTATTCGCCTTCGGAAATCAGCGCGTTCACGCTGCAGAAGATGAAGGAAACCGCCGAGAGCTATCTGGGCGAAACCGTGACCCAGGCGGTCATCACTGTACCGGCCTATTTCAACGACGCCCAGCGTCAGGCGACCAAGGACGCAGGCAAGATCGCCGGCCTGGAAGTGCTGCGCATCATCAACGAGCCGACTGCGGCAGCGCTTGCTTATGGCCTCGACAAGAACGACGGCAAGACCATCGCAGTCTATGACCTTGGCGGCGGCACGTTCGATATCTCGATCCTCGAGATCGGCGACGGCGTGTTCGAGGTGAAGGCGACCAATGGCGACACCTTCCTGGGCGGCGAGGACTTCGACTCCAAGCTCGTCGAGTTCCTGGCCGACGAGTTCAAAAAGGCCGAGGGCATCGACCTGACCAAGGACAAGCTCGCGCTGCAGCGTCTGAAGGAAGCCGCGGAAAAGGCGAAGATCGAGCTCAGCTCGGCACAGACCACCGAAGTCAACCTGCCCTTCATCACCGCCGACCAGAACGGCCCGAAGCATCTGGTGAAGACCATCAGCCGCGCGGACCTCGAGAAGCTGGTCGCCGATCTGATCAAGCGCACGCTCGATCCGTGCAAGAAGGCGCTCGAAGATGCCGGCCTCAAGGCGGCGGACATCGACGACGTCGTGCTCGTCGGCGGCATGACCCGCATGCCGCGCGTGCGCGAAGTGGTGAAGGAATTCTTCGGCAAGGAACCGCATACCGGCGTGAACCCCGACGAAGTTGTCGCCATGGGCGCGGCGATCCAGGCGGGCGTGCTGCAGGGCGACGTGAAGGACGTGCTGCTGCTCGACGTGACCCCGCTGTCGCTGGGCATCGAGACGCTGGGTGGCGTGTTCACCCGCATGATCGACCGCAACACCACGATCCCGACCAAGAAGTCGCAGACCTATTCGACCGCTGACGACAACCAGCAGGCGGTGACGATCCGCGTCTTCCAGGGCGAGCGCGAAATGGCGGCGGACAACAAGCTGCTCGGCCAGTTCGACCTGGTCGGCATTCCGCCGGCACCGCGCGGGGTGCCGCAGATCGAGGTGACGTTCGACATCGATGCCAACGGCATCGTCAACGTCTCGGCCAAGGACAAGGGTACCGGCAAGGAGCAGCAGATCCGCATCCAGGCTTCGGGCGGTCTCAGCGACGCCGACATCGACCAGATGGTCAAGGATGCCGAGCGCTTTGCCGAGGAAGACAAGAAGCGCCGCGAGACGGCCGAGGCCAAGAACAATGCCGAGAGCCTGCTGCACAGCACCGAAAAGCAGCTCGAAGAGCATGGCGACAAGGTCGATGCTGCGGTCAAGGGCGAGATCGAGACCGCGATTGCCGAGCTCAAGACCGCAGTCGAGGGCGGCGAGGCGGATGCGATGAAGTCGAAGACCGAAGCGCTCGCCCAGGCCGCGATGAAGCTGGGTCAGGCGATCTACGAGAAGGAACAGGCGGCAGCTGCCTCTCCGGCGGCCGACGCTGCTCCGGCTGAGGACAATGTCGTCGACGCCGAGTTCTCGGAAGTTGACGGCGACGCGAAAAACTGATTGCCGGATTGATGTTCGACAGTCCGGCCGGGCGGGACTGCGGGGCAGGGGTGGTTAGTGCCACCCCGGCGCCGCGATCCCGCCCGATCGCTGCATGATGAATCGCGACCCATGACCATGACCACAGCCAAAGATTATTACGAGCGCCTGGGCGTATCGCGCAATGCGGACGATGCCACGCTCAAGTCGGCGTATCGCAAGCTTGCGATGCAATGGCACCCGGACCGCAACCCCGGCGATGCCGAGGCCGAGGCGAAGTTCAAGGCGATCAGCCAGGCCTATGACACCCTGAAGGATCCGCAGAAGCGCGCGGCCTATGACCGTTATGGCCACGAGGCCTATGAAAGCGGCATGTCAGGCGGTGGCGGTGGTCATGGCGCTGCCGGCGGCTTTTCCGATCTTGGCGACATTTTCGATACGATCTTCGGCGGCGGCTTTGGCGGAGCAGGCGGTCGCCGCGGCCCCGTTCGCGGCGCGGACCTGCGCTACGACATGGAGATCACGCTCGAAGATGCCTATCACGGCAAGGCGAGCGAGATCACCATCGATGTCGCCGCGACCTGCGACACTTGCGACGGGTCGGGCGCGGAGCCCGGCACCAAGGTGCGCACCTGCAACCTGTGCGGTGGCAGCGGCAAGATGCGTGCGCAACAGGGCTTTTTCGTGGTCGAGCGGACCTGCCCGAACTGCCATGGCAGCGGCCAGGTGATCGAGAACCCGTGCCGCACCTGCCGAGGCGAGGGCCGGGTCGACAAGCAGCAGACGCTCTCGGTCGACATCCCGCCGGGCGTCGACAATGGCACGCGCATCCGCCTGTCAGGCAAGGGCGAGGCGGGCCCCAAGGGCTCGCCCCCGGGCGACCTCTACATCTTCATCCATGTCGCGCGGCACCGCATCTTCGAGCGCGACGGCACCACGCTGATCACGCGTTGTCCGATCAGCATCACGACCGCTGCCCTGGGCGGCGAGCTCGAGATCCCCGGGCTCGACGGCAAGCGCCACAAGATCAGCATCCCGGCGGGTATCCAGTCGGGCAAGCAGCTGCGCCAGCGCGGCGCAGGCATGCCGGTGCTGCAGGGCCGCGGCACGGGCGACATGGTCATCCAGATCGATGTCGAGACGCCGACCAAGCTCAGCGCCCGCCAGAAGGAATTGCTGCGCGAATTCCAGGCGACCGAGACCGGTCAGGAAAGCCCGGAAAGCACGGGGTTCTTCGCCAAGCTCAAGGAAATGTGGGACGGGATCGGCGAATAAGACGGGACTTTCACCGCCTTATCGGTCAGATATCCTCGGCGAGCCGCCCGTAGAGCTGCGGGCGGCGATCGCGGAAAAAGCCCATGCCCGCGCGGTGTTTGCGCGCCTGGGCAAGATCGAGCGTCGCGACGAGTACACCGGTTTCCTCCGCGCCATAATCCAGGATCAGGTCACCCCATTCGTTGGTGATGAAGCTGTGGCCGTAGAAGCTCTGATTGCCTTCGGTGCCGATGCGGTTGCTGGCGATCACGGGCATGCAGTTCGATACCGAATGCCCCTGCATCGCACGCCGCCACATGCGACTGGTGTCGAGGTCCGCGTCATAGGGTTCCGATCCGATCGCGGTGGGGTAGAAGAGCAGCTCCGCGCCCATCAGCGCCATCGCGCGCGCGCATTCGGGATACCATTGGTCCCAGCAGATGCCGACGCCGATCCGCGTGCCGCATACGTCCCAGACCTTGAAGCCGGTATTGCCCGGGCGGAAATAATATTTCTCCTCATAGCCCGGCCCATCCGGGATATGGCTCTTGCGGTAGACGCCCATGATCTCGCCATCGGAATCGATCATCGCCAGCGAGTTGTAATGATGCGGCCCGTCGCGCTCGAAAAAGCTGGTGGGGATCGTGACCTTGAGCTGCCTGGCCAGCTTCGCCATCGCCCGCACGCTTGGATGCTCGGCGGTCGGGTGCGCGGTCGCGAACAGCGCCTCGTCCTCAACCTGGCAGAAATAGGGGCCCTCGAACAGTTCGGGCGGCAGGATGATGTCCGCGCCCTTGTCCGCCGCATGCGCGACAAGATCGCTGACAGCATCGATATTCTCGGCCAAACCGCCACCCAGCGGCAGCTGCAGGGCAGCGACGGTAATCTCGGTCATAGCGAAACGTTGATCCCAATGCGGGGCAGGAGCGCGACCATGCCCAGATACAAGATGATGGTGAGGCCGCAGCCAGCACCCAAGCTCAGCCAGAAGCTCACGCCCGAGCGGAGCATCCAGGGAATGAGCAGGAACATGGGCAGCGTCGGCAGGAAATACCAGAAGGCGGCCGACACATAATTGGCCACGAGCTCGCGGTCGCCGCTGTCATTCCAAAGCCAGATCATGCCGAGCGTCGAAACCAGCGGGATCGAGGCGATCAGGCCCCCCAGGCCCGGGCTGCGCCGCGAAACCAGCGCGATGATCGCAACCAGAATGCCCGAGATCACCGCCCGCAGGACAAACGCACCCATTATCGCCCCCGGCATCAGAAGCTCGCCGCCGGTTATGCGACCGACGGCGAGCCAGACATCACTTCTTGCGGAACAGCATCGTCATGCGGTCGGATTCACCGATCGCGGCATATTTGGCCTTGTCCTGGTCCTTCAGCGCATAATTGGGCGGAAGCGTCCACACGCCATCGGGATAGTCGGCCGTGTCCTTGGGATTGGCGTTGATCTCGCTCTTGCCGACCAGTTCGAAGCCGTGCTTCTCGAACATCGCGATGACGTCAGCTTCCTTGAGATAGCCCTTCGAGCCATCGGCATAAGCGGCGGGCGCATCGGCCTTGGCGCGGTGCTGTTCGATGCCGATCATGCCGCCGGGCTTGAGCATCTTGTGCATCGCGTCGAGCTCGCTGCCCAATATGCCCCAGCGGTTCATGTTGTGCAGCATGCGCAGGATCAGGATGCGATCGACCTTGCCGTTGAGTTCGGCGGGCACGGCATTGGTGACATGGGCATGGATCTTGTCTGCCGCGAGCCCGGTCGCCTTGGCGGCGCGCTCGGGATAGCTGGTCGGATAGGCCGCCATCTGTGCCTTGCGCTGCTCGCTGAACGACGCGGCGGTCGGCGAGACGCCCAGCGCGACATATTTGCCGCTGGTCGCGGTCAGCGGGGCGAGGATCTTCGTGTACCACCCCGCATCGGCGGCATATTCGGCGACGACCATATCAGGGCCGACCTGGAAGAACTCGAGCGTCTCCTTGGGGTGGCGGTACTTGTCGCGGGCCTTGTCCTCGCCGCGCAGATCGGCAGCCACGGCGGCATCGATCGCCGAGGAGGCAGAGGCGCTCTCGGCGGCTAGCGCAGGCGCAGCGGTCATCAGGGGCAGGGCAGTGCCTGCGATCAGGGCAGACAGGATCAGGGTGCGCATGGGGGGCAATCCTCTTTGTGGTTGTTGCTGGGGAACTCAGGACGGGTCCTGTGACAGGCTATACCCGCCACTGCAGGTCCGATCAATCGAGCAGCGGCATCTGTTGGCTGGCGCAGTGGAAGCTGCCGCCGCCTGCCAGCACGGCATCGGCGCGCAGGCCGATGGTCTTGCGATCAGGGAAGCACGCGCCGATCGCCTCGACCGCCGGACCATCCGAGGCGGTGCCATAGGTCGGCACGACGACGAGATGACTTGTGATCGCGAAGTTCATATGGCTCGCCGGTTGCACCTTCATCTCGCCCTCGGCATCGACGCGCTCGACCAGGCCGGGCGAGGGGATGGGCACGACCTTCAGGCCGAAGGCTTCGGCCCGAAGCTTCGCATTGGCATAGATCGCAGCATTGGGATCGTCCTCACTGCTAGCCACCGGCAGCGCCAGCGTCCCCGGCGCCACGAAGCGCGCGAGATTGTCGACATGCCCGTCGGTATGGTCGTTGATCAGCCCGTCGCCCAGCCAGAGAAGGCGCTCAATGCCCAGGTCGTGCCGCAGCCGCGCCTCGATCTGCTCGCGCGACAGATGCGGGTTGCGATTGGGGTTGAGCAGGCACTGCTCGGTGGTGACGCCCAAGCCGTTACCGTCGACATCTATCGCTCCGCCTTCGAGCACCCAGTCCGCGCTGTCGCTATCCAGGCCAGCCTCCTCGGCGAGCAGCCCGCCGATTTCAGTGTCGCCGGGCATGACATATTTGCCGCCCCAGCCGTTGAAGCCAAAGCGCTGGGCGAAGGCCTTGCCCTCCGCGCCCCGGACCACCAGCGGCCCGGTATCGCGCAGCCAGATATCGCCATAGGGATGGACACAGAGCCTCACCGCCTCGCCGGCCAGTTCACGCGCAAGCGCTTCGTGTACCGCGTCAGGCACGACCAACCGCGCTTCCTGTCCGCTTTCTGCCACCGCGCGCGCAAAGGCTGCAATCTCGCCCTGCGCGGCGGCGAGGAAGCCGTTCCACTCGTCGGCCAGATGCGGAAAACCGATCCATAGCCAGCGCTGCGGAGCCCATTCGGGCGGCATCATCTGCGTCATCGGATCACTGGCCCGCCCGGCTCTTGTCGCGGATGGCGCGGAACTCGTCACCTTCCACCCAGTTCGGCCAGTCCTTCGACATCGCGAGGCTGCGGCCGATACTGTAATAGAGTGACAGGTCGTCGATCACGCCCGACCAGTCCCAATTCGGGTTATACTCGTCCTTGGGCCCGTGATAGCGGTTGACGGTATAGTCCTTGCCGGCTGCTTCGCCCGCTGCCTTGCCACCGTTCACCAGATCGTCGCCGCCATCGATGTACAGCATCGGCACGCCCTGCTTGGCGAGGCTGAAATGGTCGGATCGGTAGTAATAGCCGTTCTGCGGCATCGGGTCGGCTTCGGCCACACGGCCTTCCTTCTTGAGCGCGACCGCGAGGAAATCGTCGAGCTGCGACTTGCCCTTGCCGATCACGGTGACATTGCGTGCCTTGCCCGCCATCAGGAAGGCATCCATGTTGATCCCGCCCGCAGTCTGGCTGAGCGGATAGATCGGGTTCTCGCCATAATAAGCCGAGCCCAACAGCCCCGATTCCTCGCCGGTGACCGCGAGGAAGACGACGCTGCGATCCGGTGCGCCAGCCTTGCCGAACGCTTCGGCCAGCGCGACCAGCGCGGCCGTGCCGGTCGCGTTGTCGACCGCGCCATTACAGATATCGTCGCCGTCATCGGCGGGCTTGCATCGGCCGAGATGATCCCAGTGCGCGGTATAGAGCACATACTCGTCGGGACGCCTGGCGCCGGGCAGGATGCCGATGATATTGTTCGAAATCGTCGTCTCGATCGCATTGGCGAAAGACACCGAGGCCTTGAGCCCCAGCGGCACCGGCTTGAAGCCCTTGCGCTTGGCTGCTGCGCTCAGCGCGGTGAGATCCTGTCCCGCGCTAGCCAGCAGCTTCTCGGCGGCTTCCTTCTGGATCCAGCCATTGGCCTGGGTTTCGCTCGCACCCTTGTCGGCGCTCTGCGCGAAGAATTGCGGGCCGGTCCAGCTCGACTCGACCACGCTCCAGCCATAGGCGGCAGGCACCGTATCGTGCACGATCAACGCAGCGGCAGCGCCCTGGCGCGCGGCTTCTTCATACTTGTAGGTCCAGCGGCCATAATAGGTCATCGCCTTGCCGCCGAATTCACCGTTCAGGTCGGCGCTGTCATAATCGGGGTCGTTGACCAGGATGATAACCGTCTTGCCCTTCACATCGAGCCCGGCATAATCGTTCCAGCCCTTTTCGGGTGCGTTGATGCCATAGCCGACGAACACCACGTCGCTGTTCGCAATGTCGATGGTTTCGGCCTCCCGATAAGTGCCGATCACCATGTCCTTGCCATATTCGAAGCTCAGCGGCGTCTTGCCGCCGGTGACCGTCAGCGGGCTTATCTTGCCGGCCTCGATGCTGACCAGCGGCACCTTCTGCAGCCAGCTGTCGCCATTGCCCGGCTTGAGCCCTGCCTTGGCAAATCGGTCGGTGAGCAGGTCGATCGTCTTCTGTTCACCGACGCTACCGGGCGCCCGGCCTTCGAAAGCGTCCGAAGACAGCATCCGGGTGACGTCTTTCATCGTAGTTTCGGAAATCGGCTGGGGGGCAGTCTCGGGAATATCGATAGGCGTTACCGATTGGGCAGCCAACGGGCTTGCTGCGAGTATAGCCAGTGGCGCGGCTGCGAGTTTGAACAGGGTCTTGAGATACATGATCGCTCTTTTCGCCGGAAGAATGGATGCGCAGGCCCCATGCCCGCTGGTCGCGGCTGTTTGCCAGTTGCGTCCCCATCAGGCAAGCGGATCGGTCAGGCGCGGCCCGAGCCATGCTTGTGATTTGCAACGAATTTCCGTATCGCAGCTTTCAGAGTTAACATGTGTGAATGACAGGCGCGTGTCAGGATTTTCGAATCGCTGCCTGTCCAGTCTTGAACGATCGCAAATCAGGTCTTTTCGCTATGGCGTTTGACACTACTGCCGACGCCACGCCCGAAACTGGCCCGCCGCTCGATGACGAGGCGTTCAAGGCCCAGCTCGCGTCGCTCATTCCGCACCTGCGAGCCTATGGCCGCTCGCTCAGCGGCAATCGCGATGTCGCGGATGACCTGGTCCAGGACACGATGCTCAAAGCCTGGGCTGCGCGCGGCCGCTTTGCCGCGGGCACGAACATGCGCGCCTGGACCTTCATCATCCTGCGCAATTCCTTCCTCTCGCAGCGCAGGCGTGCGCGGTTCACCACCGAATGGGACGATGTCGTCGCCGATCGCATCCTGTCGATGCCGGCAGGGCAGGGCGATCAGCTCCATCTGGCAGATGTCCAGCGTGCGCTGATGCAACTGCCCGAAAGCCAGCGTGAGGCGCTGATCCTGGTCGGCGCAGGCGGCTTTTCCTACGAGGAAGCAGCCGACATTTGCGGCGTCGCGCTTGGCACGATCAAGAGCCGTGTGGCGCGCGGACGCTCGGCGCTGGCCGCGTTGATCGAGGACACGGCAGCCAGCGAGGGCCGGGCAGAGCGGACATCCGATCCGATGGCCGCGATCATGGCCGATGTCGACCGGGTCAGCGGCGGGCTGGTCGGGCGCAGCGCCGAGGACGACTGAGCGCTGCTGCGCGCCGATTGCCTCTGGCCGCGGGCCGGGCTAGCACCTGCGCCATGCCAGTCCATCCAGAACTTGTCGAAGCGCGTCAGCGCGCTGCACGCCATGCACCGTTCCTGGCCGCTGCCATGGAGCGCGCACCCGATCTTGCCGACCGGCTGCAGGAGGAAGGTCTCGACGCCGCGCTGGATCATGTTCGCAATCTCGGCAGCGAGGGACCGGTCGCCGAAGCGCTGCGGCGTCGCAAGAGCGGGCTTGCCCTGGTCCTGGCGCTTGCCGATCTGGCTGGCCTGGTCGGCGTGGACCGGGTCACGCGCATCCTGTCCGACTTTGCCGACCAGGCGCTGGACGCGGCTCTGGCCGATATCATTGCCCGGCGCACGCCAGGCGCCGAACTGCGCGGTTTCGCGGTCATCGCGCTGGGCAAGCACGGCGGACAGGAGCTCAACTATTCGTCGGATATCGACCCGATCTTCATCTACGATCCCATGACACTGCCTTGCAGACCCCGCGAGGACGCCGCCGATGCTGCGCAGCGTATTGCGCGGCAACTGATTGATACGATGAGCCAAAGGGATGGCAACGGCTATGTCTTTCGGATGGATCTGCGGCTACGCCCGGCGGCCGAGGTCACCCCGCTTGCGATCCCCGTCGATGCGGCGCTGTCGCATTATGAATCGCAGGCGCTGACCTGGGAACAGGCCGCCTTCATCCGCTCGCGCGCCGCAGCGGGCGACCGCGTCCTCGGCGACTATTTCATGGAGGCACTGCGTCCGTTCATCTGGCGGCGCTCGCTCGATTTCGGGACGATCGACGAGATTGCCGCGCTCACCCGCCAGATCCGCGATCATTACAACAAGGGCCAGACGCTCGGCCCGGGTTTCGATCTCAAGCGCGGCCGCGGCGGCATTCGCGAGGTCGAATTTTTCACCCAGGCGCATCAACTCATCCATGGAGGCCGCAATCCCGCGCTTCGCGTGCGCTCGACGCTCGACGCACTCGGTGCGCTTGAAGATCAAGGGATCATCCCCGGGCATGAGGCAAGGCTGCTGGCGGGGCATTATCGCACGCTGCGCACCTTCGAACACCGGCTGCAGATGGTCGACGACCAGCAGACGCACAGCCTGCCCGTCGACGCGCCGGCGCTCGACAACGTCGCGCGGCTGCATGGAATGGCCGATGGTGCAGCGATGATCGCGGCACTCCAGCCGGTTACACGGGATGTCGCAACCGTCTATGACGCGCTGATCGCCTCGCAGCGAGGTCAGGGCGATGAAGCGGCGGTTCCATTGAGCAACGATCCCGAACTGCTCGCCGAGGCGTTGGATCGTGCCGGGTTCGATCAGCCGGACAAGCTCGCCGTGCGGGTTCAGGGCTGGCGCGGCGGGGCAGTGCGGGCCTTGCGCACTGCAGCAGGCCGAAAGGCGTTCGAGGAGGTGCTGCCCGCGCTGCTTGCGGCCTTTGCCGATGCGCCTGATCAGGCGGCGGCGCTCAACCGGTTCGACGATCTGCTGCGGCAGCTGCCCAGCACGGTGAACGTGTTCCGCCTGCTCCAGGCGCGCCCCGCGTTGATGCAGACCCTGGTCGACATTCTTAGCCATGCGCCGGTGCTGGCCGAATCGCTGGCGCGCCGGGGAGACCTGCTCGACGGACTGATCGATGCGAGCGCCTATGATCTGGTGGGCAGCGTCGAACAGATTGCCGAACGCCTCGCCCGCGAGGAGCCGGGCGACGACTATCAGCAGCGGCTCGATGCGGTGCGCGTGCGCGTCGGCGAGATGCGCTTTGCCCTCGGGGTGCAGCTGATCGAGGGGCGGCACGATCCGGTCGCCATTGCGGGCGGCTATGCCCGTGTCGCGGAGGCGGCGATCTGTCGTCTGGCCGATTGCGCCATCAGCGAATTCATCGCGGTGCATGGCCGGATGCCGGACAGCGAGCCGGTGATCCTCGCGCTCGGGCGGCTCGGCGGCGGGGCGCTCACCCACGCCTCCGACCTCGATCTCATCTTCCTGTTCAGCGGAGAGATCGGGCTGGAATCGGACGGCAGGCGCCCGCTGGGAAGCACGCAATATTACAACCGGCTGGCGCAGCGGATCATCGCCGCGCTCTCCGTGCCGACGGCGGCAGGCGCTTTGTACGAGGTCGATACGCGGCTGCGCCCCAACGGCGCGCAGGGCCTGCTGGCGGTGTCGTTCGCCAGCTTTGCCGAATATCAGCGCGATCAGGCCTGGACCTGGGAGCATATGGCGCTTTGCCGGGCGAGAGTGGTCTATGGATCGCCAGAGAGCCGGGCGCGGCTTGAGGCGATCATCGGCGATGTCCTCAACACCCCGCGCGATACGGCGGATGTGCGCGCGGCCGCGCTGAAGATGCGCGAGGACATTGCCGCGCACAAGAAGCCGCTCGGTCCGCTCGACGTCAAGCTGCTGCCCGGTGGCCTGGTCGATCTGGAGTTCATCGTCCACACGCTGCAACTGACCCACGGGGTGGGCTTCCACCCGGATCTGCGCCAGGCGATTGATGCGTTGGTTACTGCGGGGCTTGCAGATGCCGCCCTGGCTGAAGCGAATGACCTGATGACACGGCTGCTGGTGGCACTGCGTCTGGTAGCGCCCGATTGCAGCGAGCCCCCGCCCGCAAGCCAGGCGCTGGTTGCGCGGGCCTGCGGCCGCGGTTCCTGGCCGGAGTTGCTGACCGCGGTCGATTGCGCGCGTGCCAGTGTTCAAACCGCCTGGCAGCACCTATTTGGCGCGAGCGCGCCTGCAACGAGCGCATGAGAGAGAAGGACAGACGATGACCGATATTGGCGACACCATCCCCGACATTGCGTTGACCGCGCCCGATGGCAGCAGCGTTTCCGCGTCCGATTATGCCGGCAAGGCCTGGGTGCTGTATTTCTATCCCAAGGACGACACCAGCGGCTGCACCAAGGAAGCGCAGGAGTTCAGCGCGCATCTTGCCGAGTTCGAGGCGGCGGGCGTCTCGGTGCTCGGCGTGTCGAAGGATCCGCCGAAAAAGCATCAGAAGTTCATCGAGAAATACGGCCTCACCGTTCCGCTCGCCAGCGATGCGGAGACCGATGGGCTGGCCGAGGCGATGGGCGTGTGGATCGAGAAATCGATGTACGGGAAGAAGTATATGGGAATGGACCGTTCTACCTTCCTGATCGGCAAGGACGGAAAGGTCGTGCGCGTCTGGCGCAAAGTGAAGGTCGCCGGGCATGTCGCCGAGGTGCTGGAGGCCGCCAAGGCGATTTGAGACGTCGCGAATCATGGTTAACCACAAGGGCTCGCCAACGGATTTGGCGGGCCCTTTTTGCTGGCGTGACGGAAATTTCCAATCGTTCCGGCCTGTGAAAAGTTAACGGAAGGCTCGGATCGACGCTGCGGCAGGACGATTCTCAGCCGTTCGCCGCCCGGATTAGGGCCGAAAACCGTCTCATTCATGCACGATTAAACGATTCAACGCGCCAGCCAGACGCTTCAACGCGCGGTGGGCGGTTGCGGGTTGCAGTGCACAAAGCTTTCCATCTACCCATGATTCAACGAAATCGGAGGGAAGGGGTTCCAACGATTTTTGTGTTTTTGTGCTCCGCCTGTCACAAGGCGCCGGAGCACGAAGGGCACCCGCAAGGTCCGAACGGCCCGGTGGTTGCCCTTGCAACAAGGTGCTGAATATTCATGGTCGCAACCAGAATTGTCGCAACGGTCCTTACCACCACCACAGCCGGTCTGCTGTGCGCTGCATCACCCGCTTATGCTGAAGGCAACGCCACTGACATCGCTGCTGCCGTGCCGCAGGTTTCGACCGAAGGCGCTCTGGGAGCCCAGGATACCGAATTCCGCGCCCTGTTCGCCGACTGGAAATCGATGGAAAACCGCGATACCGGCCGTGTCTCCATCCCCTCGCGCAAGCCCGTCGATGCCTTCAAGCTGACCAGCCAGTACGGTTTCCGCGCCGATCCCTTCGCCGGACGCCGCGCCCGCCACAAGGGTCTCGATATGGCAGGCCCGATCGGCACGCCGATCTACGCCACCGCCGACGGTATCGTGGGTCGTGCGCAGTGGGTCGGCGGTTACGGCCAGTATGTCGAAGTCAATCACGGTGGCGAAATCCAGACGCGCTACGGCCACCTCTCGCAAATTCTGGTTCAGCCCAACCAGCGCGTCACCAAGGGCCAGGTCATCGGTCTGATGGGATCGACCGGCCGCTCCACCGGCAGCCATCTGCACTATGAAGTGCGCATCGCCGGAAACTCGGTCAATCCGATGCCCTTCATCTCCTCGCGCGACTATCTGCTGGCCATGCAGGATGGCGGCAAGGTCGCCCAGGGCGGCCCCGCCGAATAATCGCTTCGGATCTCTGCACATCAAGACATCAAGCGCCGGTTTTCCGGCGCTTTTTGTTTGTCGGCCGCACGAGCCCGCGCTTTGCCATTGCTTTAATCGCGCGATTAAACAATGATGTCCTGGTTGTCGGGAATCGTTACGGAACACGCCGAATGGCGGGACGGACCTTTCCCTTGATCAGGAGGGAATGTCGCAATGCATCCATCGGTCCACGCCCAGAATCAGGCCGACAAACCGGCGATCATCATGGCGGGTTCGGGGCTTCAGGTAAGTTATGCCGAGCTGGATCGCCGCTCGAACCAGGTCGCACAATATCTGCGCCAGCAGGGTGTCGGCATTGGCGACACCGTTGCTCTGTGCCTGGAGAACCGGGCGGAGTATTTCGACATCGTCTGGGGCGCGCAGCGCGCAGGCCTCATCTTTGTTGCGATCTCGAACCGGCTGACCGCCGACGAGATCAGCTATATCCTGCAGGATAGCGGCGCCAAGCTGCTGTTCACCTCCGATTATCTCGGGGCGCATCTGCCGGCGATCGCCAGTGCCTGTCCGCAGGTGCCGATCGTCAATCTGGACGATTCGACGGCAACCGCGGCCATCGCCGAAATGCCCGACACGCCGATCGCCGATCAGCGCGCGGGGTCGGACATGCTTTATTCGTCGGGCACGACCGGACGCCCCAAGGGCGTTCGCCTGCCACTGCCCGAAGATGGCGACATCGCCGCGAGCAACACCTTGGTCATGCTTGCCCAAGGCGCGTTCGGCTTCGGCCCGGACAGCATCTACCTTTCGCCTGCGCCACTCTATCACGCAGCGCCCTTGCGCTGGTGCATGAGTGTCCACAAGCTGGGCGGCACCGTGATCGTGATGGAGAAGTTCGATCCCGAGCACGCGCTACAACTGATCGAGAAATACAAGGTCAATGTCAGCCAATGGGTGCCGACGCATTTCACGCGCATGCTCAAGCTGCCCGAGGAGGTGCGCACGCGCTATGACGTGTCGAGCCTGAAATCGGCGGTCCATGCCGCCGCGCCGTGTCCGGTGCCGGTCAAGCAGGCGATGATCGACTGGTGGGGGCCGGTGCTCAAGGAATATTATGCCGGTACCGAGGGCAATGGCTTCACCTTCATCTCGAGCGAGGACTGGCTCACGCACCAGGGCTCGGTCGGGCGCTCGCTGCTCGGCACGATCCGCATCTGCGACGAAGAAGGCAAGGAAGTGCCCGCGCGCACCGAAGGCACCGTCTATTTCGAAGGCGGCGGCAAGTTCGAATATCACAACGACGCCAGCAAGACCAAGGAAGCCACGCATCCGCAAGGATGGACGACGCTGGGCGATGTCGGCTGGGTCGACGAGGAGGGCTTTCTCTATCTCACCGACCGCAAGAGCTTCATGATCATCTCCGGCGGCGTAAACATCTATCCGCAGGAAATCGAGAATCTGCTGGTCAGCCATCCCAAGGTGGCCGATGCGGCGGTGATCGGCGCCCCTTGCCCGGACATGGGCGAGCGCGTCGTCGCGATCGTGCAGCCGCTCGACCTTGCCGAGGCGGGCGATGCGCTCGCGGCCGAGCTCAGCACCTATCTGCGCGGATCGCTTTCGGGGGTGAAGATGCCGCGCCAGATCGATTTCCGGGACGAGCTGCCCCGCCATGCCACGGGAAAGCTCTACAAGCGCCTGCTTCGCGACGAATACTGGGCCAAGGCCAAAGAGGCCGAAGCCGTGGCAGGAGCCTGAGCCATGGCAACGCTCGCACCTGCCGTGCTGCCGCCCGAGATCGCCTCGGCCATCGTCAATCCGGTCGCCTATGGCGAATGGAACGGCATCAAGGAAAAGTTCCGCTGGGCCCGCGACAACATGCCCGTCGGGCTGGTTCAAGCCGAAGGCTACATGCCTTTCTGGGCGATCACCCGGCATGAGGACATCATGACGGTGAGCAAGGACAATGCCCGGTTCCTCAACGCGCCGAAATCGGTGGTGCTGGGGCCGATCGCGGTGCAGATGCTCACCCACATGATCACAGGCGGCAGCCCGCATCTGGTGCGGTCGCTGGTGACGATGGATGCGCCCGAACACATGGACTATCGCAAGCTCACCCAAAGCTGGTTCATGCCCAAGAATCTGGCGAGCCTGGAGGAGAAAATCCGCGGCATCGCGCGCGCTTCGGTCGATGCCATGCTCGCGACCGGCGGCAGTTGCGATTTCGTGCATCAGGTCTCGGCGCTCTATCCGCTGCACGTGGTCATGCAGATCCTCGGGGTGCCGCACGAGGACGAGCCGCTGATGCTCAAGCTGACGCAGGAAATGTTCGGCGGCGAGGATCCCGATCTCAACCGCGCGCGCTCGGTCGAGCTTACGCCCGAACAGGTCACGCAATTCGTTATCGAGGCGGTGCGCGATTTCGAGGGCTATTTCATGAAGCTCGCCGCAGACCGGCGCGCCGACCCCAAGGATGATGTCGCCACCGTCATCGCCAATGCGGTGATCGATGGCGAGCCGATCAGCGACCGCAATGCTGCGGGCTATTACATCATCGTCGCCGCTGCCGGGCACGACACCACCTCGGCCTCGACTGCGGGTGCGATGTGGGCACTGGCCAAGGACCCCGAACAGTTCGCGTGGATCAAGGCCGATCGCAGCCTTCTGCCCGGCCTGATCGAGGAGGCCATCCGCTGGACGACGCCGGTGCAGCATTTCATGCGCACCGCCGCAGAGGATTGCGAGATCGGCGGGCAGCGCATCGCCAAGGATGACTGGTTGATGCTCTGCTATGTCTCGGGCAATCACGACGAGCGGGTATTTCCCGATCCCGACCGGTTCGATGCGTCGCGCGGGCCCAACCGGCATGTCGCGTTCGGGGCAGGGGTGCACCAGTGCCTGGGCCTGCACCTCGCGCGACTCGAGATGCGCATCCTGTTCGACGAGCTGCTCGACCGGATCGACAGCGTCGAACTGGCGGGCACGCCGCAGCGCGCGAGCAGCACCTTTGTCGGCGGCCCCAAGACGCTGCCGATCCGCTTTGTCCCGAGTTGAATTGACAGTGGTTTGCGGCGGGCGCTCAGGCTAGCCTGTCGCCCGGCATTATATGACATCAGCCCGGATCGTTCGATACCGGGACGGCATCACAGGAAAGGAATGTTCCGATGGTTCAGCAGTACAGCGTCCTCATCAACGGCAAGCTGGAAAAGCCCGGCAAGTGGATCGATGTCGTCAATCCCGCCAACGAGCAGGTGATCGCCCAGGTTCCCGATTGCGGACAGGAAGAGCTGGACCGTGCCGTCGCGGCTGCGCGCGCTGCCTTCAAGACCTGGAAGAATGTGCCGATCGAAGAGCGCCGCGCGGTGATCCAGAAGATCTCCGCCGCGATCAAGGCCAATGCCGACGAGCTGATGCGGCTGCTGACTAGCGAGCAGGGCAAGCCGCATGCGCAGGCTGCGGGCGAAATCCACGGCGCCGCAGCAATGGCAGCGGCCCAGTCGACGCTCACTCTGGAAGACGAGATCAACGAGGACAGCGACACGCGCCTGTCGCGAACCCGCCGCGTGCCCGTGGGTGTCGTCGGCGGTATCGTGCCGTGGAACTTCCCGGTGATGATGGCGGTGCAGAAGATCGTTCCCGCGCTGCTTTCGGGCTGCACCATGGTGCTCAAGCCCTCGCCCTTCACCCCGCTGGCCACGCTGCGCATCGTCGAGCTGATCGCCGACGAAGTGCCGGCGGGTGTGCTCAACGTCATCACCGGCGGCGACGATCTCGGACCGCTGATCACCTCGCATCCCGATATCGACAAGATCACCTTCACTGGATCGACCGCGACCGGCAAGCGCGTGATGGAATCGGCATCGAAGGACTTGAAGCGCATCACGCTCGAGCTTGGCGGCAACGATGCATCGATCGTGCTGCCTGATGCAGACGTCAAGAAGGTCGCCGAACAGCTGTTCTGGTCGAGCTTCACCAATGCCGGGCAGATCTGCGTCGCGGCCAAGCGCATCTATATCCACGAGGATATCTATGACGAGCTTTCGGCCGCGATTGCCGAGTATGCCAAGGGCGTGAAGGTGGGTGACGGTGCCGAGCAGGGCACGGCCGTCGGCCCGATCCAGAACAAGAAGCAGTATGAGCGCGTGCTCGATCTGATCCAGGACGCCAAGGACAATGGCTACAAGTTCCTAGTGGGCGGCGATCACGATCCATCGATCCCCGGCTATTACGTGCCGATCACCATTCTGGACAATCCGCCCGAAGACGCACGCATCGTCGCCGAGGAGCAGTTCGGTCCGGTGATGCCGCTGATGAAATTCTCGACGGTCGAGGAAGCGATCCAGCGCGCCAATGCGTCGGATTACGGCCTCGCAGGCGCGGTGTGGACCGGCAACCCGGAAGAGGGCGTGAAGGTCGCCGAGCAGCTCGAGACCGGCACGGTCTGGGTGAACGAATATCTGCACCTCTCGCCCTTCGCGCCATTCGCCGGGCACAAGCAGTCGGGCTTCGGTGCCGAATATGGCAAGGAAGGTCTGCTCGAATTCACCTATCCGCAGGTGATCACGGTGAAGCGCGAGAAGGCGGTGGCGTAACCCGCGCCGGGCTTTGAGATCGGCAACGGAGCTGCTTGCTCGTCATTCCCGCGAACGCGGGAATCCCGCTTCGGCATCGGTCTTCAGGTGTAGCGGGACCCCCGCTTTCGCGGGGGTGACGAGGAAGGCGGCGGCATTCCGGTGCTCTTTCCGTTGACGTAAGCCCCAACGCGGTTTAACCGTTCGATTAAATCCATCGCGGAGTCGGCGCGTCTGATCGTCGCCTCGCGCATTCTGCAAGGAGAGGCCCTATGGCTCATGCATATATCGTAGATGCGGTTCGCACCGCTGGTGGCCGTCGCGGCGGCCGTCTCGCCGGTGTCCACCCGGTCGATCTGGGCGCAGCGGTGTTCGACGCAATCGCGGCGCGCAACGATTTCGATCCCAAGGCGATCGATGACGTCATTACCGGCTGCGTGATGCAGGGCGGCGAGCAGACGATGGATCTGGGCCGCAACGCCATTCTCGCCTCGAAGCTGCCCGACAGCATTCCTGCCGTCACCATCGATCGCCAGTGCGGTTCTTCGCAGCAGTCGATGCAGTTCGCTGCGCAGGCGGTGATGAGCGGCACGCAGGACATCGTGCTGGCGAGCGGCATCGAGAGCATGACCCGCGTGCCGATGGGCTCGACCGCCGTGCTTTACATGAAGGCGGGCATGGGCAACTACAAGTCGGCGCGGCTCGAGGAAGCGTTTCCCGGCGTGATGTTCAGCCAGTTCGATGGCGCGGAAATGATCGTCAAGAAGCACGGCCAGACCAAGGAAGCGCTCGACGCCTATTCGCTCGAGAGCCACCGCCGTGCGGCAGCCGCGACCCAGGCGGGCGCGTTCGACAACGAGATCGTTCCGGTCGAGATCGAGACGCCCGAGGGCAAGGAATGGCACAAGGTCGATGAAGGCATCCGTTTCGATGCCACGCTCGAGGGCATTGCCGGCGTGAAGCCGATCTCCGAAACCGGCGTGCTGTCGGCGGCCAATGCCAGCCAGATCTGCGACGGCGCATCGGCGGTGCTGATCGTGTCCGAACAGGCGCTCAAGGACCATGGCCTGACCCCGCGTGCGCGCATCCATCATGTGTCGGTGACCGCTGGCGACCCGGTGATCATGCTCGAGGAACCGCTGTTCGCGACCGAACGCGCGCTGAAGCGCGCTGGCATGAAGATCGACGATATCGATCTGTATGAAGTCAACGAGGCTTTCGCGCCGGTGCCGCTGGCCTGGATGTCCTATCTCGGTGCCAGCCATGACCGCCTGAACGTCCATGGCGGCGCGATCGCGCTCGGCCACCCGCTCGGCGCTTCGGGCACCAAGCTGATGGCGACATTGCTCAACGCGCTCGAGAAGCGGGGCGGCAAATACGGCCTGCAGACGATGTGCGAGGGCGGCGGCCAGGCCAACGTCACGATCATCGAACGGCTGAGCTGACATCCAAACTCCTCCCCAGCAAGGGGAGGGGCTCGCCATAGGCGAGACGGAGGGGGGGCACATTCGCGCAAGCGAGGCACCCCTCCACCACTTCCTGGTCCCCCTTGCTCTGAGAGGGGGATCCTCGAACTCCACATTTCTCATCTCTCAAACGGGGTTAAACATGAAACTCGATTCCTCCATTTCCGCCGTCGTTACCGGCGGCGCTTCGGGCCTGGGTGCCGCGACGGCGCGTGCGCTGGCCGCCAAGGGCGTCAAGGTCGCCATTTTCGACCTGCAGGAAGAAAAGGGCACCGCGCTCGCCAACGAGATTGGCGGCGTGTTCTGCGAAGTGAACGTGACCGACGATGCCAGCGTCGACGCCGGTTTTGCCAAGGCGCGCGCCGCGATCGGCCAGGAACGCATCTTGGTGAACTGCGCCGGCACCGGTAACGCAATCAAGACCGCCAGCCGCTCGAAGGAAGACGGCAGCATCAAGCACTTCCCGCTCGATGCGTTCAACTGGATCGTCCAGATCAACCTGGTCGGCACCTTCCGCTGCATCGCCAAGTCGGCCGCAGGCATGATGACGCTCGACCCACTGCCCGATGGCGATCGCGGCGCGATCGTCAACACCGCCTCGGTCGCTGCCGAGGACGGCCAGATCGGTCAGGCAGCCTATTCGGCATCGAAGGGCGGTGTCGTCGGCATGACGCTTCCTATCGCGCGCGACCTTTCGAGCGAGGCGATCCGCGTGAACACCATCCTGCCGGGCATTTTCAATACCCCACTGCTCGCTGCCGCGCCGCAGCCGGTCAAGGACGCGCTGGGCGCATCGGTTCCGTTCCCCAAGCGCCTCGGCGATCCCGAAGAATATGCGCAGCTCGCGCTGACCATGATCGAGTGCGGCTATTTCAACGGTGAGGATGTCCGCCTCGACGGTGGCATCCGCATGGCACCGCGCTGATCGATACCGGCCCCGCCCTGCGAACGGGCGGGGTATTTCTGCTCCGGGAGGCTGGCATGGACTATAGTACGATCCGCTACGATGTGGCCGATGGCATCGCGACGATCACACTCAGCCGCCCGGAAAAGATGAATGCCTTCACCAACCGGATGATGGCCGAGATGATCGACGCGTTTGACGCGATCGATGCCGACGATGCCATCCGCGCGGTCATCGTGACCGGCGAGCGCAGGGCTTTCTGTGCGGGCGCAGACCTGACCCCCGATGGTGGCGGCGGCCCGTTCTCCAGCGACGATCCGGTTACCGATCTGTCCGATGCGCGCGTCCGCGACGGTGGCGGGCTGCTGACGCTGCGCATCTTCCAGTGCAAGAAGCCGGTGATCGGCGCGATCAATGGCGCGGCGGTCGGTATCGGGGTGACCATGCAGTTGCCCATGGACATGCGGCTGGCCTCGACCAGCGCGCGCTTCGGCTTCGTGTTCGCGCGGCGCGGTATCGTGCCCGAGGCGGCTTCTTCCTGGTTCCTGCCGCGCCTGGTCGGCCAGCAGCAGGCGCTCGAGTGGTGCATGACGGGGCGTGTTTTCGGTGCTGATGAGGCACTTGCAGGCGGCCTGGTGCGCTCTGTGCATTCGCCCGAGGAGCTCATGCCCGCTGCGATCGCGCTCGCGCGCGAGATCATCGACAATACAGCGCCGGTTTCAGTCGCTCTGACTCGGGCGATGCTGTGGCGCATCCCGTCCGCGCCGCACCCGATGCATGCGCACCGTGTCGACAGCCGTGCCATCTACACGCGCTCGCGGTCGGGCGATGCAGCCGAGGGCATATCGAGTTTCCTCGAGAAGCGTGCTGCGGTCTATCCCGACCGGGTTGCATCGGACATGCCGGAATTCTATCCATGGTGGGATGAACCCGGATATGAATAACGCTGCGCCCGAGAGTGAACTCAATGCGCGCGACCAACTGATCGAAGCCGCCAGCCAGATCATGCGCGATGGCGATCAGGTCGATCTGTCGCTGAGCGAACTGTCGCTGCGATCCGGTCTGAACAGCGCGCTGGTCAAATATTATTTCGGAAACAAGCAGGGGCTGATGCTCGCGCTGCTGGAGCGCGATATGCGCAATATCGTCAACAGTCTCGATGCACTGCTCGCCAAAGACCTGCCACCGGACGAGAAGCTGCGCGTTCATATCCGCGCGGTTATCGGCACGTATTTCCGTTTCCCCTATCTCAACCGGCTGCTGATGCGGATGGTGCGCGACGCCGCGCCAGAGGTGTCGCGCAAGATCGCCGACGATTATCTCGTCCCGATTTCCAACGCCTATGAACGGCTGATCGAGGAAGGCGTGCAGAAGGGGCTTTTCCGCCCCATCGATGCAGGGCTGTTCTACTTCACCGTCACCGGAGCGGCCGATCGCTTCTTCTCTGCCCGGCTCGTGCTGCATCATTGCTTCGGTCAGTCGGAGATGACCGAGCAGATGCGCGACGACTATGCCGACCATACTCTGGATATCATCATGCCCGGCCTGTTGGTGAACCCAGGCAGCGCTTGACACCGGTTAACCGTAACGCCGGGACGAGCCGTTAGTTACATACGTTCGAATTACGGTAATAAACTTACAACTCTGAGCAATTTTCCTTAAAGCGGGGGAATGACCAATTCCGCCGCCCGATTCCCGAGTCACGCTGCCGACGCCACCGATTCTGCGCGGGGCGTTTCGCGCGCCGTTTCTGCAATCGATGAGCAGGCGTTCGTCGAGGCCAGCGAGAAGCTCGCCAGGGCCTTGGATCACGCCGCAGCCGGACGCACGCATTCGGACATTGCCGAGGCGCGGCTGCGCCTGCGCGAACTGGCGGTAAAGCTGCGCGATGCGGGCTATTGGCGCACCGACAAGCATGGCCTGCGCGCCACAGTATCGCTGCTGTGGCAGGCTGACCGCTATGTCAGCGAACTGGCGCTGAAACAGGACCAGGCGGGTGGGGGCTCAACACCCCGGACATGAATTCGAGTTCTTCAGGCCTGCCGGGTCGCAAACGGAAGCAGGTATGGAGTGGCGGGCCGGTAGCGGCTTTGAGGCAAGCACTGCGCCGGTCCGCCAACAATGTACCCGATTTGAATGTTACTGTTTAATGACAGTCATGATGCCAGAATGTAACCTGACAAAACCCGCGTGATACCTTATTTCGCTGCGGTCCATGTCTGCGCCTGGCAGAACATCGCGATGCACCCCTCCACGCTCAACGTTCCATTCTTTCCAGCCGTCACGATCGACCTGTAGGTCTTGCCGCTTTCGGGATCGTAGATCTTGCCGCGCCACTTCTTGCCGTCGGGAACGAACCCGCTGAGAATCGGCAGGCCGACCAGCTTGCGCTTGCGCAAGGCCGGATCGGGGTTGTTCACGTCGGTCGATACGCCGTTCTTGGGCTGCTCGATGAACCGCGTCAGACGTCCGCACATATTCTGTCCGCACGGGGCGATCGTGACCACGGCGCGCTTGCCCTTGGTGTACCATTGACCCTGGATGGATTCGGATGCCTGTGCAGGGACAGCCATGAGGGACAGAGATGTCCCCAAAATTGCGGCGATTGCCGACCAGCGCATATTGTTCTCCATCCAGCTTGTGATTAGCCTGTCCGCCAATCCCGCGACAGCCGGGACGCCAGCCAGGCACTTGGCGAGGCATAACGCGGGGAGAGACGGTGATGAAGCGGATTTTTGCGGGATTTGCATCGGTATTGGCCCTGACCGCGGCGGCGCCGATCCTGGCCAAAGACCTTGCTGTCGCACCTGGCCCTGGCGCGCAGGAACGGCTTCAGGAAGCGCTGATCCTGGCTCAACCCGGCGATGTCGTGATGCTGGGCGAAGGGCGGTTCGATCTCACCGACGGCCTTTCGCTCGATGTCGCCGGTGTCACCGTCAAGGGTGCAGGCCCCGACAAATCGGTGCTCAGCTTCAAGGGGCAACTGGCGGCGGGCGAGGGGCTGCTGGTCACATCGGACAATGTGGTGCTGCGCGATTTCGCGGTCGAGGACAGCCGTGGCGATGCGATCAAGTCCAAGGGCGCGGACAATATCGTCTATCACAATATCCGCGTCGAATGGACCGGCGGGCCGAAGGAGACCAACGGCGCCTATGGCATCTACCCGGTCGAATCCGAAAATGTGCTGATCGATTCGGTTCTGGTCATCGGTGCCTCGGATGCGGGCATTTATGTCGGCCAGTCGCGCAACATCATCGTGCGCGATTCGATCGCCCGGTTCAATGTCGCCGGGATCGAGATCGAGAACAGCTTCAACGCCGATGTCCATGACAATGTCGCAACCAATAATACCGGCGGGATCCTGGTGTTCGATCTTCCTAACCTGCCGCAACAGGGCGGGCATAACGTGCGCGTATTCGACAATGTCGTGGTCGAGAACGACACCCCCAATTTCGCGCCCAAAGGCAATATCGTCGCCAGCGTACCCGCCGGCACCGGCGTGATGGTGATGGCCAATCGCGATATCGAGATTTTCGACAACGTGTTCGACGGCAACGGATCGTCGAACATCATGATCATCGGCTATCGGCAGAAATTCGACGACGCCAAGTACCAGCCGATGGTCCGCAATGTCCGCATCAGCGACAATGCGCATGGCAAAACCGGATTTGCGCCGCAGTTTGCAGGCGGCGAGATGCTGGCAGCGGCCTTTGGCGGCAGCGTTCCGCCGATCATCTGGGATGGCGTTGGCGGGGCCGAAGCCAAGGTCTATTCGAGCGACGATGTGCCGGTGCTCAACCTGGGCATGACCAAGTCGGATCAACCCATCGAGACAGCGCAGCCAGCGCTCGCCAAGCTCGCGGGTGACGCTGCGCCGACGCTGCCGAAGATCGTCATGCCCGACGCCATGGAAGCGGCCATCCGGTGAAACGCTGGCAGGGCCTGGCCGGCGTCGTTGCTGCGGCGTTGCTGGTAAGCGCACTGCCGGCACCAGCGGTCATCAACGATTCCGCGATCACCGAAGCGGCGCTGCCGCGCAAACTGTCGGAGTTCGGATTCTTCGCAGGGCCCGGTGCGACCGATCCGGCCCCCGCGCTGGTGGCCTACAGCCTGCGTACCCCTCTCTTTTCCGATTATGCCGAGAAGCAGCGCTTCGTTTACGTGCCCCAGGGCGCGCGCGTGGCGGCCGATGCCGAGGGGCGGCTCACCTTCCCGGTGGGCAGCGCGCTGATCAAGACCTTCGGCTATGGCAGTGGCGCTGCCTTTCGACCGATCGAGACCCGCGTCCTGCTTCGCAGGGCAAACGGTTGGGAGGCCTTGCCCTATGTCTGGAACGCCGATCTGAGCGATGCCGATCTCAAGGTCGCGGGCACACGGCTCCCGGTGACCGTGACCCGTCCGGATGGCCAGCGCAGCGAGATCAGCTATGCGGTGCCGAACAAGAACCAGTGCAAGGAATGCCATTCGTCCGCTGGCGCCGTGGTGCCCATCGGCCCGATCGCGGCGAACATGGACATCGCACCGGCCAAGGCAGCTGCCTTTCGCAAGCGCATCGACTGGGCCGCAGCACCGATCGCCGCCAACGGACCGATCTGGAACGACGCTTCCACTGGCTCGCTCGATCAGCGCGCGCGCGCCTATCTGATGGTCAATTGCGCACATTGTCACAACCCCACAGGATCCGCGAGCAATTCGGGACTGTTCCTCAACTATGGCGCAGCGGCGGATCGCACTGCCACGGGCCTGTACAAGCGTCCGGTCGCTGCCGGGCGCGGCAGCGGCGGGCGTGAATTCGCCATTGCGCCGGGCCAGCCCGACCAGTCGATCATGATCCATCGCATGGGTTCGACCGAGCCCGGCGTCGCCATGCCCGAGGTCGGCCGATCGATGGTGCACGAAGAGGGCGTTGCGCTCATCCGCGAATGGATTTCGTCGCTGCGTTCGGAATAGCCTTTGCGCGTCGTTCCGGCTGGTCTAGCAGACGGTCGAACCGGCGTTACAGGGGCAGAAGGCAATGAGCGAATGGACCATCGGCGTGATCGGCGGATCGGGCCTTTATGCGATTGACGGGCTCGAGGATGCGCAGTCGATCCGCGTCGACAGCCCGTTTGGCGAGGCATCGGACGATATCGTCATCGGCACGCTGGGCGGCCACAGGTTCGTGTTCCTGCCGCGTCACGGCAAGGGGCATCGCCTGAGCCCGAGCGATGTCAACGCGCGCGCCAATATCGACGTGCTCAAGCGCGCAGGCTGCACCGACATCCTGGCAATTTCCGCCATCGGCTCGTTGCGCGAGGAGCTGCCGCCGGGCCAGTTCGTGCTGGTCGATCAGTTCATCGACCGCACCGTGCACCGGCCCAGCAGCTTTTTCGGGACCGGCATGGTCGCGCATGTCTCGATGGCAGAGCCCGTCTGCCCCCGGCTGTCGGCGCTGGCCGCCGATGCTGCGCGAGCGGCGGGTGCGCCAGTGCACCAGGGCGGGACCTATCTTGCGATGGAGGGCCCACAATTTTCGAGCCGGGCCGAGAGCCATATGTACCGCGCCTGGGGCTGCGACGTCATCGGCATGACCGCAATGCCCGAGGCCAAGCTCGCGCGCGAGGCCGAGCTTCCCTATGCGCTGGTCGGCATGGTGACCGACTATGACTGCTGGCGCGAAGGCGAGGATCATGTCGAGGTCGGCGCGATCATTGCCCAGATGAACGCCAACTCGGCGAGAGCGCGTCAGCTGGTGATCGAACTGGCGAAGATGCTGCCCGAAAGACGTGAGCCCAGCCCGATCGACACCTGTCTCGATTTTGCATTGATCACTGCACCAGAGGCGCGCGATCCGGCGCTTCTCGCGAGGCTCGATGCGGTGGCGGGACGCGCGCTCAGGCCGCGCTGACAGCAGGGATCAACGGGCCGGACGCACCGTGCGTCCCGGCGCCAGCGCCCAGCGGGTGATCGCCGCGATACCCGTCGTCCCGCCGCGAACCGCGATCCGCGCAGGCAGCGAGATCGAAAGCCCGTGCATGCTGCGCGCCCAGCGCGGCAGCAGGTCGACGCCGGCTTGCATCGTCATGTGATGGAACGGCGCAAGCTGCGGCGATGATGGCGGCTGATTGAGCAGCAGATCCGCAATCTCGCGCGTCCGCTCGTCGAAGCGCAGCCGGGGCCGCGCTTTCACTATCAGGCGCTGCGCCTCGCGATAGCTATAGGGCACAGGGTCCGCCCCCAGCAGCCGTCCGATCTGCGCCATTTCGGCAAGATAGCGATCGCGTTCGGCCAAGGTCATGTGCGGTTTGCGATAGCGGATATAGGCATCGAGAAAGCAGAGGCTTTCGGTCACATGCACCCAGGCCAGCGACTGCGGATCATTGGCCTCATAGGGCGTGCCATCGGGCAGGGTGCCGCGCACATGGTCATGAATGCGGCGGATGCGCGCGATCTCGCCCAGAGCTTGTGCGCGGTCGCCATAGGTGGTGCGCGCGAGGAAGGCGGCGGTGCGACGCAACCGCCCGCGCATGTCCTGTCGAAACACCGAATGGTCCCACACGCCCGCCAGCACCGCCGGATCGAGCATCTGCATCAGCAGCGAGGCGATACCGCCAATCATCATCGAGGTGACATCGCCATGCACCTGCCAGCTGACCGAGTGCGGGCCGAACAGGCCGGTATCCTCGCGCGAGATCTCGATCGTCTGTCCACCGGGTTCCGCAAAGATGCGGCGGATTTCGCTTCCGATGGAATCGCGCAAGCCTGGCATGCCGACAATATGGGGGATGCGACGGGTTTTGCCAATCATGACCGCCTATCGTCTCATGCTGTCATAGCCGTTGATTTTACACGACTTGCCGGACGGCGATCTCCTCGTGGTAACGCTTTGCTAATCGCGCTTCTTTATGCATTGGCCGATGTTTGGACAGAAGCAATCAGAACTGGCAACGGGAGACGCGCCAGCACCTGCTGTGCTGTCTGCAAGATCGCTGCTGGCGATCTGCGCGCTCTGGCCCGTGGTCATGGGTGTTCGCACCGTGGCGATGCTGCTGACGGCGGCGGCAACAGGATTTTCGGTCGCCAGCCTCAACCTGCCATTCGTGCTTGCAGCCGCCTTGTCGATCCTTATCGACTTGGCGATCTTTCTGCCCGGACGCAGCGATGCCATTCGCAAGATCCTCGGAGACAGCTTCCCGCCGATGCTGTCGGCGATCGTCTGCGTGTCGACGGTCTGCTTCTCGTTTGCCGTCGTCAGCCTTGTGGCGCACGGCCAGGAAGCCGGTGTCCTGATCGGCATGATGGCGCTGCTGGGCGCGCTGCTTCCGACCTTGGCGGTCATGGTGCCGCATCGCATGCTGATGTTCTTTGCATGCATGTCGACCGGGCTTGGCGTGCTGCTTGCCGCCTGGGATCTGCGCTTTGCGGTGGGGACGCTGGTCTTCTTGCCGGCGATGCTGCTGATCGCACTGATTCGCGGCAAGGACGATCGCGAAGAAGAGGCGGCGCTCGACCGACAGAAACTGAACAACGAACGCGCGCGCTGCCTGCTCTCCGATTACGAGAAATCCGGTCGTGGCTGGTTCTGGGAAACCGACCGGCAGGGCCGCATCGTCTATATCAGCGCCGAAGCCGTTACCGCGATCGAGGCGGACCCGGCGACGATCATCGGCCAGCCCTTGAGCTCGGTCATCTGTTCGCCGGGTGCCGATGGCGGCGGCAGCGAACGGACGTTCAATTTCCACTTCTCCGCCCGCACGGCGTTCAGCGATCTCGCCGTACGCGTCGCGCAGTCGGAAGAGGAGCGTGCCTGGTCGCTTTCCGGCGCGCCGTTCTACAACGAATTTGGTCAGTTTGTCGGCTTTCGCGGCCATGGCACCGACCTGACCGAGGTGAAGCGCTCGCACGAGGCGGTCACGCAGCTTGCGCGCTACGACAATCTCACCGGGCTCGCCAATCGCCTCTATATCAAGGAGCTGTTCGAAAAGGCGCTGTCCGGGCATCGCGGCGAGCCCAGCCCGTGCTCGCTGTTCCTGCTCGACCTCGACCGTTTCAAGCAAGTCAACGACACGCTCGGCCATCCGATCGGCGATGCGCTGCTCAAGCAGGTGTCCGAGCGGCTGAAGCGCACCATCGGTGACAGCGGCGAGGTCGGCCGTCTGGGCGGCGACGAGTTCCAGGTCGTGCTGCCCGGGATCATCAGCGAGGACCGGCTGGCCGATATCGCGCGATCGGTGATCATCAATCTCAGCCATCCCTATATGGTCGAGGGCAACCAGATCGTGATCGGGGCCTCGGTGGGTATTGCCATTGCCGATGGCCGCACCCATTCGGGTGCCGAGACGCTGATCCGCAACGCCGACCTCGCGCTCTATTCGGCCAAGGAAAACGGGCGCGGCATCTGGAAATTCTACAGCGAGGACATGCACAAGGTGGCGCATGAGCGGCGCGCGCTCGAAGGCGAACTGCGCGCTGCCCTCCAGGCCGGCGGCATGAGCATCGCCTATCAGCCCGTGGTCAATGTTGCGACCGAAACGATCAGCGGGTTCGAGGCGCTGGCCCGCTGGAACCACCCTGCGCGCGGACCGATCAGCCCCGGCGCGTTCGTGCCGATCGCCGAGGAATCGGGTCTGATCATGCAGCTCGGCGAATGGGTACTGCGCACCGCTTGTGCCGATGCAGCCACCTGGCCCCGCTCGGTGCGGATCGCGGTCAACGTATCGCCGATGCAGTTTGCCGATCCTGCCTTCCCCTCGATCGTGCTCAATGCGCTGGCGCAGAGCGGGCTCGAGCCCGAAAGGCTAGAGCTGGAAATTACCGAGAGCGTGTTCCTGGACGATAAGCTCGATGCGACGCGCATCTTCGAGCGGTTGAAAGGCATCGGCGTGCGCCTGGCGCTGGACGATTTCGGCACCGGCTATTCCGCGCTCGGCTATCTGCGCAGCGCGCCATTCGACAAGATCAAGATCGACCAGAGCTTCGTGCGCGGTGCCTCGCAATCGGGCAGCGCCAACAGCGCGATCATCCGCTCGATCGTCTCGCTCGCCGAGGCGCTCAACATGGAAACCACCGCAGAGGGTGCCGAAACGATCGACGAGCTCGAACTCATCCGCTCGCTGGGGTGCAGCCATGTGCAGGGCTATATCTACGGCAAACCGGTCGGGCTTGCCGAAGCCACGCAGCGGCTCGCCGGCGTCGAGAATCATGTCGAGCCGGTCGGTCACAAGCGCAGCCGCGAGACCCGCTACAAGGTGCTGCGCACGATCGGCATCTATCACGATGGCTATTGCTACCCCGCGCGGATCAAAAACATCTCGCCTGGTGGCGCGCTGATCGAGGGATTGTGGGACGTGCCGCCCGGTACCGAGTTCGAGATCGCGCTGGGTGCGAATTTGAAGGTGCGCGCAGTGGCGCGCTGGTCGGTCGAAGACCGCTGCGGCCTGCAGTTCACCGTGCCGATCAGCCTGGAACGTTTCCGCCAGTCCAGCCCGCCGCAGATCGCGACCGGCTATCCCGAGCAGATGCGCGCATGAGGCGGTGACAGGCCGCTGGGCTGACGTTAAGAACGTTCGTCCAACGCCTGGCTGGAGTCTGCTTCATGATCCGTTCGCTTGTTTCCGTTTCCGTGCTTTCGCTGGCGCTCGCCGCCTGTAGCGCTGGTTCCGACAAGGCCGAAGCTCCGTTGCCCGAAGGCGCATGGCAGCTGGCAGCGGATCAGTCGAATGTCGGCTTCGTCTCGGTCAAGGCTGGCAATGTCGGCGAGGCGCACAGCTTCAAGAAGCTCTCGGGCTCGGTCGAACCCGATGGCACGGTGGCCGTCGCCATTGACCTGGCCAGTGTCGACACCGGCATCGACATCCGCAACCAGCGGATGCGCGACATGCTCTTCGAGGTGGCGAATTTCCCCGATGCCAAGCTCACCGCCAAGATCGATCCCAGCGCCATCAAGACCCTGAAGCCCGGCGAGCGCAAGACCATGGCCGTTCCGGTGACGCTCGACCTGCACGGCACCACCAACAGCATCGAAGCGCCGCTGACCGTGACACGACTGGCGGGTGAATCGGTGCTGGTCGAAACCGCCAAGCCTCTGATCATCGATGCATCGGCTGTGGGGCTCGAGGCTGGGGTCGGCAAGCTGCAGGAAGTCGCCAAGCTTCCCGCGATCAGCACCGCGGTGCCGGTCACGGCTTCGCTGGTGTTCAAGCCTAAGGGGTGAAGCCGGCACGGGCTCTGCCAACAGCCGCTTGCGCCCAAGCATAATCTGTCATAGCCTCTGCCAAAAGGTGGTTGGGACCATCATGGCGGGGAGGATGCATGGCCGGGAAAAGGTTTCTCGCGGCAATCAGCGCGGCGCTATCGCTGGCAGCGGCCGGCCCCGCCGTGCAGCCCCTGGCGACCGCCACCACGCTCAAGGCAACCACCCCGGACCGCCCGCCCAATTTCGTGGTGCTGCTGGCCGATGATCTAGCGCTGATGGATCTCGGCATCTATGGCGGCGAGGCGCGGACGCCCCATATCGATGCGCTGGCGCGTCGCGGGCGGATGTTCACGCGCTATTATACCTCGCCGCTCTGCTCGCCCTCGCGCGCGATGCTACTGACCGGACTCGACAATCACCGCACTGGCGTCTCGACCATTCCCGAGGTCATCCCGAACGAGCATATCGGCAAGAAGGGCTATTCGCTGCGCTTCGAACCGGGCGTGACGACGATCGCCAGCAGGCTCAGGCAGCGCGGCTATCGCACTTACATGACCGGCAAATGGCATCTCGGCCATGAGCACGGCGATCTGCCCAACTCCCACGGTTTCGACCGATCGTTCGTGCTCGATGCGTCGGGCGCGGACAATTGGGAGCAGAAATCGTACATGCCCTATTATGCCGATGCCCCCTGGTTCGAGGACGGCAAACCGGCACGCCTGCCCAAGGAGTTCTATTCCTCGCGCTTCCTGATCGATCGGATGGTCGACTATCTGGGTGAGGGCGACCAGAAGAAGCCGTTCCTTGCCTATATCGGCTTCCAGGCGATCCATATTCCGGTCCAGGCGCCGCCCGAATTCACCCGCAAGTACAGGGACACCTATCGCGAGGGATGGGCGGCGATGCGCAAGGCGCGTTGGGAACGGGCGCAGGCCAACGGGCTCATCCCCAGGGGAGCGCCGCTCGCCGATCCGCCCAAGGGCTTGCGCCAATGGGAAAGCCTGACGCGCGAGGAACAGGCACTGTTCGCGCGCAACATGGCGATCAATGCCGGCATGATCGAGGCGATGGATCACCACATCGGAAGGCTGGTCGAGCATCTGAAGCGCACCGGCCAGTATGACAACACGGTGTTCGTGTTCACGTCGGACAACGGCCCGGAGCCGAGCAACCCGCTCGCCACGTCGCGCACCATGCAATGGTGGCTCGACAATAACGGCTACAGCGTCTCGGCCGATAATTGGGGCGGCAAGGGCACCTATGCCTTTATCGGCCCGGAATTCGCCAATGCCGCTGCCTCGCCGGGGGCGATGTTCAAGTTCTACAGCGCCGAGGGCGGGCTGCACGTGCCGATGATCATGGCCGGGCCGGGGGTCGCGCCTGCCGCCCCGAGCGCTGCGATGACCACGGTTAGCGACATCGCGCCGACGCTGCTCGCAATGGCGGGCGGCGCGGCTGATGCCAGCGCCTTTGACGGCCGCTCGCTGGTGCCGCTGCTCGCAGGGCAGGCCGATGCGGTGCGCACACCGGAGACCGCGACGGGCTTCGAGGTCTCGGGCAACGCCGCGTTGTTCAAGGGCAGCTACAAGCTTGTGCGTAACTTGAAGCCCTATGGCGACGGCGTTTGGCGGTTGTACGATATCGCCACCGATCCCGGCGAAACCCGCGACCTGAGCCGTAGCGATCCGGCGAAGTTCAAGGAGATGATGGCCGAGTATCGCGCCTATGCGAAGCGCAACGGCGTTCTGGAGATGCCCGAGGGATATGACTCCACGGTGCAGATCGGCAAGAACACGGTGCGCAAGATGGCCGCACGTTACTGGCACGTTCTGCTGGGGGCAGGCGTGATTGTGATCGCAATGCTCTATGGTGCCTATCGTCTGCTGCGACGGAAAGGACGTGCGCGGCCCGCTTGACCCGTTCACATTATTGACATAGCCTGTGACAATAAAAGCGGAGGAGAGAATGGCTGTCGAACTGCTGGGGGCGCCGGGATCGCCCTATACGCGCAAGATGCTGGCGCTGCTGCGCTATCGCGGGATCGGCCATAAGATGATCTGGGGCAGCCACATGCAGCCACCCGCCGGCTATCCGGTGCCCAAGGTCAAGCTGCTGCCCACCTTCTATTTCGGCGAGGGCGATGCGCGCGAGGCCGTGGTCGATTCCACGCCAATCATCCGCAGGCTCGAGGCGGAACATCCGGGCCGCTCGGTGCTTCCGGAGGACGAGCTGCTCGGCTTTCTCGACCTGCTGATCGAGGATTTTGCCGACGAGTGGATGACCAAGATGATGTTCCACTATCGCTGGCATTTTGCGACCGACGCGGCCAATGCCGGGCCGCTGCTGATCTTCTGGCAGAGCCCGACCTATCCGGACGAGCAGGCGAAGCAGATGGCGGACGGCTTTGCGAAGCGGCAGATCGACCGGCTGTATGTCGTCGGCTCGAACGACATTACCGCGCCGATCATCGAGGCGAGCTATGCGCGGCTGATCGGCATTCTCGATCGGGCGATCGCGCGCACCGGCTTTGTCCTCGGCACGCGGCCTTCGGCGGCCGATTTCGCGATCTATGGTCAGCTCACCCAGCTCGGCATCGTCGATCCGACGCCTGCCGCGATCATGGCGGGCTCGACGCCTCGGCTGCGCGCCTGGCTCGACCGGGTGGAGGATCTCTCCGGCCTGCCCGACGGGGCTTGGCTCGATCATGATGCGCTGAGCGAGCAGTTGGGTGAGTTGCTGACCGAGATAGGGCGCGTCTATGCGCCATTCCTGATCGCCAACGCCCGAGCCGCCGCTGCCGAACAGAGCGATTTCGAGACCGAGATAGACGGCAAGCGCTGGACTCAGCCCGTCTTTCCCTATCAGGCCAAGTGCCTCGTGACCCTGCGGTCTGCACGCGCGGCGCTATCCGCCGAGGCGCGAGATCGGCTTGATGCGCTGCTTTCTGGCACCGGCTGCGAAGCGATGTTCGCCGAGGAAGCGGTCGCATGATCAAGCGCATCCTGCTCGGCCTGCTCGTCGTCATCATCGCCGCCGGAACCTGGGGCTGGTTCAACAAGAGCCAGGTGCTGCTGTTCGCTGCCTCGCATATGGGCAAGCACGACGTCGCCGAAAACAAGCCCGTCGTCTGGCAAAAGGGACCGGACAGCCCCGCGCTGCCCGCTGACAAGCGCCCACCCAATATCGTGTTCATCCTGGCCGATGACCTGGGCATCAACGACATCTCGACCTTCGGCGGCGGCGTGGCCGGTGGCAAGGTACCGACGCCCAATATCGACCGGCTGGCGGCGGAAGGCGCGATCTATTCGCAGGCCTATTCCGGGACCGCCAGCTGCGCCCCGTCGCGCGCGATGATCCTGACCGGGCGCTATCCCACGCGCACCGGATTCGAATTCACCCCCACGCCCGACGGCATGGGCCGCATCGTCAAGGCGCTGTCCGACGAAATGGATTCCGGCCTTCCGCCGGTCACCTATCTCGACGCGGCGGTGGAAGGCGCGCCCGATTTCGACGGCCAGGGTCTGCCGGGCAGCGAGCAGACGATCGCCGAGATCCTGAAACCCGCGGGCTATCACAGCGTGCATATCGGCAAATGGCATCTGGGCGACGGTCCCGAGTTCAGCGCCAACGCCCAGGGGTTCGACGAGAGCCTGTTGATGGCGAGCGCGAAGCACCTGCCCGAGGACGACCCGAACGTGGTCAACGCCAAGGTCGATTTCGACCCGATCGACAAGTTCCTCTGGGCGCGGATGCAGTTCGCCACCAGCTATAATGGTGGCAAATGGTTCAAGCCGGGCGGCTATCTCGCCGATTACTGGACCGACGAGGCGATCAAGGTGATCGAGGCGAACCGCAACCGCCCGTTCTTCCTCTATCTCGCGCACTGGAACGTTCACACCCCGCTCCAGGCGACAAAGGCCGATTATGACGCGGTGGGCGACATCAAGCCCCACCGGCTGCGCGTCTATGCGGCGATGGTCCGCGCGCTCGATCGATCGGTCGGGCGCATCATGCAGTCGCTCAAGGACCAGGGGCTCGACGACAACACAATCATCGTCTTTTCCAGCGACAATGGCGGCGCGGGCTATATCGGCCTGCCGCAGGTCAACGCACCCTATCGGGGATGGAAGCTCACCCTGTTCGAGGGCGGCATCCGCGTGCCGATGTTCGTGCGCTGGCCGGGACGGATAGCGCCCGGAACAAGGGTCGACACGCCCGTCGCGCATATTGACCTGATGCCGACTTTCGCCAGGGCAGGCGGCGCGCAACTGCCCGCTGGGCTGCAGATCGATGGCGTCGATCTGCTCGGCCCCGATCCCGCAAATCCGGTCGGCAAGCGGCCCGACGATGCGATCTTCTGGCAGAGCGCCTATTATCGCGTCGTGCGTCAGGGTGACTGGAAGCTGCAGGTGACAGAACGCCCGCGCAAGACCTGGCTGTTCAACCTCAAGGACGACCCGACCGAGAAGCGCGATCTCGCCGCGGCTAATCCGGCCAAGGTCGCCGAGCTCAAGGCGCTGCTCGCTAAGCATCAGCAGGGCGCGCGCAAGCCGCTCTATCCGCACACCATCGAAGCGCCGGTAGCGATCGACAAACCGCTGGGAGTGAAGTTCAGGAAGGGCGACGAGCTCGTCTACTGGCCGAACTGATGGCGGCGCTACTGCCCCGGTCGGAGCCGGTTGCCGCGTCGGCTTCGTCGCGTTTTCTCGTTCTGTGCGGGGTGCTGGCGGTGGTCCCCGGCATGATCCATGTCTTCCTGCCCGATGGCGGGGCGGGGGTGATCGCGGGGATCGACCTGTCCCGCGATGCTGCCCGCACCGTATCGATGTTCGCCTGGGCGGGCGCGACGCAGATCGCCTGGGGTGGCATGATGCTCGCCATCGGACTGTTCCATCGCGCGCTGGTGCCGCTGGCGCTAGTGCTGTTGCTGCTCGAAAAGACGCTGCACGCCCTCAGTTTCTGGGTGCTGAAACCCGGTGATCATCATCCGCCCGAAAGCTATGCCGTGCTGGTGGCGGTGCCGGTTATCGCGCTGTTCCTGGCGCTGGCGCTGCGACGTCGCGGATGATGCGGAAGCCGATATGGTTCGAGGAGAAGTCATTCTCCTGCGGCTGGCGCGCGGCGGGGCGATAGCGCGCGCAGAAGTTGGCCGCGCACAGCCAGCTACCGCCCTTGATGATCATGTGCGCGTCGTCCGCCGGGCTATCGGTCCATTCCCAGACATTGCCGATCAGGTCGTGCACCCCGTTGCGATCAGCGGGAAAGCAGCTGGCAGGGGCCGTGCTCGAAAAGCCGTCCTTGCCCTCATCCCTGATCGGAAAAACCCCCTGCCAGTGGTTGGCGCGGGGCACGCCCTTGTCGTCGACCGCGCCGGAAAAGCGGTTGGCGGGATCGGGTAGACCGCTGCTCGCGGCATATTCCCATTCCTCCTCGCTCGGCAGCCGACCGCCTGCCCAATTTGCATAGGCCCGCGCATCGGCGAGCGTGACATGCACGACCGGATGGCGGCCCTTGCCGGTGATGTTCGACCCCGGCCCTTCAGGCGCGCGCCAGGTCGCGCCCTTGCGCAGCACCCATCGACCGTTTATGCCCTTTGCATCGCGTGTGAACACGGCCGATCCCGCGCGCGGATCATCGCTGGTCGCGGCTCTCTCTGCTTCCGTGACATAGCCGGTCGCCTCAACGAAGGCGGCGAACTGGTCATTGGTGACCTCGTGCGCCTGGATCGCAAAACCCTCGACCCGGAGCCGCATGGACGGGCGTTCCTCGGGATAGAGCGGATCGGCACCCTTGACATAGGAGCCAGCGGGCAGGGGGATGAATTTGCCTGGCTCGAAGGTCTTGGCAGGGCAATCGCGCGCAGCCGGCTCCGCGCGCCCGCTTTCGGGTTCCGACTGCAGATCACAGCCTGCAACCGCCATGGTCAACGCGGCCCCGGCAAGCCAGAACGCGCGCCGCAAGCTCAGTCCACCAGCCGCGAAATCGTCAGCCGCACAACGTCGGCGGCCTGATCGGTGCTGAGGCCCTGATCCTGGCGCAGTCGTCGCCAGGTCTGGAAGCCGGCGCACATCTCGATCGCGGAGAAGCGGGTTGCATCCTTGCGGATAGTGTCGGGAAGTACCCCTTCCAGCCCGGTGCGCTCGAGATGAACGAAGCGCTCGTAGTTCAGCATCAGATAGTCCGAGCTGAACCGGCGGATGCTCGCGGCAATCTTGACCGGCATGATGCGCTCATAGATCATCGCGCGTCGCTCGAGCAGCTGGTCAAGCTGTGCGCGCCAGCCTTCGCCGGTAAAGGGCTGCTGGATGATCGGCATGATCTCCGCTTCGAGCCGCTCGGTCATCTCGCTGTAAAGGCTGTCCATTTCCTCGAAATGGCGGAACACCGTACGCGCACTGACGCCCGCCTTTTCGGCGACTTCAGCGGCGCTCGGTTCCATCCTGCCGCCCATGATGATGTCGAGCATGGCATCGACGATCGCCTGGCGACTGCGTTCGCTGCGCTGTTTGCGGCCATCGGGATGGCGGGCAGGGGGCGCTGAGATGGTAACCGGAGGAGTGTTCATGTAAAAGCGCATATCCCCAACATGGGCCTATGTCACCCCTTGGGACCGACCATCGACAGGATCTGCTGCATCCACGGCATGCCCTTGCCCTCCTCGGACAGCACCGTCTCGATATTGAGCTGTCCGTCGAGCCCGGCGCTGCGGTGCACCGCGATCTCGCGCCATTCCTCGGACATCGACATCCGCACCATGTCCGCTCGCTTGGGATAGACCCCGATCGCGACCTCGTCCCAAAGCTCGCCGACCTGGCCGAGCGAGAGGAAGGTCACATCGGCGACGAACATCGCCACGCCGCCGAATTTGGGCAGCAGCTGCGAGACTGCCCGGCCATAGATCATATAGGCCTCGCGTCCGGTCAGGTCGGTCTCGCGACCATCCTCATAGACCGCCTTTTCCTTGAACTTGAGCAGATTGATCATGAAGATAGGCCCGTCAGGGCCCGGCTGCATCATGCCTGCCAGCGTTTCGGGATGGCCCGGAAACACTTCGTTTAGAACGGTAAAGGGCTCAGCCATGGTGCATCCTCTCTGCTGGTCTTGATGCAGACGCTATATATTGACACAATTAATGTCAATATATCAGCCATGCTCGCGCAGCACGCGCAGAAAGGCCTCGCCATAGGCCTCCAGCTTGCGCGTCCCGATGCCCGAAATGCGCGACAGCGCGTCCATTGTCTGCGGCATGCGTTCGGTCATTTCGCGCAGCGTGCTGTCGTGGAAGATCACATAGGGAGGTACGCCTGCCTCCTGCGCGAGATCGCGGCGGCACGCGCGCAACGCCTCGAACAGCGGATTGCTCACCGGATTGACTGCATCGCTGCCGCGCCGACCACGCCGCGCGCGCTTGGGTGGCAGCACCAGCGGCAGCTGCACCTCGTCGCGCAGGATAGCGCGCGCCTCGGGGCCCAGCATCAGCCCGCCATGCTCGTTGGTGGCGAGCGCATCACGCACCTGCAACGCCCGAGCGACCGGCTTGAGCAGGAGCGCCTCCTCGCCATCGACGATGCCAAAGACCGAGAGCCGGTCATGCCCGCGCTGCTGCACCTTGTCGGTATTCTGCCCGCGCAGCACCGCCTCGACATGGCCCAGACCAAAGCTCTGCCCAGTGCGATAGACGGCCGACAGCAGCTTGCGCGCGGTTTGCGTCGCATCGACGCTGTCGGGCGGGCTCAGGCAATTGTCGCAATTGCCGCAGGTGTCCGCCGGGCTCTCGCCGAAATGGCGCAGCAGCACGGCGCGGCGACACCCGCCGGTTTCCACCAGCGCGCCCAAGGCCGCTATGCGCGCGCGTTCGCCCGCCTGGCGCTCGGCCTCGATCTCGCCGATCCGCATGCGCGCGCGGATGAAATCCTCCGCCCCCCAGAACAGATGCGCCTCTGCCGGTTCGCCATCGCGGCCAGCGCGGCCCGATTCCTGATAATAGCCCTCGATCGACTTGGGGAGGCCCGCATGCACGACGAAGCGGACATCGGGCTTGTCGATGCCCATGCCGAAGGCCACCGTGGCAACCATCACCATATCCTCGCTGGCGATGAACGCGTCCTGATTGGCGCGGCGCTTTTCGGGCGGCATGCCGGCATGATAGGCGCGCACCTGCCTGCGGCCATCGCGTCCCAGCTGCTCGGCGAGCTTTTCAGTCCCGGCGCGGGTCTGTGCATAGACGATGCCGGGGCCGGGATTGCTTGCGACCAGATCACCGATCTGCCGGGTCAGCCCGTCGCGCGGGTGCACGGCATAGCGGATATTGGGCCGGTCGAACCCGGCGATCACCATGCCATCGGGCGCGATGCCGAGCTGCTTGAGGATGTCCTCACGCGTGTGCGCATCGGCGGTGGCGGTCAACGCCAGGCGCGGGCAATCGGGAAAGCTGTCGAGCAGCGGGCGGAGCAGCCGGTAATCGGGGCGGAAATCATGGCCCCATTCGGACACGCAATGCGCCTCGTCGATCGCGAACAGCGCGATCGGCGCGCGGCCGAGCAGGCTGCGAAACCCTTCCGAGCTGGCACGCTCAGGCGCGACATAGAGCAGGTCGAGCTCGCCCGCGCGGAACCGGTCCTGCGTTTCCTGCCAGTCGGCATCGACCGAGGTGAGGCTGGCGGCGCGAATGCCCAGCGCCTGCGCGGCGCGCAGCTGGTCATGCATCAGGGCGATGAGCGGCGAGATGACGACGCAGCAGCCATCGAGCGCCACGGCGGGGAGCTGATAGCAGAGCGACTTGCCCGCACCCGTGGGCATGATCGCGAGCGTGTTTCGCCGCGCCAGCACGCGCGTCACGACCTGTTCCTGCACGCCGCGAAAGGCGGAAAAGCCGAAGGTTTCGTGCAGGACGTCGAGCGGATCGCGGGTCATCCGCCCGCTCTTATGAGCGCCGGGCAGCGCAGGGAAGGGGAAAAGCGCGGTTACGCGGCGTTGTCGATGCCGAGCTCGGTCAGCTTGCGGTAAAGCGTCGAGCGGCCGATGCCCAGACGGCGCGCGACCTCGGTCATGCGACCCCGGTAATGGCCGATGGCGAGACGGATCACATCCGCCTCGATCTCCTCGAGCGGGCGCAGATTGCCGTCCTCGGCATAGAGCGTGATGCCGATGCCGTCATGCGGCGACGAGGTCCGGCGCGGCTCCTCTTCGCCCAGCATGTTGGTGAGCTGCGGAAATTCCGCGGTGGTCAGCGCATCGCCATCGCAGAATATCGCGGCGCGGAAAAGCGCGTTCTGCAGCTGGCGGACATTGCCCGGCCAATCGAAGCTGGACAGCAGCGACAGCGCCTCGTCGGTAATGCCCAGGCCGCGCAGCCCCGGCTGTTCGGCGATGCGCGCCAGGAAATGCCGGACAAGGGCGGGAATGTCGCTCGACCGGTCGCGCAGCGCGGGAATGGTGATCTGCACCGGCGCGATCGCGAAATACAGGTCCTCGCGGAACGAACCCTCTTCGACCATCGGCTTGAGCGGCGTGTTGCTGGCGCAGATGAAGCGCACATCGCAGCGGAAGCTGTGCCGGGCGCCCAGCGGACGCACCTCGCCCGATCGGATCGCGTCGGCAAGCTTGGCCTGCGATTCGAGCGGAAGCTGGTCGACTTCGTCGATGAACAGCGTGCCGCCCTCGACCCGCTGGATGATGCCGACATGCCGGTCGAACGCGCCAGGAAACGCGCCGCGCTCATGCCCGAAGAGCTGCGATTCGATCTGGCCGCTCGAAGCCCCGGCACATGTCACCAGCCGCAATGCCAGTTTCGAACGCGGGCTGGAGGCATGGATGGCGCGCGCGATCATCTCCTTGCCGGTGCCGCTTTCGCCCTCGATCAGCACGGGCGTGTGCGTCCGCGCCGATTTGGCGGCAATGGCCAGCGCCGCGCGGAAGCGCGGCGACGAGCCTATCATCTCGTCGAAATCGAGCGGGGCCGCGATCTTCTCGGTGAGCGGGCGCAGCTCGTCGGCATCGTCCTTGCGCGCGGCAGCGTTGAGCGCGGCGACGAGCCGATCGGGCGCGATCGGCTTGATCAGATAATCGGTGGCGCCAGCACGCATCGCCTCGACCGCGAGCAGCGGCGAAGTGCTCGTTGTCAGCATCAGGATGGGCAGCGCCGGACGGCGCGACTTCAGTTCCCTGATGAGTTCGGCGGCTTCGTCGCCTGGCACCCATTGGTCGAGAATGATCGCATCGAGCATCATCCCTTCCTGCGTGCCGAGCATGGCGATCGCAGTTTCCGAATCGTGCGCGAACACGGTGCGCCAGCCGGCCTTGGCCGCAAGCGCTGCGACCAGGCGGCATTGCGCCGGTTCGTTATCGATCAGCATTACCCGGCGGATCTGCTGGTCTGCGTCTGTGCGTTCCTTGGCCATCACCGTCATCCTTAACGGCATGTGGTAAAAACCCCATTAAAGCTAAGCTTGTGCCAACCCTAGCGATTTGAAGCTTGCGGGATTGAGCGACACCCGGCATTCGGTTAAGGCGAACCGATATCAACTTCGGCACCAATAACGGGGAAGGCTCTGACCATGGCCAACGACACGTCCAACAACTTCGAATATGCCAAGCAAACCTATGAGGGCTTCATGGGCCTGCTGAAGACCGGCACGATCGTGGCGGCACTCGTGACGGCGTTCGTCGTCGTTCTCATCGCCAGCTGACCGGCGGCGGCATGAAGATCGCGGTCCTCAAGGAGCAGGCATCGGGCGAACGGCGCGTTTCGGCGAGCCCTGAAACCGTCAAGAAGTTCATCGGATTGGGAGCGACCGTGGCGGTGGAGACCGGTGCGGGCGAATATGCGTCGATTTCCGACGGGGATTTCGCTGCCGCCGGAGCCAGCGTGGGGTCGCGCGCCGATGTGCTCGGCGATGCCGACATCATCTTCGGCGTCCAGGGACCCGATCCGGCCAGCCTTGCAGGGGCCAAGCCCGGCGCGATGATCGCTGCCTCGCTCAATCCCTTCGGCGAGCGGGCACGCATCGACGCCTATGCGGCGGCAGGCTTCCAGGCGCTGGCGCTCGAATTCATGCCGCGCATCACCCGCGCGCAGTCGATGGACATCTTGTCCTCGCAGTCGAACCTTGCGGGCTACAAGGCGGTGATCGACGGCGCTGCCGAGTATGGCAAGGCCTTCCCGATGATGATGACCGCAGCGGGCACCGTGTCCGCCGCCAAGGTGTTCATCATGGGCGTGGGCGTGGCCGGGCTGCAGGCGATCGCGACCGCACGCCGCCTGGGCGCGCAGGTTTCGGCGACCGATGTCCGCTCTGCCACCAAAGAACAGATTCAGTCGCTCGGCGCCAAGCCGATCTTCGTCGAGAATGTCGCGGGGATCGAGGGTGAAGGCGCGGGTGGCTATGCGACCGAAATGTCCGACGAATACAAGGCGGCTCAGGCCGAACTGGTCTCGTCGCATATCGCCAAACAGGACATCGTCATCACCACCGCGCTGATCCCAGGCCGGCCCGCACCGCGCCTAATCAGCGATGCGCAGATTGCCAGCATGAAGCCGGGCAGCGTGATCGTCGATCTGGCGGTGGAGCAGGGCGGCAATGTAGAAGGTGCGGTCGCGGGCGAAATCATCGTGAAGCATGGCGTCAAGATCGTCGGGCATCGCAACGTACCGTCGCGGCTCGCCACCGATGCCTCGGCGCTTTTCGCGCGCAACCTGTTCAACTTCTTCTCGGCCTTCTGGGACAAGGAAGCAAAAGCGCCCGTGTTCCCCGACGATGACGAGATCGTCCAGGGCGTCCGCGTGACCATGGGCGGCAAGGTCGTCAGCGAGAGGCTGCTCGCGAGCTGATCACCGGATTTTCGAACATCTGACCGGCCTGGTCCGGACCCTTCCCGCAGCCAGGCGAGGCCGGATCGGCGGGACGAATGGAGAATATGAAGATGGACTTCATCTCAATCCTCTCGATCTTCGTGATGGCCTGTTTCGTGGGCTATTATGTCGTCTGGTCGGTGACGCCCGCACTGCATACGCCGCTGATGGCGGTGACCAACGCGATTTCGTCGGTGATCATCGTCGGCGCGCTGGTCGCCAGTGCCGAGGCGGTGTCGCCGGTGGCGAAATATCTGGGCCTGCTCGCGGTCGTGTTTGCCGCGGTCAACATCTTCGGCGGCTTTGCCGTCACCGAGCGCATGCTTGCGATGTACAAGAAGAAGGAGCGCAAGTGATGGCTCTGGGGGCAGCAATGAACATCAACCGACCGCTCATTTTCGCCGCCGCTGCCTGCAGCGCGCTGACCGCCGGCCCGGCCTTTGCCTCGGGCGGTGATGCCGCGCCAGTGAGCCCCTGGGTTTCGCTGGCCTATCTGGTCGCGGGCGTCTTCTTCATCCTGGCGCTGCGCGGTCTTTCCAGCCCGGAAACCAGCCGCAGCGGCAACCGCTTCGGCATGATCGGCATGGCCATCGCGGTCATCACCACGCTGCTGACGCATGAGATCGCCAATATCGTCGAGATCCTGATCGCCATAGCGATCGGCGGCGTCGCGGGCTTCGTGATCGCGCGCAAGATCAAGATGACCGATATGCCGCAGCTGGTCGCGGCTTTCCACTCGCTGGTCGGCCTAGCCGCTGTGCTCGTCGCGCTCGCCGCCTGGCTCAATCCCGAAGCCTTCGGCATTCTGGATGCCAATGGCCAGATCCTGACCGTCAGCCGCATCGAGATGGGCCTGGGCGTCGCGATCGGTGCCATCACCTTTTCGGGATCGGTCATCGCCTTCCTCAAGCTCAACGGCAACATGTCGGGCTCGCCGATCATGCTGCCAGGCCGCCATGTCATCAACCTGGGCGTGCTCGCCGCTATCCTCGGTATGATCGCGGTCTATACCGTCTCGCCCGACGGCGGCGCGGGCGAAGGCTGGCTGTTCCTGGCTATCACCGTGCTCTCGTTCATCATCGGCTTCCTGCTGATCATCCCGATCGGTGGCGCGGACATGCCGGTCGTCGTCTCGATGCTCAACAGCTATTCGGGCTGGGCAGCCGCAGCGATGGGCTTCACCCTGTCGAACACCGCGATGATCATCACCGGCGCGCTGGTCGGCTCTTCGGGTGCCATCCTTTCGTACATCATGTGCAAGGCGATGAACCGCAGCTTCATCTCGGTGATCGCGGGCGGCTTCGGTGCCGAGGCGAGCAGCGGCGGTGACGGCGCGGCCAAGGTCGATCGCCCGTGGAAGCGCGGCAGCGCCGAGGACGCGGCGTACATGATGAAGCAGGCCGAAAGCGTGATCATCGTCCCCGGATACGGCATGGCGGTGGCACAGGCGCAGCACGCGCTTCGCGAAATGGCCGACCTGCTCAAGAAGGAAGGCGTCAGCGTCAAATACGCCATCCACCCGGTGGCAGGCCGCATGCCCGGCCACATGAACGTGCTGCTCGCCGAGGCCAATGTGCCCTATGACGAGGTGTTCGAGCTCGAGGACATCAACAGCGAATTCTCGCAGACCGATGTCGCCTTCATCATTGGCGCGAATGACGTGGTCAATCCGGCGGCGAAGACCGACAAGTCCTCGCCGATCTACGGCATGCCGGTGTTCGATGTCGACAAGGCCAAGACCGTGTTCTTCATCAAGCGCTCGATGGGCGGCGTGGGCTATGCGGGCGTCGACAATGACGTGTTCTACATGGACCAGACGATGATGCTGCTCGCCGATGCGAAGAAGATGGTCGAGGATATCGTCAAGAATCTGGGGCACTGATCCGCATGCGGAAAATCGGCCTGATCGGCGGCATGAGCTGGGTTTCGACCGAGACCTATTACCGGCTGATCAACAAGGGGGTGCAGAAGCGCGCCGGGTCGCTGTGCAGCGGCCCGATCGTGATCGAGAGCCTCAATTTCTGCGATCTCGCGCAGATCCGCACTCCCGAGGGCTGGGACCATGCGACCGAGAAGCTGACGGTCGCCGCGCGCTCGCTCGAGGCGGCGGGCGCGACCGCGATCCTGATCTGCGCCAATTCGATGCACAAGGTCTATGACCGGGTGCAGGGCGCGGTCAGCGTTCCGATCATCCATATCGCCGATTGCGTCGGCGAGAAGATGCAGGCCGATGGGATCAAGCGCGCCGCAATCATCGGCACACGCAACGTCATGCTCGAGAGCTTCTACCGCCAGCGCCTGGTCAAGCATGGCATCGGCCTGCTCGCACCCGAGATGGAGCGCGTCGAGGAGATCGACCGGATCATCTACGAGGAACTGATGGAAGGCAGGGTCGTCCGCGAATCCGAGCGCACGATGAAGACCTTTCTCACCAATATCGCCAAGGAAGACGTGCAGGCGGTGGTGCTTGGCTGCACCGAACTCGAGATGATCGTCGACACCAAGGCTAACGTGCTGCCCATCTATGACGGCACCGAGATCCACGCCCAGGCCGCAGTCGACTGGATCATGGGCGACGCTTGATCTTTTAACCCATGTGGGCGAAGGCGCTGGCGTTTTCCGGCGAGGCTGGAGAGCACCACGCATTCAACGGTAGAACAGCCATGCACCCCCGCGCGCCCTATGCCAGTGATCCCTCGCGTTCGCGCGGGCGGCAATTTGCCGAAGGGGGCGAGCCGACGCGGGGACCGCGCAGCGCCTTTCAGCGCGACCGCGACCGCATCATCCATTCGATCAGCTTCCGCCGCCTGCGCCACAAGACTCAGGTGTTCGTCGCCCCCGATGGCGATCATTACCGCGTCCGCCTGACCCACAGCCTCGAGGTCGCGCAGATCGGGCGGACGATCGCGCGGGCGCTTGGGCTCGACGAGGACCTGACCGAGGCGCTGTGCCTGGCGCACGACATCGGACACCCCCCGTTCGGACATGCTGGCGAGGATGCGCTGGAGGCCGCGATGGCAGGGCAGGGCGGTTTCGACCATAACGCCCATACCCTGCGCGCGCTGCACGTGCTCGAATCGCCCTATCCGCGCTGGCAGGGTCTCAACCTCAGCTGGGAGGTGCTCGAGGGGCTCGCCAAGCATAACGGCCCGGTCGAACATGCCCCTTGGGCGCTGGCAGAGATCGACGCCGGTTTCGACCTCGATTTGAAGCGCTATTCGTCGCTCGAAGCGCAAGTAGCCGCTGTGTCCGACGATATCGCCTATGACAATCACGATATCGACGATGGGCTGCGCGCCGGTTTCCTGTCGTTCGACGATCTGCTCAGCCTGCCATCGGCGCTGCGGCAATGGGATGCGATTCGCGCTAAATTCTCCGACGTTCCCGAGGCACGGCTGCAGTCCGAATTCGTACGCGACCAGATCGGTTTGATGGTCAACGACGTCATTGCCTCCACGCGCGCCAGGATAGCGGGGCTCGGCATCGGCAGCATCGAGGATGTCCGCGCCGCAGGGCAGGTGATCGCCGGTTTTTCCGATGCCATGGCGGAGCAGGAACGCGAACTGAAGCGGTTCATGTATGCGCGGGTCTATCATCATCCGCGCCAGCTCGAAGCGGCCGACCTGGCGCGGCAGGTCATCGCGGCGCTCTTTGCCGCCTATCGCGACGATCCCGCGCTGCTGCCCGACGACTGGCGTCAACGGTTGCCCGAAGCCGAGCCAGACAAGAGCCGCCATATCGCCGACTTCCTCGCCGGCATGACTGATCGCTTCGCGCTGTCGCAGCACCGCCAGATCTTCGGCCATGCGCCCGAAGGCCTTAGCCACGTTTGAACAGGATTTTGTGCGTCGCAGCGCAATTTGATTGACAGTCCGAAGGCCTTTGCGCATTCCGGGCTTGTCGATGCGGCGCAAGCCTCATGAAACGGCACGGGAGAGCGCGGTGGGTCACCACCGCCACCGAAGGAGCAACCGCCCCGGAATCTCTCAGGTCATCGGGACCGTGTCGTTGATCGGCGCTCTGGAAAGCGGGCAGCTGTGCAAGGCTGCTCCACCGAAGGGGTAAATGGGCGGCGCTGGTCGCAACCCATGAAAGCTCTCAGGTTCAAGTGACAGAGGGGGTTGGATGCTCGCAGGGCCCGAAGGCCGTGCAACGCGTTCCAATTCAATCTGCCGGAGTGCCCAGATGACCGATAATATTGCCGATATGATGGAACGCGTGGCCGACAGGCTGCTGCCACTCGATGCATGGCATCGGGCGCGCGGCGCGCGCATGGTTCCGTTCGCGGGCTATCAGATGCCCGTTCAGTATGAAGGCGTGATGGCCGAGCATCTCTGGACGCGCGAGAATGCCGGACTGTTCGATGTCAGCCATATGGGCCAGGTCCTGCTCACCGGCGATGCACCCGATGTCGCATTGGAAGCGATCGTGCCCGGCGAAATCCAGAAGCTGGGCGTCAACCGCATGCGCTATTCGGTGCTGCTGAACGAGGAAGGTGGCATCCTCGACGACCTGATGGTGACGCGGCGCGAGCGCGACCTCTATCTCGTCGTCAACGGCGCGTGCAAATATGACGATCTGGCGCACATGCGCGAGACATTCCCCGACGAGGTGGTGATTACCCTGCTCGACGAGCGCGCGCTGTTCGCGCTTCAGGGGCCCAAGGCAGGCGAGGCGCTGGCCAGCCTGATCCCCGATGTCGCATCGCTCTATTTCATGCAGGCAGGCGCTTTCACGCTCGACGGAATGTCGCTGTGGATCAGTCGTTCGGGCTATACCGGCGAGGACGGCTTCGAGATCAGCGTCGATTGCGATCATGCCGCCGCGCTCGCCGACCGACTGTGCGCGCTCGATCTGGTCAAGCCGATCGGTCTTGGCGCGCGCGATTCGTTGCGGCTCGAGGCGGGACTGCCGCTTTATGGCCATGACCTCGACGAAAGCGTCAGCCCGGTGGAGGGTGACCTTGCCTTCGCAATCAGCAAGCGCCGCCGCGCCGAGGGCGGTTTCGCCGGTGCCGAGCGCATTCTCGAAGAGCTGGAGGAAGGCACCGACCGCAAGCGCGTCGGTCTTGCCATCGAGGGGCGCCAGCCGGTGCGCGAAGGCGCCGAGCTGTTTGCCGGCGACCGCATGGTGGGCAAAGTAACCTCGGGCGGTTTCGCACCGACCCTGGGTGCGCCGATCGCGATGGCGCTGGTCAAGTCTGCCTTTGCCCCGCTGGGCACTGCGCTGGAGGCCGAAGTCCGCGGCAAGCGTATCCCGGTGACGGTCGCAGCCATGCCGTTCGTGCCGCACCGTTATCACCGGCCCAAGACCGCCTGAACATCTAACGACCCGATGGAGTGACACCATGAGCCGCTATTTTACCGAAGAACATGAATGGGTTGAAGTCGAAGGCAAGATCGCCACGGTCGGCATCACCGAATATGCGCAGCAGCAGCTGGGCGATGTGGTGTTCGTCGACGTGCCCGCCGAAGGCAAGCAGTTCGACAAGGGCGATGAAGCCGCTGTCGTCGAGTCGGTCAAGGCCGCAAGCGATGTCTACAGCCCGATCTCCGGCACCATCGTCGAGGGCAATGAGGTGCTCGCCGACGAACCCGGCCTGGTCAATTCGGACCCCGAAGGCGATGGCTGGTTTTTCAAGCTGGAACTGAGCGACGAAGCCGAACTTGACGCATTGATGGATGAGGCAGCGTACAAGAAGTTCGTCGCAGACCTCTGATTTTTCATCGTTTCTGACCCAAGGACATTAGCCGCAATGCGCTATCTCCCGCTCAACAACCAGGATCGCAGCGCGATGCTCGCCACGATCGGCGCAGCCTCGATCGACGACCTGTTCATCGATATCCCCGAAGAGGCCCGGCTGACCGGTCCAATCCACGGCCTGCCGATGCACGCGCCCGAAATGGCGGTCGAACGGCACATGAAGGCGCTGGCCAGCCAGAATCTGGTCGCGGGCGACGTGCCCTTTTTCATGGGCGCGGGCGCCTATCGGCACCATGTCCCTGCTTCGGTCGATCATCTGATCCAGCGCGGCGAGTTCCTGACGGCGTACACGCCCTATCAGCCGGAAATTGCGCAGGGCACGCTGCAGATGCTGTTCGAATTCCAGACCCAGGTCGCCCGGCTGCTCGGCTGCGATGTCGCGAACGCATCGATGTACGATGGCTCGACCGCGTGCTGGGAAGCGATCGGCATGGCGCGGCGCATCACCAAGCGCGCCACCGCCTTGCTGTCCTCGGGCCTGCACCCGCATTATGTCGGCGTTGCCAAGACCATGGCGCGGTTCACCGGGGATGCGCTCGTCCATCAGGCCCCGAGCCTGAAGCCCGAGACCGACATTGCCGACCTGATCGGTCAGATCGACAAGAATACCAGCTGCGTCGTGGTGCAATATCCCGACATTCTCGGCCGCGTCGAGGATTTGTCGGCGCTCGCGCAAGCGACTCAGGCCGCCGGCGCGCTGCTGATCGCGGTCGTCACCGAGGCGGTGGCGCTGGGCGCGCTGCGCAGCCCCGGTGAAATGGGCGCGGATATCGTCGTGGGCGAAGGCCAATCGCTCGGCGTCGGCCTGCAGTTTGGCGGTCCCTATGTCGGCCTGTTCGGCTGCAAGCAGAAATATGTCCGCCAGATGCCGGGGCGCCTGTGCGGCGAGACCCTCGATGCCGAGGGCAAGCGCGGCTTCGTGCTGACGCTCTCGACCCGCGAACAGCATATCCGCCGCGAAAAGGCGACGAGCAACATCTGCACCAATAGCGGGCTGTGCGCGCTGGCGTTCAGCATTCACATGACGTTGCTCGGCGAAAAGGGCCTTCGCGGTCTTGCAGAGGTCAACCATGCGATGGCGGTGACCGCAGCCGAACGCCTCGAGAATGTTCCGGGCGTCAAGCTGCTCAACGCGAGCTTTTTCAACGAGTTCACGCTGGTTCTTCCCAAGGATGCCCGCACGATCGTCCGTGCGCTCGCGGATCGCAGGATCCTGGGCGGCGTCTCGCTGGGCCGCCTGTATCCGGAAGAAGCTGACCTTGCCAACGGACTGGTCGTCGCCGTCACAGAGACCGCGACGCTCGAAGACATCGAAGCCTTTGCCACGAACCTTGAGGAGCTGCTGGCATGAGCATGAACAACCAGGGACGTCCCACCCGTCCTGCCGAAGACAGCGCCGCATCCTCGGCGCAGGCGACCAGCACTGGCAACCGCGCGCTGATGCTCGAGGAAGCGCTGATCTTCGAGATCGGCGATTCGACCCGCACCGGCGTCGACCTGCCCGCAGCTCCGAAGGCCGTCTCGCGGCTTGGCGGACTTGAGCGCAAGGCCGCCATCGGTCTGCCGGGTCTGTCCGAGCAGGAAACGGTGCGGCACTACACGCGCCTCAGCCGCCAGAACTATGCCATCGACCTTGGCCTGTTTCCGCTGGGATCGTGCACGATGAAGCACAACCCCCGTCTCAACGAGAAGATGGCGCGGCTTCCGGGCTTTGCCGACATCCATCCGCTGCAGCCGATCCAGACCGTTCAGGGCGCGCTGGCGGTCATCGACGAGCTGGGCGAATGGCTCGTCAAGCTGACCGGCATGGCCGGCGTCGCGATGTCACCCAAGGCGGGCGCGCATGGCGAGCTGTGCGGCATCCTCGCGATCCGTTCGGCGCTCGAAGCGCGCGGCGACAAGCGTTCGGTCATCCTGGTCCCCGAGAGCGCGCACGGCACCAACCCGGCGACCGCGGCGTTCGTCGGCTATCAGGTCGAGGACATTCCGGCCAAGCCCGATGGCCGTGTCGATGTCGATGCGCTGAAGGCCCGGCTCGGACCCGATGTCGCAGGCGTGATGATCACCAACCCCAATACCTGCGGCCTGTTCGAGCGCGATCTCAAGAACATCTCGGACGCAGTGCATGAGGCGGGCGGCTTCGTCTATTGCGACGGCGCAAACTTCAACGCGGTTGTCGGCAAGGTGCGTCCGGGCGATCTGGGCGTCGATGCGATGCACATCAACCTGCACAAGACCTTCTCCACCCCGCATGGCGGCGGCGGCCCCGGCTCGGGCCCGGTGGTGTTCTCCGAAGCGCTCGCGCCGTTTGCGCCGCTTCCGTTCGTCGAACGCACCGAGGACGGCAAGCTGGCGCTGATCGAGGAAGAGAGCATGGAGGACCATCACGCCTCCAGCTTCGGTCGCATGGTCGCCTTCCATGGCCAGATGGGCATGTTCAGCCGCGCACTGACCTACATCCTCAGCCATGGTGCCGACGGACTGCTCCAGGTCGCCGAGGATGCGGTGCTCAACGCCAATTACGTGCTGCGTTCGCTCGAGGACGTGCTCGACGCGCCGTTCGCGAATGCCGGACCCTGCATGCACGAGGCCCTATTCTCGGACAATGGCCTCGCCGAGGGCTTCTCGACGCTTGACATCGCCAAGGGTCTGATCGACGAGGGTTTCCACCCGATGACGGTCTATTTCCCGCTGGTGGTGCACGGCGCGATGCTCGTCGAACCGACCGAGACGGAAAGCAAGGCGGCGCTCGACCAGTTCATCGGCGCGCTGCGTTCGGTGGCCCTGCGCGCCAAGCAGGGCGATCCCTCGCTGCACAGCGCGCCGCACTTTGCGCCGCGTCGCCGCCTAGACGAGACCCAGGCCGCGCGCAAACCGGTACTGGTCTGGACCGAGCCGGTGGTCGAACAGGCCGAAGCTGCGGAGTGATCCCTTCGGACTGCCCGCCCGGTTCTGCACCGGGCGGGCTTTTTCGTCAGATCCAGCGGCGCACGCGCGCGCAATAATCCTCGAACGCCTTGCCAAATTTGCGGCGCAAGTAACTCTCTTCCTTGGCGATCACCGCCCGGTCGATCGCAATGAACGCGAATGGGACGAAGGCCAGCACGCCCATACTGGCCTCCCACAGCGCGTAGCCCAGCTGGATCATCAGCATGCCCAGGTACATCGGGTTGCGGCTGTGCCGATAGGGTCCGCGCGCGATGATGGCCTGGCTCGGCGTCCAGGGCTGCGGATCCTCGCCATAGGCGCTGAACATGCCCAATGAGACGATGATCAGCCCGATCCCCGCCATCATCAGGCCAAAGCCCGGCCATTCCATCGCGCGGCCCATCGGAATGGGCGGCAGGCTCATGACGTCGTCGAGCAGAAGGCCGAGCATCAGGAAACCGAGGAACACCAGCGGCGGCGGAAAACCCACCGATGGCGCGATGCTGGGGTCGATGCGCGGCAATTGGGGTGGTTCGTCGTCCATGTTGCTCAAACTGGAGCCTCACCTTGGCCGACGCAAGCCAAACGATTGCCGATAGCCTCGCTTCGCGCCATGATGCCATGATGACCGAACCCAAGCCCTGGCTGATCAACGAGGCGGGCACCGAAGCCCGCCGCCATGCTCCCGCGACGCTGCGCAACCGTCAAGTCATCGCGCAGGTGCTGCGCGACATCCTCCCCGACAGCGGCATGGTGCTCGAGATTGCCAGCGGCAGCGGAGAACATGTCGTGCATTTCGCACAGGCATTTCCGCATCTGCAATGGCAGCCGAGCGATTGCGAGCCTGCCGCTCTGCATTCGATCGCCGCCTGGACGGCAGAGACCGGCACAGCCAATGTACTGCCTCCGGTGCTGATCGATGTCGAGCAGGAAGCCTGGCCCGTCCGGCATGCCGATGCGATCCTGTGCATCAACATGGTGCATATCAGCCCGTGGAGCGCGACGCTGGCACTCTTGCGCCACACCGCCTCCCTGCTGCCAGCCGGCGCGCCGCTCTATCTCTACGGACCGTTCGTGCGTCATGACGTCATGACGGCGGAGAGCAACATGGCCTTTGACGCATCGCTCAAGGCACGCAATCCGGCCTGGGGGCTGCGTGATGTTGCTGATGTTGACGCAGCCGCTGCCGAATGTGGCATCGTTCGTACCGGGTTGATCGAGATGCCCGCGAACAACCTGTCGCTCGTCTATCGGCGCGCCTGACGCAAATCTATTGTCAAGCCATAGTCTTTCTGCCTAGCCTGTGCGGGCGAGGGCAGGGCCGCAAAGGTCCGCCCAACTGCCGAACCTGTGGGAGAGAGAGATGCTGGCTACCGCCACCAATGCGCGTACCGACTTGGGTTCCACCATCCGCTACTGGGCCGAAGAGCGCCCCGACGCCATCGCCATGGACGATGGGATCACCCGCATCAGCTATCGCGAGCTCGACCAGATGGCCGATCGCTATGCCCGCGCCTTTGTCGCTTCCGGCCTGGCGCCCGGCAACCGCATCGCCTGGCTGGGCAAGAACGCCAGCCTGTATTTCACGCTGCTGATCGCTGCGAGCCGCGCCGGCCTCGCGATGGTGCCGGTGGGCTGGCGGCTCGCGGTGCCCGAAGTGCGCTATATCCTGTCCGATACCGAAGCGGCGCTGCTGGTCTGCCAGCCCTTTTCCGCCGAGACCGCCAGGGCGGCGGCCGAGGGGCTGGACAGCCTGAAGACACTGCTGATCGATGCCGAGGGAGACGCCTCGGGCCTGCAATCGCTCGACATCTGGGCCGCGGAACAGGGCGATGCTGCGCTGCCGCAAGTCGATCCCGAGCGCGGCGTGCTGCAGCTCTACACCTCGGGCACCACCGGTCACCCCAAGGGCGCGGTGCTGTGCAATCGCAACATGTTTGCGCTACGACCGATCATCGAGGCTTCGGATGTCGACTGGTACAAGGTGAGTGCCGAGGATTCGATGCTGGTCATCATGCCCGTTGCGCATATTGCCGGATCGGGAGTCGGCACGATCGCCTTCTACAATGGCTGCCGCGCGGTCATCCGCGCCGAATTCTCGCCCGATGCGGTGCTCGATTGCGTCGCGGATGGCGTCACGCACATGTTCCTGGTGCCGACCGCGCTGCAGATGGTGGTCAACCACCCGCGTGCCGCGACGACCGACTGGTCGCGGCTCAAGCTCGTCATGTATGGTGCCGCGCCGATCCCGCTCGAACTGCTGCGCCAGTGCATGCACGTGATGGGCGCAGAATTCTGCCAGCAGTACGGCATGACCGAAACCACCGGCACCTTCTGCGCGCTGCCGCCGGAGGACCATGACCCTAATGGCAACCAGCGGATGCGGTCGGCCGGCAAGGCGCTTCCCGGCGTGGAAATCCGGATCATCGATGCGGCGGGCAACCCCGTGCCCAACGGCACGATCGGCGAGATCGCCACCCGCTCACCGCTCAACATGACCGGTTACTGGCGCAACGAGGCCAAGACGCGCGAGACGGTCGATGGCGATGGCTGGCTGCGCACGGGCGATGCCGCCTATATGGACGACGACGGCTATGTTTATATCCAGGACCGGGTAAAGGACATGATCATCTCCGGCGGCGAGAACGTTTATCCCGCCGAGGTCGAGAACGCGATCTTCGGCCATCCCGATGTGCTCGAGGTTGCGGTGATCGGCATTCCCGACGACAAATGGGGCGAGGCGGTGAAAGCGGTGGTAGTGCCCAAGCCGGGACACGAGGTCGATCCTGCCTCGGTCATCGCCTGGGCGCGCGAGCGGATCGCGCCGTTCAAGGCCCCCAAGAGCGTGGATGTCATTCCGGAAATGCCACGCAATGCCACCGGCAAGATCCTGCGGCGCGAGTTGCGCGCGCCGTATTGGGAGGGTCAGGAGCGCGCGGTCGCCTGATCGCGCAGCTTCGCCAGCCGGTTTTCGCGCAGCGCGATGTACAGGCCGGAGCCGATGATGAGCGGTGCCCCGATCCAGGTCGCGGGCACCGGCCATTTGTCCCAGATGAGATAGCCGAACAGCGCCGCCCAGATGAGGCTCGAATAGTCCATAGGCAGCACCACCGATACCGGTGCGAGGCGCAGCGACCAGGTGATGCCCAGCTGCGCAAAGGCCCCGAACAGCCCCATCAGCGCGATGATGCCCCAGGTGTGCGCATCGTGCATCTGGCCGACAAACAGCATGGCGATGCCCAGCGGCACCATGGAGCTCAGCGAGAACCAGAACATCGTCGTGATCGGATTCTCGGTTTCGCCGAGCTTGCGGATGATGATGCTGACAAAGGCCGTCACCGCGACGCCGGTCAGCGACACGATGGCGCCGAGCATCGGAATGTGCCCGTCGCCAGGCTGCACCACGATCAGTACGCCTGCGAGCCCTGCGGCAATGGCACTCCAGCGGTGCACCCCAACGGCTTCTTTGAGGAGCACGATCGACAGCAAGGTGGCGACGATCGGCACCATGAAGCCGATCGCGGTGGCCTCGGCAATCGGGAGGAGCGCGAAGGACAGAAAGTTCAGCGACATCGCGACCATGCCGATGACCATGCGGCTGACATGCGCCCAGGGCCGCTCCGTCCGCAGCGCAGCGAGCCCGGGGCCCGCCAGCGCGATCGGGATGAGCACGATGATTCCGGCCAGCTGGCGGTAGAACACGCTTTCCAGCACATGCACCCCGCGATCGGACGCAAGCTTGACGCAGGCGAACATCGCGGTGATCGAAATGGCGGCGAACAACCGGATGACGATGGCAGAAAGCGCTTGGTTCCGTTGCTCACCAGGGGCAGGAGTCGGTTCGGGCAAGTCCATCGCAGCCCTGCTAACAGCAGCAGGCGCGCGCGTCATCCCGGCAATGCGCAGTTTCGCCGCATTATCGCGACCAAGTGCCAAGTTTCCTGCATTTTCGCATCACCTTGGCCCAAAAGGACAGGGGGCTGCACTCTGGCCAAAGCCACCCGGTTCGATTAATCGCCAGATCAAAAGCGGCATTCCCCGCAACAGGCCACAGGATGACCATGACCGACCAGTTCGAGCTCACCGAAGACCAGCTTGCCATCCAGGAAGCGGCACGCAAATTCACCGCCGACCGTATCACGCCCTTTGCCGCAGAATGGGACGAGAAGCATATCTTCCCGCGCGACACCATCAAGGAAGCAGCGGATCTGGGCTTTGCGGCGATCTATGTCAGCGAGGAAAGCGGCGGTATCGGCCTGGGGCGGCTCGAGGCAGCGCTGATCATGGAAGCCATGGCCTATGGCTGCCCCTCGACCAGCGCGTTCATCTCGATCCACAACATGGCCGCCTGGATGATCGACAGCTTCGGTTCGGAAGAGCTCAAGGCGCGCTATCTGCCCGACCTCGTCACGATGGACAAGATCGCCAGCTATTGCCTGACCGAGCCGGGATCGGGATCGGACGCTGCGGCGCTCAAGACCAAGGCAGTGCGCGACGGCGATCATTATGTGCTCAACGGCTCCAAGCAGTTCATCAGCGGCGCGGGCGCGAACGATGTCTATGTCACCATGGTCCGCACGGGCGAAGATGGCCCCAAGGGAATCAGCTGCCTGGTGATCGACAAGGATACGCCCGGCGTCAACTTTGGCGCGAACGAGAAGAAGCTGGGATGGCACAGCCAGCCGACCGCGCAGGTGATCTTCGAGGACGCGCGCATTCCGGTCGCCAATCGCGTCGGGGCGGAGGGCGATGGCTTCCGCTTTGCCATGATGGGTCTGGACGGCGGCCGCCTGAACATCGGTGCGTGCTCGCTGGGCGGGGCGCAGCGGTGCCTTGACGAGGCGATAGCCTATACCAATGACCGCAAGCAGTTCGGCAAGCGGATCAGCGATTTCCAGAACACCCAATTCATGCTCGCCGACATGGCGACCGATCTGGAGGCGGCGCGCGCGCTGCTCTATCTCGCCGCTGCCAAGGTCACCGCCAATGCGCCCGACAAGACCAAGTTCGCCGCCATGGCCAAGCGCCTCAGCACGGATAGTGGCTCGAAGATTGTCAATGATGCACTGCAACTCTTTGGTGGATATGGCTATTTGCAGGACTACCCAATCGAGCGCTTCTGGCGCGACCTGCGGGTGCATTCGATCCTCGAAGGCACCAACCAGGTGATGCGGATGATCGTCGCGCGCGAAATGCTGCGCCAGTAAGGAAAACACCATGACCAGCGATATCCTCACCCGCGTCGAAGGGCGCACCGGAATCATCAGCCTCAACCGCCCCGCAGCGATCCACGCGCTGACCACGCCGATGTGCCAAGCGATGACCGAGGCGCTGACCCGCTGGATCGACGACCCGGCGGTCGACGCGGTGATAATCGACCATGCCGAGGGCCGCGGATTCTGCGCGGGCGGCGACATCCGCATGCTCGCCACGAGCGGCGCCGCCGATGGCGCAGAGGCGCGCGAGTTCTTCTTCGTCGAATATCGCCTCAATCACCTGCTGTTCGTCTATCCCAAGCCGGTGATCGCCTTCATGGACGGCATCACCATGGGCGGGGGCGTGGGCCTTTCGATGCCCTCGCGCTATCGCATCGCGACCGAGAACACGCGCTTTGCGATGCCCGAGACCGGGATCGGCCTGTTCCCCGATGTCGGCGGCGGCTGGTTCCTCTCGCGCCTGCCGGGCCGGGTGGGACAGTTCCTCGCGCTCACCGGAGCGCGGCTCGATGGCGCGGAATGTCATGCGCTGGGCTTGGCGACGCATTATCTGCCTGCCGAAAAGCTCGCCGAAGCGAAGCAGCGCATCGCCGCCGCGCCGCAGGATGTGGACGCGATACTCTCCGATCTTTCGGTCGCCCCACCCGAGGCACGCATCCTGGGCAATCGCGACCAGATCGACCGGCTGTTCGCCTCGGATCGCTACGAGGACATTCTCGCCGCGCTCGAAGCCGATGGATCGGACTGGAGTGCGAAGGAGTTGAAGACGCTCTCGACCAAGTCCCCGCAGACCTGCAAGGTGGCGCTGCGGCAGCTCAAGGAAGGCGGGCAAATGCCTGACTTTGCTGCTGAAATGCGCCAGGAATATGCGATCGGCGCGCGCGTGGTGCAGATGCACGACTTCATCGAGGGCGTGCGCGCGCTGATCATCGAGAAGGACAATGCGCCGCGCTGGAATCCCGACACCGCCGAAGGTGTCACCGACGCGCTGCTCGACACCATCTTTGCGCCGCTGCCTGAAGATCAGGCCTGGACCCCCCTGGAGATTGCACGATGACCTATGAAACGCTTCTCGTCGAACAGCGCGGCGCCGTCACGCTGATCACGCTCAATCGCCCGCAGGCGCTCAACGCGCTGAACAGCCAGGTGCTCGCCGATCTGATCGCGGCGCTGGGTGCGTTCGATGCCGATCCATCGCAGGGCTGCGCGGTGCTGACCGGGAGCGAGAAGGCTTTTGCCGCCGGTGCCGACATCAAGGAAATGGCGACCCAGAGCTTTGCCGACATGTACGGCAGCAATTTCTTCGCCGGCTATGACCGCGTGACGGCAACCCGCAAGCCGGTGATCGCGGCGGTCGCCGGCTATGCGCTGGGCGGCGGCTGCGAGCTTGCCATGATGTGCGATTTCATCATCGCGGCGGACAATGCAAAGTTCGGCCAGCCCGAGATCAAGCTCGCCGTGACCCCCGGCATGGGCGGATCGCAGCGGATGGCGCGCGCCATCGGCAAGGCCAAGACCATGGACATGTGCCTGACCGGACGGATGATGGACGCCACAGAGGCCGAACAATCGGGTCTCGTCGCGCGCGTCGTCCCGCTCGCCGATCTGGTCGACGAAGCCGTCAAGGCGGCAGAGACGATCGCCGGCATGGCCCCGCTTGCGACGCTGGCGGTCAAGGAAATGGTCAATGCCGCGTTCGAAACGACGCTGCAGCAGGGCGTGGTGTTCGAACGCCGACTGTTCCACGGCCTGTTCGGCAGCGAGGACCAGAAGGAAGGCATGGCAGCGTTCGTCGAAAAGCGCCCCGGCAAATGGACGGGGCGCTGATCACGCTTCTGATTGCGGCCCTTGCCCGGGTCAGGGCCGCAGCGCGCCGGTGAGATCCTCACCCAGTTGCAGCGCGTCGAGATCGGCTGCCACTGCGACCAGATCGGCGCGGGCTTGGGCGAGGCGGAACTCGGCATCGAGTCTGCGGATCGCGGCATTGGCCGCGGCATCCTCGCGCAGGTTGACCAGGAAGAAGTCGCTCGCGCCGGCCTGGAACAGGCGCCGCTCGCCGGCGGCGAGCTTCTCCGCCTGCACCTCCTCGTCGCGCGCGAGCACGGCCAGCCGCTCGGCGGCGGTGAGGTTGGTCGAAAGCTGCGCGATTTCGGCGAGAATCTGTTCCTCGCTCTGCCGACGCTTCCATTCGAGCGCATTGATATAGGCTTCGGCGGCCGCGACATTGCCCTTGGCGGCACGGTTCTGCAGCGGCATCGAGAAAGTGAACCCGACCACCGCCTCGAACGGATCACGCGAGCGCCCGCCGAGGCCCTGCTCGCCGAAATCCTTGCCCGCCTCGGCAAACAGCCGCAGCGAGGGCAGCAGCTTGTTCTGTTCGAGTTCGAGCTTCGCTTCGCCCTGCGCGAGCCGTTGCTCGATCAGCTGGATATCCGGGCGTCGCGCCAGCACCGCTGCGGGATCGGTGTCGCGCAATTGGCGGACCATCGGCAGCGAGGTCGGCAGATCGGCGGGTGTGGCGACGCGCGGGCGACCGTCATCGTCGCGCCAGAACAGCGACAGCCGTTGCGCGGCATTGGCGAGGTCGCGCTCGGCGGCGACGAGGAGCGACTGACGGCGCAGGAGGTTCTGTTCGTTCTCGGTCAGCAGGATCGCCGCGCGTGCCCCCAGTTGCACCTGGCGGCGGATGCCGTCCTGCCGGTCCTGCGCCAGGCCGACCAGCGAACGATAGACGCGGACCTGCTGGCCCGCCGCCACCCATTGGCCATAGGCCTGGATCGCCCGCTGCTGCACGCCAATGGCGATGATCAGCGCGTCGAGCCCGGCAATGTCGCGCTCGATCAGCGCGTTGCGCTGGCCGAAGCGGCGATCGTCGATATAGCGGTCGCGCAGCAGCGCAAAAACGCCGCGGACCTTGAGCTCGCCGAGCCGGTCGGTGAAGCTGTAATCCTCATAGACCGGAAAATCGCCGCGCGAGACACGGTAGCTCGCCTCCAGCTGGCCACCATTGTTGGTGAGCGGCTGGATCGCCTTTCCCTGCACATAGGTGCCATCGTAAAAGCCCGCGATGCGTGAAAAGCCTTCGCCGCTGAACAGCAGGTCGAATGCGCCTTCGCTCGCCAGCACCCGTCCGTCCGCCGCGCGCGTATTGGCCAGCGCCTCGAGGATGCTCGGCGCAAAGCGGCGTGACGACGCCAGCACCTCGGACAGCTGCAATCCGCGTGAGGAGGGCACCTGATCGGGCGCGCTGACCGGGGCAGGGAGCGGCTGCGCCCCGACCGGAACAGCGAGCAAGGCCGAAACGGCCAGCCCGGCCAGCATCCATGCCTTGCGCATCACTTCTTCCCCGACGAGCTGCTCGAGGAGCCCGACGACGAGGACGACGAGGACGACGATACCTTGCCTCCGGTCTGCGTCATGCCACTATTGCCCTGCTCGGTGAGCGCCGGGTTCTGCAGCGGGAAGTCGTTGAGCTGGCGCCACAGTTCGAAGCCGACCGAGACCTGCTCCATCGCCACCCAGCCACGCACATTCGCGCCGAGGCGGACATAGGGTTCACCCGGCCAGCGGGCCTTGCCCGGCGCTTCGCGGACAAGCACGCGGAACAGCCCGTTCTGCGAGGCGGCAAGGTCGACCTGCTGCACCTCACCATCGAACAGGCCGCGCGCGACCGAGGGCCAGCCGGAAAACTGGATTGCGGGCCAGCCTTCGAACTCGAGCCGCACCTGCTGGCCCTTCCGGATCAGCGGCGCATCGCGGCCATCGACATAGATTTCGACCACGCGCTTGGCTTCGGTGGGCGCAAAGGTCGCCAGAACATCGCCCTGCGAGACCATGGTCGCCTTGTCCCCGCCGCTGATCCGCTGGATCACACCATTGCGCGGCGCGCGGACGAGCTGAAGCGACTGGCGCGCGAGATTGATGTCGATCTGGGTAATGGCCGCGCGCGCCTCGGCGAGCTTGGCCTCCATCTCAGCCACCTTGATGCGCGCCAGTTCGTTCTCGCGCCGCGATGCCAGGCCCTCGGAAAACAGGGTGCCGGTTCGGCCGACATCGTTGCGTGCGGTGCTGAGCGCGGAGGCAGCCGCGGCAGCCTTGGCCTCGGCCAAGCTGCGCTCGACACGCAGGCGCTCGAGCAGCATCGGATCGTTGTCGGAAATCTGGACGATCGGGTCGCCTTCGCGCACGACAGCGCCATCCTCGACATACCAGCGCTCGATGCGGCCGGAGACCAGTGCGGTCACGTTCTGCACACGGTCCTGCGGGTTGAGCGCGATCACCTGGCCCGCGCCATAGGCGGTCTGGATCCAGGGCACGTAGATCATGAACAGCGCTGCTGCCACGAGCGTGATGACCACCATCAGCGCAATGGCGCGCAGGGGACGGGGTGCACGCTGGGCCGCGAGCGTGCGGAAGCGGACAAGGGCGCGATCACGCGTTGCCATGGGCTGCCTCCTCCGCCTTGCTGTCTACGATCTGCAGGAACTCTGCGGGGTCGTCTATGATCCTCTGTCCGTCATCGCCAAGCCACAGATAGCGGCATCCTTCGGTAGGCGCGGGACGATAACTGAACTGAACGACAGTCGAGCCCTCTTCGCGCATCACCTTGCGCACATCAGCGAGGATGGCAGGATCGATCATGTCGAAAAGCCCGGTCAGAATGAGCAGGCGCGGACATTTCAGCATCGCGCCTGCCAGCTTCAGCCGCAGCGCCTCGGCATAGGAAAGCGGCCAGCCGCTGGTCGACAACTGGGTATCGAGACCCTCGGGCAGGCGCATCACCCGATCTTCCAGCCGGACCAGCGCCAGCGCCTTGAGCACATCGCCCGAGGTCGTGTCGGGACCGGCCAGGCGCAGATAATCGCGGATGCTCGCCTGGACGATGGTCGGGCGATCGAGCACGATGATCTCGCTGCGCAGCCGGAACATGTCGACCATGGCAATATCCTGTCCGCCCAGCGTGACCACGCCCGTCTCGGGTGTCAGATATCGCTTCATTGCATGGGTGAAAAGCCGCTGGATGCCGTGATTCTGCGCTTGGGCAATCAGTTGCGTTCCGGCGGGGATGGTGATGTCCAGCGTGATGCCGGGCGCGGTCGAACTGTGTGACACACGGCGCAGAATGAGATCGCTTCCGCCGATGGCGTCCTGGCCCTCGCGAGCCTCCTCTTCTTGCTCGATCTGATAAATGAGGCCGATTTCCTCGGCAGCGGCAATCAGGTCATAGGTGGTGTCGAGATAGACGCCAACCTGCCCGAGTCCGTAAAATGCCGCCGAGAGTATGAGTTCGGCAGCGACCAGCTGGCCGATCGACAGTTCACCCTGAATCACGAGCCAGCCACCCAGTGCGAGAAGGCCCGAGCTGGCCAGCGCGTAAAGCAGCAGAAAGGCGACGGTCTGCGATATCGAATACCGGAAGTGCTTGGCCTTGGCCGCGATATAGGCAGCGGTCACCTCTTCCGATCCGTCGAGCGCGTAATCGACATGGCGGCCCGACTTGTAGAAGCCGTTCGATGCGCCGACATTTTCCAGCCATTTCGCAGCATCATATTTGGCGTGGCTCAGTGCGATGCCCGATCGGATCGCGCCGCGCGTCCAGACCAGCAGGATCAGCACGGCGAGCGCGATGACGATCAGGTTGAAGGCCAGGAAGAACGGGTGATAGAAAGCGGTCACGGCAAAGCCAACCGCCGATTGCAGGATGATGGTGAACCCGCCGATCAACAGGCTGGGCACCGCCTTCTGCACCGTATTGACGTCAAAATAGCGGTTGAACAGGTCCTGCCGTTTGCTGTCTTCGAAGAACGGATTGCGGGCATGGATCGAACGGATGGTGATCTCCGCAACCTGGCGCGAATAGAAACGCCGCGCAAACAGCTCCATGGTGTAGATGCGCAGCGCAGACAGCAGCACCGCGATCAGCAGCAGCCCTAGCAGCGTACCGGCCAGGGTCACCAACGGTGTCACCAGCGCGGTGTTCGCGACCGAATTGATCAGCATCTGCACCGAAATTGGCGTTGCCAGCGACAGCACGGAGATCGCGACACCATAGACCAGCGCCAGCGCAAGGAAGCTACGCTCGCCCTTCAAGAGGCTGAACATCCAGCGGATAGCCTCGCGCGCGCCCATGATATGGTGTTCGGAAGATGATGCCATTTTTGCCTGCCCGTTATTCCAAGGTCGCCAGCGCACGAAATAGGCGACCTCGCCGATAAGCCCATTCGAAAGCGGTTTACCGGAGCAATTGGTTTTTTCTATCGGGAAGCTTCCCCCCGAACGCAGTTTTCCATGATATAGATTAACCTGCCGCTGGTCGAACGGTTATCCGGGCCGATTGATCCATGTTATGGCGGAATTTATCATGGCGGAAGGCTGGGCCATTCACAAGCATGACCCAGCACCAGATTGCGAACATGTGCAAACTGCCAAGAGCAGCCCGATTGCGGCCGAACCCGCGCCGCGGGCTCGGCGCGCGGACGCCTATCGCTTGAGCAGCGGAGCCAGATACTGGCCGGTATAGCTGCCTGCGACCTTGGCGACCTGTTCGGGGGTGCCTTCGGCAACAACCTGACCGCCCTTGACCCCGCCTTCAGGGCCCATGTCGATGATCCAGTCTGCGGTCTTGATGACGTCGAGATTGTGTTCGATCACGACCACGCTGTTGCCCTGTTCAACGAGGCGATGCAGCACCTCGAGCAGCTTGCGCACGTCCTCGAAATGCAGCCCGGTGGTAGGTTCGTCGAGAATGTACAGCGTCTGCCCGGTCGAGCGGCGCGACAGTTCCTTGGCGAGCTTGACGCGCTGCGCCTCGCCACCGGAGAGGGTGGTGGCCTGCTGGCCGACCTTGACATAGCCGAGGCCCACTTCCCACAGCATCGCCATCTTGTCGCGGATCGGCGGGACAGCCTTGAAGAACTCAACCGCATCCTCGACCGTCATGTCGAGCACGTCGGCGATGCTATGGCCCTTGAACTTCACCTCCAAAGTTTCGCGATTATAGCGCTTTCCGCCGCATTCCTCGCAGGTGACATACACATCGGGCAGGAAGTGCATCTCGATCTTGATGACGCCATCGCCCTGGCATTTCTCGCAGCGACCGCCCTTGACGTTGAAGCTGAACCGGCCCGGCTTGTAGCCGCGCGCCAGGCTTTCGGGCAGCCCGGCAAACCAGTCGCGGATGTTGGTGAACGCACCGGTATAGGTCGCGGGGTTCGATCGCGGGGTGCGACCGATCGGCGACTGATCGATGTCGATCACCTTGTCGCAATGTTCGAGCCCGGTGATCTTGTCATGCGGCCCCGCGATGATCCGTGCGCCATTCAGCGCCCGCGCGGCTCCCGCGAACAGCGTATCGATGGTGAAACTGGACTTGCCCGATCCCGATACCCCGGTGATGCAGGTGAAGGTGCCGAGCGGGATCGACGCCGTGACGCCGGTGAGGTTGTTGGCGCGGGCATTGTGCACGGTCAGCTTCTTGCCATTACCCTTGCGGCGCTTCTTCGGCACCTCGATCCGCCGCTCGCCGGTAAGGTACTGCGCGGTCAGCGAGTCCTTCGCCTTGAGCAATTCGGGCAAGGTGCCCTTGGCAACCACCTCGCCGCCATGCACGCCCGCGCCGGGGCCGAGATCGACGATATAATCGGCCGTGCGGATCGCATCCTCGTCATGCTCGACGACAATCACGGTATTGCCCAGATCGCGCAGGCGCTTCAATGTCACCAGCAGCCGGTCATTGTCCTTCTGGTGCAGGCCGATGCTTGGTTCGTCGAGCACATAGAGCACGCCCGAAAGACCGCTGCCGATCTGGCTGGCGAGTCGGATTCGCTGCGACTCTCCGCCGGATAAGGTGCCCGAGGTGCGGTCGAGATTCAGATAATCGAGTCCGACATTGTTGAGGAAGCCCAGGCGCTCGATGATTTCCTTGAGGATCGCCTTGGCAATCTGCTGCTGCTGCGGTCCCAGCTTCTCGTTCAGCGTCTCGAAGAAATGCAGCGCATCGGCGACCGAGCGGCGGGTCGAGATCGAGATGTCCTCGCCCGCCACCTTGACCGAAAGCGCTTCGGGCTTGAGGCGCGCCCCGTCACAGACTTCGCAGGGCTGCGCGGTCTGATACTTGCTCAGCTCCTCGCGCATCCACGCGCTGTCTGTCTGCAGCATGCGGCGGTTGAGATTGCCGATCACGCCCTCGAACGGCTTCTTGACCTCATAGCTCTTGCGCCCGTCCTGGAAACGCAAGGTTACCGGCTTGCCCGCCGTGCCGTGCAGGATGATCAGCCGTGCCTCGCCGGGCAGGTCCTGCCAGGGCGTGTCGAGCGAGAAGCCGAATTCGCGCGCCAGGCTGGCGAGCACCTGCATGTAATAGGGCGAAGGCGGGTTCGACTTGGCCCAGGGCACGATCGCGCCCTTCTTGAGGCTCAGCTCCTCGTTGGGCACGACCAGCTGCGGGTCGAAATACATCTTCTCGCCCAGGCCATCGCAGGCAGGGCAGGCGCCCTGCGGCGCGTTGAACGAAAACAGCCGCGGCTCGATCGCCTCGATGGTGAAGCCGGATACCGGGCAGGCGAAACGTTCGGAAAAGATGATGCGGTTGTCGGGGATGCCCGCGTTCTTCATTCCCTTCTTGGGCTTCTCGTCCGTTGCTGCCGCAGCATCGCCTGCGGCGACCGCCGACGGTCCGCCAAGCGCTGCCACCGTACCATCCGCGAGATCGACATAGGCCAGGCCATCGGCGAGCTTGAGCGCGGTCTCGAAGCTGTCCGCCAGCCGCGTCTCGATGCCCTCACGCACCGCCATGCGGTCGACCACGACCTCGATGTCATGCTTGTACTTCTTGTCGAGCGCGGGCGCCGCGTCGATCTCGTACATCTCGCCGTCAATGCGCACGCGGGTGAAGCCCGCCTTCTGCCATTCGGCCAGTTCCTTGCGATACTCGCCCTTGCGGCCGCGGACCACAGGCGCGAGCAGATAGAAACGCGTGCCCTCGGGCAGCGCCATCACCCGGTCGACCATCATGCTGACGGTTTGCGCGGTGATCGGCAGGCCGGTCGCGGGTGAATAGGGCACGCCGACGCGCGCCCAGAGCAGGCGCATGTAATCGTAGATCTCGGTGACCGTCGCGACGGTCGAGCGTGGATTGCGACTGGTCGTCTTCTGCTCGATGCTGATCGCGGGGCTCAGGCCGTCAATATGCTCTACATCGGGCTTCTGCATCATTTCGAGGAACTGGCGCGCATAGGCCGAGAGCGATTCGACATAGCGCCGCTGGCCCTCGGCATAGATGGTGTCGAACGCCAGGCTCGACTTGCCGCTGCCCGAAAGCCCGGTGATCACGATCAGCTGATCGCGCGGGAGATCGATGTCGACGCCCTTGAGATTGTGTTCGCGCGCGCCGCGCACAGAGATGTGAGTGAGCATGAACGGCCTTATGTTCTATTGATGTTCCGCTGGCAAGCGGGAGAAAGCACGGTGCGGCGCTTGAGCCGGGTCGCGAGCGAAACATGGTGCTGCGGGACGCACGCTGCAAGGGCGCGACATGCGACGAATGGAACCGCTTTGAGCGATGATCGTAGCCGTGTTAATCGAGATCAACTTTGTCTTGAGGGAATATGATGATGACTTTTCGCCCGTTCAGCCGCGCCTCGCTGGCCATCGCTTTGACTGCTTCGGCGCTCGCCATGCCCGCTTTCGCACAGCAGGCCAGTGCCCCCGCCGCGGCTGAGCCCGATAACGGATCGATGGAACCGTCGCCCGTCACCCGCAATCCGAGCACGCCCGAGGAACAGGCCGAGCGCGAAGCGGCCAATGCTGCCCAGGTGCAAGCGTCGAATGCACAGCTCGCGCAGAATGCCGCCAATCTCGCAAACTATGAGGCGCGTCGCTCCAGCTATGAAAACCAGATGAAGCTTTACGAGAACACGGTCGATTCGCGCGCGCGGGCCGAGTCCGAATATGCCGAGGTGAAGAAGCTTTACGACGCCATCTACGCGCAGTGGGAAGCCGATGTTGCCGCCTGCAACGCTGGCGACCGCAAGCGCTGTGCACAGGCGCCCGTTATGCCCAAATGAACCGGGGTGCGGCTCGTGTCGCGCGCCCTAGATCTTCGGTAACACCAGGGTAAAGCGCGCCCCCTGCCCGGGCGCGCTTTCCACTGTCAGATCGCCCTGCATCGCGAGCGCTAGCCGCCGCGAGATGTACAGGCCGAGGCCACTGCCGCCGTCGCCGCTGCGGCCGAGCCGCTCCCATTTGTTGAACAGCCGCTGCTGATCCTCTTCCGAAAGCCCGGGTCCCTGATCGGCAACGGTCACGCTGGCCCAATCCGGGCCCTCGTCGAGCCGCAGCCAGATCATCGATCCATCGGGCGCGTAATTGATGGCATTGCCTAGCAGATTGAGCAGGACCTGAAGCACACGCCGGAACTCGCCGGTCGCAGCCAGGCTCTCGTCTTCGGCAGGCTTGTCGATCCGGATCGAGCGGTCGGCGGCCTTGAGCGCGAGAAGCCCCGCTGCGCGCCGGGCGAGATCGGCAAGATCGACCGGTTCGCTCGCAGCGCTGAATCCGCTGGCTTCGATCGCTTCCAGATCCGCCAGATCGTCGATCAGCGCCAGCAGGTGTCGTCCGGCTGATGCAATATCGCCAGCATAGCCGGCATAATCCGAACGCAACGGTCCCTCGAGCCGACCGCCGATGGTCTCTGCATTGGCAATGATCCGTCCGATCGGCTGGCGCAGCGCCGGGCCGATCTGGCTGCCGAACATATGCGCAAGGCGTTCGCCATCGAAAAGCGGCGGTGGGGAAGGGGCGGCTTGCGGCTCGGGTGCGGCGGGCGCTTCGGTCAGCAGCAGGTTCCATCCGGCGCCGGCATCGCTGCGCGTGCGATACAGGGTCCAGCACCGGGGGTCGCCGATCAGGCGGACGCGCACGCCGTTGTGGCAGTCCGCCAGCACGAGCGGCGCGCCATCCTCGGTCGCGATCAGCGCGCCCACGGGCTTCAACGTGACGCGCTCGGCATCCCAGTCAGCCGGCAGCATCACCATATCCTGCACATGCAGGATGCGGCCGAGCGGATCGACGCGGATATCCACGCTCGCCTCGGAAGAAGGCACGAAGATGGGCAGTGGGGCGGCAGTTTCGGCTTCGGGGAGCGGTCGTTCTCGCCACTGGCTGATCCGGAGATCGATCCCTTGCGCGCCCGGCTCGCAGTCGCACCACAGGTCGACTGACTCCTTCGGGCCTACAATCGTCAACGGTCGCGACAGGCGCATGCCGAGGCGCATCGCGTGGCGTGCCAGATCGAGCAGCGCGGGAATGGCCAGAACCTCGCCCTCGGCACCACCGAGCGCATGGTGCAGCTCCGCCACCCGGGCATCGGCATGCAACAGCCGCCCGTCGCGATCGATCTTCACGACGTGCGGATGATCGGCCATGGCGCTTGCCGAGGCTGCCTCAGAAGGATTGGCGCGAGCGATCACCACAGGGCTCCCGGGTGCGCCAGCGGATCGAGATTGCGCCAGCCTGCGACAAGCCGGGCAGCATCCTCCGGAACAAGCGCGCGCAGGTCTGCGGCGGGCGGCAAGGCGTCTGCTCGCAAGGAGGCAAGGGCAGCCAGCCCCTGCAGCAGCCCGGCGGCGACATCGGTCTCCAGGCCGCAGGCGCGCAAGACCACGGCCAGCCGCGCGAGATCGGCATCGCGCAGCATGTCGAACAGAAGATCGGCAGGCAGCCCGCTCGTCCGCTCGAGCATCGCGACGGTCAGGCTCGCGCCATTTTCGGCGAGCGACCAGGCCTCTGCGCTGCGGGGCAGTTCGAACAGATGGCAGAACCGCATCAGCCGGTGCGGGCGTCCGCGACGCTCGTCAAAGCCTTGCAGAAATGCTGCAGCCGCCCGGTTCAGCTCCAGCGGGTCGCTGTCCGGGCGTTCCTGCAGATAGGCGAGGCAGCTTCGCACCAGGCCGTGCAGCGTCTCGGGGGGCAGCTCGTCGGTGTCGATCGCGAACGCCTGCGCGCGGCTCAGAAACCGGCTCTGCGCGATGATCAGCGCCATCGCGGCTTCGGCAAGCTCATCCTGTGCATCGCCCACTTGGGCTTCGACACGTGGAGGCAATTCGGGTGTTCCGTGGCCGAGCAGCGAGGACTGGCGGCACAGCCGCGCCTCAATGGCGCGCGCAAACAGCAGCCGCGTGGTCGGGGCATGCGCCAGCACCGCATGGCGCGCGATGTCCGGACCCAGCTCGGCCGAGCCGGTGAGCGCCTTGGCGAGCTGCACGACCAGCGATTCGACAAAACCGCCGGTAAGGCTGAGGTCGTCCTCGCGCAGCGCCTGGGCCTGTTCGGGGAGCAATTGATGGCGCACCAACGCGGGGACCGCCATGGCCTGCCGGGCCTGAACGTCGGCCTGGCGCAGCAGCGCGCCTACGTCCCGTAAGGTCGGGCGTGCGGGGGCCATGTCGGTACTCATCGCCTTGCCCTACCAATGGCTGGTTAAAATGCTGTTAGTTGAAAGGATCAGCGCCCTGCCATCGATATGGGTTCAGGCCTTGTCCGCTGCAAGCGGCGCGCGGTGCGTCTGCCACAGCAAAAGCCCCGTCAGCGCGAGATTCCAAAGCATCAGCATCGGCATCAGCAGGCCGAGCGGCAAGGCAACCATGGCCGCCAGGGCGACCAGGCTGGGTGATCCCGCAAGCCTGCGCCAGAGCTGCGGCAGCGGTCCCGGCACCCGGCTCAGCACGGTGGCAAGGCCCGGCAGCAGCAACGCCGCGAACAGCCCGGACAGCCGGTCCGACGCAGCCACGCTGAGCACCGTGACGATGATGAAGGCGATCGCGAACGCAACGTCGCGCGCGATCTGTTCGACAGGCCTTGTCAGACTGCCGACAAAGCGCCCGAACAGCCTGTTGGCCGCATGGCCCGCCGCGCGCCCCGTCACGAGCATGGCGAGCGCCGCCATGCCCCATTGCGCGCCTGCCATACCGATTCCGATCACGGGCAGGCCGATGCCTGCGAGCCTGAGCGCCGGGCGGCTCCATCCGGTCGACCAGACGCGCCTTGCCAGCGAGGCCATCGCGCCGGTCTGGACGACCTTGCCGCCCAGCCCTCCCGATGCTCCGGCCAGCTCCTGCAGGGCGAGAATTTCGGCTTCTCCCGCTTCGCGCACGATCGCGATCCGCCCGGCTTCGGCCAGAGAGAACGGCAGCACCTCACGCCGATAGCCGCGCTGCACCGCCAGGCGCAGCAGCGCCGACTGGATGCTCCAGTCTTCGGGAAGGTCACGCGCCTCGACCAGGTCACGCGCGCGAACGCAGGCGAGCCCCGCCCAGACATGGTTGATATCGATCCGCTCAAACCGTTCGATCAGTACGCGTGCGCCGTCACCGGGGGCGAAACTGGCGACGAACGTGCCGGTCTCGCGGGCGAGCCTGTCCATGTCGGCAGGAGCGACATACAGGCCATCCGCGATCACCAGCAGCTCGTCCTCGCTGGCGAGCCGCACGCTGATATCGGCAACCGATCGCACCAGGTGAAACGCGAGTCCGCGCTGAGCGGCATAGCCCTCGATTTCGCGGATGCGATCGTCGACCGTGCCGACGAGGCACAGGATTTCGCCAGCGCCCGCCTGGACCGCCAGATCGATATGCAGCATCGCCAGCCGCCCATGCGCCAGCGGCAGCGCACCGCGCAGTGCGGTGCTGCCGGGCACGGTTTCGGTCAGCGATATCAGTGCGGTACGCACGTCATGGAGCTCCATATGAACGGGAGCGGCCCTCTTATCGGGTGGGCACGGGGATGCCAACCGGCTGCGGCGCAGCCGAGGATGCAATGCGCAAGTTTACAGGTCGGCGGCAGGTATCTCGCCGAAGTCGCGCATCGCGGCGGCGAGTTCGCGCAGGACCACGGGATCGCCCGGGGCGCCCTCGAGCGCCTGGTCGGCAAGATCGACAATGCCCTGTACACCGAAACTGGCGGCCAGGCTCTTGAGGCGAAGCGCCGCGAAATGCCAGTTGGCGTCACACCGCGCGCGGCCCAGAAGGTCGATCTGCCGCGCAGCGCTCTCGATAAAGGCCCCGCGCAGCTCGGCGACCAGATCGGGATCGCTGCCGACAGCGGCGGCCAGCGCCGCGTTCAAAGCTCCGGATTCATATGCCATGGGGCATCGGAATAGACCAACCGCCTTAACTTTCAGTTTCTGGCGGGGCAAAATCTGTTAAGCATGTCGGCATGGGTGAGGGGAAGAAGATCATCGACCTGCGGAATGGCCGCAGCGAGGAAAATCCTGCGGCGCAGGAGCCGGTTCCGGACATGGCGGCACCGGCCAATTTGGTGCGTGCGGGAGCCGAAGAGCCGAGCGATTCGCACGCGCCCTGGGCCAGCGACGAGGAGGTGCCTGCGGCCGCGCCGGTGATCGGACGCTGGGGCTGGGCCGCGCTGGCGCTGGGCGTTGCCTGGACGGCGGCGTTCGTATGGGCGTCGCTGCCGATGTGGCTGGCGATGATGACCCCCGAACTGGCGATGCAGGCGATCGCACAATGGGCAATGCCGGTGGCACTGATCGCCGCGCTCTATCTGGTCATGCAGCGCAACAGCCACAGCGAAGCGCGCCGTTTCGCGCAGCTTGCCGGGTCGTTGCGGGCGGAGAGCAGCCTGCTCGAAACCCGGCTGGCACACGTCAATGCCGAGCTGTCGCTGGCGCGCGAGTTCCTTGCCAATCAGAGCCTTGAGCTTGAGTCGCTCGGGCGGGTTTCGAGCGACCGGCTGCGCAGCTTTGCCGAGGAACTGCGCGCGACCATCCAGGCCAGCGACACCGGAATGCGCGCGATCGGCGAGGTCAGCGCAGCCGCACAGGGCAATATGGAAAAGCTGCGCAACCACCTGCCGGTCATCGCCAATTCAGCCAAGGATGTGACCAATCAGATCGGCAATGCCGGGCGCACGGCGCAAGGCCAGGTCGAAAGCATGATCGCCGCGTTCCAGAAACTGAACGAATTCGGCCAGGCCGCCAGCGCCCAGATCGGCACCCTGGTGCAGGAATCGGATGCCGCGACAGCCAGGCTTGCCCAGTCGGTCGAGACCAGCGGTGCCGCGCTCACCGGCCATGTTGCCGAGGCAAGCGAGCAGATGGACCGCGCGATCGAGACCGTCGCCAGCCGCCTGGCGAACACGCGCAGCAATCTTGATCGGACGGCAGAGATCCAGACGGAACAGCTGCAGGCTCATGTCACGGAGCTCGAACGTTCGCTCGCTACCCTGGCCGAAGCGATGGCCGAGCGCGCCGCGCGCAGTCGTCAGGACATGCGTGCCGCTGCCGGGGATCTGGAGCTGACGCTGGGCACGCTGGCAACTTCAGCCGGCGAGAGCGAAGCCACGATCCGCCAGATCATTGCCGCCGCCGATGCGCAGATCGGCAATGCCGAGCGCCGCCTGCAGGCGATGGACGAGCAGAGCAGCGAGGCGCTCGCGCGTCTGGCCTTTGCCCTGTCGGCGCTCGATGCCAATGTTGCGAGCCTGTCCGAGAAACTGGCTGCAGGCAGCGGGCATGCCGAGATTTTCGATAGCAAGTCGCAGCGTGTACGCACGCTGCTCGAGTCGATCGAGCGGCAGGCCGAAGTGACGATCCCGGCTGCTCTGGAGGAACTCGATCGCAAGACCGGCACGAGCGAACAGGGCGTAGCGAGCCTGCGCGCGCATGTTTCGCAGGTCGATGACGAGATGATCCGGCTGGGCTCGATCCTCGGCAATTTCGAGCAGCGCATCGCAGAACAATCGGCCGAGATCGCCAGGCTGGCGGGCAGCAGCGAGTCAGGATGGCGCGAGCGGGCCGAGGATATCGGCGCCCTTGTCGCGGCGATGCGCGCGGCGCGCGACGATATCGACCAGCTTAACGAGACATCGGCGATCAAGTTGGTCGAGACGATGCGCGATGTCCATCGCGAGGCGCAGGCGGCTGCCGACGAGGCGCGCAGGGCCATGGATCGCGCAATTGCAGGCGCGACCGACAAGCTGGGTCAGGACAGTGCCGCAGCGCTCGAAAAGGTGCTGCGCGGCAAGGCGGAAGAGCTGGTCGGCAAGCTTGAGAGCGCGATCAACCGTGCGGTCGGCGCTACCAGCGATGCCAGCCTGCACCTCAGGGATCAGCTGGCACGGGTCGACGATCTTGCCACCCATCTCGAGCGCCGGGTTGCTGATGCGCGCGAACTGGCCGAAGAGCGCACCGACAATGATTTCGCGCGGCGACTGGCGCTGCTGACCGAGTCGCTCAATTCGACCGCGATCGATGTCGACAAGATCCTCTCTGCCGAGGTCAGCGATACGGCTTGGTCGGCCTATCTGCGCGGCGATCGCGGCGTGTTCACGCGGCGTGCGGTGCGACTGATCGACAGTGGCGAGGCGAAGGACATCGCGTCCGCCTATGAGAACGACCCCGGATTTTTCGAGCTGGTGAACCGCTATATCCACGATTTCGAAAGCATGCTGCGCACCGTGCTGTCGACCCGCGACGGCGGCGTGATGGGGGTCACGCTGCTGTCGTCGGAAACCGGCAAGCTCTATGTCGCGCTGGCCCAGGCGATCGAGCGGCTGCGGAACTGATGCCCAGGATCAATCCCGTTTCGTAGCGCTGATTTCCTGCACCGCCGGCGCATTTTCCCAGCCGCCACCCAGGGCTCGGAACAGCGAGACCTCCGCTTCTGCCCGGGCCGCCGCGGCCGATCCGCTGGCAGCGCGCGCCGCAAGCAGATTGCGTTCTACCTCCAGCAGTTGCAGCGCATTGTCGCGACCCGCTCTGAAACGAATTCGCGTGATCCGTGCGACCTCCTCGGCAGCCTTGGCCGCATCGCGCAGGCTGGCTTCCTGCTCGATGGCGGCCTTGAGCCGCGCGAGTGCCTGTTCGGTCTCCTGCAGCGCGGTGAGCACCGCACCATCAAAGGCCGCCAATCGGGCATCGGCCTGAGCCGAGGCCGCATTGACCCGTGCGCGTGCCGCGCCATCGATCGGCAGCGACCATGAGATCAACGGGCCGAGGCTGAAGCCGATATTGTTCGATTCGCCCAGCGCGCTCGGGCTGGTTCCGCCAATGGTCAGCGAGCCGGCCAGCCGGATCGAGGGATAGAGCGCGGCGGTCGCCACGCCGACCCTCGCCGTATCTGCCGCCAGCCTGGCTTCGGCCGCGCGGACGTCGGGACGCCGTGCAAGCAGGGCTGCGCCGTCACCGATCGGGATTGCGTTGTCGAGCCGTGGCGGCGTGGTACAGGCCGCTGCGGCAGTGTCAATACTGGCCGGCGTATCGCCAGTCAGCGTGGCAAGCGCATAAAGCGCCGCTCGCTGTTCCGCCTCGAACTGCGGCACTTGGGCCTGGGCCTGGGCGACGAGCAGTTCGGCATTGGCAACATCGCGCCGCTGTCCGCGGCCTGCGGCGAAAAGCCGCTGGTTGAGGTCGAGCGTCCGCTGCTGCGTGGCGAGCGATTCTCGGGCGATGTCGGCCTGCAAGCGACTCGAGCAGGCCAGGGCATAGTTGCGCGCGACCTCTGCTGCCACGCTGACCCGCGCGGCATCGAGATCGGCTGCTGCGGCCAGCGCATCGCCGCGCGTCGCCTCGACCGAGCGCCGGACTCCGCCGAACAGGTCGATCTCATAGGAGGCATCGCTGCCGAGCTGATAGAAATCGAAGGTCAGCGGCTCGGGCGGGGCAAAGCCCACTCCGGCATTCTGCCCGGTGCCGACCTGGTTGGTATTGGCCGACGCGCTCGTGCTCAAGCTGGGGAACAGCCGTCCGCGGGCCTCGCGGATCAGCGCGCGGGCACGGCGCAGATTGGCGCTGGCCTCGCGCACATCGGTATTGCGCTCGAGCGCCTTCCTGACCAGCGCATCGAGTGCCGGGTCCTGATAGAGCCTCCACCAGCCATCGGGCAGCGGCGTGGCGGCAAAGCGCGGATCGGTACCTTCGGCAAAGCCCTGCGCAGCGCTGGCCGGCGTGGTCGGTCGCTCGAAATCGGGGCCGACGGTGCACGCAGCGAGCGTGGCGCTGAGGGCTGCGGCGGCGAGCAGACGGAATTTCAGGGTCATGGCTGGTTGCCCTCCAGAACGGGCTGGCTTGGGGCGGGCGGGGGCGGATCATCCTTGCGGCGACGGCGCGACCACGCCTTGATCCGCTCCTCGAGCGTCCGCACCATCACATAGAAGGCGGGGGTGAACAGCAGGCCGAAAATGGTCACGCCGATCATGCCGAAGAACACCGCGATCCCCAGCGCCTGGCGCATTTCCGCGCCTGGCCCCGACGAGATCACCAGCGGTAGCACGCCCAGGATGAACGCGAGCGATGTCATCAGGATCGGGCGGAGACGCTGCGCGGCGGCATGGCGCGCCGCCTCCAGCACCGACTGGCCGTGATCCTCGTTATGCTTCGCGAATTCGACGATCAGGATTGCGTTCTTGGCTGCGAGACCGATCAGCACGACCAGCCCGATCTGCGTCAGGATGTTGTTGTCGCGTCCCATCAGGTTCACGCCCAGAATGGCGGCCAGCAGGCACATCGGCACGATCAGGATCACCGCCAGCGGCAGCACCAGGCTCTCATATTGCGCGGCGAGCAGCAGGAAGACGAAGATCACGCCCAGCGCGAACACCAGCGTACCGGTGCTTCCGGCTGCGCGCTGCTGATAGGCGATTTCGGTCCATTCATAATCGAAGCCCTGGGGCAGCACGCGCTGGGCCAGCTTCTCCATCGCATCGAGCGATTGGCCGCTCGAATAGCCGGGCAGGGTGTCGCCCTGCAACTCCGCCGCACGGTACAGATTGTAGCGCACCACGCGATAGGCCCCCGAATCGTTGCGCAGGCTCATCACCGCATCGAGCGGGACCATCTGCCCCGTGGACGAGCGCGTACGCAGCCGTCCGATATCCGAGACATCGTCGCGATACGGGGCATCGGCCTGTGCGGTCACCCGGAAGGTGCGGCCGAGGAAATTGAAGTCGTTGATATAGCTCGAGCCCAGATAGGTGCCGAGCGTCGAGAAGATATTCTCCACCGGTACGCCCAGCTGCTCGGCGCGCGCGCGGTCGATGTCCGCGAACAGCCGCGGCGTGCGGGTGTTGAAGGTGGTGAACGCGCCGGCAATGCCCTCGGTCTGGTTGGCCCCGCCCATCATGGCGAAGGCCGCCCCTTCCAGAGCCTGCAAGCCAGCATTGCCGCGATCCTCGATGATCATCTTGAAGCCGCCGCCGGTACCCAGGCCGGAGACCGGGGGCGGGGCGATCACCAGGATGTTGCCCGCGGTGATCTGCGCCATCGCACCGAACAGCTCGCCTGCGACCTCGGTCGCGCCGATGCGCGTGCCCGCCGGCTTCAGCGTGATGAAGATCGCGCCGGCATTGGGCGCATTGGTGAAGGTCGCGCCGTCAAAGCCAGCAAAGGCGATGGTGCTGACGACATTGGGGTTCTTGAGCGCGAGCGCCTGCGCTTCCTCGAGCGTCGCGGTGGTGCGCTGGAGCGAGGCGCCAGGCGGCATCTGCACGACGCCGATCAGATAGCCCTGGTCCTGCGCGGGGATGAAGCCCGCAGGCGTCGCGGCAAAGCGCCATCCCGCCACCGCGATCAGCGCAAGATAGGCAATTCCCATGAACATCAGGCTGCGGATCGTGCGCGCGGTGAGGCGGCCATAGCGCTCCGAAAGCTTGGCAAAGCCGCGGTTGAAGCCGCGTGCAAAGCGCGCGCCCCATCCACGCCAGCCCGCCGGAATGTCCTTGTCCTCATGGCTGCGCGGACGCAGCAGCAGCGCGGCGAGCGCCGGCGACAGCGTCAGCGACACGAATGCCGAGAAAGCCGTCGCACCAGCGATGGTGACCGCGAACTGCTGGTAGAAGGCCCCCGAAATGCCGGGGATGAACGCGGTCGGGATGAACACGCCGCACAGCACCAGCGCGATCGCGATCAGCGCGCCCGAGACCTCGTCCATCGTCTTGTGCGCGGCATCGAGCGGGCTCAGCCCCTCTTCCTCCATCAGGCGCTCGACATTCTCGACCACAACGATTGCGTCGTCGACGACGATGCCGATCGCCAGCACCATGCCGAACAGCGAGAGACTGTTGAGCGAGAAGCCCAAAGCCGCCAGCACCGCAATCGCGCCCGCGAGCGCAATCGGGATGGCGATGATCGGGATGATCGCCGCGCGCCAGCTCTGCAGGAACAACAGCACGACGATGGCAACGAGGATGATCGCCTCGACCAGCGTGTCCTGCACCGCCGCAATCGACGCTTCGACATAGCTGGTCGGGTTATACGGGATGCTGTACGCCATGCCCGGCGGGAAATTGCCTTCGGCGCGCTTGAGCTCATCCTCGACCGCCTTGGCGACCGTCAGCGCGTTCGACCCGGGCAACTGCGAGATGGCGAGCGCCACCGTTGGCTTGCCGCTGGCAAAGGCGTTGACGCTGTAATCCTGCGCACCCAGTTCAATGCGGGCCACATCGGCAAGCCGCGTGAGCGCCAGGCCGTCGCGCTTGATCACGATCTGGCCGAACTCCTCGGGCGTGCTCAGCCGTCCCTGGGTCTGCACGCCGAGCTGGAACGCGGTACCGCCACTGTTGAACGGTGGCTGGCCGATCGAGCCTGCTGATACCTGCGCGTTCTGCGCGCGGATCTTGCCGACGATCTCGTCCACGGTGAGGTTGCGGCTGGCCGCCAGTTCGGGGTCGATCCACACGCGCATGTTGTAATCGCGCCCGCCGAACAGCCTGGCCGAGCCGACCCCCTCGATGCGCGAGATGCGGTCGATGATCTGCAGCGTCGCATAGTTGCTGATATAGGGCTGGGTCAGCGAGCCATCGGGCGAGAAGAAATTCGCGACCATCAGCAGATCGGGCGAGTTCTTGCGCACCGTCACGCCGATCTGGCGCACCTCCTGCGGCAGGCGCGGTTCGGCGCTGCTGACGCGGTTCTGCACCAGCACCTGCGCCTGGTCGACATCGGTACCCTGGGCGAAGGTGACGGTGATCGCCAGGTTGCCATCACCGGTCGATGACGAGGACATGTACAGCATGTCCTCGACGCCGTTGATCGACTCCTCCAGCGGCGCGGCGACGACGTCGGCAATGGTTTCGGCGCTGGCGCCGGGGAAGCTCGCGCTCACCACCACCGTGGGCGGCGCGATCTCGGGATATTGCGATACCGGCAGCGTCGGATAGGCGACCACGCCGAAGATGACGATCAGGATCGACAGGACCGCCGCGAAGATCGGGCGGTCGATGCAGAAATGGGCGATGCGCATGGCTTAGCTCGCCGTTGCCTGGGCGGGGGCGGGGGTGGAAATGGGCTGCGCGATCGGTGCGTCATCCTTGGCGCGGGCCTTGATCTGGCCCTTGCGCGGGGTCACCACCATGCCTGGCTGCATTCGGGTGAGGCCGTCGATGACGATCCGCTCGGTCGGCGCGATCCCTTCGCGGATCACGCGCAGCCCTTCCACCATCGGTCCGGTCTGGACCGGACGAGGCGCAACCTTGTTGTCCTTGCCCAGAACGAAGACCAGCTTGCGTGTCTGATCGGTGATGATCGCCTCGTCGGGCACGAGCATCGCCTTGTACGTGCCCGACCCCAGCAGCCGCGCGCGCCCGAACATGCCGGGGACGAGGAAACCGTTGGGATTGTCGACCATCGCATAGGCGGTGATCGTGCCGGTATCGGGGCTGATGCCGTTGTTGAGGAAGGCCATGCGGCCTCGCCAGCGGAACGTCGGCTCGTCGGCGAGCTGGATCTCGACCGGATTGGGCGCATAGCGCGAACTGCGCCGCTCCCCGCCCGCATCCTGGCGGATATATTTGAGATAGAAGGCCTCGGCGCCATCGAAGCTGAAACGGATCGGGTTGATGCGGACGATGCGGGTCAGTTCGGTCTGCCCGGCAGTGACGAAATCGCCGACATCGACCATCCGGTTCGAGGTGCGGCCCGAGATGGGCGCACGCACTTCGGTAAAGGAAAGATCGAGCTGGGCCTGCTGGCGGCGCGCCTGGGCCGCGGCGAGCGAGGCGCGCGCGGTGCGCAGATTGGCGGCGAGCGTGTCCGCTTCTTCACGGCTGATGGCATCGAAGCCGACCAGTTCGCGGCCGCGCGTTGCCTGGGCCTGGGCATTGGCGAGCGCAGCACGGGCGCTGGCAACGCTGGCCTCGGCTTCGGCCAATGCGGCGCGGAAAGGTCGCTGGTCGATCACGAACAGCAACTGCCCCTTGCCGACATCGCCACCATCGCGGAAAGCGACACGCGCAATCGGTCCCGAGACGCGCGCGACCAGCTGCACATCCTCGTCCGCGGTGAAACGGCCGATATACTCGTCCCAATCGACCACCTCGCGCTGCAGCGGCACGGCGACCGTCGCTGCGGGCGGGGAAGGCGGCGGGGGCGGCTCGGACGAACAAGCGCTGACGAGCAGCGCGAGCGCTGCAGCGAAGAGCGCGCATCTGGGGGGGACGCGCATCGATGACTCCGGATTTTGATATTGCACCGCAACATCGTGGCGGAAACGTAACGGAAGGTCCAGAGAAAAAAGTTGCATTTAACAACTAATATATGTTTGTTTTTTGCAACTCATCTGGCGCAACCCGCAAATGCGGAGAATGTTCCGCGATCCCGTTCAGGATGCTGCGCGCACGCCTCCGCATTTGGCCATGCAAGGTTGTAGTGCGATGGCGCGCTCCCTATCTGACCCGGAAGTCCAAGATGAAGGGGGATTTCCTGATGCTGTACCATGATGCCGACGATGACGTCGATCTGTCGGAAAAGGGCAAGATCCCCGTTCCCCAGGACGTGCAGCAGGCGATCGTCACTTTGCTGCGCTGGACCGGCGACGATCCCGAGCGCGAGGGCTTGCGTGACACACCGCTGCGCGTCGCGCGCGCCTGGAAGGAATATTGCTCGGGCTATGGCGACGATCCCAGCGTGCATCTCAGCCGCACGTTCGAGGAAGTCGGCGGTTATGACGAGCTGGTGCTGCTCAAGGACATTCCGTTCCAGTCGCATTGCGAACACCATATGGCGCCGATCATCGGCAAGGCGTCGATCGCCTATATGCCCAGGGATCGCGTGGTCGGCATTTCCAAGCTGGCGCGCGTGCTGCACGGCTATGCACGGCGTCTGCAGGTACAGGAGCGTCTGACAGCTGAGGTCGCCGCCTGCATCTGGGAGCATCTGCAGCCGCATGGCGTGGCGGTGGTGATCGAGGCGAGCCACAGCTGCATGACCGCGCGCGGCGTGCGCACGCCCGGCGTCGGCATGATCACCAGTCGCCTTCTTGGCTGCTTCCTGGATGACCATCGCTCGCGCAAGGAAGTGATGGGTCTGATGGGCTATTGAGGCCCGAACAGCTCTCTCCCCGCGAGGGGAGAGGGCGTTGAGCGAAGTTCAAAGCTGCTCGAGCATGTAGTCCGCGCTGCTGACCTTGAAGTCGCCCGGCTCTTCGACGAACAGCTTGTCCACCACACCGTCCTTGACGACCATGGCGAACCGCTGGCCGCGCTTGCCCATGCCGAAGCCGGTGCCGTCCATGGTGAGGCCCAGAGCCTCGACGAAATCGCCATTGCCGTCCGCGAGCATCGCGATCGAATCGGCATTGGCGGACTTGCCCCAGGCGCCCATCACGAACGCATCGTTGACGGCGGTACAGGCGATCTCGTCGACCCCTTTGGCCTTGAGCGCATCGGCCTTTTCGACAAAGCCGGGAAGGTGACGGGCCGAACAGGTCGGCGTGAACGCACCGGGTACCGAGAACAGCGCGACGGTCTTGCCCGCAAAGAAATCCTTCGCCTCGACCTGCTGCGGCCCATCGGCGGTCGCGCGGACGAACTTGGTGTTGGGGATGGTGTCGCCGACGTTGATCATGGCATTCGTCTCCTGCTGGATATTGGAACCGGGCTGCATGTTGTCCCGTCGCCAGCGCATTGCAAGAGCCCATCGCCGAGCCTGCCTCAATTCCCGATTGTTGGTCTTGGTCGAGGCATATAAAGGAATCTTTATATTTGCCTGTCAGGCCGAGTCTGGCTATGGGAGCCGGAGTTTCCGATCGCCCCCTTGGCCATTCGGACAGACATTCAGGAGATATAGCGTGGCCAGTGCCCCGACCCTCGACCGCAACGATTATGTCGTTGCCGACCTTTCGCTCGCCGATTTCGGCCGCAAGGAAATCGCGATCGCCGAAACCGAAATGCCCGGCCTGATGGCGATCCGCGAAGAATATCGCGCCGCTCAGCCGCTCAAGGGCGCCAAGATCACCGGCTCGCTGCACATGACCATCCAGACCGCCGTGCTGATCGAGACGCTGGTCGCGCTGGGTGCCGAAGTGCGCTGGGCCACCTGCAACATCTATTCGACCCAGGACCATGCCGCCGCCGCGATCGCCGCGCAGGGCATTCCCGTGTTCGCCATCAAGGGCGAGACGCTGGAAGAATATTGGGAATATGTTGACCGCATCTTCGACTGGGGCGCCGAGGAAGGCACCACCTGCAACATGATCCTCGACGATGGCGGCGACGCCACGATGTATGCGCTGTGGGGCGCGCGCGTCGAAGCGGGTGAAGAGCTGTTCACCCCGACCAACGAGGAAGAAGAGTGCTTCGTCAAGGTCCTGAAGCGCCGCCTGGCCCAGACCCCGGGCTACCTCACCAAGACCGTCCAGAACATCAAGGGCGTGTCGGAAGAGACCACCACCGGCGTGCACCGCCTGTATGACCTCGCCAAGAAGGGCAAGCTGCCGTTCCCCGCGATCAACGTCAACGACAGCGTCACCAAGTCGAAGTTCGACAACAAGTACGGCTGCAAGGAATCGCTGGTTGACGGCATCCGTCGCGGCACCGACGTGATGATGGCCGGCAAGGTCGCCGTGGTGTGCGGCTATGGCGACGTCGGCAAGGGTTCGGCAGCCTCGCTGCAGGGCGCCGGCGCGCGCGTGATCGTCACCGAAATCGACCCGATCTGCGCCCTGCAGGCGGCGATGGACGGCTTTGCCGTGCAGACGCTGGAAGACGTCGTGTCGACCGCCGACATCTTCGTCACCACCACCGGCAACAAGGACGTCATCACGCTCGATCACATGCGCGCGATGAAGGATATGGCGATCGTCGGCAACATTGGCCATTTCGATAACGAGATCCAGGTCAATGCGCTCGAGAACATGAAGTGGACCGAGATCAAGCCGCAGGTCGACATGGTCGAATTCCCCGATGGCAAGCGCATCATCATGCTGTCCAAGGGCCGCCTGCTGAACCTCGGCAACGCCACCGGCCATCCCAGCTTCGTGATGTCGGCCAGCTTCACCAACCAGGTGCTCGCCCAGATCGAACTGTTCAGCGGTGCAAACAAGTACCAGAACGAAGTGTACGTTCTGCCCAAGCATCTGGACGAGAAGGTCGCCCGTCTGCACCTCGCCAAGCTGGGCGTGAAGCTGACCGAACTGACCAAGGAACAGGCCGCCTATATCGACGTGCCGGTCACCGGTCCGTTCAAGAAGGACGAATATCGCTACTGATCCGCTGCGTTCCGGTTCTGCCGGAACCAGGACAGATAAGGGCCCGCTCCGCAATATGCGGGGCGGGCCTTTTGCATGGGCGACGATCGCCCTCGGGCCGATTTCCGTTAACGCACACGCCCCCGCGCGCTATAGGCCAGCGAGAATCGCCCCCTTGCTGAGGAGCCAGCCCATGAAATTCTTCGTCGACACCGCAGACACCGCCGAAATCGCCGATCTGGCCGCGACCGGCCTGCTCGATGGCGTCACCACCAACCCGTCGTTGATCGCCAAGTCGGGCCGCGATTTTCTGGAAGTGACCAAGGAAATCTGCGCGCTGGTCGAAGGCCCGGTCTCGGCAGAGGTCGTCGCGCTCGACCATGAGACGATGATGAAAGAGGCCGAGATCCTGCGCAAGATCGCCAACAATGTCGCGATCAAGGTGCCGCTGACGCTCGACGGCCTCAAGACCTGCAAGAAGCTGACCGACGATGGCACCATGGTCAACGTGACCCTGTGCTTCTCCGCCAACCAGGCGCTGCTCGCGGCCAAGGCGGGCGCGACCTTCATCTCGCCCTTCGTCGGCCGTCATGATGATAACGGCTTCGACGGCATGGCGCTGATCGAGGACATCCGCCTGATCTACGACAACTACGCCTTCGACACCGAAATCCTGGTCGCCTCGATCCGCCACCCGATCCACGTGCTCGAATCCGCCCGCATCGGCGCGGACGTCGCCACCATGCCACCCAGCGTGATCCGCGGCCTGTTCAAGCACGTGCTGACCGACAAGGGCATCGAAGGCTTCATGGCCGACTGGGCTAAGACGGGTCAGTCGATCGGGTAATTCCCCGACAACATAGACTTCTAAGAAAAGCCGCCGGAAGGATGTTTCCCCCGGCGGCTTTTTTGTTTCGAAATTGTGGCTGACTGCGCTCTCGTCCGACGCGCCTCAATCCGCAAACGTCTTCGGAGCAGGCGACGCAATCGTCAGCGTGCCCGCGCCGACCTGCTGTACTTCCAGCAGCCGCTCCGCCACGCCGTTGCGCCCGAAGCGGAACGCGCCGTCCAGGCCGATAAAGCCGCCGGGATCGCGCAGGCGGTCCATCGGGAAGGGGGTGCCGGGCTTCCAGTCGCGGGCGATGCGGGTGGTGAGCAGCACGCTGTCATAGCCGAGCGTCGAGAGGCGGAAGGGATCGGTGCCGAATTGCGCGCGGTATTTTGCGGCATATTGGCGGTACAGGCCGTCCGAGACGCTGGCGAACCACGCACCGCGCATCGCGGCCGACGAGGGCAGGGCGCGTTCGGTGTTCCACAATTCGGTGCCCAGGATGCGCGCATCGGTTCCGCCATTGGCGCGGATCAGTGGGACGATGCGGATCGCCGCCGCGCCGCTATCGGCGATCAGGATCGCCTCATAGGCGGTGTCGCCCTGCATCTTCTTGAGCGCAGCGGTAATCGCGGTATTGCCCGCGCCATAGCTCTGCATCGACACGACCGTGCCGCCCGCAGCCTTGACCGAGGCGAGCATCGCCGAGGAGGCGCGCTGACCATAGGTGCCGGCGGGGACGAGTGCCGCAAAACGGGTAATGCCCTGCGAGCGGGCATGGCGCACGACGCGGTCGATCGACTGGGCGGGCACATATCCCATGACGAAGACGTTGTTGCCGGCGATGCCGACATCGTTGGAATAGCTGATGATCGGCACGCGCGCGGCATTGGCGGCGGCGGCAATGGCGACCACGTCGTCGCCCAGCAGCGGGCCGAGGATCAGGCGGTTGCCATCGGCGATCGCGCGCTGCGCGGCAGCCTGCGCGCCGAGCGCGGTGTCATAGCTGGTGATGCGGATATTGCTGGCCTTTGTGTCCATCAGCGCGAGCGTGGTGGCATTGGCGATCGACTTGCCGACCGCGGCGTCCTTGCCCGAAAGCGGCAGGAGAAGGGCGATGCGATGGCGCGTTTCGTCGGTGGGCAGCACGCCGGTTATCTTGCCGTCATCGGGCTTGGTCACCGGCTTGTCCGGCTGCTGGCTGGGCGGCGGCGGCGGGGCGGTCTTGGGCACCATGGTCTGGCACGCAGCCAAGGCCATCGACCCCAGCACCAGCATGAGGATGGCCTGCCATTTGCGATAAAACTGTTTCACTGCTTGTCGCTCCCGCCCTGCCGGTCCATGAACATCCGCGTGATTCATGATCCCGAACCCGGCCTGTATATCGTTGCGACCCCAATCGGCAACCTTGGTGATCTTTCGGAACGCGCCCGGCGGGTGCTGGAACAGGCCGATCTGATCGCGTGCGAGGACAGCCGGGTTACGGGAGGTCTGCTCCATCATCTCGGCTTCAAGCGCCCTCTCATACGTTATGACGACCATGCCCGCGCGTCTGATCGCGAGCGGCTGATTTCCGCGGCATTACAAGGGCCTGTCGCGCTGGTCAGCGATGCGGGCACGCCGCTGATCTCCGATCCTGGCTACAAGCTGGTGCGCGAGGCGCGTTCGGCGGGGGTGGCGATCCATTCGGTGCCGGGACCGTCTGCGGTAATCGTCGCGCTGACCCTGGCGGGACTGCCCACCGACAGATTTTACTTTCATGGCTTCCTGCCCAACAAGGCCGGCGCGCGCGAGCGGGAGATTGCGGCGCTGGCGGCGATCCCGGCGACCCTGGTCTTCTACGAAAGCGCCAAGCGGCTTGCGGCATGCCTGGCGGCGCTGCACGCCGGGCTCGGCAACCGTGAGGCGGCGGTGGTGCGCGAGATCAGCAAGAAATTCGAGGAGACCCGCACTGGCACCCTGGCCGAGTTGGCCGAAAGCTATGCCGAGGCGGCGCCCAAGGGCGAGATCGTGATCGTCGTCGGCCCGCCTGTCGAGGACGAGGGCGAAGCGGACGAGGACGCGGTCGAGTCCGCGCTGGCCGAAGCGGTTGCCGCCATGCCGCCGGGCAAGGCCGCAGGTGAGGTCGCAAAGCGCTTCGGTCTCGATCGCAAGGCGCTCTATGCTCGGATCATGGCCCGGCGCGATGGCTGAAGCGCGGCGCAAACAGGCCGAGGCGGCAGGACGGCGCGCCGAGACGCTCGCGGCCTGGTGGCTGCGGCTCAAGGGCTGGCGCATCCTTGCCCATCGCGTGCGCACCCCCTTTGGCGAGATCGATCTGGTGGCGCGGCGCGGGCGCATCGTCGCCTTTGTCGAGGTCAAGCACCGTAAGAGCCTGCGCGAGCTCGACGAGGCGATCGATCATCACCGCCTGCGCCGCGTCGCTGCCGCCGCCGAGGCGCTGATGCCGCGCTTCGTGCGCGACGGCCAGGATGCACGCATCGACGTGATCCTGCTTGCGCCGGGGCGCTGGCCGCGCCATCTGACGCACGTCTGGCAGGGTGACTGACCGCCGCTGCCGCTGTTATCGATCAACACAAAGGCTTTTCCCCATGAAAATCGCGGTGCAGATGGACCCGATGCCGGGCATCAACATCAAGGGCGACAGCAGCTTCGCGCTGATGCTGGCGGCACAGGCGCGCGGCTATACGCTCTATCATTATGACGTCGCGACGCTCAGCTACGAGGCGGGCCAGGTCACGTGCCACGCCCACCCGGTCACGGTGCGCAACGTGCCGGGCGATCACTACAGCTTTGGCGATCCGGTGCGGCTCGATCTCGGCGAGGATGTCGATGTCGTGCTCATGCGGCAGGACCCGCCCTTTGATGTCGGCTATATCACTGCGACCCACATTCTCGAGCGGCTCAAGGGCCGCACGCTTGTGGTGAACGATCCCGCATCGGTGCGCAATGCGCCCGAAAAGGTCTATGTGCTTGATTTCGAGCGCTTCATGCCGCCGACGCTGATCACCCGATCGCTCGACGAGGTGAAGCGCTTCCAGGCGAGGCACGGCGCGATCGTGGTGAAGCCGTTGCATGGCAATGGCGGTAAGGCGGTGTTTCTGATCGGCGAGGATGGCGCGAACCTTTCCGCGCTGGTCGAGCTGTTCGGCCAGATCTGGCGCGAGCCGTTCATGGTCCAGCCCTTCCTTCCCGAGGTTGCGCAGGGCGACAAGCGCATCGTGCTGGTCGATGGCAAGGTCGCGGGCGCGATCAACCGCAAGCCGGGCGAGGGCGAATTCCGCTCCAATCTGGCCGTTGGCGGCTATGCCGAGGCGGCGGAGCTGACCGAGCGCGAGCAGGAAATCTGCGACGCCATGGGGCCCGAGCTCAAGGAACGCGGGCTGCTGTTCGTGGGTATCGATGTGATCGGCGGCCATTGGCTGACCGAGATCAACGTCACCTCGCCGACCGGCATCGTCGCGATCAGCGCGTTCAACAACAGCGATGTTGCGGGCATGATCTGGGACGCGATCGAGGCGCGGCTGGAGAACAAGGCATGAGCGATTTCGTCATCGATCTGGTCGCGCGCGGCGGATATTGGGGTGTCGCGTTCCTGATGGCGCTGGAAAACGTGTTTCCGCCGATCCCTTCCGAGGTGATCATGGGCCTGGCCGGGATCGAGGCTGGCAAGGGCAACATGAACCTTTGGGTAGTGATCCTTGCCGGCACCATCGGATCGGTCGCGGGCAATTATTTCTGGTACGCTATCGGGCGCGCGTTCGGGCTCAAGCGGCTGGATCATTTCGTTGCGCGCTGGGGCCGCTGGTTCACGCTCGACCGGTACGAGATCGATCGCTTCACCCTGCTGTTCCACCGCTATGGCGGCGCCACCATGTTCTTCGCGCGCATGATCCCGACGGTGCGCACGCTGATCTCGCTGCCCGCCGGGATATTCGAGATGAGCCGCACCAAGTTCCTGGTCTGGACCTTTGCCGGGGCCGGTGTGTGGAACGTGGTGTTCGCCGGAATCGGCTATCAGCTGGGCGCGCGGTTCGAGGAGATCGACAAATATACCGGCCCCGCCTCGACCGCGGTCATCGGCATCATCATTCTGGTCTATGTGATCCGCGTGATCTTCTGGCGGCCGCATCCCGATCCCGTCCAGCAGGACTGAGCGCGATCAGGCGCGCGGATGCGCGTTCTCGTACACGTCGAGCAGGTGCGCGGCATCGACCTGGGTGTAGATCTGGGTCGATGACAGGCTCGCATGGCCGAGCAGTTCCTGCAGCGAGCGCAGGTCAACGCCGCCCGCGAGCAGATGCGTCGCAAAACTGTGGCGCAGCGCGTGCGGTGTCGCATCCTCGGGCAGGCCGAGCAGGCGGCGCGCGTTCATCATCGCCCGGCGGACGAGCGCTGGCGAGAGCGGCCCGCCGCGCGTGCCCCGGAACAGCGGCTGGTCACGTTCGAGCGCAAAGGGGGCGAGGGCAGCATAATGCGCGATCGCCTCGCGCAGTTGCGGCAGCACCGGTACGACGCGTGGCTTGTTGCCCTTGCCGATGATGCGCAGCGTCTCGCCGACCGGCAGGATCTCGGCCTTCAGTCCCGTCACTTCGCTGATTCGCAGTCCTGCGCCATAAAGCAGCAGCAGCACTGCCCAGTCGCGCGCCTGCACCCAGGCAGGAGCATCGCGCGCGGCCATGGTATCGCCCAGGGCCATGATGTCATCGGGCGCGATCGGGCGGGGGAGCGAGCGCTTGAGCCTCGGCCCCTTGAGGCGCGGTGGCGCGCTCTCGCTGCCCGCTTCGGACGCCGCAAAAGCCAGGAAGGCGCGGATTGCCGACAGTTCGCGCGCGGTGCTGCGGTTGGTCAGGCCATCTCCGCGCCTTGATGCCAGGAACGCGCGCAGGTCCGCCGCTGTCGCGCTAGCAAGGCGCCGGTCGGTCGGAGCATCACCCCAATGGTCGCCCAGAAAATCGACCAGCCGCTCGGCAGTGGCGACATAGGCGCGCACGGTGTGCAGCGAGCGGCGGCGGTTATCGGCAAGGTGCGACCGCCAGCGTTCGAGCAGATGCGGGGGCGGGTTCGCGGTCATGCGGTCAGGCTATCAGAGCGCTTGCGGCGGCTCAATCGCGACCAGTTCGGCGAGCAGGGCATCGAGCAGCGGCATGCCTCGCTCGGTCACGGTCAGATGCGAAGCGGTCATGTGCGCGAGGCCCAGTGCCGACAGCTTTTCGGCAGCCGCCCGGTCGATCAGCGCAGCCTCTTCCACGCCCGATAGCGCGGCGATCCGGGCCAGGTCGACTCCTTCGGCTAGGCGCAGGCCCATCAGAAGCGCTTCCATCGCACGGGTTTCCGCGTCCAGAGGGCGTTCGACCGAGAGGCCATGACCGTTGCGCGCGACGGCGGCGAGATAGTTTTCGGGCTTGCGGTGCCGCTCGGTTGCAAGGCTCCCGCGCCGTCCATGCGCGCCGGGACCGATCCCGGCATAGTCGCCATAGCGCCAATAGGTGAGATTGTGGCGGCTCTGTTCGCCGGGCCGGGCATGGTTGCTGATCTCATAGGCGGGCAGGCCGTGCCCGCTGGTCAGGCTGCGGGTCAGTTCAAACAAATCGGCGCAATGGTCGTCATCGGCGGGGATGAGCTCGCCGCGGCGCACCAGCGTCTCGAAGCGCGTGCCGGGCTCGATGGTCAGCTGGTAGAGTGAGAGGTGGCCGGTACCGAAGGACAGCGCACGCGTCAGCTCCGCCTCCCATTGGCCGAGCGTCTGGCCGGGCCGGGCATAGATCAGGTCGAACGAGACACGGCTGAAATGCTGCTGCGCGGTGGCCAATGCGCGCAGCCCCTCGTCGACGCCATGCGCACGGCCGAGAAAGCCCAAAGTCGCATCGTCGAGCGCCTGCAACCCCAGTGACACGCGGTTGACCCCCGCGCGCGCGAGATCGGCGAAGCGCGCAGCCTCGACCGAGGAAGGATTGGCCTCGAGCGTGATCTCGATGTCATCACTGGCAGGCCAATGTCCGGTGGCGGCATCGATCAGCGCCGCGACCAGGGCGGGCGGCATCAGCGACGGCGTGCCACCGCCGAAAAAGATCGATCCAAGCGCACGGCCCGGCAGGATCGCGGCTTCATGCGCGAGATCAGCGAGCAGGGCCGCCTGCCATTCAGCGATGTCAACGCTCTCGCGGACATGGCTGTTGAAATCGCAATAGGGGCATTTGGAGACGCAGAACGGCCAGTGGATATAGAGCGCCAGCGGCCCCGCCCGGTCATCCGCCACCGGAGACGCAGTCAGGGGTTCAGCGGTCAAGACAGGCCTTGACCAGCTTGGCAAAGGCATCGGCGCGGTGACTGATGCTGTGCTTGTGCGCAGGGTCCAGCTCGGCGAAAGTCTGATCGAACCCGCTCGCGACGAAGACCGGATCGTAACCGAAGCCGAGCGTGCCGCGCGGCGGCCAGGTCAGCGCTCCGTGGACCTGCCCCTCGAACACTTCCGAATGCCCATCGGGCCAGGCGAGCGCCAGCGTGCAGGTGAAATAGGCGCTGCGATCGACATGGGGGCCGAGTTCGCACAGGCGTCCCTCGACCTTGCCCATCGCCATGTACCAGTCGCGCCCCGGCGCACCCTCGAACCATTGCCGCTCGGCCCAGTCGGCGGTGTAGACGCCCGGCGCGCCGCCTAGAGCCGCGACGCACAGCCCGCTGTCATCGGCGAGCGCGACGCAATTGGCCCCCTTGGCCGAAGCATGCGCTTTCAGCAGCGCGTTCTCGGCGAAGGTCGTGCCAGTTTCCTCGGGCTCGGGCAGTCCGAGATCGCCCGCCGAGACCGGCTCGATGCCGAACGGTTCGAGCAGCGCGCGGATCTCGCGCACCTTGCCCTGATTATGGCTGGCGATCACCAGCCTGCCAGGTTCGAGCCTGCGTGCCGCCATGACGTCAACCGACCGCCTTGCCCTGCGCCTCGAAAATCTGCGCGCAGCCCATGCGGGCGAGGCGCAGCAGGCGCAGCAAAGCTTCCTCGTCATAGGGTGCGCCCTCGGCAGTGGCCTGCGCTTCGGCGATATTGCCGCCCTCGATCAGCACGAAATTGGCATCGGCATCGGCGTTCGAATCCTCGATATAGTCGAGGTCCAGCACCGGCGTGCCCTGATGGATGCCGCAGCTGATCGCGGCGACCTTGGCGGTGATCGGGTCGTCCTTGATGAGGCCTTGCGCCATCAGTCCGTTGACTGCGAGGCGCAGCGCCACCCACGCGCCCGAGATCGACGCGGTGCGCGTGCCGCCATCGGCCTGAATGACGTCGCAATCGACCGTGATCTGACGCTCGCCGAGCTTCTTGAGGTCGACGACGGCCCGCAGCGAACGGCCGATCAGCCGCTGGATTTCCTGCGTCCGCCCCGATTGCTTGCCCTTCGCTGCCTCGCGCTGCCCGCGCGTGTGGGTCGCGCGCGGCAGCATAGAATATTCCGCCGTGACCCAGCCTTCGCCCTTGCCCTTGAGCCAAGGCGGCAGGCGCTCCTCGATGCTCGCGGTCACCAACACGCGGGTATCGCCGAAACCGATCAGGCAGCTGCCCTCGGCATGCTTGGTAAAGCCGGTTTCGATGCTGATGGCACGCATTTCGTCGGGGGCGCGGCCGGAAGGGCGCATAGATGATTCTCCAATAGGTCGGACCCGCTGTCCGTTCCGCGCCGATAGCGGGCGGTGGGCAGATTGGAAAGCGCCAAGCCTCTTGCCAGCCGAATGCAAAAATGGCAGGGGACGCGCCTTGCCAGCGACCATGGGCGATTAGCTCAGTTGGTAGAGCATCTCGTTTACACCGAGAGGGTCGGCAGTTCGAGCCTGTCATCGCCCACCATGGTCGGCAATGCGTTGCCCGGATGCAACGCCATTCTACAAAATGCGCGGAACAAGGTTTCGTTCAGCTACGGGTCAGGCTGGGCGCGACATCACACGCGCATGCCGAGCCAGTATGTCCTCACCGTGATTCTGGGTGCAGCCCTGCCGCTGCTGCCGGTGACGTTCGTGAACCTCGATCGCAATGTCCCGGCGCAGGAGGAATGCGTCGGCAAGAAGCGGGTGGCGACCGTGCCTACGCGCGCCAAGAAGGAAGGCCCGCGCAAGCGCTGCCGCGTGATTGCGCCGATCCTGATGTAATGTCTGGCGCTTAGTCCTTGGCGGCGAGTGTTCCTTCCATCAGCGCCGATGCACGGGTGCCGTTCCAGTCCATCCCGCCGATCATCCGCCAGACTTCCTTGCCCTGCGCATCATAAAGCACCGTGGTGGGCATCACCCCGGTCTGATAGCTGAAGCCCAGATTGTTTTCCTGATCGGTATAGGGCTGCAGGTTCTTGAAGCCCTTTTCGGCAAAGAACGGGGCGATCTTGTCGAGATCCTGCATGTCCTGCGACACGGTGAGCACGACCAGCCGGTCCTTTTCGCGCGCGGCCAGGGCATCGAGCGTCGGCATCTCGACCACGCAAGGCCCGCACCAGGTAGCCCAGAGGTTGACCAGCACCGGCTTGCCCTTGAACGCGGCGAGCGTGACCGTCTTGCCGTCGGGATCCTTGAAGCTGACATCGGGCGCAGCCTTGCCCCGCTGCGAGATGTCGAGCGTGCCTGAGAGCGGCACATCCGGGCCTGCCTTTTCTGCGGTTTTTTCCGCGCCTGCGGGTTGCTCCCCGGCGGGCGATTGCCTATCGCACGCGCCAGTTGTCAGAGCGGCCAGGGCCACCACCGGCCAGAGGCTGCGGCGCGAAAGATGGACGATAGGCATGGGAAACAACTCCAACAGCATGTGGGGCGGACGCTTCGCCGCCGGGCCATCCGACGTGATGCGGGCCATAAATGCTTCGATCCCGTTCGACAAGGCGCTGTGGCGGCAGGATATTGACGGCTCGCTGGCGCATGTCGCGATGCTGGGCGCGCAGGGGATCATCCCCGCCGCCGATGCCGAGGCGATCACCGCCGGTCTCAAGCAGATTGCCGAGGAATATGCCGCGAACGGCGTCGCCGAGGACTGGGCGCTCGAGGACATTCACATGCATGTCGAGGCCCGGCTGGCCGAGCTGATTGGCCCGGCGGCGGGGCGGCTGCACACCGCGCGCTCGCGCAACGACCAGGTCGCGACCGACTTCCGCCTCTGGGTACGCGATGCCTGCGATGCCGCCGATGCCGCGCTCAAGGCGCTGCAGACCGCGCTTGTCGACCGAGCCGAACAGCATGTCGATGCGATCATGCCAGGCTTCACCCATTTGCAGATCGCGCAGCCGGTGACGCTCGGCCACCATCTGCTCGCCTATTACGAGATGTTCGCGCGCGACCGCGACCGTTTTGCTAGCGCGCGTGCGCGGATGAACCAGTGCCCGCTGGGCTCGGCGGCGCTCGCCGGAACCGGCTTCCCGATCGACCGCAATGCCACGACCAGCGCGCTCGGTTTCGACCGGCCCACCGCCAATTCGCTCGATGCGGTGTCGGACCGCGACTTCGCGCTCGACTATCTCAATGCCGCCGCGCAATGCGCGCTGCACCTGTCGCGGCTGGCCGAGGAATTCATCATCTGGGCGAGCCAGCCTTATGGCTTCGTCAAGCTGCCCGACAGCTTCTCGACCGGATCTTCGATCATGCCGCAGAAGCGCAATCCCGATGCGGCGGAACTGGTGCGCGGCCATGCCGGGCGGATCATCGGCTGCCAGACCGCGCTGATGGTGACGATGAAGGGCCTGCCGCTCGCCTATTCCAAGGACATGCAGGACGACAAGCCGCCGGTGTTTGAATGCGAAGGCCTGCTGATGCTCAGCCTCGCCGCGATGACCGGCATGGTCGCCGAAACCGGGTTCGATACCGCCGCGATGCGCAAGGCGACCGAGCGCGGCTTTGCCACTGCGACCGACCTTGCCGACTGGCTGGTGCGCCAGGCAGACATCCCGTTCCGCGAGGCGCATCACATTACCGGCGCGGTGGTCAAGCTGGCCGAGGGCAGGGGCGTCGCGCTCGATGCGCTCGCGCTGGACGAGTTGCAGGCGATCGACCCGCGCATTACCGAGGCGGTCTATCCCGCGCTGTCGGTCGATGCCTCGGTCGCCAGCCGCAACAGCTATGGCGGCACCGCGCCCGATCAGGTAAGGCAACAGGTGGCCCGCGCCCGTGCCGCGCTGGCGGGAGAATGACGATGCCGCGTACCGCAACCCTGATCGCTGCTGCTGCGCTCACCGCGCTGGTCGCGCTGCCCGGCTGCGGCAGCCGGCAGAAGCTGACCGCGGTCGAGGGCATGAAACCCGTGCCTCCCGCTTATGGCGCTGTCGGTGCTGCCGGACCCAACGAGCTGCTCGAGCCGAGCACCCAGTCGCGGCCCGAGCGCAATGTCGAGCTGCGCCGCAAGTCCGAAGCGCGGGTCGACGATCCGTTCGACCTTCCTCCCGAATAACAGGACTGTCCCCCTCATGGATCATTTCGCACTGGTAGACGGTGAGCTGTTTGCCGAACGCGTTCCGCTGGCGCGCATTGCCGAAGAGGTCGGCACCCCCGTCTATGTCTATTCGCGCGCGACGCTCGAGCGCCATGCCGATGTGTTTCGCGAAGGCCTGGCAGGTGTGGAACGCAAGCACCTGGCATTTGCGGTGAAGTCCAACCCCAACCTCGCCGTGCTCAAGGTGCTCGCGGGGCGCGGTTATGGCGCCGATGTCGTCTCGGCAGGCGAGCTCGACCGCGCGCTGGCGGCAGGGATTGCCGCGCATGACATCGTGTTTTCGGGCGTCGGCAAGACCGAGGCCGAGATGCGCCATGCGCTGGCCAAGGGCATCGGCCAGTTCAACATCGAATCCGAAGAGGAAGGCCGCATGCTCGCTGCGGTCGCCGCCGCGATGGGGCTGACCGCGCAAGCGACGCTGCGCATCAATCCCGATGTCGATGCGGGGACGCATGCCAAGATCTCGACCGGCAAGGCCGACAACAAGTTCGGCGTCGGCCTGCATGTCGGTCCCGGCATCTATCAGCGCCTGTCGCAGCTTCCCGGCATCGCGCTGCGCGGGGTCGCGGTGCATATCGGCAGCCAGCTGCTCAGCCTCGATCCGCTCGAAGCCGCGTTCGGCAAGATCGGCGAGCTGGTCGCGCATTTGCGTGAGCAGGGACACACGATCACTCATGTCGATCTGGGCGGCGGCCTGGGCGTGCCCTATCAGGCCGCGACCGAACCACCATCGCCTGCCGATTATGGCGCGCTGGTTGCCCGGGTGACACGCGACTGGGATGCGGTGATCCAGTTCGAACCGGGCCGCGTGATCGCGGGAAATGCCGGCGTTCTGCTCACCCGCGTGATCCGTATCAAGCCAGGCATCCGTGACCCCTTCGTGGTCGTCGATGCGGCGATGAACGACCTTGCCCGGCCCGCGCTCTACGACGCCTGGCATGATTTCGAGGCGGTGCGGCCCGATGGCACGCGGATGACGGCGAACATCGTGGGGCCGGTGTGCGAGAGTGGCGATACTTTCGCCATGGGCCGCGACATCGACACCGTCAGCGATGGCGACCTGGCGATCTTCCGGACCGCCGGCGCCTATGGCGCGACCATGGCGAGCAGCTATAACAGCCGCGGCATCGTCGCCGAGGTGCTGGTCGATGGCGACCGCTATGCCGTGGTTGCCAACCGCATCAGCCCTGCCGAGATCATGGCGGCGGAAACCGTGCCCGACTGGCTGTGAACCAGCTTCCCATCTTCGTGAACCTGCGCGGGATGCCAATCATCCTGCTGGGCGATGGCGAGATGGCGGATGCGAAGCGGCGGCTGATCGAGCGGGCAGGGGGGATCTGCGTCGCCGAGGACAATCGCGATGCTCGCATCGCCATCGTTGCGCTGGAGGCTGAGGCTGAGGCTGAGGCCATCGCCGCTGTCGAACGGCTCAAGGCACGCGGCTTGCTGGTCAATGCGGTCGATCGGCCTGCGCTGTGCGATTTCACCACCCCTGCGATCATCGACCGCGATCCGGTGCTGATTGCCATCGGCACCGGCGGGGCCTCAGCGGGTCTTGCCAAGGCGCTCCGCCAGCGGTTCGAGGCGATGCTACCGGCAGGGCTGGGCGGGCTGGCGCACGCGCTCGATGCGGCGCGCGATGCCATCCGTGCGCGCTGGCCCGGCGGTCCGGAGCGCAGGCGGGCGATCGATGCGGCGCTGGCACCGGGGGGACCGCTCGATCCTCTATCCGATCAAGACGCTGATGCCGTTGAGAAGTGGATCGAACATGGCGGCGAGGGCGTCGGATCGGGCCTCTATACGCTGACGATTGCCTCGCCCGACCCCGACGATCTGACCTTGCGTCAGGTGCGGTTGCTGGGGAGCGCGGATCTGGTGCTGCACCCTGCCGATATGCCGAGGTCCATTCTGTCGCGCGCCCGCGCCGATGCCGCGATGCGCGTCGATGATGGCCAGGCTGACGAGCCTGGTGTGGTCGTCAGGCTGGCTTGGGCGACGACAGCAGGAAGTTCATGAAGACCGTCGCGATCGGCTTGGCCGGATCGTCCTGCCAGGCCTTGGCCTCGACGTTGGCAACGCGCCGCCCGATCCGGGTGACCTCGCCCAGCGCATAGGTCCGCGCCTCGCGCCCGCCGCGCATGAAATTGATCGTGATGTTGACCGGCTTGATCCGCACCGCCGGTTCCTCTACCGCCACGGTGACGCGCAGCGCGGCAATCGCGGCGATCTCCATCAGCCCGCTCATCGCGCCGCCGTGCAGGAAACCAGGCCTACCCATGACCTGGGGACCATAATCGAACGCCATCACCGGCAGGCCATTGTGGAGGTGATCGACGGTGATGCCCATCGTCTCGGCGAACGGCGGCATGAAGCCGAGGATCGCGTTCATATCGGAATCGGTGCTCATCGCTCAGCCCAGGAAATTGTCGACGCGGATGAACGTGCCCGCAACATGCGCGACCGGATCATCGGGATCGCCATCATGCGCGATGCCGCGCACAAAGGCCATCGACCGCGTGACCTTGTAGCATTCGCCGCGTCCGATAACGGACTTGCCCGGCATGGCGGGGCGCATGTAATCGACGCGGAGGTCGAGCGTCACCTGCGGGCGGAACTCGCCGATCGCGGTCCAGACCGAAAGGCTGGTGGCATTGTCCATCAGGCTGATGATCGGCCCCGATGCGATGACGCCGCTGTCCACATCGCCAATCAGCCGTTCGGAATAGGGCAGTTCCATCTCGACCCAGCCAACGCCATGTGCGCGATAGCGCATGCCGAGATGCCCGCCATGGCCAAGCTTGCCGAGGATACCCTCGAAGGCGCTGGGATCGAACCAGCCGGGGGGCGTACCGGGTTCGGTCATGCGCGGTGCTCGATTCGGATGGCAAGCAAGGAAGCGGAAAAGGGCTGGGTCATGCTGCGCGGACTGTGCACGCTGCGGCGGAGAGGTCAATGGGCTACGGGAACGGTGGAGATTTCCCAGCGCTGCCAGAGTCATGCGACCGGCCAGCCAATCGTCGCGGCGACGCTGCGATAGGCGATTGATGGGTTGCCCTGCCCGGCTATAGTCGCGCAGCGCGACGGGAGGGCGGACCAGCATGTTCATGGCAGATTTCGATATCGGGCAGATCGGCAAGCTGATCCAGATCGCCATGGCCCCGGCATTTCTGCTGCTGGCGACGGGCAATATCCTGCAGATGTTCGCCAATCGCCTCGCCCGCGTAGTCGATCGCGAGCGGGTCCAGATGGCAGAATTTCATCGCACCCAGGGCGAGGCCCATATCCGCGTGGTCAACGAGCTGCGGATCCTCGATCGGCGCGCGGATATCGTCAACAAGGCGATCCTGATGGGGACATTGAGCGCGATCACGGTCGGCGTGGTGATCGCCTCGATCTTCGTGCTGTCGCTCACCGGCTATCGCTTCGGGCAGATCGTCGCCGGCGGCTTCATCCTCGCCATGGCGTTCCTGATCGCCGGGCTGGTGCTGTTCGTGCTCGAGATACGCATGGCGATGCACACGATCCGGATCGAGGAGCGGCTGCTCAAGCTCGACGGGGAATGAAAAAGGCCCCGCCATCGCTGGCAGGGCCCTTTCGGTTCCGCAATGGGTTGAGGTGCGATCAGCCGCCGGTGGGGGCGGCGACAGCACCTGCTGCGGCGGCATCGTCGGCAGCGGCGGCCGCAGCCGGGTCTTCGGTCGATGCTGCACCCTCAGCTGCCGGAGCAGCTTCGGCAGCGGGAGCCGCCGGCAGCGGCAGCGGGCTGGCCGACTGGGTGTTCATCCACGCCATCAGGTTGGCGCGGTCTTCAGCCTTGCCAAGGCCCGCAAAGCTCATCTTGGTGCCGTCGGCATAGGCCTTGGGCGAGGTGAGCCACTTGTTCATTTCCTGGAAGGTCCAGGGGCCCGACTTGCTCTTCAGCGCGTCCGAATAGGCAAAACCCGCCACCGAAGCGTGCGGCTTGCCCAGAACGCCGTAAAGATTGGGACCGATACCGTTGGCACCGCCGCTGTTGATCGAATGGCACGAAGAGCACTTGGCGAAGACCTTCTCGCCCTTGGCCGGATCGGCGCTGGCGAGCAGGGTTTCGATCGGAACTTCAGCCGCACCGCCTTCGCCCTCGGAAGAGACGACGCCTTCGATCACATAGCCCAGCTTCTCGGGACGCTCGGGCTTGTCGGCATGGAACACCTTGCCGCTGACGATCGACAGGCCAAGGGCGCAAATGCCCCCCGCAAGAACCCAACCTGCAATCGTGTTTTTGCTGTCCTGCATGCCCTGTTGCCTCATCTTTTATAGGGACGCCATGCGGCCACGGCGCCCTGAAAGGTCGTCATCCGATAAGACCGGCGTCGATCGCCGGCCTTTTCGCCCTGTTGAAAGACCCCGTTGCCGCGTCGCAACAGGGCCGGTCAGCCGCCCCCTCTAATCATGGTCCGTTCGCACTGCAAGCCCCGACACGCGCGATTTCGCCTTGTCGTTACGGCTGGGCCTGCCTATGCGCCGTGCCCATGCAAAGCTACCCTGAGATCGCCCGCCAGATGGTCGAGGACATGGCCCGAATCGCCTCTGCCGAACCGGAGCGATCGATTGCATATCAGGGCGCGCCGGGCGCCTATTCGCACATCGCTGCGCGGGCCTTTGCTCCCGACTGGCATCCGCTGCCATGCTTCTCGTTCCAGGACGCGATGGATGCGGTGAAGGACGGCCGCGCCGCGCGCGCGATCATCCCGATCGAGAACTCGCAGCACGGGCGCGTCGCGGACATCCATTTCCTGTTGCCAGAAAGCGGCCTCACCATCGTCGCCGAATATTTCCTGCCGGTACGCCACTGCCTGCTGGCCAGGGATGACGGGCCGTACCATTCGGCAGTCAGCCATCCGCAGGCGCTGGGCCAGACGCGGCACTATCTGCGCGCGCGCGGGATCGAGCCGGTCAACTACCCCGATACTGCAGGCGCGGCGGCGTTTGTCGCCGAATCGAGCGAACCGGGACTGTGCGCGGTCGCCTCGCGCCTGGCGGGGGACGTGTTCGGGCTCAAGGTGGTCGACGAAGGCATCGAGGACGCCGCGCACAACATGACGCGCTTCGTCGTGCTGGCCGCTCATCGCGACGATCCGATGCCCGATGTGGCCAAGGTGATGACCACCTTCATCTTCGAGGTGAAGAACATCCCCGCTGCCTTGTTCATGGCGCTGTCGGGCTTCGCCACCAATGGCATCAACATGACCAAGCTGGAAAGCTATATCCGCGACGGCAGCTTTGCTGCGGCCGAATTCTACGCGGATATCGAAGGCATGCCCGGCCAGCCTGCAGTGGATCGCGCGCTCGAGGTGCTCGGCTATCACAGCAAATGGGTGCGCATTCTGGGCAGCTATCCGCAGGCCATGTCGCGCGAATAGGCGGTTTCAGTCATCCTTGCCGTAAATGCGCTTTGTCAGATGGCGCATGATCGGCGTTACCGTAAGGCCGTGCAGCAGGATCGATCCGAGCACGATCAGCCCCAGGGTCTCCCATAGGGTGTGCTGCATCGGAAAATCGCCATGGTTGAGGCCGAAAGCGAGATAATAGACCGAACCCAGCCCGCGAATGCCGAAAAAGGCGATGACGAACTTTTCCAGCGGATGGCGGTCTATGCCGGCCAGCGCGAAATAGCCAATGACCGGACGGATCACGAGCAACACCAGGGCAGCGATCAAGATGTTGGTCCATCCGATATCGCTCAGCAGTTCGCCACCGGTGAGCATCCCGCCGAAAAGGACGAGCAGCACCATCATCACCAGGCGCTCGGTCTCGTCGGCAAAATCGTGAAGCTCGCTGTTGAACTCGTCGCCCTCTGCCGAACGCCGCAGGATCAATCCGGCGATGAACACGGCCAGAAATCCATATCCGTGCGCGAATTCGGTCAGCGCATAGATGGCGAGCGTGGCACCCAATGCGATGAAGCCGTCGCCGGTCCGCGACAGGCGGGTGTCCTGGGGCAGGCGATAGATGATCTGGCCGAGCAGCCAGCCGCCGAACGCGCCCACCAGCGCGCCGACGCCCAGACGCCAGGCGACATCGTGCCACAGCCATTCGGCCAGTACGCCTCCGGTCAGCGAAGCGGCGCTGGCTGCAAGCGCAAGGTGAACGAAGGGAAAGGCCAGGGCATCGTTCAGCCCGGCTTCCGAAGTGAGCGCAAAACGGGCCTCGTCGCTGTCTTCACTATCGGGCCGCTCGATCTGGACGTCGGAGGCCAGTACCGGATCGGTGGGCGCAAGACAGGCGCCGAGTAGCAGTGCAGAGGCGAGAGGCAGCCCGAGAATCCACAGCCCCGACAGGGCGATGAACAGGATGGTCAACGGCATGACGATCGCGAGCAGCCGGATGGTCAGGTTCCACCCGCGCCAGCTCAGCGGCCTGCCGATTTTCAGCCCCGCACCCATCAGCGAGACGATGACGATGAACTCGCTCGCCTTTTCGATCAGCACCGGCGATTCGACCGGGTGCGGTGAGAATTGCGCGAGCGGCGTCCATGCGAAGATCGCCATGCCCATACCGACAAAAATGATCGGCAGCGAAAGCGGTAGCTTCTTCAGCAGCAGCGGCAGCCACGCGACCAGCAACACCACCAGCCCGATCCCGAGCAGCCAGAGCTTGTAATTGTCGAGCAGGAACTGTCCGATCACCGAAGTGAACATCGGATCGGCATAGGCGGTGACATCGACGTCCGGGGTCTGCGGAACGATGGTCTGCCGCACAGTATCGATCATCAGTGCGCGGCCCCCCAACTCGGCCCTGTGCCGATCTCCACACCCAGGGGTACGCTGAGCGTGACGGCCGGTTCCGCCGCATTCTCCATGACCGATCGGATCACGGCGGAGGCTGCCTCCACATCGCCTTCGGGCAGTTCGAACACCAGTTCGTCATGCACCTGCAGCAGCATGCGGACGTGACCAAGGCCTGCAGCCTCGAGCGCGGGGTTCATGCGCACCATCGCCCGCTTGATGATGTCCGCACTGGTGCCCTGGATCGGCGCGTTGATCGCCGCGCGCTCGCTGCCCTGGCGCTCGGCCTGGTTCTTCGAGGTGATGCGCGGGAAATGCGTCTTGCGGCCGAACAGCGTCTCGGTAAAGCCGCATTCGCGCGCGCTTTCGAGCGTCTCGGCGATATAGCGGTTGATGCCCGGGAAGCGCTGGAAATAGGTGTCGATCATCGCCTGCGCCTCGTCCGCGCTTACCTCGAGCCGTCCGGCCAGGCCCCAGCGCGAAATGCCGTAGAGGATCGCGAAGTTGATCGTCTTGGCGCGCCCGCGCGTATCGCGATTGACCTCGCCGAACAGCTCCTGCGCGGTGCGGTTATGGATGTCCTCGCCATGGGCAAAGGCATCGCGCAGCGTCTCGACATCGGCCATGTGCGCGGCGAGCCTAAGTTCGATCTGGCTATAGTCCGCCGCGAGGATGACATTGCCGGGTTCGGCGACAAAGGCATGGCGGATCTGGCGGCCGATCTCGGTGCGGATCGGGATGTTCTGGAGGTTCGGCTCGGTCGAGGACAGCCGCCCGGTCTGCGCGCCGACCAGGCTGTAGCTGGTGTGCACGCGGCCAGTGTTCGGGTTGATCTGTTCCTGCAGCGCATCGGTATAAGTCGACTTGAGCTTCGACAGCTGCCGCCAGTCGAGCACCTTGCGCGAGATTTCCGATCCTTCGCCCGCGAGCTTCTCGAGCACGGTGACGTCGGTCGAATAGGCACCTGTCTTGCCCTTTTTGCCGCCCTTGAGGCCCAGCTTGTCGAACAGAATCTCGCCCAATTGCTTGGGGCTGCCGATGGCAAAGCTCTGCCCCGCGAGCTCGTGAATCTCGCCTTCCAGCGCGGCCATGCGCGTGGCGAAATCCTGGCTCAGCGCGGCGAGTTGCTCGCGATCGACCTTGATGCCGTGGCGCTCCATGCCCGCGACGACGGGGATCAGCGGGCGATCGACATTCTGGTAGATGCGCGTCGCGCCCTCGACCGGCAGGCGCGGGCGCAGCACGTGCCACAGCCGCAGCGTGACATCGGCGTCCTCGGCGGCATAGCGCGTCGCATCGGCGAGCGGTACCTCGTTGAAGCCGATCTGCTTCTTGCCGGTGCCGGTAAGCGACTTGAAGCTGATGCACTGATGGCCGAGATGGCGGTCGGCGAGCGCATCCATCCCATGCCCTCCGGTACCGAATTCCTGCCCCGCGTCCAGGTTGAAGCTCATCACCATCGTGTCGTCGATCGGCGAGACATGCACTCCGTGTCGCGCCAGCACGTTGAGATCATATTTGAGGTTCTGGCCGATCTTGAGAACGGCGTCGTCCTCCAGCAGCGGCTTGAGCCGGGCGATCGCGTCGCCGAGCGCGATCTGCTGAGGCTTTTCGGCGAACATGTCGTTGCTGCCATGGCCCAGCGGGATGTAGCAGGCCTCGCCCGGGGCGACCGCCAGGCTGACCCCGACCAGAGCCGCCTGCATCGAATCAAGCGAATTCGTTTCGGTATCGACCGCGACCATGCCAGCAGCCCGCGCCTTGGCGATCCAGGCATCGAGCGCATCGACATCCTGCACGCAGACATAATCGTCGAGGTTGATCGCCGGCATCGCTAGCGGCTGCGGCGTTATCGCATTGTCGCCGCGCGGTGCGTCGCTCGGAGCGCCGGAGGGGGCAGGGGCTGCGTCCGCCGGGCCGCTTGCACCCAGTTTGCGCAGCAGGCTGGTAAAGCCGTGCTTGGTGAGGAATGCGGCGAGCGGCTCGGGCGGGATGTCCTTGAGCAGGAAATCGTCGAGTTCGTTGGGCAGCGGGCAGTCGTCCTTGAGCGTCACCAGCACCTTGCTCAGCCGGGCCATATCGGCCTGCTCGATCAGGCTGTCGCGCATCTTGGAGGGCTTCATCGAGGGCGCCGCCGCGAGCACGCTTTCCAGGTCGCCATGCTCGACAATCAGCTTCGACGCCGTCTTGGGGCCGATGCCGCGAATGCCCGGTACATTGTCGACGGCATCGCCCATCAACGCGAGCACATCGCCCAGCTGCTCGGGGGTGACACCGAACTTCTCCATCACCGCTTCGGGGCCGAGCCGGGCGTTCTTCATCGTGTCGAGCATGTCCAGCCCGGGCTGGATGAGCTGCATCAGGTCCTTGTCGGAGCTGACGATGGTGACCTTCCAACCCTTGGCGAGGGCATCCTTGGCATAGCTCGCGATAATGTCGTCCGCCTCGACATTGTCTTCCTCGATGCAGGGCATCGAAAAGGCGCGCGTCGCATCGCGGATCAGCGGGAATTGCGGGCGCAGATCCTCGGGCGGCTCGGGGCGATGGGCCTTGTACTGGTCGTACAGCTCGTTGCGAAAGCTCTGCGAGCTCTTGTCGAGAATCACCGCCATATGCGTCGGGCCATCGGCCTTGTGCAGGTCATCGGCGAGCTTCCAGAGCATGGTCGTATAGCCGTAGACCGCGCCGACCGGCGTGCCTTCCGGATTGGTCAGCGGCGGCAGCCGGTGATAGGCGCGAAAGATATACGAGGAGCCGTCGACGAGATAGAGATGGTTCTGCTGTGCCATGGCGGCAGCGATAGCAGCGGCGGTGCGCAGGGTCATGCGATTTTGGAACTGCCCATGCCGTGGCGCGTAAGCGGGTCGGGGAAGGTGCCGTATCGGGCACCCTATTGAAGGAGCTATCCCATGCGAAATCTAGCCATTGCCAGTGTCACGGCCCTCGCGCTCGGACTTGCCGCCTGCTCGGCCGAAACCGAACAGAAGGCCGATGCGGCCGCCGAAGCTGCTGGCGATGATATCGAGGCCAATGCCAACGCGGCGGGTGAAGTCATCGAGAATGCCGCTGACGATGTGGAGGCCAGCGTGGACGAAGCCGCCAAGGATCTCGATGCCGAGGCCGACAAGGCCGGTGACAAGATCGAGAAGGAATGGGACGAGGCCAAGGAAGAAGCCCAGTAATCTCTCGCCAATTCCGTTACAGCAGGTCAGCCTGTTCGATCCGGTCGGAACCAGCGGGCAGGCTGATTTGCATTCCATCCTCGCCCATCACGACCTTGCCCGCATAGGCCGCCGAAACCCCGCGCAGGAAATAGGGGTGGAGGAGCCGCGAGGGCATTCGGGGTACGATATGGGTGAAGACGAGCGTCCTTGCCTTGCCTCGCTGCGCGATCCCGGCCACCGCCACCGGCGAGCTATGATAGCCCGGAATGTCGGACATGATCTTGGCGATGCGCCTGTCGCCGGCGGCCTTGGCGGTTGCCGAAATCTTGCCGACCATGGCCGGGTTCAGAACCTCATGCACCAGAACGTCGCAGCCCTTGCACATCTGCGCCACGGTTGATGTCGGCGCGGTATCTCCGCTGATGACAATCGAACGCCCCTTATAGTCGAACCGGTATCCCAATGCGGGCTCGACCGGATCGTGCTTCACCTTGAACGCAGTGATCTTCACGCCGCCGCGATTGTAGACAAGCTGCGGCTCATCTTTTGATGCAATGGTCAGCGCCCGCGCGCCTGCACCGCTGCGCGGCATTATGTCAGCTCCGTGATGCGCGATGCGATAGCCGTAATCGGCGGTATAGGCAGTGTCGAAACCGCTCACCACGCGCTCTACCCCTAGCGGACCATAGACAGGCATCGGCTCTTTGCGACCGCTCGCCGCCCAGCGCAGCATCAGCACTTCGCCCAGGCCATCGATATGGTCCGAATGAAAATGGGTGAGCAGCGTCGCGTCGATCCTGCCCAGCGGCACCCCGATCTCGCCGATGCGCCGGCCAGCGCCGGAGCCCGCGTCGACAAGGAACAGTTGCTTGCCCGCCAGCACCAGCGTGCACGGGCCCGAACGATCCGGATCGGGCAGGGGAGATCCGGTACCGCACAGGATGACGTGCAGCCCATCAGGCAGACCTGCAATGGCGTCCTGGCCGTAATTCGCCTCGACCGCGCGATTAAACACGATCTCGCCAAGCCGATCGCGCGAGAGCCAGGCAAGCCCTCCGACAGTCGCGATGATGACGATCAGCCCGGTGAAAACACGGCGCATGAACCCCTCCCCAATATTATGTCACTATCCGTGCCATAATATTGGGCCGTCCGCCAGCGCTTTGTATCGGGCTTGGCGGACGTCCTCAGACGCGTTAGGCTCGCTCCGCCCGCAACTGGCGCATCAGATGGATCACCATCGGGGAGCGGGCGCTTGTCACTGTCGCGCGCCTGGGCAATCTTCCTCGCACGAAAGGAATGCCCCATGACCGATGCGCCTCCATTTCACGTCGTCTTCGCGATCTTCGACCGGATCACCCAGCTCGATTTCACCGGGCCGGCGCAATTCCTGTGCCGGATGCCGGGAGCGAAGGTGCATGTCGCAGCCGCGACGCTCGACCCGGTGATGACCGATGCCGGGTTCGCTATCGTGCCGACCATCAGCTTTGACGATTGCCCGCAGGGGGACCTGTTGTGCGTGCCGGGCGGGCTGGGGGTGCCTGCGGCCCTGGCTGTCACGCCGCTGATCGATTTCGTGCGGCGCCAGGGGGCCGCCGCGCAATGGGTAACGAGCGTTTGCACCGGCGCGTTCATTCTGGGGCGCGCGGGATTGCTGCAGGGCAAGCGCGCGACGACGCACTGGGGCTATACCGGGCAGCTGCCGCTGGTGGGGGCCATATACGAGCCCGCGCGCACGGTGTTTGATGGCAATGTCATCACCGCAGGCGGCGTGACATCGGGCATCGATTTCGCGCTCTCGGTCATCGCGCATCTGCACGGCGAGGACGTCGCGCGGTCGATCCAGCTCAATTTCGAATATGACCCCGCGCCGCCCTATGCGGGTGGCACGCCCGGGACCAGCCCGGAGTTGATCGTCACGATGATGCGCGAGCGCTTCTACGATGCCCGCGCGGCCGAGATGGAAGCCGCGCTGAACGCCACCGCCTGACCTCATGAAAAAGGGCCGGAAGGTTTCCCCTCCGGCCCCGTTTCTCTTGTCGGCTGTGCCGAACGGTCTGGATCAGAAATCCATGCCGCCCATGCCGCCCATGCCGCCGGGCATTCCGCCCATGCCGCCACCGGCTGCCTTGTCTTCCGGAGCGTCGCAGATCGCGGCTTCGGTGGTGATCAGCAGACCAGCGACCGAGGCAGCGTCCTGCAGCGCAGCGCGCACGACCTTGGTCGGGTCGATGACGCCAGCGGCGACCAGGTTTTCATAGGTGTCGGTCGCGGCGTTGAAGCCCAGCGTCGGATCGTTGCCGTCGAGCAGCTTGCCCGAGACCACCGCACCATCATGACCGGCATTCTGCGCGATCTGACGGACGGGAGCGAACAGCGCCTTGCGGATGATGTCGATGCCGCGGGTCTGGTCGTCGTTCTCGCCGGTCAGGCCTTCGAGCGCCGAGGTGGCGTACAGCAGCGCCGTACCACCGCCGGGGACGATGCCTTCTTCGACGGCAGCACGGGTGGCGTGCAGCGCATCGTCGACGCGGTCCTTCTTTTCCTTCACTTCGACTTCCGAAGCACCGCCGACCTTGATCACGGCGACGCCGCCAGCGAGCTTGGCCAGACGCTCCTGGAGCTTCTCGCGGTCGTAATCGCTGGTGGTGTTGTCGATCTGGGTGCGGATCGCTTCGACGCGAGCCTTGATCGCATCGGCTTCACCGGCGCCATCGACGATGGTGGTGTTGTCCTTGTCGATCGAAACGCGCTTGGCCTGACCCAGCATGCCGAGCGTGACGTTCTCGAGCTTGATGCCCAGGTCTTCGCTGATCATCTCGCCCTTCGACAGGATCGCGATGTCTTCGAGCATCGCCTTGCGACGGTCACCGAAGCCCGGAGCCTTGACGGCCGCGACCTTCAGGCCACCGCGCAGCTTGTTGACCACCAGGGTAGCCAGCGCTTCGCCTTCGATGTCTTCAGCGATGATCAGCAGCGGACGACCGGTCTGCACGACAGCTTCCAGAATCGGGAGCATCGCCTGCAGGTTCGACAGCTTCTTCTCGTGGATCAGGATGTAGGGGTTATCCAGTTCCACGGTCATCTTGTCGGGGTTGGTGATGAAATAGGGCGACAGGTAACCGCGGTCGAACTGCATGCCTTCGACGACATCGAGTTCGAACTCGAGGCCCTTGGCTTCCTCGACGGTGATCACGCCTTCCTTGCCGACGCGCTCCATGGCTTCGGCGATCTTCTCGCCGACTTCACGGTCGCCATTGGCCGAAATGATGCCGACCTGTGCGATCTCGTTCGAACCGGCCACGTCCTTCGAGCGGCTCTTCAGGTTCTCGACGACCTTGGTGACGGCGAGGTCGATACCGCGCTTCAGGTCCATCGGGTTCATGCCGGCGGCGACCGACTTCATGCCTTCGCGCACGATCGCCTGGGCCAGAACGGTGGCGGTGGTGGTGCCGTCACCGGCAATGTCGTTGGTCTTGGAAGCGACTTCCTTGACCATCTGCGCACCCATGTTCTCGAACTTGTCCTTCAGTTCGATTTCCTTGGCGACGCTGACGCCGTCCTTGGTGATGCGGGGAGCGCCGAAGCTCTTGTCGATGACGACGTTGCGGCCCTTGGGGCCCAGGGTCACCTTGACGGCATCGGCCAGGATATCCACGCCGCGCAGGATGCGTTCGCGTGCGTCGCGGCCAAACTTTACGTCTTTAGCTGCCATGAGAAATGTTCCTTCTTGTCGAATGAGGTCGGTCGGTCAAATGGGCTTAAATCAGCCCAGAATGCCCAGAATGTCGCTTTCCTTCATGATGATCCGGTCTTCGCCGTTGATCTTCACTTCGGTGCCCGACCACTTGCCGAACAGGATCTTGTCGCCGACCTTGACGTCGAGCGCGATGCGGTTGCCGGCTTCGTCACGGGTGCCTTCGCCGACGGCGATCACTTCGCCTTCCGACGGCTTTTCCTTGGCTGCGTCGGGGATGATGATCCCGCCAGCGGTCTTTTCCTCGGCTTCGATGCGGCGCACCAGAACCCGGTCGTGCAACGGACGAAATGTCATGCGTTAAGCCTTTCCTTGCGTCACTGAAATTAGTGAAACCCCCTTCGCGGCTGGCACCGGATATTGCGCCCGCCCTCGCGATTAGCACTCGATCGGGGTGAGTGCTAACGAGGCGCTAGATAGCGCTGGAGCAGACAGGGTCAAGCGATTCACGCAGGAAATTTTTTGCGGGAAGCGCGAGATCGCGGTAACCTGCCCCCAGGCTCGCACGAAAGATCGCACTGACAGGCAGGCTGGACAGCCGCGCTGTCCAACTTGCCAACCCTTATTCTCATGAAGGAACTTGCCATGTCGAACTCGATCATCACTCTGGGCGCAGCAGCTGCTGCCGTTCTTGCCGCTGCCACCATCGCAGCACCCCCCGCTGCCGCAGCCGGCGAAAAGGAAAAGTGCTACGGCGTCTCACTGAAGGGCAAGAACGACTGCGCCGCCGGCCCGGGCACCTCGTGTGCCGGAACCTCGACCGTCGATTACCAGGGCAATGCCTGGAAATATGTCGCCAAGGGCGAGTGCGCCAAGCTGGGCGGTTCGCTGACCGCGCTCAAGGGTGCCAAGAAGCCGACCCCGCGCGGCTGATGCAACGGTATCGGCGCTGGCGGCGCTCTGAACCGCCAGCGCCGGACCTGCAGATGAGGTAGCCCTTCAGCTCATGCTTCCCCCCCTTGTCGGCATAGGGCTGAAACCGGCCCATTATCGTAACGTTCTGGAACCCCAAACGGGTGTTCCGCTGCCCGGATGGGTGGAGGTGCATCCGCAGAACTATTTCGTCGATGGTGGGCCACCTCATCGCTGGCTGTCTGCGGTAGCGGAGCGCTATCCGCTCAGCTTCCACAGCGTCGGGCTGTCGATCGGCACCGCCCAGGGCCTGGACGAAGGCGAACTCGATCAGCTCGCCGTACTTTGCGCGCGCTACGATCCGGCTTCTGTTTCCGATCATCTGAGCTGGTCGGGCAATGCCGACGACCGCTATCCCGATCTCCTTCCGATCCCCTATACCCGCGCCGCGCTCGACCATGTCGCCGGGCAGGTCGCGCGGGTGCAGGACCGGCTCGGCCGCACGATGCTGATCGAGAACCCCTCACGCTATCTCGGCTTCGCGCAGGACGAGATGGACGAGGTCGAATTCATCCATGCGCTCTGCCGCCGCACCGGTTGCGGCCTGCTGTTCGACATCAACAATGTCGAGGTCAGCTGCACCAATTTGCAGCTCGATCCGCATGCCTATATCGACGCCATCGATCCCGCGCTGGTCGGCGAGATCCATCTCGCGGGCCATGCGACCGAATGGCACGAGGGCAGGCCGCTGCTGATCGACGATCACGGCAGTCCTGTCACCGATCTCACCTGGGCGCTGTTCGAGCGCTTTGTCGGCCGCGCAGGCGCGATGCCGGTGCTGATCGAATGGGACACGAACGTCCCAGATTATGCGGTGCTGATGGCCGAGGCCGAACGCGCTGCAGCGGTCATGGCGCGGGCCACCGCAGCCGTCGCGGCCTGACGCAGATGGGCGATCTGCTGGACGACCAGGCGCGCTTCATCGCGGTGCTGCAAAAGGGGCCGTCGGCCTTTCCCGAAGGCCTGTTTGCCGATGCTGCGGACCGCGTGCTGCTGGGCCTCAGGGCGCATGCCAACACGATCAGCCATGCCCGGCTGGTCGCGCTCGAGGAAACCTATCCGCGGACCCGGGAATATCTGGGCGAAGCGGATTTCAACGCCCTGTCGCGCGATTTCATCGAACGAGCCGAGGTGCGCCCGCGCAAGCTTATGCAGCTGGGCGCGGGGCTTGCCGAATTTCTCGCTGATCAAACTCATGATGCGGCAGCCGTCGATCTTGCGCGGATCGAATGGGCCTGGCTGCAGAGCTATCATTCCGCCGAGGCGCAGGCACTGCAGCTGGCCGACCTGGCCGGCCTGGACGAGCAGGGGTTGCTCGACCTTGGCCTTGCGCTCCATCCTTCCATGCGGATTGTCGAGACCCGGACGGCGCTGAGGGCGCTGATGCCCGAGCTGTCCGAAAGTGCCGCGCCCGAAATGCGTCACCTGCTGATCACGCGTCCGGCGCACGAGGTGCTGCTGCACCCGCTCGCCCCGCTATCCGCCAATCTGGTCATGCAGACGCAATTTCCCGCCCCGATGGGTAACCTTCTGGCGCGAGCCATCGAACGCGCTGGAGAGGCAGAGGCACTGCCGGCAATCTTCGCGCTGGTCGGCGCTGGGGCGCTGGTACGATCCCAGGAGTAAGCCGGGCACGGTGTCCAGCGGGGTCGGGGGTGTCTCGATCTCACTCCAGTCCCCACTTGTCGGATAGCCCGTGATGAAAACCCTGATCCAACGCGGCCTCGCGCTGCTCGATAGCCCTGCCGTCAATGGCCTTGCCCTGCTGGTCGTGCGGCTTGCGCTGGCAGCGCAGTTCTGGCGCTCGGCGCGCACCAAGGTGGAGGAGGGGAGCTTCCTCACCATCAACCCGATCACCTATGACCTGTTCCGCGACGAATATCACATGCCTGCGCCCGAGATTACCGGCACGATCGCGACCTATGCCGAACATGCGCTGCCGATCCTGGTGATGCTGGGGCTGGCGACGCGATTCGGGGCGGCGGGGCTGTTCGTGATGACGATGGTGATCCAGCTTTTCGTCTATCCCGAAGCCTTCTGGAACCCGCATGTCATGTGGTTCGGGCTTTCGGCGATCCTGATCGCGCGCGGGGGCGGGCTGTTCGCGCTCGACCGGCTGTTCGATCGCCGCCTTTCGCTCGCAGCGCCGCCGCGCACATCGGGCTTCGCGCATTGACGCCAGGCCGGCGCCAAAGTCGGCGCCAAAGTCGGCAGTCGAACCGCATCACCCGTCTGTCGCGCGAGGCAGTGGCAAATTAACCCGGGCTCGCCTAGATAGGTCGCCTGGGGCATGTCCGCCCGATGCGGAGCAGATAATGGGTTTTGTAAAGGGCGCCTGGAAGGTGCTGGTGGCGATCAAGGACGGTCTGGTCCTGCTCGCGATGCTGTTGTTCTTCGGCCTCATCCTGGCCGCCTTGTCGTGGCGGCCTAATCCCGCAGCGGTCACCGACGGCGCCCTGTTGGTCAAGCTCGACGGTGTCATCGTCGAGGAACCCGAAAATATCGACCCGTTCGCCACCGTGCTGGGCGGCCAGGCGCCGCTCAAGCAATATCGCGAGCGCGACCTGATCCGCGCGATCGACACGGCGGCGACCGACGACCGGATCAAGGTGATCGTGCTCGATCTCGCCAGCTTCATGGGCGGCGGCCAGGTTTCGCTCGAACAGGTGGGCGAGGCGATCGGCCGCGCCAAGGCCAAGGGCAAGCCCGTCCTCAGCTTTGCCACCTTCTACAGCGACGCGGCCTATATGCTCGCCTCGCACGGCAGCGAGATCTGGGTCGATCCGATGGGCGGCGCGGCCTTTACCGGCCCCGGCGGCACGCGGCTGTACTACAAGGACGCGCTCGACCGCTTCAAGGTGACCGCGCATGTCTATCGCGTCGGCACGTTCAAGAGCGCGGTCGAACCCTATCTGCGCTCCGACCAGTCGCCCGAGGCCGAGGAAGCTCTGCTCGCCGTCTACCGCCCGATCTGGGAAAACTGGCAGGCAGTGGTCAAGAAGGCGCGGCCCCAGGCCGATATTGCCGGACTGATCAACGATCCCGCAGGCGCGGTGACCGCGGCGAGCGGCGACCTGGTCAAGATCGCGACCGACCGCAAGATCATCGACAAGGTCGGTGATCGCACCATGTTCGGCAAGCGCGTCGCCAAGCTGGCTGGCGCCGACGAGGACGAGGGGCCCGGCGCATTCAAGCATACCAGCCTCAAGGACTGGGTCGCGGCCAATCCGGCCAAGACCGGCGGCGATGAGGTTCAGGTGGTGACCATCGCGGGCACCATCGTCGATGGCGAGGCCGGCCCCGGCACCGCCGGCGGCGATCGCATCGAGAAGCTGCTCCACGACGGCCTCAAGCGCGACAATGTGAAGGCGCTGGTGGTCCGCGTCGACTCGCCCGGGGGATCGGCCTTTGCCTCCGAACAGATCCGCCGCGCGATCGAGGAATATCGCGCGCGCAAGATCCCGGTCATCGTCTCGATGGGCAATGTTGCGGCGAGCGGCGGCTATTGGGTCTCGACCGCAGGCGATGCGATCTTCGCCGAACCTTCGACGATCACCGGATCGATCGGCATCTTCGCGGTACTGCCCAGCTTCGAGCGCGCGCTGGCCGAATATGGCGTGAAGGCCGATGGCGTCGCGACCACACCGCTGTCGGGCCAGCCTGATGTGTTTGGCGGCTTCAACAGCACCGTCGACACCTTCATCCAGGGTACGATCGAGCATGACTATCGCCGTTTCCTGGCGCTGGTCGGCAAGGCGCGCGGGATGAGCGTCGATCAGGTCGACAATATCGCGCAGGGCCGCGTCTGGGACGGCGGCACCGCCCGCCAGATCAAGCTGGTCGACCGTTTCGGATCGATCGAGGACGCCATTGCCGAAGCGGCGAAGCGCGCCAAGCTCGGCAAGGACAGCTATAGCGTGAAATATCTCGAGACCGAGCCCGATCCGTTCGAGCAGTTCGTCTCGGGCATGTTTGCTCCCGCCGAAGAAGAAAAGCAGGCGACCGGCCTCGTCGCCCGGCTTGCATGGCAGCAGCGCGCGGCTTTGGGCCAGGTGCTCGGCGATCTCAAAGTGCTCGGCGGGACCGATGGCGTTCAGGCCTGGTGCCTCGAATGCTCGGGCGCCTTGCCGCCGCGCCACATCGCCAAGGCCGATGCGGGCTGGTTGGCGACGTTGTTCAGGCGCTGAAGGGAACCGGCCCTGGCGGTTGGCGTATCGGATCGAGAACCCACTCGATCAGGAGCATGCACATGACCGACAAGGCCGAGAACCCGAACGCGGGCAAGGAATTTGGCGAAGGCAATTACAAGGCCGCGCAGAATTATCGCGAAGCCCAGGAAGACTTTGCCGCCGACAAGCAGCAGGTTGAGGAAAAGGCACGCGAAGCCGCTGACGCGCTCGATGGCCCCGAAGCTGAAGAGCTCGCACAGGCCGAAGCCGCTGCGCGCGATGGTCACGCCGCCTGACGGTGACCCGAAACACCGAATAACCCTTCCCAATGCGCGTCCAATCCCGCTAAGGCAGCGGAATGGACGCGCATTTGACTTTCAAGGCCACCGGTCTGGTGATGGCGGGCGGCGCAATCGGCGCGGCGCTTCGGTTTCAGGCGACGCAGCTCGCCATCCGGCTGGGGCACACCGCTTATCCCGCCGCCACGCTGTCCGTCAACGTGCTTGGCGGGTTACTGATGGGCGTGCTGGCGGCGCTCGTGCTCAAGGGCCAGATGGCTGAGCCTGTGCGGCTGTTTCTGGGCGTCGGCGTGCTCGGCGGCTTCACCACCTTTTCCGCTTTCTCGCTTGAGCTGTTCCAGATGCTGGAGCGCGGCGCGGCGCTGACGGCGCTGGGCTATGCGCTGACCTCGGTCCTGCTCTCGCTGGCGGCCGTGGCCGCAGGCTTTGTCGTCACGAGGTCGATCGCATGAAGCCGCCTGCTCGAACCCCCGCGCGCAAGCCCGCCGCCCGGAAACCTTCTGGCCCGCGCAGTCCCGCAACTGGCCGCGCACGGGCCGCAGGGGTGGGCGCTTCGATCTCGAAGGAATCTGCCGAAGCCCGGCAGTTTACCGTCGATGCGGACGATGATGGCATCCGGCTCGACCGCTGGTTCCACCGGCATTTGCCCGATGTGAACTTCAACCTCGTCTCGCGCTGGGCACGCACGGGGCAGGTGCGGCTCGATGGCAAGCGCGTCGGCCCCGGCGACCGCATTGTCGCCGGACAGACGATCCGCATCCCCCCCGCCGATGGCGATACCGACCGGCCCGCTGCCAAGCCGGCGCCGCGCACACTGAGCGAAGATCAGATCGCGTTCGCGCAATCGCTCGTCATCCACAAGGATCGGGCGGCTCTCGTTATCAACAAGCCGCCGGGCCTCGCCACTCAGGGCGGCACGCGCACCCATGCGCATGTCGATGGCCTGACCGAGGCTTTGATGTACGAAAGCCCGGTGCGGCCCAAGCTGGTCCACCGGCTCGACAAGGACACCTCGGGCGCCTTGCTGCTCGCGCGCACGCCAGGCAGCGCGGCCTATTTCTCGAAGCGCTTTGCCGGGCGCAGCGCCAAGAAGATCTACTGGGCGCTGGTCGTCGGCGTGCCCGATATCTATTCAGGCCTGATCGAACTGCCGATCGCCAAGCAGCCCGGTACCGGCGGCGAGAAGATGCATGTCGACAAGGAAAACGGCCAGCCATCGCGCACCGCCTATCAGGTGATCGAACGCGCTGGATCCCGCGCCGCCTGGGTCGCACTGCAGCCGTTCACGGGCCGCACCCACCAGCTGCGCGTCCATCTCGCCGCGATCGGCCATCCGATTGTCGGCGACGGCAAATATGGCGGGCCCGATGCGTTCCTGACCGGCACGATCAGTCGCAAGATGCATCTGCACGCGCGCCGCCTGAAGATTGCGCATCCCGATGGTCCCGCCATCGACGTGATCGCCGATCTGCCCGAGCATTTCGCCGACTCGATGGAGCAGCTGGGCTTCGACCTTTCGCTGGGCGACGCTGCCTTTGCCGATGACGGCCCGCCGCCCGCGACGCGCGAGGTGAAGAAGCAGCAGGCCAAGGCGCATGCCAAGACACTGCGCAAGGAACGACGGGGCGAACGGCGCAGCCGATCCGCTCCGGCCAAACCAAGCGGCAAGCCCAAGGCGAAATCTGCCGGAACCGCTGGAAAGCCGCGGCCGGCCAAGCCAAGGACAGCCCCGAAGACTGGCCCGCGCAAGCCATGACGACCAGACTCGCGATCTTCGACTGCGACGGCACGCTGGTCGATAGCCAAGCGAATATCTGCAAGGCGATGGAAATGGCCTATGCCGCCGAAGGCTTGGGCCATCCCGACCACCATCTGGTACGACGGATCGTCGGGCTTTCGCTCGTCGAGGCGATGCGGGTGATGCTGCCGGAAGCGGACCCGGCCTTTCATGTCGTGCTGGCCGATCATTACAAGAACGCGTTTCACGAGCTGCGCGGCAACGGCACGCTGCAGCACGAGCCGCTTTATGACGGGCTTCCCGAACTGCTCGACCGGCTCGATGCGGCGGGCTGGCTGCTCGCGGTCGCTACCGGCAAGTCCGATCGCGGGCTCGACCTTTGCCTGACGCACCATGGCATCAAGCAGCGCTTCATATCGCTGCAGACCGCAGACCGGCATCCGTCCAAGCCGCACCCGTCGATGATCTTCGAGGCATTGAGCGACGCCGGAGCCGAGCCCCAGGCCGCAGTCATGATCGGCGATACCAGCTACGACATGGCGATGGGCGTGGCGGCCAATGTCCGCCCGATTGGCGTCGACTGGGGCTATCACGACGCACATGAACTGGAGGCAGCGGGCGCAGCCTCGATCGCCTTCAGCATGGACCAGCTCTACGATCAGATTGTCGGTGGCGGGAAATGACTCCGGAAGACCGGAGCGCGCGCAGTCGTTTCTTCACGATCGGAGCCGTGCGGCTGGCGGGCGCAGTGACGATCGCGCTGGCCGTGGCGATCAGCTATGGCCGGATCGACAGCGTTCCGGGCGAACTGGCTTATGTGCTGCTCGCCCTGGGCGTGATCGAATTCCTCGTTCTGCCGCAGATGCTGGTCAAGCGCTGGAAAAGCCCGCCGACCGAATGAACGTGATTGCATGAAACGCTTCTACAAGACCGTCACCACCCAGCCTGTCGACAATGGCCATGCGCTCCTGCTCGACAACCGCCCGGTGAAAACCCCTCTGCGCGAACCGCTGGTGCTGCCGACCGCTGCCATGGCCGATGCGGTGGCTGGCGAATGGGATGCGCAAGGCGAAGAGATCATCATTGCCTTGATGCCGCTGACTGGCTTTGCCAATGCCGCGATCGATCAGGTCGCGCCGCAATGGCAGCGCTTTGTCGATGACATCGCCGCTTATGGCGAGACGGACACGCTCTGCTATCGCGCCGATCCCGGCGATCCGCTGGCCGAACGCCAGGATCGCGATTGGGAGCCGATTCTGAAATGGGCGGAAAACCGTTATGATATCAGCATGATCCGCGTCGCCGGGATTATCCATCAGCCGCAATCGACGCACAGCCTGTCCCGGCTTAAAGCACCCGTCATGGCAATGGATCCATTCACCCTGGCCGGATTTTCAACGCTGACCAGCCTGGGTGGTTCGCTCGTCTGTGCGCTGGCACTTCTCGAAAAAGCCTTTGATTTCGAACGAATCTGGCAGGCGATCTGCCTCGAGGAATTGTGGCAGGAAGAACTCTGGGGCGCCGATGGCGAGGCGGTTCAGGCACGTGAGCATCGCCGTGCAGCATTTGACGCTGCCTGGCGGTTTTGCTGTATTGCCCAAGGTTGAGCACGGAACGATCCCCGGGACCGGGCGTTTTTGAAACGTTGCTATCGTTTTTCGTTGCAGACCAGCCTTTCCGTTTCAGCCAGGCGCACGAGCGTCCGACCGGACAGGCGCGCAAACCCCATCAGGAGATGTTCCGAAATGTTGAAATCTGCGATCACCGCCCTGTTTCTTTCCACCTCGATGCTGGCAGCGCCCGCCATGGCACAGGATGCCGCTGCACCTGCCGGTCAGGCCGCAGCACCGGCGCTGACCCCCGAACAGGCTGAGGCGCAGAACAAGGCGATCGCCGATTTCACTGCCGCTCAGCAGGCCCAGGCTGCGGGCAACCATGCCGAGGTGATTGCCAAGCTCGAACCCGCGCTGCCGACCATCCGCGAGATCGTTGCCCGTGATCCGGGCAACGTCCAGAATGCGGGATTCCTGGCAAGCGCTCTGACGATCACCGCGAATTCGCAGGGCGCGCTGGGCAAGATCGACGCGATCCCGCCGCTCTACAAGGAAGCCGCGCCCCAGTGGATGAAGGTTTACGAAGCGGACAAGGCAAATGCGGGCGTGCGCAACACGTTGGTGGCCATTTTGGTCAATCTCGGCAATTTCAGCCTGACGCAGCAGGACAAGGTCGGTGCCAAGCCGCATTTCGAGCAGGCTCTGGCCATCGCCAAGGAAGGCCGCGCGTCTGATCCGGCCAATGCCGATCTCGCCAATGCCGAATTTTCCAGCCTGATCGGTCTCAACCAGGCGACGGGCGAGGCAAGCTTTCTCGAGGCTGCCAAGCCGGTCGGCACCGAGCTTCGCGAAAAGGGCATTGTTAGCGCGGCGAACAAGCCCGCCGTGGATGCCATTCTCGGCGCGGCATAAAAAAACGTTATACGCCAAAAGAAAGCCCCGCCGGATCGCTCCGGCGGGGCTTCTCGTATCCGGTCGAAGGAGAAGGGCGCTCAGAACCCTTCGTTCTTCTCCGCCTTTTCCGCGAGCAGCGGCGAGACGGAAAAGCCGTGCTTCTTCAGCCCCTCGACGATCTTCGGCGTTCCTTCGAGGCCTGCCCAGAACATCGGGCCGCCGCGGTAAACCGGCCAGCCATAGCCATAGATCCACACGACATCGATATCCGATGCGCGCTGCGCCATGCCCTCTTCCAGGATCATCGCGCCTTCGTTGACCATGGTGTAGAGCGTGCGCTCGATAATTTCCTGATCACTGATCTCGCGCTTGGGCATGTTCGAGCGTGAACGGAAATCCTCGATGATTTCGGCGACGCGTGCGCTGGGCGTGGGGTTGCGCTTCTCGTCATAGTCATAGAAGCCCGCGCCCTTCTTCTGGCCCCAGCGATCCTCGGCGCACAAGGCGTCGCGGATGCTCTCTATCCGGCTCGGATTGCGGTGCCAGCCGATATCGACGCCGGCAAGGTCGCTCATCTGGAACGGCCCCATCGGCATGCCGAACTCGACATGCACACGGTCGATCTGTTCGGGCGTTGCGCCTTCCATCAGCAGCTTGTTGGCTTCGACCTGGCGCGGCATCAGCATGCGGTTGCCGATAAAGCCGTGACAGACGCCTGCGACCACCGCGACCTTCTTGATCTTCTTCGACAGGTTCATGACCGTCGCCAGCACGTCATCGGCGGTCTTTGCACCGCGCACGACCTCGAGCAGCTTCATGACATTGGCGGGCGAAAAGAAGTGCATGCCGAGCACGTCCTGCGGACGGCTGGTGGATGCAGCGATCTCGTCGACATTGAGATAGCTGGTGTTGCTCGCCAGGATCGCGCCGGGCTTGGCAATCGCGTCGAGCTTGCCGAACACCTCCTTCTTGACGTCCATATTCTCGAAGATCGCCTCGATGATCAGGTCGCAATCGGCGAGATCGTCGAGCGAGAGCGAGGGGGTGAGCAGGCCCATCGCCTTTTCCACCTGCTCGGTGGTCAGACGGCCCTTGGCCGCGCTGGCTTCATAGTTCTTGCGCACCACGCCGACACCGCGATTGAGCGCCTCTTCGGCCTGTTCGACGATGGTCACCGGAATGCCTGCCGACAGGAAGTTCATGGTGATGCCGCCGCCCATCGTGCCAGCGCCGATCACACCGACCTTGGCGATCGGGCGCAGCGCGATGTCGCTGGCAATTCCGTCGATCTTGCTTGCCTTGCGTTCGGCGAAGAAGATGTGCCGCTGCGCTGCCGATTGCGATCCGAACATCAGCTTCATGAACTCGGTGCGCTCGAACTCCAGACCCTCGGCAAAGGGCAGGCGGGTCGCCGCTTCCACACAGGCGATGTTCGCTGCCGGTGCGTCAAAGCCGCGGAACTTGCGGGCATTCTCCTTCTTGAAGGCCTCGACGGCTTCGGGGTCGGCCTTGGCCTCGCGCTCGCTGATCCGCGGGACGGGGCGCACGCCCTTGACCTTCTCGGCAAAGGCGAGCGCGCCTTCGAGCAGCTTGCCTTCCTCGACGACTTCATCGACCAGGCCCCATTGGTTGGCCAGTTTGGCCGGGATCGGATCGCCCTTGGCGGTCATCTCGAGCGCGGCCTTGACGCCGACCACGCGCGGCAGCCGCTGCGTGCCGCCGGCACCGGGCAGCAGGCCGAGCTTCACCTCGGGCACGCCCAGCTTCGCCGAGGGAACGGCGACGCGATAATGCGCGCAAAGGGCCGTTTCCAGGCCGCCGCCGAGTGCGGTGCCGTGGATCGCCGCGACCACCGGCTTGTCGAGCGCTTCCATCTTGGCGATGACGGCGGGCAGCATCGGTTCGACCGGGGGCTTGCCGAATTCAGTGATGTCGGCCCCGGCGAAGAAGGTCTGGCCGGCGCAGATCAGCACGACCGCCTTGATGCTGTCGTCGCTGGCGGCTTCATCGAATGCCTTGTCGAGGCCGATGCGCACGGCCGCGCCCAGCGCGTTGACCGGCGGGCTGTCCGAGGTGACGACGAGAATGTCGCCATGTTTTGCGGTGGAAATGGGAGAATCGGTCATGGTTCTGGTTCCTTGAGCTTATTCGACCGCGGCGTAGAGCATCGACTTGATCTCGCGCCGGATCGGGTAGGTGCTGGACGGCATCAGCTGCGTCATGAAGATCATGATCACATCCTCTGCCGGGTCGACGAAAAAGGCGGTGGAAAACATGCCGCCCCAGTAGAAATCGCCATTCGAGCCCGCGACGCCGGTCGCGGCATTGTCGATGGTGGTGGCAAAGCCGAGGCCGAAGCCTGCGCCGGCATTTTCCGCCTCGCTGAAAAGCGCCTTGCTGTGCTGCGTCAGATCGCCGCCGCCGGGCAGGTGGTTGGCGACCATCAGGTCGAGCGTCTTGCGGCCGAGGATGCGCGCGCCTTCCAGACGACCACCATTGAGCAGCATGCGGCAGAAGCGGTGATAGTCGGCAAGTGTCGAAGCCATGCCGCCGCCGCCCGAAAGCTGGCTGGGCTTGCGGCCCCAGGCGGTGGTCGCGCCAGGATCGTAGAGCTTCATCTTTTCGGTCGGGTGGAAGACGTAGCAGTCAGGCACGCGATCGAGCTTGTCTTCAGGGATCTGGAAATGGGTGTCGACCATGCCGAGCGGCTTGGTGATGCGATCCGCGATGACCTGGTCGAGAGGCTTGTCGTCCATCCGCTGGAGGATCGCGCCGAGGATGTCGGTCGAGATCGAATAGTTCCACGCGGTGCCGGGGTCGAACTGCAACGGGATCTGCGCCAGGATCTTGATGAATTCCTCGAGATCGGGCCCCGCAAAGGCCTCGAGCTTGCGTGCGCGATAGGCCGCGTCGATCGGCGTGCGCTCTTGAAAACCGTAGGTCAGGCCCGACGTGTGGCGCAGCAGGTCGATCATCCGCATCGGCTGGGTCGTCGGACGGGTGACGAAGGGCTGCGCGCCGCCACCTGAGACGAACACGCCGAGGTCCTTCCACTCGGGGATGATGCGATGCACCGGATCGGACAGCGCGATCCGGCCTTCCTCGACCAGCTGCATGAACGCGACCGAGGTGATCGGCTTGGTCATGCTGGCGATGCGGAAGATCGCATCCTGTTGCAGCGCCTGCCCCTCGCGCGCATTGCCTTGCAGCGAGAGATGCGCGAGCTCGTGCCCGCGGCCGATCAGCAGGGCGGCGTGCGGCAGGCGACCGGTATCGAGATATTTGGACTGGATATGGGCAGGGATGCGCTCGAGCAGGGCGTGGTTGAAGCCAAGGTCAGCCGGATCGGACACAGAGAGAGTCATCAGGTAACTTTCATTTCTCCAGGGAGGGAAGGTTCAGGTGGCGGTCTGGCCGAAACGCTGGCGCGCATAGGGATGCGAGCTGGTAAGCCCGCCATCGACGACCAGCGCATGGCCGTTGACATAGCTCGAACGGTCCGACGCCAGGAACAGGGCCGCCTCGGCAATCTCGTTCGGCACGCCGCCGCGCTGCATCGGGTTGAGCTGGCCGATCTTGTCCTCGAAGCCCTTCTCGCGCGCCTTGGTATAGATGAACTCGGTCATCCCGGTCTCGATCAGCCCCGGGCAGATGGCGTTGCAGCGCACGTTGCTGCCGGTGAGCTGCTGCGCACCGATGCGTACGAGGTTGATCACGCCCGCCTTGCTCGCGGTATAGGCAGGGCCGCCGGCACCCGAACGCAGCCCCGCGACCGATGCGGTGCAGATGATCGAGCCGCCCTGGCCGCTATCGGCCATGACCTTGCCTGCATGCTTGATCGCGAGGAACGGGCCGATCAGGTTGATCTTGAGGATGCGCTCCCATTCCTCGACGGTCTGGTCGAAAATGCCCTCGAAACCGCCCGAGACGCCGGCATTGGCGAAGAATATATCGAGCCGACCATGCAGCTCGAGCGCCTTGGCAACGAGCATCTGCACATCGGCTTCGCTGCTGGCATCAGCCTGAACGGCGGTAATGGCATCAGGGTTCTGCGCGGCGGTCTCGTCCTGCTTGCCGGTAATGTCGGTGGCGATGACCTTCGCGCCGTGCTTGGCGAACAGCAGCGAACTCGCGCGGCCTATGCCGCTGCCCGCGCCGGTAACGATTGCAACCTTGCCCTGCAAATCCATGGAAATCCCTCTCGCTCTGTTTTCGCCGCTTATAGCGCCGCTGCTATGGTTGTGCCGCCATCGATCACGATCGACTGGCCGGTGATATAAGTCGACGCATCCGATGCCAGAAACACAGCTGCGCCTGCAATCTCGTCGGGCTGGCCGATACGGCGCAGCGGAGTGATCCGGCGAACATAGCCCATCACCTTCTCGTCCTCCCACAGCGCGCGCGCCATGTCGGTCTGGATCAGGCCGGGCGCGATGCAATTCACGCGGATCGCGTCGGGTCCCAGCTCATAGGCGAGGTTGCGCGCCAGCTGGAAGTCCGCCGCCTTGCTGATATTGTAGACGCCGATACTGCCCGATCCTTGCATCCCGCCGATCGACGAGATGATGATCACCGATCCCTTGCCCGCCGCCTTCATGTCGGGCAGCGCCATCTGGACCAGCCAGTGGTTGGACAGGATGTTGTTGTCCATGATCTTGCGGAACTGGTCGTCGCTGATGCCCGCCATCGGCCCGTAATAGGGGTTGCTCGCGGCATTGCAGACGAGGATGTCGATCGGCCCCAGCTCGGCCCGGGTGCGGTCGACCAGGTTCTGCAGGTCTTCCTTGCGCGAGATGCTGGCGGCGACGGCGATCGCGGTGCCTGCGCCATGTTGCGCGTTAAGCTCGTCGGCGACGGCATCGCAGGCATCCTGATTGCGGCTCGAAATTGCCACCTTCGCCCCGTGCGCGGCATATTTGCGCGCGATCGCCGCGCCAATTCCGCGCGAGGAGCCAGTGACGATCGCCACGCGTCCGGTCAGATCGAATGTCCCGTCGCTCACTGCGCGCCGGCCTTCTTGGCATATTCCCACGCTGCCTGTGCGAGCGGGATCACGCGCTGCGCCATCTGCGCGGCCTGCGCGCTCGATGCCGTGCCGTCGATCACGCGCTTCTTGATCCCCTGCAGGATCGCGGCGATGCGGAACTGGTTATAGGCGAGATACCAGTCCATGTCGGGCACCTCGTCCAGCCCGGCTTTCTCGACATAGCGGGCCAGCGCCTCTTCGAGCGTCGGGATGCCCAGCGCCTTGACGTCGACGCCGAGCAGACCGTTGCGGCCCTCGGCGGGCTGGACCCAGCTCATCAGGAAGTAGCTGAGGTCCGCGATCGGATCGCCCAGCGTCGACAGCTCCCAGTCGAGCAGCGCTATGACCCTGGGCTCGTCATGCGCGAAGATCATGTTGTCGATGCGGAAATCGCCATGCGCGATGCCGAAGCCGCGCTGGTCGGGCACGGTCTTTTCCAGCCACTCGATCAGCCGGTCCATTTCCGGAATCGTCTCGGTCTCGGACAGGCGATACTGCTTGGTCCAGCGCGAGATCTGGCGCGCGCAGTAATTGCCCGGCTTGCCATAATCCTCCAGGCCGATCGCGGCAGGATCGAAGCTGTGCAGATGCGCCAGCGTATCGATCATCGCATTGTAGATCGCGGTGCGCTGTTCGGGGGTCTTGCCGGGCAGCGTTCCGTCCCAATAGCTCGCGCCGTCGGTGAACGCCATCACGTAGAACATCGATCCGATGACCGAGTCATCCTCGCACAGCCCGAACTGGCGCGAGACAGGGAACCCCTGATCGTAGAGCGCCGCCTGCACTCGATATTCGCGGTCCACCGCATGCGCAGAGGGCAGCAGCGGGCCGAAGGGCTTGCGCCGCAGCACATAGGCCGCGCCCGGCGTCGTCACCTTGTAGGTCGGGTTCGACTGGCCGCCCTTGAACTTGGAAAGGGTGAGCGGACCTTCAAAGCCTTCGACATTCGCCTCGAACCAACGGGTGAGACTGGCTTCGTCGAGCCGGTCCTGTTCGGGCACGTCCATCGTGCCGGTCATCGTCGCCTGTGCGTCGATCTGTTCCATCAGATTCTATCCCCACCTAATTCAATTATAGACGATCACTGATCGCGCAGAATCGCCGACCCTGAGCGCCTCGAAGGCTTCGTTGATGCGTCCCAGCGGCAAGCGTTCGGCAATGATCGTGTCGAGGTCAAGCATTCCGCGCATGTAGAACTCGACCAGGCGCGGGATTTCAACCGGAAATCGGTTGTCGCCCATCAGCGAGCCCTGCAGCTTCTTGCCCTGCAGCAGTTCCATTGCCGACAGGCCGACCTTCTCGGCGAGCGGCATCATGCCCAGGATCGTTGCCGTGCCGCCACGCCGCAGCACCTTGACTGCCATATTGGCCGAAGCCGGACGACCGACCGCCTCAATGGCATGGTGCACGCCGCCCTTGGTCAGTTCGATCACCTGTTCGGCCGCGCCATCCGCGCTGGCATCAATACAGTCGGTCGCGCCGAGCTTCTCGGCGAGCGCGCGCTTGTCCGCCACCGGATCGATCGCGATGATCCGGCCCGCGCCTGCAATCTTGGCTGCGTTCACTGCCGCGAGGCCGACGCCGCCGCAGCCGACAATCGCAACCGTCTCGCCCGGCGTCACGTCCGCTGCGTTGAACACGGCGCCCGCGCCGGTCGTCACCGCGCAGCCGATTACGCAGGCGCGATCGAGCGGCATGTCGGGGTCGATCGCGACGCAGGCATGTTCGTGCACCAGCATCTGTTCGGCATAGGCCGACAGGTTGAGCAGCTGGTTGACCGGTGCGCCGTCCATGCTGAGCCGCGGGTGCTGGTGCGGCCCGCGCTTGGTATCCTGCCCGGTGCACAGCGCCATGCGCCCGGTGACGCAGAATTCGCAATGCCCGCAATAGGCGCTGAGGCACGTGACTACCGCATCGCCGGGCTTCACCGTGGTCACGCCATCGCCCACCGCCTCGACAATGCCGGCAGCCTCATGGCCGGGGATGAAGGGCAGGGGAGCGGGATAGCTGCCATCGACGAAATGCAGGTCGGATCGGCACACGCCGGTGGCCGCGGTGCGGATCAGCACCTCGCGCGGGCCGGGCTTGTCGATGGTGACGTCGCGGATCTCGAGCGGCTTGCCCGGTTCGAAACAGATGGCAGCTTTCATGGGTCTCTCCAGTACTCCTCGCCCCTTCACGGGACAGGACAGCGAGGCTTGGTCCGGCACATCCGGGCCCTAGCCGGACTTGGAGGGGGCGGCGTGCTTGCGCAGACGCTGCAGCCCCTCCAACTGCGCCTGGCGGGCAAGCCCGCCAGGCTTCGTATCCTCTCCCCCGAGAGGGAGAGGAGGCTTGAGTCACCGCGCCACGCCCAGATCACCCGAGGTGAACCCACCCTCGGCATCGTTGGCGCCGTGCTTGCCCATTTCGAGCCGCGCGATGGTGCGGTTGTGGACCTCGTCCGGACCGTCGGCGAGGCGCAGCGTACGCATGTGCGCATAGGCCTTGGCGAGGCCGAAATCCTCGCTGACACCCGCGCCGCCATGCGCCTGGATGGCATCGTCGATGACCTTGAGCGCGATGCGGGGGGCTGCGACCTTGATCATCGCGATCTCGGCCTTGGCGTACTTGTTGCCGACCTTGTCCATCATGTCCGCCGCCTTGAGGCAGAGCAGACGCGTCATCTCGATATCGATGCGTGCTTCGGCGATCCGCTGTTCCCAGATCGAATGCTCCGAAATCCGCTTCCCGAAGGCAACGCGCGACTGGAGGCGGCGGACCATCTTGGCCAGCGCCTCTTCCGCCACCCCGATGGTGCGCATGCAGTGATGGATGCGGCCCGGCCCGAGGCGGCCCTGCGCAATCTCGAAGCCGCGGCCTTCACCGAGCAGCATGTTGCTCGCCGGGATGCGCACGTCCTTGAGCTCGATCTCCATATGGCCGTGCGGCGCATCGTCGTAGCCGAACACCGGCAGGTGGCGCAGGATGTTCACGCCGGGCGCGTCGAGCGGCATCAGCACCATCGACTGTTGCGCGTGGCGCTTGGCCTCGAAATCGGTCTTGCCCATCACGATCGCGATCTTGCAGCGCGGATCGCCGGCTCCGGACGACCACCATTTGCGGCCGTTGATCACATATTCGTCGCCCTCGCGGCGGATCGAGGTCTCGATATTGGTCGCATCCGACGAGGCGACCTGCGGCTCGGTCATCAGGAAGGCCGAGCGGATCTCGCCGTTCATCAGCGGCTTCAGCCACTGCTCCTTGTGCGCGGCGGTGCCATAGCGGTGCAGCACTTCCATGTTGCCGGTATCGGGCGCGGAGCAGTTGAAGATCTCGCTCGCCATCTCGACCCGGCCCATTTCCTCGGCGCACAGCGCATATTCGAGGTTGGTAAGGCCGGGGCCATCGAATTCGAAGCTGTCGTCGACATGCGGCAGATTGGGGTTCGAAGGCGGCATGAACAGGTTCCAGATGCCTGCAGCCTTGGCCTTGGCCTTCTCGTCCTCGATAACCTGCAGCACCTTCCAGCGGCCACCCTCGGCCTGCTGCGCGTAATAGTCCTTCACGCGCGGGCGGACATGCGCCTCGATATGGCTGCGGACGCGGTCGCGCCAATAGGCCTGGCGTTCGGTAAGGTCAAAATCCATGGCTCATCTTCCTTTCGTGAAACTCATCAGGATTGTGCGATCTGGGCCAGCCGCGCCTCGTGATCGGCGCGGCCCAGGGGAAAGCGGGTGAACAGCCACGCGCAAACGAGTCCGATCACGGTGGTGGCGATGGCAAAGGTCAGCGCGAGCCGGTCGATCACGTCCGGCGCGACCTGGCCCGGCTGAGCATTGTCGGGGAAACCGGCAATGGCGAGGATCAGCGCCGAGGCGAGGATGCCGAGCCCGCCGATACATTTCTGCATGAAGAAGAATCCGGCGAAGAAGATGCCTTCGGTCCGCTTGCCGGTCTCGGCCTCGCTGGCGTCGGTGACATCGGCGATCATCGAGCTGATCATCATCATTGCGCAGATGCCGAAGGTGATCGACAGCGCGATCAGCGACAGGATCACGATCGTGATCGTGCCGCCGCCGGTTGCCGGAAACAGGCCCGCAAGCCGAAGCCAGTAGGGCGCGGTCGCGAACATCAGCGACAGCAGCGAGGCGATCGCTGCGGTGCGCGGCTTTTCGAGGCGGCGCGACGCCGGCCCGACGATGAAGAAAGCAACCGCGACTCCCAGGAACAGCACGAACGGGTAGATGTTGAACACGCTCTGCTCGAATTCCCAGACGTACAGCATCAGATAGTTCTGCAGCGCGAAGAAAAGCCCCTGATTGGCAAAGGCGCACATTCCGGCGGCGAGCAAAAGCTGGAACGGCTTGAAGCGCAGCGCGGCGACGAAGTCCCTGAGGCCATGCGAATGCGCGGCGGGACCATCGGTATTGGGATGTGCGAGCAGCCGGTGCGTTCCCAGCGCCGAGACCACCACCGAGACGATCATCACGACAGACCCGACCAGCGCATAGCGATGATAGCCATTGGGGTTGAGCACGCCATTGTCATAGCCGGGCTCGGGCACCAGCAGCAGCGCATAGGCGGCATAGAGCATGACGAGGCCGCCCATCCAGCCGAACAGGAAGCGATAGCGCAGCACCTCGGTGCGTTCGTGATAGTCGCGCGTCATCTCCGGCAGCATGGCGAGCGCCGGGACCTCATAGGCCGAAAACGAGAAGCGCACCGCCATCGCCACGGCAATGAGGTAGAAGAACAGCGCGCCGTTGCTCCATTCTGGCGGGTTCCAGAGCAGCAGCCAGGAGAGCGCGATGGGCAGCGCTGCGCCATAGAGCCAGGGATGACGACGTCCCCAGCGGCTGCGCGTCGCATCCGACCGGTGGCCGACAAAGGGATCGAAAAAGGCGTCGGCCACCAGCGCCAGCGCGACGGCAAGGCCGACCTGCTCTGCCGGCATGCCAATGACCTGATTGAAATAGATCAGCAGAAAGACGGCAAAGCCGTTGTCCTTGATGCCATAGGCGACCGAACCGAATCCGAAGGCGAGCTTGGTGCCCATCGACACCTTTTGCGCGGATGCGGGCAGGGGAGGGACTCCGGCAACGGTCATGCGATGCAGCTTTGCCCGCCGCCGAGCAGCACGTTCGCTCGGTGCCGATGCACCTGCGTTGCGATGGCCGGTATGGCCCGCTGCATTGATTCTCTCCCGTTCGTGTCCTTGGGCTGATACCATATGGCAGCTACCGTAAACGTCAACCGCCGTGAGGGTGACGTTACGGCATCCGGCCTAGGATTCAACAGGCTTGCAGCCGCCTTGCCTCCACCATAGACTGGGCCGCGACGGACGGTTTTGGCCGCAGGAAAAGCTTCCCGGCCCCGCCCTTGGGACCCTATTGGGAATACAGGCGCAGAGAGGATGACGATGAGCGATCTCGATCAGTTCAGGACAGAAGTGCGCGCATGGCTGGAGGAGAATTGCCCCGCCGAGATGCGCGAGCCGGTGCGCGGCGATGACGATGTGTGCTGGGGCGGACGCAACTGGCAGTTCAAGAACGAGGCGCAGAGGCTGTGGCTCGAGCGCTGCGTCGCCAAGGGCTATACCGTCCCCGACTGGCCCAAGCCCTATGGCGGTGCCGGTCTGTCGGCTGCCGAAACCAAGATCCTGCGCCAGGAGATGGCGCGCATCAACGCGCGTCCGCCGCTGTCGAGCTTCGGCATCTGGATGCTTGGCCCAGCGCTTCTGCATTTCGGCACCGAAGAGCAGAAGGTGCATTATCTAAACCAGATCGCGCGCGGCGAGATCCGCTGGTGCCAGGGCTATTCGGAACCGGGTTCGGGATCGGACCTCGTGTCCCTGCAGACCTATGGCGAGGACAAGGGCGATCACTGGCTGGTCAACGGCCAGAAGATCTGGACCAGCTATGCCGACAAGTGTGACTGGATCTTCTGCCTGGTCCGCACCGACAAAACGAACAAGTATCAGGGCATCTCGTTCCTGCTGTTCGATATGGAGACGCCCGGCGTCACCACCAAGCCGATCAAGCTGATCAGCGGCAACTCGCCCTTCTGCGAGACCTTTTTCGACAATGTCGTGGTGCCCAAGCACCAGATCGTCGGCGAACTCAACCGCGGCTGGGATGTCGCCAAGTATCTGCTCGGCCATGAGCGCGAGATGATCTCGGGCGGCGGCCTGGGCGACGGCGCACCCTCGCTCGGCGCGCAGCTCAAGAATTCGATCGGCACCAATGGCCTCGGCCAGCTCGACGACGGCATTCTGCGCGCCGAACTCGCGCAGTTCGATGTCGATGCGCTGGCGTTCAAGGCGATGGCCGAGCGCTTCGGCGACGAGATGAAGGCAGGCAAGGGCCATCCCGCGCAGCCCAACATGATGAAATATGCCGGGACCGAACTCAACAAGCGTCGCCACGAACTGGTGATGGCGGGCAATGGTTCGGACGCGCTCGAATGGGAAAGCGAAGCCTCGAAAGGCGGTGCCAAGGCGCGCAACTGGCTGCGCACCAAGGCGAACAGCATCGAGGGCGGCACCAGTGAGGTGATGCTCAACGTCATCTCC